>ERZ773258.1609-NODE-1609-length-17049-cov-3.302636_pt1 | contig 17049 bp, 19 predicted proteins | sample MGYA00511962_ERZ773258 | MGnify/ENA primary metagenome ERZ773258 (study PRJEB29015, sample SAMEA2737755) | human gut metagenome | biome: human gut; feature: human-associated habitat; material: faeces | place: China | collected 2012 ... | reverse complement strand
CTGTGCGCAGCAACTGTTCAGCCCGGCCCAGGTCGCCCAGATTGATAGCCTGCCGCACCTGGCTGTAGAGCGGACTCCCATACGAAGAAGACTGAGACTGATAAGCTCCCTGACTTTGGGTACGGTACCCGCCATAGGAAGAGGAGCTCCCGCCGCCGGCGCGCTGCTTGGTAATAGCATCGTAGGCCTCATTGATTTCCTTCATCTTCTCCTCGGCCAAATCGGCCAGAGGATTGTTCTGATAGTTGTCGGGGTGATACTTCCGTGCCAGCTCCCGGTAAGCTCTTTTAATTTCCTCATCGCTGGCCTCCGGCTTAACGCCGAGGACGCTGTATGGATCGCTCATGCGCTTGTTCTCCTAATTTCTTACTTTATCTTGCCTGCAGCAGTTTTCCATCTGCCTGAAAATACAAGCTCTTCAACGGAAGGGAGGCCAAGATAGATGATATTCTCCACTACGCCGCGCCAAGCTCCGTGCTCCAAGAGCGCACAGGCTGAAGCTGCCAGATTGCGGGAATGGCGCAGTGTCAGCCGCAAATCCTCTCCATGGGATTCCGGGTGCTCTGGATAACGGGTAGCAACAGGGTTATATCCGCCGTCCCGCAGGTCCTCCTCCAGATCATCCCAGGCATCCAGCAGATAAATCCAGCGGCCTACGTGGTAGAGGAGTTCCCCCAAAGCCCGGTCGCGTCCGCTATCTCCAGACGGCGGGGCTGCGGCCCGGAGCAGCCGTGCGAAGGTATCTGCCGGACGGTCCAGAGAAGGACACCCTTCCCGCTCCAACTCCCGCAATTCACCCAGGCACTGCTTCACGGCCTGGTCAAACGCCGGCTGGAAAGCGGCGGCTCTCCGATAGGACGCTCTGAGAACCAGGGACAGAATTCTGGCCCCCTGCCGCTCCCAAAAGGAGGCGTCGGCCACCGTATCCTGCAGCTTCCACCAGCTCAGAATCGTACTCTTATCGGCCGCTGCAGCCAAGCCTGGAGAGGACGCGCAACACGATTTCTTTCTACACCAGAGCCGTGCGGGACAGCGCCGCTTTTCCAGAACCGGCCTGTCTGTCTCCGGCGTCAGCAGGAGGGCGAGGAAAACAAAATCATAGTTTAAGAGAAAACGGGCCGGAAAGCCATGCCGCTTGCCCATCTCATGACACAGCGCGCAGTAAGCGCCCTGATAGGCCTCCAGTTCCCACACTTTCAGTTCGTCGCGGCGGGGACGCACATAGCCGAACATCTACACCCCGGCTCCCTGAATGGCAGTAATGCGAAACGTAATCCCCCTGCTCTTCCGGTTATGCCGGTCCAGAGCAACCGCACACAAGAGCCCCAACAGAAAGCCAACGATACCGAATATAACAGCAATTCCATCCCCCAGTCCGCCGGCGCTGCCAGAAAAGTATCCGATAAAAAAGAGGAGGAACGGAACCAGATAAACGAAAGCTGCCGCCTTCAGCACCTGGTGGGACGAAGATTCCACCGTAACTGTATCTCCAGCCATGGCCCGAACCGGATTTTCAGCCTTGACCACCACAGTGGGAAGCACTGCCAGCTCAGCGCAGCCGCCCCCACATTTGGAACAGTCGTGTCCGCAGGCCGACTGGCGCTGAACCGAAACCTCAGCCCGGCCGTCTTCCAGAATCCGTATCACTTTTGCCGTCTGTATCATAAGGAACTCCTTGTTATCTGGTGATGGTGACGGTAACATTATAGTCCGTCCCGACAACGCCCACATCACCCGTGCCATCCAGATATACCTTGACAGGAACGGTCTGTGTGCCGGTCGCTATACTCTCCTCTCCCATCTCGGACAGATCCGCCACAATCCTGATCTGAGACGGGATTACCTGATCCACCGCATCCTGACTGCCTCGGATCATGACCAACCGGGATGTGGTCACCAATTCTGCATGATAGCCATCAGGCTCGATAACCTGGATATTATCCACCTCAATGGTCCGGGTAGCCAAACCGCTGATGCTGACGGTAACCGTGGCTTCACTTACACCGCTGACGTTGGTCAGAGACTCATCCAGGGGAATCTTGAAGGTAATCTGATCCGTACCAAAGATTTTCTGAAGCTCAATCTGCCCCAGAGAGATTTCGGTCAGGCTTTCCAAATCGTCCTCACCGCCAGAGACCATGATGCTCTCTGGGCTGATGGTAATTTCGGCGTCATCCTGCGTAGCCCCGCCGCCCGGGACGACTTCCACCGTCAGCTTCACTTCCTTGAGCTGTACCACAGGCAGCGTAACCATGACCGTCTGACTGCTCAGTTCCAGGCCCTCCGCAGAGACGGCCTCCCCATTGAAGCCCACCAGGGCAAAGGGAAGTTCACCAGTATAGGTCTCGGAAAGCTCTGTCTGAGACAGCACAACCTGGGCATAGTCAATCTGGTTGACCACATCCTCCTGACCGCTGACTGTAATGGTCGATGGACTGATAGACAGTTCGCCCTTCTGGAATCCTTCTGCCACGCTGCCGGTAAAGCTGCCCCGCACCTCAATTTCCCTGGTTACCCATTTTGAGATGGCATACTGAATGACACTGGGGCTGCGTGAGCGGATGGTAATCGGATCATTGGACACCGAACGAGGATAGGTAGGCGTATAATTGACTTCTGTCTGCACACCCGTATCCTTGTTGGACACGTTAATGGCGACAGAGACATTTTCGTTGTTGAGCTGCTGGAGGACACTTCGGGTAGCCTGGAGAGAGAGGGTAACCGTCTGATTTGCCCCCTCGGATATCGTCAGGCCCCGCTCCTCCAGAGTATCCAGGCCGGTAAAGACGACCGGCACATTATACAGTGTCTTGGTGTCTTCGGGGTTCAGGTCAGTCATGACGTACATCCATAGAATGACCGCCAGCAGCAGGGAGAGGACCATATAGAGCCACTTGCTATCTCTGATTTTCTTCCCCATTGCCGGTCTGCTCCCCCTTCCCGAATTTAAATAGACCACTCAGCCAGGATCTGTTTACTTCTCCCTCATCCTGCCGCGGCATCAGTTCATTGCGGAGGAGGCGCTCCAGTGTATCGGGAGCCAAGTGCCGCTTGAGCATTCCTCCCACGGCTACTGAAATAGAGCCCGTCTCCTCAGAGACAATGGCCACCCCCGCGTCAGTCTGTTCGCTGACCCCAATACCTGCCCTGTGACGCATTCCCAAGTCACGGGAGAGGTTCACATTTCCGGACATTGGAAGCATACAGCCAGCCCCCACAATTCGGCCGTTTCGGACGATAACAGCGCCGTCGTGGAGCGGAGCCTTATTCCAAAAAATATTTTTCAACAGTTCGCTGTTCACTGCGCAGTCCAAGGCAGTACCCGTCTTGATCTGCTCATCCAACATATTCTTCCGCTCAAAAACCATCAATGCGCCTGTCTTGGACTTGGACAGCGAGGTATATGCCTCTACCGTCTGAAGAATGGCCTGCTCGGTCTCCCCCGTCTCTTCTCTGGGCTTAAACATATTGCCCAGGCTGCTGCGGCCTACCGTCTCTAAAAAGCGGCGAATTTCGGGTTGAAAAAGCACCACAAGGGCAACCACGCCATACTCTACCAACTTACCCAGCAAATAGCTGACCGTGTTCAGGCGAGCCAACTGGGATACCAGCAGAGCCACCACCACAACCAGAATCCCCTTGGCCACCGAACCGGAGCTGGTACGGCGGATGAGCATAATGACTTTATAGATAATAAAAGCTATGATCAGAATATCAATGATGTCTGTAATTCCAATTGGATTCAGCCGAATCCAGACATCTTCCATTGCCTGCAAAACTCTATCCATGCTCCTATCCCCTGTCGCCAAGCACTTCCTCTGCTAATTTTAAATATTATACTGTAAACCAGCGCGTTTCGCAAGGGAGGGGAAGCTGAATTTCCTCTGAACGGAAGATTAATTTTCCGTGAACAGACAAGAAAATTTCCAGGCATCGGATGCCTGCAGCTCTGCTGCGGCATTTGAGCCTGGATCATAAATTTCTAAATATAATAAATGGGTGTCCCGCTTTGCAGGAAGCGGGACACCTGCTTTTTCTGTCTCTTACTTGCTTGGCTATGTGCTCTTGTATATGCACGGGCAGTTCAGGAAGATGCGTTTTTCCGCTCCGCCAGCCGGGCCACTGCCCTGAGAAAGCGCTCCACTTCCCAGCGGGTGTTAAAGACGGAAAAGCTGGCACGGACGGTGCCGGTATCGAATGTCCCAGCTGTGCGGTGAGCCAGTGGGGAGCAATGAAGGCCAGAGCGCACGGCAATTCCCTGTTTTGCCAAGCGCTCTGCAGCCTCCTCGCAGTCCAGGCCCTGAATATGAAAGGACAGCACCCCAGCCTGGTTGTGGCCATCGTGATCTGCGTATGCCCATACCCCAGGCATAACGGCCAATTCCCCTGCCGCACGGGCGGTGAGATTGCGCTCCCGCGTTAAAATATCCGCTGTCCCGAGCCGTCGGACAAAACGGATACCCTCCAGGAGTCCCGCGATACCACAGATATTGTGGGTACCTGCCTCCAGCCTGTCTGGCAGAAAGGCCGGCATTTCCTGAAGCGCCGAAACGCTCCCCGTTCCTCCCTCCAGCAGCGGCAGAGCCTCCTCTCTGCCGCACAGCAGCAGTCCGGTTCCCTGGGGTCCATAGAGCCCTTTGTGGCCTGGCATGGCGATAAAAGCCGCGCCCAGATCGTCCAGATGAACGTTCAGACACCCCGCCGACTGAGACGCGTCCAGAATAAAGGGGATTCCCCGTTCTCGACATATGGCCGACATGCCTGCCACGGGAAGCACATATCCAAAGACATTTGAAACATGCGTAAAGACTGCGCAGCTCACCTCTGAAGTAAGCTGTGCCTCGAATCGCCGCAAAAGTTCATCGGGCATAAACAGAGGACCGTCGGCCACTTTGACCTTTGCCCCCAGCGCATGGAGGGGCCGCGTGACTGCATTGTGCTCGTAACCGGAAATCAACACGGTGTCACCCGGCTTTACCAGCGTCTTAATCGCAATGTTTAGCCCATGAGTAGCGTTGAAGGTAAAGATCACCTGTTCCGGATCGGGCACATGGAACAGGGCCGCAGCTTCCTGGCGGCAGGCAAAGGCCATATTCGCAGCCAGCATAGCGGGTCGGTGTCCCCCACGTCCTGGGCTGGCCATATGGTTCATGGCGTAAGAAACCGCCCGATGTACTGCGGGCGGCTTCTGCAGAGTAGTAGCGGCGCTGTCCAGATAAATCACAACAGCACCTCCTTGTAGCTCCCGTCGCTGGACATGATATAGATCCGTTTGGGACTGAGCCCTACCCGGGCCAGCACCGTCAGTGCATCGGCCAGATTGCGCTCTGAAACCTTCACCGAGTGGCTGCATCCCTCCCGGTCAATCACTTTGGGCGAACGGAGAATGTGGGCCGTAATCCCTGCGCGCTCCAGAGCGGCGGTCGTCCGCTGTGCGTAAGTCAGTGAGCGGCACACGATGAGATAGTAGACCATAAGCTGACCATTCCTTTCTTGCCTGAGACAAATGGTCGTTTTTCGAGAGGGATGGGCAGGAACGAGATTCTTCCCCGGCCACGCAAATGAAAAACGCTCCTCTCAATGCAGTGTATGCACAAGAGAAGCGTTTTGAGATTAAGAATTTACCCGGATCCATAGGACGAGGCCGCCTGTCATCGGCTGCCGCCATTCTCTTCCAGCAGGCAGACAGCATGGACCGCAATTCCCTCCCCCCTGCCGGTAAAGCCTAAGTTCTCCTCAGTGGTAGCCTTGACGTTGACCTTGCCGGCTGCAAGGCCCATACGGGCAGAAAGATTCTCTCCCATTTTACTGAGATAGGGGGCCAGCTTGGGACGTTGGGCCAAAATAGTGGCATCCACATTACCCACTTGCAGCCCGGCGCCGCAAAGAAGCTCCATCACCCTGTCCAGCAGCTCCAGGCTGTCGGCCCCGGCATAGGCCAAATCCGTGTCCGGAAAGTGCCTGCCGATATCCCCTAGGCAAGCCGCTCCCAGTAGGGCGTCCATGACTGCGTGCGTGAGTACATCGGCGTCAGAGTGGCCCAGCAGCCCCTTTTCAAACGGAATTTCCACGCCCCCTAAAATCAGCTTCCTCTCCGGGACAAGTTTATGTACATCATAACCGTGGCCGATTCTCATAGGCTTTCCCTCCACTCCAGCAGAGCCTCCGCTAAAATCAGATCCTCCACTGTGGTAATTTTCAGATTTTCGTATGCCCCCCTGGTCAGTGCAACCTTCATGCCCAGCCGTTCTACTGCAGCACAGTCGTCCGTAAGCTCTGCACCTTCCTCCAGCGCCTTGGTGAGGGCAGCCTTAATCAGTCCCGCTTCAAAAACCTGCGGTGTCTGAACGGCAAAAAGGGACGCGCGTTCCAAAGTTTCCTCCACTACGCCGCCGGCAGCCCGCTTCACCGTATCCTTCACCGGAACGGCGGGGGCGGCTGCCCCGCAGGAGGCCGCTTTTACGATTGCCTCTTCCAGCACCTCAGCGCTCACCAAGGGCCGAGCTCCATCGTGGATGGCGATAAGCTCCCACTCTGGACTTACCTCGCGAATTCCGGCGAGTACAGAATGTGTCCTGGTCTCACCGCCCAGCACCACTTTTGTAACTTTTGAAAATGCGCAGTCTCTGCACAGCTGTCCCACTGGGACAATGAGATCTCCTCTGGTAACCACTACGATTTCAGTGATATACGGACAGTTATCCAAAGCCCGCAGCGTATGGGCCAGTACAGGCGTCTCACCCAGAGATTCCAACAGCTTTTCCCGCCCGCCCATCCGCCGGGCTGTTCCGGCAGCGGGCACCACAGCTGCGCAGCAGGGCTTTTCCTCTCGCTTTCTGCCCCGCAACCGGCCAAACAATCCTGCCATATTGGTACCTCCTTCGCAAAAAAGGAGCCCTCAGGCTCCTTTTGGCGCATCTTCCCATCATGTCTATTAGGCCAGCGCGGTATTTATGCGGGCCTCCACATCTTCATAGCTGGTATTTTGGGACAAAACAATTTCGGAAATCAGAATCTGCTTAGCCGAATGAAGCATTTTGCGCTCCCCCGTTGAAAGCCCCCGCTCTTCATCCCGGAGCATCAGCCCCTTGACCACCCTTGCCACTTCCAGCAGATCACCGCTCTTCAAGCGGGTCATATTCTCTCGATAACGCCGGTTCCAATTCTGGGTCATATCCACCTCTATTTCCGGCATAGCGGCCAGCACCCGATCCGCTTCGCTCTCCTCACATACAGGGCGCACGCCGATCTCCTCGCTGTTTGCAGTGGGAATCATAACCAGCATTCCCCCCACTGGCAGCTTGAGAATATAATATTCCCGTACCACGCCGTTGACCTTCTTCTGCACAATGCTGTCTACAACTCCGGCACCATGCATCGGATGAACGATCTTATCTCCTACTTGAAACATGATTCCCACCTCCTCAGGGACGCACCTTCCAGTTACAGATTCTTCTGCCATATACATATTGTATTATAGCCGTTTTTGCAATCTTTTGCAAGTAAAATTAATTTTTCAAAGGATTAATCAAAAAGAGGAGCCCACTTTTCAAAGAAAATGGGCTCCTCTTTTGAAATGTTGGCGTTTACGCTTCGTCTCCGCCGGCAAAGTCGGGCGCCACCTCGGTGGATCCCTCCTCAGCACTTGCCACTACAGTGTCCTCTCCCGCCTCGTCAGCAGACTGGGAGCGCTGGGCGTCCTCGAGAAGGGCGCGAATGGAAAGCGAAACCTTCTTATGCTCAAAATCAATGTCAGTGATCTTTACGTCCACCATCTGACCCTCGCTCAACACATCGCCAGGCTTGTCAATACGGTGGTCCGCAATCTGGGAAATGTGAATCAGGCCATCTACACCAGGGACGATCTCAGCAAAAGCCCCAAAGGTCATCAGCTTCACCACCCGGACATTGGCAGTGTCCCCGATGCCGTACTTACCGGTAAACACGGCCCAAGGATCCTGGCTATGATCCTTCATCCCCAGAGAAATCTTCTTCTTCTCCTTATCGGCGGAGATCACATATACCTCTACGGTATCGCCGACCTTCACCACCTCGGACGGGTGCTTAATACGGCTCCAGGACAACTCGGAAATGTGGACCATACCGTCCACGCCGCCGATATCCACAAACGCACCATAAGAGGTCAGGCTCTTTACCGTACCGGTATAGCGCTTGCCATCCTCGATATTTTCCCAAACCTCGGCGGCCTTGGCAGCCCGCTCTTCTGCGGCCACAGCACGGATAGACCCCACAACACGGCGGCGCGCCCGGTTAATCTCAGTGATGCGCAGGCGAACCTTCTGCTTGAGCAGATCGCTCATAGGCGCCTCACGGGGCAGACCGGTCTGGGAGGCAGGCACGAAAACACGAACACCTTTAACAGAGACCACAACGCCGCCCTTGTTTTCCTCTGTGACTACACCTTCCACGGCCGTGCGTTCTTCCTTGGCCTGTTCCACGTCGTCCCAGCTCTTCACGGTATCCAGACGCTTTTTGGACAGGGTGACTACACCCTCCTGGTCATTGACCCGCATGACGTAGGTTTCAATCTCATCGCCAACCTTTACCAGGTCCTCCACCTTGACCGTAGGGTCATCGGTGAGCTCGGACACCGGTATGTAGCCGGCGTGCTTGGTCCCAAGATCCACGTAGATCTCTGTGGGCGTAATGCCAGTGACAACGCCCGTAACCTTCTCCCCTGTATTTAAAGTCTTGATCGATTTCTCCAACAGCTCAGCGAAGGATTCTTCGATCTCCATGATTTCATCGCTCATTTTGTCATAGACCTCCTTTATAATCCACCCAGGCGTGGACGCGCCCGCAGTGATTCCAATAGACGCCTTCCCCCGCAGTGCAGAAGGCTCCAGCTCCGCTGCCCGGCCAATCCAAATCACCTGCGGACACTGGGCAAGGCACAACTCATAGAGGCGACGGGTATTGGAACTCTCCCTGCCGCCCACAACGATCATCGCGTCACACCGGGCGGACAGTTCCACGGCCTCCTGCTGCCTTTTACACGTAGCATTACATATTGTATCAAAAATTTTTAAATTTGTACACTCTTTTTTTGTTTTTTCTACGGCGGCCTCCCACATTTCATGGGTTAACGTGGTCTGAGCGACCAAGGTTACCGGAGCTTCCCGTCTTCCCTTATCCTCATTCAACCACCGCTCGATATCTGCAGGCGTCTCCACCACTGCCGAGTTGGGGCACCAGCCGGCGATAGCCTTTACCTCTGGATGGCTCTCATAGCCCACAATGAGGACGGAGCGCCCCTCTTTGCCCGCCTCCCGAACCAATTTATGGATCCGCGAGACATTGGGACAGGTGGCATCTACGATCTCCAGTCCACGCCTCTCCAACGCCTCACATACTGCTCTTCCCTCTCCGTGAGAGCGTAAAATGACGCTGCAGCCATCTGATATCTCCGCTGGGCTTCCGGCCAGCGCTACCCCCAGAGACTGAAGATACTCCACCACATTCTCGTTATGAATAATAGGGCCCAGCATAGCGCATGGCTTTCCAGATTCGGCCGCCTGCACTGCCAAATGCACGGCCCGGCGCACGCCATAACAAAATCCTGCTGTTTTCGCCAGGTAAAGCTTCATAGCACCTCAGCCTCCAGCGACCTGATACGCTCCATCAGGTCGTCGGCAATGACCCGGTAATCCTCCGCTGTAGCCTTTTTCCCCTGATAAACCGGATAGTAGGGCTCCCCAAATACCACGGGATTGCGATGAAACCACCGCTTGACTGCCGGTACGTACACTGGGACAATGGGAACTCCGGTGCGCACTGCCAACATGGCACAGCCGGTCTTTGCATCTCCCATGTCCCCATCCTGGTGGCGGGTCCCTTCAGGAAACATAAGCAGCTTCTCTCCGCCCTTCAGATATCTCATCGCCGTCTTAATCGCTGTAATATCGGACTCGCCCCGCTTCACACCAAAGATGCCGCCCTTTTTCAAAATCCATCCTAAAATAGGCCAATGCATGATTTCCTCTTTGGCCATAACATGGATCTGGTGGGGCCAGCCCATACCGTACGCTACATAGAGCGGATCGCTCATACGGGTATGGTTGCAGCAGAAGAGCGCGCCCCCCTTCGGGATATGTTCCCGGTGGACGGTTCGGGTGGGCTTGAGAATGCGATAGACTGGCCAGATGAGGATATACGCAATGATATAGACGATATTCATGCCTGCAGCCGCTCCCTTATCGTTCTAAGCAGTACCTGAAAGCTCTCATCCAGGGAGTTGCCGGTGGTATCCACCAAAATGGCGTCCCCGGCCTGTTTTAACGGTGCAGCTGCACGGCTGGAGTCGTTTTTATCCCGCTCCAGCAAGTCCCTGAATACAGTATTATAGTCTGTCTTCTGACCCCTGGAAACCAGTTCTTCATACCGCCGGCGGGCCCGGTCCTCCGGAGAAGCAGTGAGGAAAATCTTAACGTCGGCTTTGGGCAGAACCACAGTACCGATATCCCGGCCGTCCATAATGACATTATGGGTCTGGGCCAGCTCACGCTGACGCTCCAGCAGAAAGGCCCGCACCTCGGGGATGGCCGAGACACCGGAGGCGTAGGCCGAAATCTCGTGCCGGCGAATATCCCCCGTCACATCTTCCCCGTCTAAAAACATATGCTGAAGGCCGTCGGGACCGTGCGTGAGTGCAATCTTCAGCGACTGGAGCATGGCGGAGACCTTTTCCCGATCTGTGGGCGCTATCCCACGGCGGAAGGCCAGGCCTACGGTACGATAGATGGCACCGGTATCCACATAGAGATAGCCCAACGCCTCTGCCAGCAGCTTGGCCAATGTAGACTTTCCTGCCCCTGAGGGCCCATCTACGGCGACGCTCTTAAATTTCAAAGCAATTCCTCCCGTATTATGTTCCGGATTGGAGCAGCCCAGCGGCAGCCAGCCCCGCAGCTCGCCCTGTCGACCAGGCAATCTGCAGGTTAAAGCCTCCGGTATAGGCGTCCACATCCAGCACCTCTCCTGCAAAATAGAGACCGGAGAGCAGTTTGGAGGCCATCGTTGTCGGGTTGACCTCAGACACCTTTACTCCGCCTGAGGTCACAATAGCCTCCTCCACCGGCCTGGGCCCGGCAATATCAATACGCAGTCCCTTCAGCACCTCCAAAAGGCGGCGGCGTTGCGCTTTTGTGACCGCATTGGCCTTCTCCTCTGCAGGAATACCGGAAAGTTCGGCCAGCACAGGAATTAAAAGCCGGGGAGCCAGATGGGCCAGGACATGATCAAAGTCCTTATTGGCATTTTCTGAAAACTCCCGCACCAGCCGTCTGTCCAGAGTCTGCTCATCCAACGCAGGCTTTAAATCTATCAAAACACAGTAGTGCTCACGCTCGAAGTCCCGCATATGAGCGCTGGCACTGAGAACGAGCGGACCCGACAGGCCAAAATGAGTAAACAGCAGTTCCCCTTGGCCTGTAAAGACCGCCTTGCCCCTGCTATCTTTCACCTTTACCCCTACATTGCGCAGAGATAGGCCCTGCATCTGCCGGCACAGGCTCCCTTCTTCCGACAGCGGCACCAGAGATGGCTTGGGTAAAATCACAGTATGCCCCGCTTCCTCCGCCATCCGATAGCCGTCGCCTGTGGAACCGGTCAGCGGATAGGACACTCCGCCTGTTGCAAGGATTACAGCCTTACACACCAGCTCCCCGTACTCTCCACGAACACCGGATACCGATCCGTCCTTTATCAGCAGTCCCGCAGCTCTGTCCTGATAGATGACCACTCCCGCCCGGCGCAGCGCCAGCAGCAGGGCATCAATCACATCAGAGGCCTTATCCGACTGTGGAAAGACCCGTCCGCCCCGCTCAGTCTTCAGCGGAACGCCCAGCGCCTCAAAAAACGCCTTCACCGACTCCGGCGGGAATCTGGTGACGGCGCTGGTGAGGAAGCGGCTGTTGCATGGAATATTCTGCAGCACCTCCGGCACGGAGCAGTCGTTGGTCACATTGCACCGGCCTTTCCCGGTAATATAGAGCTTTCGGCCCAGCTTGGGATTGCGCTCCATCAAAAGAACGGACGCCCCCTGACTGGCGGCAGTCAGCGCGGCCATACAGCCGGCCGCGCCACCGCCAATGACGATAATATCGATCAAGCGTTCTCTTCCTCTATCTTTTCATAGACTTCGTATTCGTCCCAGATCTTTTCCAGGGCCTCGAATGTAGAGGAGAGATCCTCATTCTTTCTGCGTCCTACCGCCACAATCAGGGCGTTGATTAAAGACAGCGGAGCTACAAGAGAATCTACAAAAGAGGCCATATCACTTTTGGCCAGCAGATTGTGGTCCGCAATAGCGGCCAGCGGCGAGGCTTCGCTGTCAGTGACGGCCACCACTGTCGCCCCCCTGCTGCGTGCATACTGCATCGCCTTCACCGTCCGGCGGGAGTAGCGCGGAAAGCTCACCCCAATAATTACATCGCCGGGACCGATGCGGAAAATCTGTTCAAAAACTTCGCTGACCGACGTACTGTGAATCAGTACCACATTTTCAAAGATCAGATTAAAGTAAAACCCCAGAAAGCTGGTGATAGCGCTGGCCGATCGGATACCCAGGATATAGATGCGCCGTGCCCCAACAATGGCGTCTGCCGCACGCTCAAAGCCGGTACGATCAGCCTCCTCCATCGTCAGGCGGATCTTTTCAATGTCAGACTGCATGACCATAGAGAGCACATCCTGATCGCCAATTCGATCGTTGGATACTTCGATGCGCTGGACCGAAGTCAGCTTGCTGCGGATCATCTCCTGGAGCGCTTTCTGCATGGCGGGATACCCGTCATACCCCAGCTCGGCGGCAAACCGGACCACCGTAGACTCACTGACGTTTACCGTCTTGCCCAACTTGCTGGCCGTCATAAACGCGGCCTTGTCATAAGACTCCAAGATAAAGTTTGCGATCAGCTTCTGCCCCTTGGAAAAGGTAGGCATGCTGGTCTGAATTACGGACAGGATATCTCTGGACATATTGGCAACCTCCTGCTGCTGCGCCCCCGTCCTTGGGATGCAAGTAAAATCATACACCCGATATGATAACGGGAATCGCCGGGAAAAGCAATAGCTTTTTGCAAGAAAACCATCCTTTCTTGCAAAGTTGCCGGAAGCGCTCCTTCTATTCCAGAGTCAAACAACGGATTTCCTCTGCTGTGAGCCGGCGCCATTGTCCCGGACGCAAACCGCCCAAGGTAATTGCCCCCTCTCTCACCCGTTTTAGACGCAGCACCTCCAACCCGGCAGCAGCGCACATACGGCGTATCTGCCGGTTTTTCCCCTCGTGGATAATTACCGACAGAAGCGCTCTCTTTCTTTCTCCCCTGTTCAGCACACGAATGACTGCCGGCGCCAAGCGCACACCGTCCAAAAATATGGGCCCATTCAGAACGGGCAGCGCCTCTTCCAGATCCCCTCTTACTGTCACCAGATATTCCTTCTCTATCTCGCTGCCCGGATGAAGAAGCTTATGGGTCAGCGCCCCATCATCCGTCATCAGAAGAAGCCCCTCTGAGTCCAGATCCAGCCGCCCTACCGGCCATACCCGGGCGCCGCAGCCGGCCGTCAGATCGGCAACGGTCCTTCTTCCCTTCTCATCAGAGAGTGTGGTCACATATCCCCGCGGCTTGTACAGCATAAGATAGGTTCGGCTCCCCGCGTATCCCACAGGAGTTCCATCCACGGCGATCTCGTCCTGTTCAGGGTCTGCCTTATCTCCCACTCCTGCAGGCCGCCCGTTTACCGTAATCCGCCCCTCCATGAGCATCTTTTCAACGGCACGGCGAGAGGCCACACCACAGGAAGACAAGATCTTCTGCAGACGTTCTTCCATTGGACGATATCACCTCGTTATGTAGGATAGGCCGCCGGTATTCGGCGGCCTTCAAAGGGTAGTCAGAACACACTACTGTCGGATGACAAGAGAGGTCAGGGACTCCCGATGGAAAAGAAGCTCCATCAGCCGGTGCACCAGCCCATCGCCTCCTGCTCTGTCATCCGCCACCGAGTCGGCATAGACCAGATAAGCTGCACCAATGGGCTCCTCCCCCAGGTAATAGGTCATAGCCCCGGCAATTGCGCCCTCTTTTAAAGGCGCTGAAGTCTGCTCGGGCAAAGTTATCTTTACCTTCACCCGCTCGTCGGCGGCAAGCGGATAGAAGACATCCCGGTCCGTGCGTACCGTTACAAAGGAGCGCAGGCTCCCCTCCACAGGAATGGCCGTCACCTCCCGCCCCTCCAGGGCCAGAACACAAGACGGATAGTTTTCAAAGCCGTAGTCAAATAGAGCGGCGTGATCCTGCCAGTCATTGGGATCATTGAGGGTAACGGCAATGAGCCTCTGCCCATCCCTCTGGGCACAGGACACCAGCGTACGCCCGGCCTTGTCTGTGTACCCCGTCTTCATTCCCACGCAGCCCTCATATCTCCACAGAAGCTTGTTGTGATTGCTGAGGGTACGCCCGGCCAATGTGATGGACTTTGTGCCCACAATTGTCTCTAAGTCCTGGTTTTCCATCACTACCCGGGCCAACTGGGCCATATCTGCAGCGGTGGAGTAGTGCTGATCATCGTTAAGCCCATTGGGGTTTGCAAAATGTGTATTTTTCATCCCCAGCTCGCCGGCCTTTTCGTTCATCCAATCTACAAAGGTCTCCACATCTCCAGCACAGGCCCCCGCAATGGCTACGGCGGCATCATTTCCAGAGGCGAGAAGCAGACCATAAAGCAGTTCTTTCAGTGTCAGCTGCTCTCCTGCCCGCAGATACATAGACGAACCTTCGATACCCGTCCACTCAGGTCGAATCTCGATCGGGCGCTCCAGATCTGAGGCGGACTCCACTGCCACTAAGGCGGTCATCAGCTTGGTAATGCTTGCAATAAGCCGCCGTTCGTGGGCATTTTGTTCATAGAGCACCCGGCCGGAGGCTGCGTCGATCAAAATGGCCGAAGACGCCGATGTGGCCGGACCGGCCGCCCGTACCCGAAGGGGCAGAACAGAGCAACAGAGAAAAACGGCCGCACAGGCCGCCGCAAAACGCTTCAACTATCATCACCTCAAACATATGCGATAATGCTAGTATGAAGCACAGCGCCGGTTTTCATCCCCGGTATCAATTAAAAATCCTGATTTTCCTTTTTCTCCTGCTGCTGTTTCTCTATAAAGCCGGTTACCTTATCAATGACCTCTGGCACCATCTCTACCACACGGTCTACCGTGCTGCCGGCAGGCTGGGCCACAGGCAGAAGCTTGACAGAGTCCCCCTTTACAATGAGGAAAGCCACAGGAATGATGTTGATCCCTGCGCCGCTGCCGCCACCGAAGGAGTTATCGGCCTCGGGCTTTTGGTTCTTGGTGGTAAAGTCGCTGCCGCCGGAGGCAAACCCCATACTTACCTTAGAAATGGGAATCAGGGTAACTCCCTCAGCATGGATGGGCTCTCCTACGATGGTATTGACATCCACCATCTCTCGCAGCTTTTGCATTGTTGTGGACATCAGGTCGCCGATGGGATGCTTTTTCTCATTTTCCATAATCAAACCGCCTCTTTCTGTTCACTGTTTATCTGTTCCTGGTCAGATTTCTTGCCGGACCGGTGCTCACTGATCATCCAGATCAGCAGCCGGACCGCAATACCAATTCCCTTCGCCAGCGGCAGCGGGAGTACTACGCAGAAGTAGTCTACCCGTGTTGCAGGCAAATTAAAATCCACAGCAGTGCGAATCCGCCGGTCTCTTACGCTGAAATAGTGCTCTGCCAATGGCCAAAGCGCCCCAATTCCCGCATTGCCCCAGCCAAAGAGCATCGCTGCCGCCGCTGGATCTTCCCCCCCGAAGGTCACATCCAGCCACAGCTTGTCCAGTGGGATCTTTCCTCCGCGAGTAAACTCCTCCAGAGCTTTCAAAACGAACTTGAAAAGATTCTTGCGCCTTGCCTTCTTGTCTGTGGGTTTACTGGGCTCTGGAGGCTTTCTCCTATGTTTTTTTGCCTTCTTCTCCGCCTTTTTGCGCTCTCGCTCCCTCTTTTGTTCCTCCGTCTCCCGGCGCAGCAGGGCAAAGCGAAGCGGACCGACCCGCAGCTGAATCAAAAGTCCCGGTTCCTTGTACTCAAAGGTAAATCGCAGTGGGAACAGAGTGAGCAGCACCACCAGCGCCGCAATGACCAGTACCACAACCAGCAGAACCATCAAAATGATCCGCAGGATCATTGGGGCACCGCCCCCTCCTCCTGCGCAGATCCGGCTTCTGCAGTCCCTTCCCGGGCGCGAAGCCGCTCCAGATTGGCCTGCATTTCCAGGGTAATCTGCCCGTCCTCTGGCGAGGAATTCGGCAACTCCGGCAGTTCCTCCAGGCTGGACAGCCCAAAGGACCTTAGGAAAGTCTGGGTCGTGCGGTATAGTATGGGCCGCCCCGGCACCGCCAGACGCCCACACTCTTCAATAAGCTCCCGCTCCAGTAAGAGCCCCACAGTATAGGAGCTGTCTACACCGCGCACTTGGTCCACATAAGCCCGAGTAGTAGGCTGGTAGTAGGCAATGATGGCCAGTACCTCCAGCGCAGGCTGGGACAGCTTGGCCGGCCTGCGGCTTTCAAAGGCCTTTCGGATAAGCTCGGCATACTCCGGCGCCGAACAGAGCTGATAACTGTTCTCCAATCTGATCAGCCGAATACCCCGGCGCTCATAACTGTAGTAGTCGGCCAGCCTCTGGCACACTGCTTCGGCGGCGGCTCTGTCGATCTCCAGCGTCAAGCACAGCCGTTCTACCCCTACCGGCTCCCCTGCTGCAAAGAGAATTCCCTCAATAGCCGATTCAATTTCCTTGAGCTCCATGATGTAGCTCCTCTCTTAATAGGCGTCGGTAGAGATCTCAACCTCACCCTCCCCGCCTTCGCCGGTACAGGTAACGGTACAGTCAGATTCGGTACCCGCCAGGCGCAGCCGCTTGGCCTTACACAGCTCCAGCACTGCCAAAAAAGTAGCCACCACCTCAGAGCGGCTGCGGCTCCCTCGGAACAGGCTTTTAAACC
>ERZ773258.1606-NODE-1606-length-17099-cov-3.821403_pt1 | contig 17099 bp, 23 predicted proteins | sample MGYA00511962_ERZ773258 | MGnify/ENA primary metagenome ERZ773258 (study PRJEB29015, sample SAMEA2737755) | human gut metagenome | biome: human gut; feature: human-associated habitat; material: faeces | place: China | collected 2012 ... | reverse complement strand
GCGACAACAGCGGCCTGGTGCTGCCCCCCCGGGTGGCCCCCATTCAGGTGGTGGTCATCCCAGTGGCTCAGCATAAGGAGGGGGTCATTGAGGCCAACCGGGCGGTTATGGACCGCCTCATTGCCGCCGGGTTCCGGGTGAAGATGGACGACTCCGACCAGTCTCCCGGCTGGAAGTTCGCTGAGTACGAGATGAAGGGCGTGCCCCTCCGGTTGGAGCTGGGCCCCAAGGACATGGAGAAGAACCAGTGCGTTCTGGTGCGCCGGGACAGCGGCGAGAAGGTATTTGTCTCCCTGGACGGCATTGAAGAGACTGTGGGGACGATGCTGGATGCCATTCACGACGGCCTTTATGCCAAGGCAAAGCGGAATTTGGAGGACAATACCTACGCCTGTGCCAGTCTGGAGGAGGTCAGAGAGAAGATGGCCGCCCAGGGCGGCTTTGCCAAGACCATGTGGTGCGGCGACGAGGCCTGTGAGCTGCGCATGAAGGAGGAGGCCGGGGTCACCTCCCGGTGCATCCCCTTTGCCCAGGAGCACCTGGGGGATACCTGCGCCATCTGTGGCAGACCCGCCAAGCACATGATCTACTGGGGCGTGGCCTACTAAAGCCTCTTTTCTCCCTGAAACGAAAGCAAAAAATGAAATCCACCCCCGGGCGCGCTCAGCGCCCGGGGGTGGATTTTTTGTCCGGCTGCTTCAGTTGGCATGGGGAAAGCCAGTGCCGAGGCGCTCTGGAGCACATCCCGGACGGCGGATAGTGCTTCGCAGCAGACATTGCGCTACCATCACCTATAAGGGATATATCTGATTCTGTCTTTAGGCAAACAGAGAGCCAGCATCTAAAGTGGCCCTCTTCTCATTGACTTATGATGAAGGCGAATGAACGTAGGCAATCAGTGACACATAGCAGCCAGCATAAACGGATGAAAGTCTTTCACGATATTCCGACAAGCCTATTTCAACATATGGCGAAATGAAAATGCCTTCAAAATCCCTGAAATAAATCGTCATATGAACATTGCAATACCCGACGGAGCGCAGCAAGTTCACTTACCCGTATGTTATAAGTGCCGCTCTCTATATGGGCATAAAAATCACGGGACATATTAACCCCTAAGACTTGTAGCTTTGCAGATACCTGCTCTTGAGTATACCCAGCTTTAAGTCGTAAACTGCGAATGTTAGTGCCTATACAGTAGTCCTGTTTAATTTTCTGCTCCATGGATACCCCTCCTCAACTGGAATGTGTGAAAATCCACACACTTTATAGTTGATTATAGTAAAATTATCCTGTATAATTGTGTGGAATACCACATAAGGAGGACTAACAATGAAAAAGGGCAACAAAAGAACGCTTAGACTTCAAAACTGGATAATCAATAACTATGAAGACTGGTGTACTATCTGCGGAACAGGCAAATCTCCTATTAGTGAGCAAGAATTTATGCGATTAGGAGAAGCACTTACTAACATTGGCTTTGAGGAAATTACCCTGGTTTTGTTGCAATGCCATTATTATGCAGTACAAGACAGAGCTGAAAAGAAAATGAAAGTCATTGCTGAACTCTATGAAGATGAATTAAAAAAGGGGGGCCTAGACCCAGAAGAAATACTACGGACACTGAGTGGAAACTGAAGGTTGGATATTTATTCTGTTAGGCCTGACCGACATAAGGGAAGCCTAGCCCCGCAAAAAAGGTTGAACAAATTGACGGTTGATTTTTTGAAAAGGCGGGTTTATAATGTCACCAAACATTTGACGTGAGGTGCACCTATGAACCGATCCGCCCTCACAACTGCATCCTTTGCATTTTCCTTTGGCTGGGCTCGATTTACGGGCGCCGGCTATTTTGCGTTGGGAAAAAGCAAAGGGTGAAATGAATGAGAGGGATCGTATCAGGTCCCCTGCATCTCCGCTGGTAAGTTTGAGGAGCGCTCATTGATTTCATCAATGGGCGCTCTTTTATTGTAGTTGAGAAAGGATGTTGTACAAATGGTAGTCGTCATGAAACCCGGCACAAAAAGAGAGGATATCGACAGCCTGGTGGCCAAGTTTAAAGAGATGGACCTGGATGTGGGCGTGACCAACGGCGTGGGATGCACCATTCTGGGATTGGTAGGGGACACCACCGCTGTGGACATGGACAAGATCTCCATTAACCCCCACGTGGAGCGGGTGATGCGGGTCCAGGAGCCCTACAAGAAGGCCAACCGCAAGTTCCACCCCGAGGACACTGTGGTACGTGTAGGGAACGCCGAGATCGGCGGGGGCAGTTTCTCGGTGATTGCCGGACCCTGCTCAGTGGAGTCCGAGGCTCAGATCATCGAGGTGGCCGAAGACGTAAAGCGATCCGGGGCCGCCCTCCTGCGAGGCGGAGCTTTTAAGCCCCGGACCTCCCCTTACTCGTTTCAGGGCATGGGCCTGGAGGGACTGGACCTGCTGCTGGAGGCCAAGGCGGTTACAGGACTGCCCATCGTCTCTGAGATCATGGCTCCCCGGTATGTGGACGCCTTTGAGGAGAAGGTGGATCTGGTTCAGATCGGGGCGCGGAATATGCAGAATTTCGACCTGCTCAAAGAGGTGGGGCGTATGAGCAAGCCTGTCCTCCTCAAGCGGGGCCTCTCCAACAGCTATGAGGAGTGGATTATGTCCGCCGAGTATATCATGGCGGGGGGCAATGAGAACGTCATCCTCTGCGAGCGGGGAATCCGCACCTTTGAGACTTACACCCGCAACACTCTGGATGTGTCCGCCATCCCTGCTATCAAGCGTATGAGCCACCTGCCTGTCATTGTGGACCCCTCCCACTCCGCCGGGATGTACTGGATGGTGGAGCCTCTGACTATGGCTGCCATCGCTGCCGGAGCCGACGGCCTTATCATCGAGGTCCACAACGATCCTCCCCATGCCAAGTGCGATGGACAGCAGTCCCTCACGCCTGAAAACTTTGACGCCCTGATGGGCAAGGTAGAGACAATGGTTGACCTGATGGGGAAGAAGCTGATAAAATAAACGTCCAGCATTGAGACGCCGCTGCATGAAGCGGAGGCGCGGCAGCGCCGGTCACATCCGCTTGAATCATTCGTCTGGGGGCGCCCCGCCCGCCCTGGAAAGGAGCATTCCATGAAAACGCTGACCGTAGACCTGCCCGGCCGGGCATACGACATACACATTGGGCGCGGCCTGCTGAACGAGGCTGGGGAGCGCTGCCGGGCAGTGCTGCCTAAGGCGGAGCGGCTGGCGGTGGTCACCGACTCCACCGTGGGGCCCTTGTATGGAGAGCGTCTGGTGAAGGGCATGGAGGCGGCCGGATATCAGGCCGCGCTGATTCCGATCCCCGCCGGCGAGGGCTCCAAGACGGTGCCCATGCTGGAGCGGCTCTACAACGCTTTCATGGACTTCGGTCTCACCCGTACCGACGCCGTGGTCGCCCTGGGCGGCGGCGTGGTGGGGGATCTGGCGGGCTTCGCCGCCGCCACCATCCTGCGTGGGGTGGATTTCGTTCAGATTCCCACCACCCTCCTGGCCCAGGTGGACTCCTCCGTAGGGGGCAAGGTGGCGGTGGATCTGAAGGCGGGCAAGAATCTGGCGGGTGCCTTCTGGCAGCCCAGGCTGGTGCTCATGGACCCCTCTGTGCTGGGGACCCTGGAGGGCCATGCCTTTTCCGACGGCATGGCAGAGGTAATCAAGTACGGCTGCATTTTCGACGCGGACTTCTATTCCTTCCTGGAGCAGCGGCCCTCACGGGACCAGGTGATGGCCGAGATTGAACACGTGCTGTATACCTGCTGCGACTTAAAGAGAAGGGTGGTGCTGGAGGACGAACGGGACACCGGAGCGCGGATGCTTCTCAACTTCGGCCACACCCTGGGTCACGCCTACGAGCTGGCGGGACGCTATGAGACCTGGACCCACGGCCAGGCAGTGGCCGCCGGGATGGTGAAGGCCGCCCGGCTGGGAACAGCGCTGGGCGTGACCCCGGAGGGGACGGCGGAGCGCATCGGCGTGCTGCTGGGCTGCTTCGGCCTGCCTCTGGAGATCCCCTGCACGGCGGAAGAGTATGCCGCCGCCGTAGGGCTGGATAAGAAGGGGGCTGGGCGGGACATCTCGGTTATCCTGCTGGAGGAGATAGGCCGCGCTGCGGCCCGGAAGATGCCCAAGGCCGAGCTGCTGGCGCTGCTGTAAAGGAGAGGCGAGCATATGAACGTTACCATTACCCCAACGCAGCTCAAAGGAACCATCACCCCGCCGCCCTCAAAGTCCCAGGCCCACCGGCTGATCATCGCCAACGAGCTGGCGGGAGGCGGAGGTTCCATCGCCAATCTGGCCCGCTCTCAGGACATCGAGGCCACAAGGCGGTGCATGGCCGCTCTGCGCACGCCGGGGGAGGAACTGCCCCTGCTGGACTGCGGGGAGTCGGGCTCCACCCTGCGTTTTTTGATTCCGGTGGCCCTGGTTCTGCGGGGAGGCGGGCGGTTCACCGGCCGGGGGCGGCTCATGGAGCGGCCCCAAAAGCCCTATTTTGATCTTTTTGACGAGAAGGGAATTTTTTATGAGCAGGGGGATGGAGTGCTCACTGTGCGGGGAACCCTGACGCCGGGGGAGTACCGCCTGCCGGGAAACATATCCAGCCAGTTCTTTACCGGCCTGCTCTACGCCCTGCCTCTGGTGGCTGGAACCTCTCGGATTGTCCCCACCACCGCTCTGGAGAGCTGGAGCTACCTCGCCATGACGCTGGAGGCCCTGGACAGCGCCGGAGTGGCGGTGACCGGCCCCGGCGGGGAGGATGGGTTCTCTGTCACCGGTCCTCAGACCTATACAGCCGGGGACTGGACGGTGGAGGCCGACTGGTCCCAGGCTGGCTTCTGGTACGCCGCCACCGGGATAGGAAACGCCGTATCGGTGGCGGGGATGAATCTCAATTCCGCCCAGGGGGATCGGATTATCGGCACCTGGAAATCCGGGCTGGAGCAGTCTGGCGACGTGACGCTGGACGTGTCCGACTGTCCCGATCTGGTGCCCCCTCTGGCGGCCTGGGCCGCTTTGCGGGAGGGGACCACATCACTCATCAATGCTGCCCGGCTGCGCATCAAGGAGAGTGATCGGCTCGCCGCAGTGGCAGAGGTGCTGACCGCTCTGGGGGCCAACGTAACCGAGGGAGCGGACAGCTTGATCATCCGGGGAAAGGACGGCCTGAGGGGCGGCGTGACAGTGAGTGGCCACAACGACCACCGGATCGCCATGATGGCCGCCGTGGCGGCCACCCGATGTGCCGCTCCGGTGACCATCACGGGCGCCGAGTGTGTGGCCAAGTCCTACCCGGCGTTCTGGGAAGACTATGAAAAGCTGGGCGGAATGATACGCCGGGAGGAGAAGCTATGAGACATACCATTTTCGGAGAGTCCCACGGGCCAGCCATCGGCGTCACGCTGGAGGGGGTGCCCGCTGGCTTGAAGCTGGATCTAGACTTCATGCAGAAGGAGCTCTCCCGCCGGGCAACAGGAAGGAACGCTCTGTCTACGGCCCGGAAGGAGGCCGATCAGGTGCAGGTGCTTTCCGGCCTCTTTGAGGGGAAGACAACCGGTACCCCCCTGACCTTGCTCATCGCCAACGGGGACCAGCACTCCTCCGATTATGAGGCCATCCGCTATACGCCCCGGCCCAGCCACGGGGACTATGCAGGATTTATCCAGAGCCATGGCCATCTGGACTACCGGGGGGGCGGCCACTTCTCCGGCCGCCTCACCGCGCCGTTAGTGGCGGCGGGGGCGGTAGCCAAACAGATTCTGGCCGGGCAGGGCATTTGGGTGGGGGCCCATATCAGCTCGATTTATGGCATCTCCGACGCTGTTCTGGAGGATGCGGAGGATCTGCGGGCCGTGGCGGAGAAGGACTTTCCAGTCCTGGATGATGAAAAGGGCGGGGAGATGAAGGCCGCGATTCTGGAAGCTAAGCGCGAGGGAGACAGTGTCGGCGGCTCGATCGAGTGCGCTGTGACCGGGCTTCCCGCCGGGCTGGGTGCCCCCGACTTTGGCCATAATGCCGAGGGGATTTTTGCCCAGTACCTCTTTGCGGTTCCCGCCGTTAAGGGGGTGGACTTTGGCGCCGGAGTGGCTCTCTCCATGATGCGGGGGAGCGAGGCCAACGATCCCTTTGTGGTGCGGGACGGGAAAGTAGTTACCAAGACCAACCATGCCGGGGGGATCAACGGCGGCATTACCAACGGAATGCCGGTGGTCTTCGAGGTCACCATGCGTCCTACTCCTTCCATCGCTCTGCCCCAGGAGAGCGTGGATCTCCGTACCGGCGAGGAAGTAGAGATCGAGATTAAGGGCCGCCACGACCCCTGTATCGTGCACCGGGCGGTGCCGGTGATCGAAGCGGCCGCCGCGCTGGCGGCATGCCAACTGATGGGGCTCTAGGAGACGCGGCGGTCCGCGAGCGGGAGCGAGCCGCCGCGAAAAGCGGCGTCCAAGTGTTTTGGCCAGAGGCCAAAACCTTGCCGCAGACAGCGGGGAAAATCCCCGTCCCCGGAGCGGAAACACAGGGAGAAGGAGAGATGACCATGACGGAACTGGAGCAATACCGCAGGGAAATCGATGCCATCGACGGGGAGCTGGTACAGCTCTTCCTGCGGCGCATGGAGGTCACGGGCAACGTGGGCCGCTATAAGCAAGAGCGGGGGATTCCCGTGCTGGACGCGGGACGGGAGCGGCAGGTCATCGCGGCCAAGACCGCCCTTACTGACGACCCCGCCCGCAAGGCCGACGTGGCCGCCCTCTACGAGAGCATCATGGCCATTTCCAGACGCCAGCAGCGCACCCTGGTGCAGGAGGGCGCGGAGGATCCTGGCTTTGCGGCCTATCTCGCCGCCCTGCGTGAAGCCCGGCTGCCCCTGGAGCACCCACGGGTGGTCTATCAGGGGGAGCCTGGAGCGTATAGTGAGGAGGCCGCTGTGGGATTCTTCGGCCCAGAGGTGGAGAGCGTGGGACTGCCCTGGTTTGGGGATGTGTTCGCCGCGCTGGACCGGAGAGAGGCTGACTATGCCATGCTTCCCATTGAAAACAGTTCCACCGGCTCCATCCGGCAGGTCTATGACCTGCTGGGGCAGTACCAGTACTACGTGGTGGGGGAGTGGCAGGTTAAGGTGGACCACTGCCTTATGGCCCTGCCCGGCGTGGGCCTGGACGACATCAAGACGGTCTATTCCCACGAACAGGGACTGATGCAGAGTGAGAAATTCCTGGATGAGCACCGGGACTGGCGGCGGATCCCCACGCTGGACACCGCCGGGTCGGCCAAGCAGGTGGCGGAGACCGGGGACCGGACGGCGGCCGCCATTTGCTCCCGCCGGGCGGCGGAGATCTACGGCCTCCATATTTTAAAGGAAGGGGTAAACCACAACGACTGGAACTATACCCGCTTTGTGGTGGTCTCTCCCAAGATGGAGCTGCGGGAGGGGCGCAATAAGATCAGCGCAATTTTCCGTCTGCCCCACCAGAGCGGTTCCCTCCACGAGATTCTCACGATATTTGCCGTGCAGGGGCTCAATCTGATGAAGCTGGAGTCCCGGCCTATTCCGGGGCGGAGCTGGGAGTATCTCTTCTTTCTGGAGTTTACCGGGGATTTGTCCGCCCCGGGTATGGAGGGGGTTCTCCACGAGCTCTCCCAGCTCTCCGCTGAGTTCCGCCTGCTGGGCAACTTCAAGGGGTATGAGCCGTGAAACAGAACATTGTCCTGATTGGTATGATGGGCTGCGGCAAGTCGACTGTGGGCAGACTGCTGGCCCGGCGGACGGGGCGGCGCCTCGTGGATACGGATCAGCGTATTGAGGAGGCGCTGGGGCGTTCCATCCCGGATATCTTTGCAAAAGAGGGGGAGGCGTTCTTCCGGGATTGGGAATTGGGAGTGTCGGAGGAACTGGCGCGGGAGCGGGAGTTGGTCATTGCCTGCGGCGGCGGCCTGCCGACCAGACCGGACTCCATTGCCTCCCTGAAGTACAGCGGCATTGTCTTCTGGCTCAACCGGGATCCTGGTGAGATCTACGACGCCGTATCTATGGCGGGCCGTCCCTTGGGCCAGGGCGGCCGGGAGGCTTTTCTGGAGCGCTTTGCCCAGCGGGAGCCCATTTACCGGCAGTGGGCCGACTACGTGATTACCGACTTTTCCTCGCCAGAGGCTACGGTGGGGGCAATTTTGGAGGTGCTACCTTGAAATTTCTGATTCTTAACGGCCCCAATCTGAACCTGCTGGGGAAGCGGGAGCCGGGCATTTACGGCGAGAGCAGCTATGAGGCCCTGTGCGCCCGCCTGAGCGACTTTGCAGCCGCCCACGGCAGCAGCGCCGTATGCGTCCAGTCCAACCACGAAGGGGCGCTCATCGACGCTATCCATGGGGCCGACGGGGTATATGACGCCATTGTCATGAATCCAGGAGCCTATACCCACTACAGCTACGCCATTCTGGACGCGTTGAAGGCGGTGGACGTACCCTGCATTGAGGTCCACATCTCCAACGTCCACCAGCGGGAGGAGTTCCGCCGCAGGAGCGTTACCGCCCCTGCCTGTGTGGGCCAGATCTGCGGCTTGGGTTTCTACGGCTACGAGGCCGCCATGTCTTATTTTCTCTTTCAGAAGAAAATAAGTGAAGAGAGAGATTGATGGGAACGACGATTCCCAAGATTGGGATGCGCATCGTTAAGACCGCCGTGGCGGTGATGCTGTCCTATGCAATTTTTGCCCTGCTGAACCTGACTTACCGGACGGAATACGGCGGCGTCTGGGGCCAGCTCGGTCCCCTCTATGCCTGCATTGCCTGTATCGTCTGCACCCAGAGTACTTTGGGTCAGACCGCCCGTCAAGGGGTCTCCCGCCTAATCGGTGTGGCTGTAGGGGGCGCGCTGGGGGTGCTGGTTCTCTTCCTGGGGCCGCTGCTGGAACGTCCGCTGGTCTGTATCCCGGTGCTGGGCGCGGTGTGCGTGGCGGGGGTGTGGTTCTGCCTGCTTATCAGGCGGCCCGCGGCCTGCGGTATGGCCTGTATTGTGCCCTGTGTCATTCTCATCACCGGCGTTACCGGGGCCGACCGTTACTATTACGCCGCCGCCCGTATCATTGAGACTGGGGTCGGGGTGCTGCTGGCTCTGCTGGTCAACGCTATCCTGCCCGACCGCCGGGCAGACGACACGGCGGAGAAGAGAGGTGCATCCAATATGCGTGTAGAATTGAGCAACACGACAAAAAAGCTGTGCGTCATTGGGGACCCGGTGCTCCACTCCAAATCCCCCCTGATTCAGAACACTATGATTGCGGCCCTGGGGCTGGACTACATTTATCTTTGCCAGACTGTCCCTAGGGGACGGGCGAAGGAATGGCTCGAGTGTGCTAGACTCACCGGGTATGCCGGATTTAATGCCACGATGCCACACAAGCTAGAGCTGGTACCCCTGATGGATGAACTGGACGAGGACGCCGCTCTCTTTGGCGCGGTCAACACCATCTGTATCCGGGATGGGCGTGCAATTGGCTGCAACACCGACGGGCAGGGCTTCCTTCGGGCGCTGGACGAGGAGGGGATTGCTGTGGCCGGAAGGCGAATCGCCCTGCTGGGGGCGGGCGGCGCGGCCAAGGCCGTGGCGCTCAAGCTTTCGGCAGCGGGGGCGGCGGAGATAATCGTCTGCAACCGTACTGCCGATAAAGCGGAGGCTCTGTGTGCCCTGGATCCCCGGGGGAAACTCCGGGCGGCTGGGTTTGATATTGAAACCTTGGCCCGCGTGGCAGGGACGTGCGACCTGCTGGTCAACTGCACCTCACTGGGGATGTCGGGTACGGCCGGGCAGTTTGAGGACTTCTCCTTCCTAGAGGCGCTGGCCCCGGAAGTGCCGGTGTGCGATCTTATCTACAGCCCTCCGGAGACGGAGCTCCTTTGCCGGGCCAAAGCGCTGGGCCACAAGACCATGAATGGTCTGGGGCTGCTTATCCATCAGGCCGTCCTCTCCCTGGAGCACTTTACCGGCGAGGCCATTGACCCGGCGGAGATGGCGCCGCTGGTGCGCAGGGTGCTGGGGGCGTCCGACCTATAGGGGGACGGGGCCGGAGAGGCGGCGCGCTCCACCGAAAAAAGGGAAGAAAAATACGAAAAACCCCTTGACACGGCGCCCTTCTTGTAATATCATAATCAAGCGCCTGTTTGGGCGCAGTCTGCGATGATGCGGGAGATTGCTCGGTGACGAGGTAACTTCCGCGGAGTATGTCCGAGCTAGAATCGGGCGGCTGAGGGTCCTGGACACCGCGTATATCGCTGTGTCATGGGCGAAACCGGCCTGCTTGCACGCCGGTTTCTTTCATGTCACGGAGTGATACGCACGGAAACGTGTACAGGATTTTCACCGTACGAAGCGAGGAAAGACACGCGCGCTGTCCGCTGCTGGACCCGGCGGAGAGCACAGACCACTTCGTATGTTTTTAAGGAGGAAAACACCATGGCAGCTCAGAAAGAAATGATCCGCATCCGGCTGAAGGCCTATGACCATCAGCTGATCGACCAGTCCGCCGAGAAGATCGTGGAGACCGCAAAGCGCACCGGCGCTTCCGTGTCCGGCCCCATCCCTCTGCCCACAAAGAAAGAGGTCGTGACCATTCTGCGCGCCGTCCATAAGTACAAGGATTCCCGTGAGCAGTTCGAGCGCCGCACCCATAAGCGCCTCATCGACATCCTGAAGCCCTCTCCCAAGACAGTGGAGGCGCTGATGTCTCTGGAACTCCCTGCCGGCGTGGAGATTGAGATTAAGCTCTAACCTCTCTCGGCCTCGGCATCTGAAACTTGTTTGTACCGCGGCCTGCCGCGTTCGAGGCAGGCGGGTCAAGTTGGCGGAGCAATGGGAGCCAATGCCCAACTACGTCAACCAATAACCTTATTTTAAGGAGGAAAACACATGGAAAAGGCCATTATCGGCAAGAAGGTCGGCATGACGCAGATCTTCGACGACGCCGGCAAGGTCATCCCGGTCACCGTCATTCAGGCGGGCCCCTGCACTGTGGTGCAGAAGAAGACCGCGGAGAAGGACGGCTACAGCGCTGTGCAGCTGGGCTTTGAGGATGTGCCTGAGCGCAAGCTCACCAAGCCCGAGGTCGGGCACCTGAAGAAGGCCGGCGATGCGCTCAAGAAGGTCCTCAAGGAGTTCAAGCTGGACAACTGCGACGCTTTGAATGTGGGCGACGAGGTCAAGTGCGACGTGTTTGCCACCGGCGACCGGGTGGATATCACCGGCGTCAGCAAGGGCAAGGGCTACCAGGGCGTGGTAAAGCGCCACGGTGCGGCCCGCCTGAAGGAGTCTCACGGTACCGGCCCTGTCCACCGGCACGCGGGTTCTATGGGTTCTGGTACCGACCCCAGCCGCATCTTTAAGGGTAAAATCGGCGCCGGCCATATGGGCGCCGAGCAGGTTACAGTTCTGAATCTGGACGTAGTACAGGTTGACCCCGAGCTGGGCCTCATCGCCGTGTGCGGCGCGGTCCCCGGTCCCAAGGGCGGCGTGGTGTACCTGCGCAGCAGCGTCATCAACGTCAAGGAGAAGGGCGCCGCGGCCGGCATCAGCGTCAACCCGCAGAAGGCCAGTGCCCGTGTCAATCCCCAGAAGGCTTCGGCCCGTAACAAGTAAGAAAGGAGAGATACCAAATGCCTAAGGCAATCGTTGTGAATATGTCCGGCACAAAGGTCGGCGAAGTGGAGCTCTCCGAAGCTGTGTTCGGGATCGAGCCCAACCAGTCCGTGGTTCATGATGTGGTAAAAAACCACCTGGCCAACTGCCGTCAGGGGACTCAGTCCGCTCTGACCCGCGGCGAGGTCTCCGGCGGCGGCAAGAAGCCCTGGCGCCAGAAGGGCACCGGCCACGCTCGTCAGGGTTCCACCCGGGCTCCCCAGTGGACCCACGGCGGCATCGTATTCGCTCCCAAGCCCCGCGATTACAGCTACACCCTCAATAAGAAGGTGAAGCGTCTGGCCCTCAAGTCCGCGCTCTCCGCCAAGGCGGCAGAGGGGAACGTCATCGTGGTGGACGGCCTGAATCTGGATGAGATTAAGACCAAGACCATGCAGGGCTTCCTGAACACTGTGGGCGCTAAGAAGGCCCTGGTGGTGACTCCTGAGGTCAATGAGAAGGTCATCCTGTCCGCCCGCAACATCCCGGGCGTGGAGACCACGACAGCCAAGCTTCTCAGCGTTTACGACATTGTGAACGCCAACCAGTTTATTGTGGACAAGGCCGCCCTGGCCGTCATTGAGGAGGTGTTTGCATAATGGCCGCCACCGCTTACGACATCATCAAACGCCCCGTTATTACGGAGCAGTCCATGGCCGAGACCGAGTTTAAGAAGTACACCTTCGAGGTGGCCAAGGACGCCAACAAGATTCAGATCGCCAAGGCCGTTGAGGAGATCTTCGGCGTTAAGGTGGCCAAGGTGAACACCCTGAACATGCAGGGGAAGGAAAAGCGCACCGGCCGCTATCCCGCCGGACGCCGCCCCTCCTGGAAGAAGGCTATGGTCACCCTGACCGAGGACTCCAAGACCATCGAGTTCTTCGAGGGCATGGTGTAAGGAGGAGAATGAACAATGGCTATCAAAACTTATAAGCCCACAACCCCCTCCCGCCGCCACATGACCGTGAGCGCCTTCGAGGGGATTGACAAGAAGGCCAAGCCTGAGCGCAGCCTGACCGAGAACCTGAAGAAGAATGCTGGCCGCAACAGCTACGGCCGCATCACCGTCCGCCACCGCGGCGGCGGCAACAAGAAGAAGTACCGCATCATCGACTTCAAGCGGGACAAGAACGGCAGCGCCACCGTCATCAACTTGCAGTACGATCCCAACCGCTCCGCCAATATCGCCCTCATTGAGTACGAGGACGGCGAGCGCCGCTATATCCTGGCCCCTGTGAACCTGAAGGCCGGGCACAAGATTATGACCGGCCCTGACGCCGACATCCTGCCCGGCAACTGCCTGCCCATCGCCAATATCCCTGTGGGCGAGATGATCCACTGCATTGAACTCTATCCCGGCAAGGGCGCCCAGCTCGTCCGCTCCGCCGGCGTAGCTGCTCAGCTGATGGCCAAGGAGAACGGCATGGCTCAGGTTCGCCTCCCCTCCGGCGAGGTTCGCTATATCCGCGAGGAGTGCAAGGCCACCATCGGCCAGGTGGGCAATACCGACTGGGCCAACATTCAGATCGGCAAGGCTGGCCGCAAGCGCCACATGGGCTGGCGGCCCACCGTCCGCGGCTCGGTCATGAACCCCTGTGACCACCCCCACGGCGGCGGCGAGGGCAAGAGCCCTGTGGGCCGTCCCGGACCGGTCACCCCCTGGGGCAAGCCGGCCATGGGCTACAAGACCCGCAAGAAGAAGAACCGCACTGAGAAGTTTATCGTCAAGCACCGCAACGCGAAGTAAGGAGGGAGTAGAAGATGAGCAGAAGTATCAAGAAAGGCCCCTTTTGCGCTCCCGAGCTGCTGAAGCGGGTCGACGAAATGAACCAGACCGGCGAGAAGAAGGTCCTGAAGACCTGGAGCCGCGCCTCCACCATCTTCCCCTCCTTCGTGGGTCACACCTTTGCCGTGCATGACGGCCGGAAGCATGTGCCTGTGTACGTCACCGAGGATATGGTGGGTCACAAGCTGGGCGAATTCGCGCCCACCCGCACCTTCCGCGGCCACGCCGGCAGCAAGACCGGGAAATAAGGAGGAGAGAGAACATGGAAGCCAAAGCACATCTGAGATATGCCCGCATCTCTCCCCGCAAGGTCCAGATTGTCTGTGATCTGATCCGGGGCAAGAGCGTGCCCCAGGCCACCGCTATTCTGATGGCCACCCCGAAGGCAGCCTCTGAGCTCATGCTCAAGCTCCTCAAGAGCGCCGCGGCCAACGCGGAAAACAACCACCAGATGGATCCTGAGAAGCTGTACGTGTCCGCCACCTATGCCAATCCCGGCCCCATCATCAAGCGGATGAGGCCCAGGGCCCAGGGACGTGCGTTCCGCATCAACAAGCGTACCTCTCACATCACCATCTGTGTGAGCGAGCGCTAAGGGAGGAGGAAATATATGGGACAGAAAGTCAATCCCCACGGCCTGCGCGTGGGCGTTATTAAGGATTGGGACTCCCGCTGGTATGCCCGTAACGAGAAGGTGGGCGACCTGCTGGTGGAGGACAAGAAGATCCGGGATTACCTGAAGAAGACCCTGTATTCCGCCGGAATCCCCAAGATTGAGATTGAGCGCGACAACGCCAAGGTGCGCATCTACCTGCACTGTGCCCGTCCCGGCGTGGTCATCGGCAAGGGAGGCGCCGACATCGAGCGCCTGCGCCTGCAGCTTGAGAAGATGATCGGCAAGAGCGTGGCGCTGAATATTGTGGAGGTTAAGGCCCCCGATATGAACGCCCAGCTGGTGGCTGAGAACATCGCCCAGCAGCTGGAGAAGCGCATCGGCTTCCGCCGGGCCATGAAGAACGCCATGGGCCGCGCTATGCGCATGGGCGCCCGGGGCATTAAGACGTGCGTGTCCGGCCGCCTGGGCGGCGCCGAAATCGCCCGCACCGAGCACTATCACGACGGCACCATCCCCCTGCAGACCCTCCGCGCCGATATCGACTACGGCTTTGCTGAGGCCGCCACCACCTACGGCCGCATCGGCGTCAAGGTGTGGATCTACAAGGGCGAGGTGCTTACCCAGAGCCTGCGCACAACCCCCCGCACACTGGATACGAAGAATTTCAAGGAGCGCCCGGATCGTCCCCGCCGCGACCGCCGCGACGGCGACCGCAAGGGAGGCTTTAACCGTCAGGGCGGCGGCTTCAACAACAACCGCCAGGGCGGGTATGGCAATCGCCCCCAGGGCGGCTTCGGCAGCCGTCCCCAGGGTAACTTTAACAACAACCGTCCGGCGGGCGCATCCCGTCCCGCCGCTTCCACTGCTCCGAAGGAAGGAGGCCAGGGCTAATGCTGCTGCCTAAGAGAGTCAAATATCGCCGTGTCCACCGCGGCCGTATGAAGGGCAAGGCCACCCGCGGCAACACCGTCACATACGGCGAGTGGGGCCTGCAGGCCACCGAGCCCGCTTGGATTACCAGTAACCAGATCGAAGCTGCCCGTATCGCCATGACCCGCTACACCAAGCGCGGCGGCAAGGTCTGGATCAAGATTTTTCCTGACAAGCCCGTTACAGAGAAGCCGGCCGAGACCCGTATGGGCTCCGGTAAGGGCTCTCCCGAGTACTGGGTGGCCGTGGTCAAGCCCGGCCGCGTGATGTTCGAGATTGCCGGCGTCTCCGAGGAGGTCGCCCGCGAGGCCCTGCGTCTCGCCTCCCACAAGCTGCCTGTCAAGTGCAAGATTGTGAAGAAGGAAGAGACCGCCGAGACCGAGAATGGTGGTGAATGAAGATGAAGGCAAACGAAGTCCGTAAGATGAGCGCCAGCGAGCTGGAGAGCAAGCTGCTGGATCTGAAGAAGGACCTGTTCCAGCTCCGTCTTCAGCACGCCACCAATCAGCTCGATAACCCTGTGAAGATTGCCGAGGTCAAGAAGGACATCGCCCGAGTCAAGACCATTATCCGTGAGCAGCAGCTCGCAGGCCGATAAGGAGGTAACAGGAAATGGAAAACAGAACCTCTTCCCGCAAGACCAGAGTCGGCCTGGTTGTCTCCGACAAGATGGACAAGACCGTTGTGGTGGCCATCGCCGACCGTGTGGCCCATCCCCTGTATAAAAAGATTGTCAAGAGGACCTATAAGCTCAAGGCTCATGACGAGCAGAATGCCTGCGGCGTCGGGGACCGCGTCAAAGTTATGGAGACCCGGCCCCTGTCCAAGGACAAGCGCTGGCGCGTCGTTGAGATTCTCGAGAAGGCGAAGTAAGGAGGTGCGGTCATGATTCAGCAGGAAACTTATTTGAAGGTGGCCGACAACACCGGCGCCAAAGAGATTAAGACCATTCGCGTCCTGGGCGGTTCCGTGCGTAAGTTTGGCAACATCGGCGATGTCGTTGTGGCCTCTGTGCGCAAGGCCCAGCCCGGCGGCACTGTGAAGAAGGGCGAGGTGGTCAAGGCCGTTATCGTCCGCTCCTCCAAGGGCGTCCGCCGGCCTGACGGCAGCTATGTCCGCTTTGACGACAATGCCGCCGTCCTCATCAAGGACGACAAGAATCCCCGCGGGACCCGTATCTTTGGGCCCGTGGCCCGTGAGCTGCGCGACAAGGATTACATGAAAATCCTGTCCCTGGCTCCCGAAGTGCTGTAAGGGGGTAGGAGAAGACATGAACAAGATAAGCATTAAGAAGGACGACACCGTCGTCGTCCTGTCCGGCAAGGACAAGGGCAAGAAGGGCAAGGTCCTCGAGGCTATGCCCGCTGCCGGCAAGGTCGTCGTTGAGGGCATCAATGTCGCTACCTGCCATGTCAAGCCGAAGAAGCAGGGCGATCAGGGCGGCATTGTGAGCCGTGAGATCCCGATGTACGCTTCCAAGGTCATGCTCGTCTGCCCGATGTGCGGCAAGGCTACCCGCCACGCTGTCAAACTCGCCGACGGCAAGAAGGTCCGCGTCTGCAAGAAGTGCGGCGCTGAGATTTAAGAGAGGAGGAGTGTATTACCATGGCTGATAAGAAAATGCCCAACCTGAAGGCGAAGTACCAGGCCGAGGTCGCTCCTGCTCTGATGCAGAAGTTCGGCTACAAATCCACCATGCAGATTCCCCGCCTGGAGAAGATTGTGGTCAACTGCGGCTGCGGCGAGGCCCGGGACAATGCCAAAGTGCTGGAGGCCGTCGTAGGAGATCTGACCAAGATTACCGGCCAGAAGGCCATCATCACCAAGGCCAAAAAGTCCGTGGCCAACTTTAAGCTCCGTGAGGGCATGCCCATCGGCGCCAAGGTGACTCTCCGCGCCGACCGGATGTGGGAGTTCCTGGACCGCCTGTTCAACGTAGCTCTGCCCCGCGTGCGCGACTTCCGCGGCATCAGCCCCAACGCCTTCGACGGCCGCGGCAACTACGCCCTGGGCGTCAAGGAGCAGCTGATCTTCCCCGAGATCGAGTACGACAAGATCGACAAGATCCG
>ERZ773258.1604-NODE-1604-length-17105-cov-4.735836_pt1 | contig 17105 bp, 9 predicted proteins | sample MGYA00511962_ERZ773258 | MGnify/ENA primary metagenome ERZ773258 (study PRJEB29015, sample SAMEA2737755) | human gut metagenome | biome: human gut; feature: human-associated habitat; material: faeces | place: China | collected 2012 ... | reverse complement strand
TTTCCGTTTCAAAAGCGGCCCGCACAGGCTCTGGGCCGTTATTTCCTTCGTCTGCGCAGGTATTCGGACACGGAAACACCATAAAAGCGCGAAAATGCACGCTTGAACGAATAATCGTTTTCGTAGCCCACGGCGCGCGCCGCCGCCGCCAATGTGATTTTTTTATTTTCCAGCATCTCGCAGGCCAGTTCCATCCGGCCGCTGAGCAGGAAATCGTAAAAATTAATGCCGCACACACGCTTGAACAGCTTCGAAACCGCGGAGACTGAAAGGTTGAACCGGTCTCCAAGGTCCTTAAGAGAAAGATCCGGGTCCGTCAGATGCTCCTTAACGTATTCCACGACCTGCTGCTCCGTATCCCCAGCCTGCTGAGACGCTGTTTTCTCCGCACAGAACAGCGCATTCACCCGGTACAGCGCCCCCCACATGCCGTCATCCGTCTGTGCGCTGCTGACAGCGTCAAACTCAGCGGCATAGCGTGCGGGCTGCGGGTCGAACTCATGGATGATGCGCGAATACGTCTGCGCCAGCATCAGCACCAAACGCCGCATGTTCTGCTGAGACACGCCCCTGCGCTCGTTTTCAGCGCGTATCTCGCCCAGGATCGTCTCCGCCATCGCCTGCTGGCCCGCTTTCGCACGGTTGATGAGCTGAAGCTCCCACTCGACGGGATAATAGATCCCCCGGTCGGGAGATGTAAGGCACGCGCCGTCGGACAGACGTGCAGAAAGCTGCTCCGCCGCTGCATAATAAGATTTACTAATGCCCAAAACGCCCTCCTCCAAGCTGCCGCAGGCGATAAAAGGCATCGTTTCCGTGTGCTCCTGATACGAGAGCGCGACCCGCTGCGCCAGCGTCTGCGGGCACACCTCATCCGGCCCTCCCGGTGCGACAATGGCCGCCAGACGCGTCCTGGAAAGTTCCGTGATCTCATACAAAAGGTCAAAGGATGAAAGAGCCTCTTCCAGCGGCATCACACCGTGGCTTCCTTCTCTTTCTTCCACCAGCAGCACAAGATGGGACATCGAATCTGAAAAGCCGATGTCGAACTCCCGCATTTTTTCCGCAGCCTCCGCCGCATCGAAATACCCCTGCAGCAGCCGGCGCAGAAAATTGCTCCGCGCGGTGGCGCGGTAACGCTCTGCCATATGCAGCACATTTTCCCGTTCCGCAGCCAGCTGGCACAGCGATTCCTCAATGATCGCATATTCATCCCCCGCATGCACCGGCGCGGGAAGGCGGTGTGCCGCGCTGTCTGCCAGCCGCTTGAGCGGGGTGTAGGTCAGCTTTGTAAGCAGCCACGCCAGATTCACCGTCAGCAGCACTGAAATAAGCACCAGCACGGCGATAAACCAGACGCTTCGTGTCCGTACCAGCGGCACGGCGGAAAAGCCGGACGTGATATCCACCGGGAAACATACGGAGCGGTAAGTATAATCAGCCTCTGCGGCCCTGGCCGTGAAGGATATCCCCGCCAGCTCTCTGTCCGCGCCGCGGATAGAAAGGGAGAGCATATCGTCCGTGCGCAGCAATGCGATCTGGTTGCGGATGGCGGAGCGGTCCAGTTCCACCAGCAGAAAGCTCCGCATGGGACGATTGTACTCCATCGCCTCTGCAAAGAACAGCCGGGACGCCGCGCCGCCCGTCATGCCGAGCTGCGCGCCGCACACCAGGCCGCTGTTTTCCGGCAGGCTCAAACGCTCGTACACCACAGCGCTCTCCAGCGGCGTCTGCCCTTTTTCCAGCGAAAATGTGCGGAAGAAGTCTGCCGTATCATAAAAGCCGGCGGAGGAATACACCTCCTCCTTTTCGGGAAAGACCACAGACAATTGCCGGATCACGCCGCTGGCCGCGGTATAGCCGCGCAGGTCTCCGCAGATGGCCAGTTTCTCGCGCAGGCCGAACTCTTCGTCATACAGCCCCGCGGCCGCACCGCGCCGCTTTACCCACTGCGTCTCGGACAGCTGCTGCCCAAGGCCCTGAACGCGCTTGAACTCCGCATCCAGTGTGCGGGCCGCAAGCTCGGCGGTATGGGCCTGGCGGGCGGCGTCCTCGCGCTGCTGTGCGCGGAAGGTGGAGACGGCCAGCACCCCCGCCAGGATGACCACCGGCACAAGGCATATGAACACATAGGAAAAGAAGATGCGCTGCACCGTGGAAAGCCTGTGCCGCACGGCCGGCTTTTTCTTCATCGTGTGCGCCCCCCTCCCCGGCGGGCGCGTGCGGCCCGCCACAGACAAATCACTTCAAAACGGCAGCTCCAGTATATCAAAACACGCGCCGTTTGAAAAGCGTGCCGCCTGTGCTCCCTGTGGGGAAAAAGCAAGCTGCCAAGCCGTTTTCCAGTGCTTGCGCATCTTTTTTTGACAAAATCGCAAAATTGGAAATCGCTGCGCCGGCCCGGCAAAACATGCCGCAAAAGCCCCGCTTTTTCAAAAAAGCGCACGGCTTCAAATTTGGTTCGTTGCAAACGCGGCCCGGCGCGGTTATGCTGAAAGCACAGCCCCGGACGGCTTTTCCGCCGGACACAGGACAAAACGGCAACATGTGATCGAGAGGATGTGGCACATTGACAACCATTTGCAAAAAACGCGGCGCGCCGCGGCAGAGCCTCGCGGACCGGATCGGCCGCAGGCGGCTGCGGGAGAGCGGTGAGCTCTATCTCATCATGCTGCCGGTGCTGGTGATGATCTTTATCTTTTTTTATATGCCCATGTTCGGCGTTGTCATCGCTTTTCAGGATTACGTCCCCGGCGACCCCTTCTTCGCGTTTGACGGCTCTACAAAATGGGTGGGCCTGCAGCATTTTAAAACGTTCTTTTCTTCCATCTACTTTCCGCGCCTGTTAAAAAACACGCTCACGCTCAGCCTGATGAACCTCGCGTTCGGCTTCTGGGTCCCCATAGCGTTCGCGCTGCTGCTCAACGAGGTAACGCACCTGCGCTACAAAAAGCTGGTGCAGACAGCCAGCTATATGCCCTATTTCATCTCCATGGTAGTGGCCGCGGGCATGGTGGTCTCCTTTATTGAAAAGGACGGCCTTGTGAACCAGATCATCACGCTGCTGGGCGGCGACCCCGTCTCCTTCCGCACCGACCCGAAATGGTTCCCTGTTGTATACACGGTCACGAACATCTGGAAGAGCTTCGGGTGGAACAGCATCCTCTATCTCTCCGCCATGGCCTCCATCGACCCGGCGCTCTACGAATCGGCGCGGCTGGACGGCGCGAACCGCTGGCAGCAGGCACTGCACATCACGCTGCCGATGATCGCCCCCACAATCGCCATCATGCTCATCTTCGCGGTGGGCGACATCATGAGCTCCAACACCGACCTGATCCTGCTTTTGTACAACAACGCCACCATGAAGACCGCCGACGTGTTCGGCACCTACGTTTACCGCGAGGGTCTGCTCACGGGCAAGACCAGCCTTGGCACCGCCATCGGCCTGTTCGCCTCCACGGTGAATCTGATCCTTGTTTTCATCGCCAACAAATGCAGCAATAAAATCTCCGGCGATGGACTGTTCTGAAAACGAAAAGGAGGCTTACCGCCATGCTCCGACAAAAACACGGCATCCGCGAAGGCTCCCGCCTGGCGAGCATGCTCATTTACCTCGCCACCGGGCTGTGCTGCATCGTCACCGTGTACCCCATGTACTATGTGCTCATCCGCTCTGTCAGCGCGCCCGAGCACGCGCTTGCGGGCGACATGCTGCTGTTCCCCAAAGGGTTTGACCTTAACTCCTACCGCGTCATCCTTTCCGACACGACTCTGTGGCGCGCCTACGGCAATACGCTTTTGTACGTTGTCGTCACCACGCTGCTGATGCTCCTGTTCTGCACATTGTGCGCGTATCCCCTGTGCATGCCCGGGCTTTTGGGCAAAAAGGCCGTTGTCACCTACCTGCTCGTTCCCATGTATTTTTCGGGCGGGCTGATCCCCACGTTCCTTGTAATGAACCGCCTTGGCCTGTACAACAACATCTGGGCCGTCATCCTGCCTGGGTCTCTGAGCATCTGGAACATCATTCTTGCACGCACGTATTTCGCCTCTATCCCGGACACCATCCGGGAATCCGCAGCCATCGACGGCGCCAGTCACTTCACCATTCTGCTGCGCATCTATACGCCGCTGGCAAAGCCCATCCTGGCCGTCATTTCCATCTACACCATCGTCATCACCTGGAACAGCTGGTTCAACGCGCTGGTCTATCTGCCCGACACCGCGCTGCAGCCCCTGCAGCTCTACCTGCGCCGGGTGCTGCTGGAAAACACCGTGGATCTGACAAAGCTGCCCATGAACGAAGTGGCCGAGGCCGTGCGCCGTTCACTTTCCAACGTGCAGCTCAAATATGCGATGATTATTTTCACCACATTGCCCGTACTGTTTGCCTACCCCTTCTTCCAAAAGCATTTTGTAAAGGGCATCATGGTCGGCTCATTGAAGGGCTGACTCTCTTCAAGGCAGATTTCGCCCCGACGCCTCGGGTCGAAGTATGATAAAATGTCATCAAACAGGAGGAACGACATGAAACATCTGAAAAAACTTACCGCACTATTCCTTGCGGCGGCGCTTGCGCTTTCCATGGCCGCCTGCGGCGGCGCATCGTCCGCCCCGGCTTCCGGCCCTGCATCCGCCGGGGACGGCGCCCGGCGTCTGACGATGCTTGTGCCCAACAACACGAACCAGTACATCAAATTCGACGAGCGCGAGGACTACCCTGTCTGGCAGGAGCTGAAAGCCCTGTTTGCACAAAAGGGCCTGGAGCTGGAATTTGAGGTCGTCCCAGCGGACCAGTACCCCACAACACTTCAAACGCGCATCGCCTCCGGCACCGATCTGCCGGACATCGTATGTCTGACGCCGTTTGACGACGCCGCCGCGATGGACCTTGCCAACAAGGGCACCATCCAGCCCATCAACACCATCATGGACGAGTACGGCGACGGCACCTTCAACCGCTTCATTCACGAAAAATATCCGTTCATGGCACAGCTCACCACCGCGCCGGACGGCAATATCTACTGGTACACCAGCGTTCAGGCACAGACCTACGAAGACAAGCCCGCCCCCACCTGCCGCGTCATCAACATCCGCAAGGACTGGTTGGAGAAGCTCGGTCTGGAAGTGCCTGAAACCGCCGAGGAGTTCATCTCTGTGATGAAAGCGTTTCAGGAAAATGACATGAACGGCAACGGCGCAGCGGACGAGATCGTCACCGTGGATACCTCCGGAGATTTCTTCATGACGGGCATCGCCCAGTGGTTCGGCGTAGGCAATTACCTCACTTCTGTGGACGTAAAAAACAACAAGATCGTCTCGCCCTGGTACCAGGACGGTATCAAAGACTACTTGAAGTACATGAACCGCCTTGTGGAGGAGGGCCTGATGGACCCGGACCTCATCGGCGCCACCTACGAACAGACGAGCCAGCGCATGGCCGAAAACAAAGTGGGCGCCACGTTCGATTACTGCATGCAGATGTGGCTGGAGCCTTCCGTCAACGCTGAAAACGTTGAATTTTTGCCCATTGCGAACCTGGAGACCGGGTACGAGCCGTACATTGTCATTGAGCCGTCGTTCTTCTCCTGGCAGAAATGGGCCGTTACGAAAGACTGCAAGGACCCCGAGGCCGTAGCCGCGCTGCTGGACGTGCTGTATTCCGACCGGTATGAAGAGCTGTCCGCCTGGGGCATCGAGGGCGAAACGTACGAAGTCGTGGACGGCCGGCGCCAGCTCATGGAGGGCATCGGCGGCGCGTACTGGGAGCAGAACGCGAAGGACCGCAAAACCCCCGGCGGCTCGCTGTGGAGCGGCTGCGTATTCCCCACCGTTTCCCTGTACACAATGGAATCCCAGTTCACCTCCCGCCCCGAGCACAAAAACGAATTTCAAAAGAGCGTGGTCTTCCAGGACGCGGTTTATCCGGATGCCAAATACTGCTACATGGCCATTGCCACCGATGAGCAGAACGCGCGCAAGGCTGCTCTGACGACAGACCTTTCCACCTATTCCAGCGAGCTTGTGACCGATTTCATCCTGGGACGCGCCAGCTTTGACGATTGGGACCAGTATATTGCCCAGATGCAGGAGTTGGGGCTGGACGAACTGATTGAGATCGAACAGTCTCAGTATGACAAATTCCTGGAGCTTTCCAAATAGACCGCTTCGCACGCTGACGCGGCATGCTGTGGAGGCCGATGCGCGCATCGGTCTCCCTATTTTTTTACAAATCCCGCATCAAACAGAAAAGGTGGTACTCTTATGGAATATATTCTGCGCGTTGCCGTGCACGAAGATGCCTGGCAGCGCCAGCTCGGTGAGCTGCTGGAGCTTTGCGCCCGCACGCCCATCCGCGAGGTGATGCTGATGGAGGAATCGCATCAAATCCTCACCTCCCCGTTCCCACGGAAAAAGCACGAGCGCATGGCTGCTGTCTACGCCTGTATGGCCGAAGCATTTGCCGCGGCGGGCGTGCGGCACAGTGTAAACCTCGTCACCTGCGCTGGGCACGGCGACAACCGTGTGCCCGCCCGCCTTATGCTTCCCTTCCAGCGCTTTGTGGGGGAGGACCTTGCGCCCGCGCACGCAGTATACTGCATCGCCGATGAGGCGTGGGTGGAATATACGGCGCAGATCAGCGCCCTGTACGCATCCACCCGGCCCGCGCGGCTGATGCTGGACGACGATTTCCGCTCGCTGAACCACACGGCTCCATACGGCTGCTTTTGCGAAACCCACGCCCGCCTTGTTTCCCGGGAGCTTGGGTACGACGTCACGCCCCTCCGTCTGCGGGACGCGGCCTGCGGCCTCGGCCCCGATGCCGGAGAGGTAAAAGCCGCGTGGATGCGGGTGAACTTTGCCGCCCAGCTGCGGGCCGCAAAAGCGGTGGAGCGGGCTGTGCACGCCGTCTCGCCCAAGACGCAGGTGGGGCTGATGAACTCCGGCGAGCCGGCGCATTCGGTGCAGGGGCGCGACATGGACGCGCTGCTCCGCGCCTTTTCCGGGGGCGGGCAATGCCTTTCCCGCCCGCTGGGCGGCGCATACAGCGACGCGCTGCACACCGGCGCCGTGGAAATGCTTACGGGCATGTCTCTGAGCATGGCCGCTGTACACAGCAGTACCTTCTGGGCCAGCGAGGTGGAAAACTACCCCAATACGCCTTACACAAAAAGCGCTGCCGTCACGCAGCTGCAGATGCAGCTCCACGCGCTTGCGGGCGCGGACGGCCTGACGCTGAACCTGCACGATTACCTTGCCACACCGCTGCCGCTGCAGCGCGAATACGCGGAGATGGTGTGCAAAGCAGCGCCTGCGGTGGAGGCCGTTCAGCAGCTGCGCAGGGGCAAGACGATGCGCGGCGTGGGCCTGCCCTGGCGCGGGGACGCGGCGCTGCACCGCCAAAACCGTGCGCACACCCCCGACGGCATGCTGCCCGCCCGGCCGCTGGACGCGGTGCTTCCGCTGCTGGGCGTTCCCGTACAGTTCACGCCCGCCGCCACCAACGTTCTGCTGGGCGACGACGTGCTGTGCTATAAGAAAGCGGAGCTGGAAGCCTTCCTGCGCGGAGGACTGATGGTGGACAACATCGCCGCCGAACACCTGTGCGCCATGGGCTTCGCACCGCTGCTGGGCTGCGCGCCGGACGGCCGCATCGAGGGGCCCTGCGTGGAACAGATCTCCTCCGCAGAATATGCCCGCCAGTGGGCGGGCACGCTGCTGTGCACCGATTGGGAGGCCGTGCGCCGGGAGGGCGCGTGGATCACACGCTTCGCGGCGGCGGCCGGCGCGCAGGAGATCTGCCGCCTGCTGGATGAGGAAAAGCAATACCTCGCCCCCGCCCTCATCCGCTTTGAAAACGCATTGGGCGGCATTGTCTGCGTGCTGGCCGCGCCGGTGCGCACGCTGGGCTGGCTGTGCCGCGGCCGCGCCGCGCTGCTGCGCGGCCTGCTGCGCGGGATGCCGGGCTGCGCGGCGCTGCCCTTTGTGGAAGGGGACGCGAACCTCGCCCCCTTTTATTACGAGGACGCACAGGGCGGCGGCCTGCTGGGCCTTGTAAACTGCGGCCTGGACGATGCCCGCGCCGTGCTGCCGGACGGCCTGCGCCTTGAAAATGCATTGGACGGCACAGATGCGGAACCGCTGCGCCTGTCCCCGGTGAGCGTAAAATTTTACCGGACGTGTCCTCAGCAGCGCCGGAACAAGGAGGATATGCCATGAAGCTTACCTATCTGGGCACAGCCGCAGCCGAGGGCTGGCCTGCGGCTTTCTGCAACTGTGACGGCTGCCGCGCGGCGCGGCGGCTGGGCGGCAGGAACATCCGCACGCGCTCCCAGGCGCTGGTGGACGACGCGCTGCTGCTGGACTTCCCCTGCGACGCCTGGCTGCACGCGCTGCGGCAGGGGCTGGACTTCTCCGCCGTGCGCTGGCTGCTCGTCACCCATTCTCACACCGACCACTTTTACCCCGCCGAGCTTGTCAACCGCGGCGGATGCTATTCCCACGGCATGAAAAGCCCTACGCTGGATATCTTCTGCAACGAGGCCGTGCGGGATTACTTCTACAAGGCCGCCGGGCATGAGCTTGTGCCCGACGTGGAGCAGCGCCTGCGGTTTCATATCGTGCGGCCCTTTGAATGCGTTTCTGCCGGGCCATATCGTGTCACCCCGCTGCCCGCAAAGCACATGGACACCGAGCAGGCGCTGTTTTACTTAATCGAGCGGGAGGGCCGCAGCCTTCTGTACGCCCACGATACCGGCCGGTTCTATCCGGAGGTGTATGAATTTCTGGCAGGGCGCGCCGCACCGCTGAGCGCCGTCAGCCTGGACTCCACAAGCGGCCGTTTTGAAAACGGAGAGAACGACGGCCATATGGGCCTGCCCGACGCGGCCGCCGTGCGGCTTCGGCTTCTTGAGGCCGGCGCGGCGGGCCCGAATACACGTTTCATCGCGAACCATTTTTCCCACAACGGCGGCTGGCTGCACGATGAATTCGCCCGGAACGCGGCCCCCTATCAAATCGAGCCCGCCTACGACGGCATGACGGTGGAGCTTTGAACCGCCCGGCGGGCATCCAAACGGAGGACGGCTATGGAAGATGTTCCAAATGAGATTCTTCGCACCCCGGACTGGCTGGTCGACCACCGCGGCGGCAGGCTCAGACGCCTGCACGCCCGCTTTGGCGGCGCGCTCTGCGGGGTCCCTATGCGCCGGGACGCCTATGCGGGCATGTGCTGGCTGATAGACGGAGCCGGGGTGCCGCTGTCGGCCGTGCGGCGCAGCGGGCGGCCCGTTTACACCGGCCGCTTTTCGGCAAACGGGCTCGCGCTTGCGCTGTCGCTTTCCTACGCGGCGGACAAAGCGGGACGGCTCACGGTTTCCGCAGCCTTGCAGAACGAGGCGGACACCGCCACGCCGCCCTTCCGGGCGAGCCTGCGGCTGGGCTTCGATACATTTCTGGCACAGTATCCCGATTACAACGATCAGCTTTTCCCCACACTGCTCCGCTGTGAAAAAACGCACCTGTGGGGTTATTTTTCTTCGCCCTCGGGCAGACTGCTGGCCCTGTTCACCGACGCGCCCACGGCGTCCTACACGCTGGATTATGAAAAAAACGCACAGGGGATCTTCACGGCCTCGCTGGATCTCCTCCAGCCGGGACGGCTGCCCGCCCGGCATCCCCAGGGCCTTGACAGGCTTTCCGCCGGCGAAAAAAAGACCTGGCACGTCACGCTTCTGCCCGTGGGGCCGCTTTATGGCATTGGAGCCATCAAACCCGCTATCGCCGGAGCGTCGCTTCTGCCGGTGCTGCACGCCGGCCGCTATACGCTCGCCGCGGACGAGGCGTGCCGCGTGACCGTCTTTTCCCGTTCGCCCCTGCCGGAAAATACGCTGACACTGAACGGCCCCGACGGCGGGACGCGGCGTTTGCCGCTTGAGCCGGACAAGCCGGGCGTCTACCGCGCGCTGTTCCGCGCCGCAGGAGCCGCCCCCGGCCTTTATACGGCCCGTGTGCGCAATGCGGCGGGGTATGAGGCCGAAATGTGCCTCTTTGTGCGCCGCCCCTGGTCATGGTACATCCAAGCGGCCCGCAAGGCCGCTGCCGACGCGCCGCAGAAGGCCTCCACGCACGCGGAGAGCTGGTACGGCTTTTATTCTGCCTACACCGCGCGGAGGTATTTTCCCGACGCCGTGCTCGACGGCAGGCTCGAACGGCGCTTTCATGAGGTATATCCGCTTCTGTACCAGAGCGGGACCGGGCTTCCTCTTGTACAGAAGGACAGGATTCAGAACCACTCGTCCATGCTGGGTATTTTTGTCTGCCGGTATGCATGCACAGCGGACATTGCAGACCTGGAGCAGGCGCACCGCCTGGCGGAGCTCGTGCTTCGTTTTCAGCGGGAGGACGGCGGGTTCTATAAGGGGGATACGGATTATACCTCCGTCATCTACCCTGCAAAATCCATCATGGAGCTTGTCCGGGCACAGCTGGCCCGCGCCGAAGACGCCCGCATTCCGCCCGAAGACCGGGCGCTGTGGCGCGGGCGGGCCGAGCGGCATATGGCGGCGCTGTACCGCGCCATGGAGCACCTTGCCGGGCTGGACGGGAATTTTCAAACGGAGGGCGCTACCGCGTCCTGCTACGAAGACGGGGCGAATTCATGCTCGGCCGCACAGCTGAGCGAATTCGCGCTGATGCTTGCGGAAGACAGCCCCGACAGGGAGCGCTATACCGAGGCCGCCCGCCGGATTCTGGAAAAGCACGCCTCCCACGAGCAGGCGCTTGTCCCGGATTGCCGGATGGCGGGCGGCACGCTGCGCTTTTGGGAGGCGCAATACGATGTGGAGATGGGCGGCACGCCTTCGGCGCCCCGTGCCCAAATGATGAATTCGCCCCACGGCTGGTCGGCCTGGAATATCTACGGCCTGTTCCACCTGTATGAGCTCACGGGCGAAGTGCGATATCTGGAGCGCGGCATGAACGCCATGGGCGCCTGCGCACAGCTGATGGGGCTTGACGGCACACTGCGCTGGGCGTTCGTGCCCGACCCCCAGCGGCAGGCACGTGTTTTTGTAAAGGATGAAGCCGCCGCGGCGCAGGGCCGGGTGGCCGGCAGACATGCGGAGCGCACCATCGGCGAGGAATACGTGCCGATGATCAGCAGCTGGTGGACCGCGCCGCCGCACACGCAGGTCTCAGGCTACACCGCCATGGGCGGCGCGGTGACGCAGGGCGCCGCCTGCGACAACGATGTGCATGAGGTATTCAAGGCCATGGGCGAGCTTGTCCTCACCAAAGCATATATCGCAGAGACCGGGGACGGCCATTTTGAATGCTACAACGCTTCCTGCACCCCGGACGGCGAGGGCCTTGTGGTCACCCCGGCGGAAGATGTGGTCTCGCAGGTGAGCGTGCGGCTGACGCGGGAACGCGCCGTCGCCGTCCGCTTTTCCTCCGGGATGACGGCCGGGACAGTCACTCCGGGAAAACCCCGGTGGATCTGCGCAGCGGAGCGTCCGGCGCGCGCTTATAAACCGGGGCGGCCCCCGCGCTGGAAGCCGAACAATGAAAAGACGGAGGCAGATCCTTGAACAACGCCACTTATCCCGCAAAAATCACCGGGCTGCGCCGGCAGCACCTGTTTTTCGCGCTGTGCTGGACAGCCTATTTCAGCACTTATATCGGCCGTCTCAACTTCACGGCCAGCCTGGCTGCAATCTCTGCGGCAGCGGGCTTTTCACAAAGCGAGCTGGGCCTCGTGAGCAGCGGTTTTTTTGTCGGATACGGTATTTTCCAGCTCGTCTGGGGATTTGCCGGCGACAGGCTGGACCCCGTGCGCATGGTGTTTTCCGGTGTGCTGTGCTCCGGCCTGCTGAACCTCGCCATGGCCTGCGCTTCTTCCCCCGGCCTTATGGCTGTAATTTGGACACTGAACGGCGCGGCACAGTCCGCTGTGTGGTCTCCGCTTCTGCGTCTCACTGTCGAACGCCTGCCCGGTGTAGAGGCCATGCGCGCCAGCGTGCGCTACTCCACGACGGTGCCCTTCGGCACGCTGGCGGCTTATGGGCTGGCGGCACTCTGTTCCGCAATGGGCTGCTGGCGCGCGGTGTTCGGCGCGGCAGGGCTGTTCCTCACAGCCACCGCGCTGTGCTGGCTGCGCGGGATGCGTGTTCTGGCACCTCCGCTGCCCGCCGCACCCGCCCGCAGCGCCGCGCGCGCGGCAGCCCGCCCCCTGCCCCATCGTCTTCCGGCCGTGCTGGCGCTCATCTGCCTTGCGGCTCTGGCAAGCGGAATGATCCGCGACGGCATCCAGACCTGGACGCCAACATACCTCCATGACATTTACGGGCTGGACAACACCTTCGCCATCGTGCTCACTTTCACGCTTCCCCTTGTGAACCTGTGCGGCGTATACATGGGCAAATGGGCAAACGACCATATATTTCACAGCGAAGCCGTCACGGCCGCAGCGGCGTTTCTGGCCGCATGCGCCCTTCTGGCGGCTCCTGCCGTGGGCGTGCGGCTGCCGCTCTGGGCCTGTCTGGCGCTGCTGGGCCTGTGCGCCGCGCTGATGCTGGCCGTAAACACCATGCTTGTCACTCTGGTGCCCCTGCGGCTGCAAAGCACGGGGCGCATCAGCGCGCTGAGCGGGCTGCTCAACTCTGCCACCTACGCAGGCAGCACGCTTTCAGGCTACGGCATGGGCCTGCTGCTGGAGCGCTCCGGCTGGCCTGCGGCGCTGCTGGGCCTCTGCGCAGGGGCGCTGGCAGCCTCTCTTTTGTGTGCGGCCGCGGCACGTGGATGGAAACGCCTGCGCGGATAAGCCCGTATCCTTCGCCGGAGAGGGTCTTCTCTGTTTTCAAGCACCACAAAAATTCAAGCGCGGCACGAACCAAATCGCCAAAGAACGTCATTATAGCATACTGTCAAAAAAGGCAAAGAAGTAAAAGAAAAGTCCGGAAAAAAACTGGCGGCGGCAAAGCCATGCATCTTTGCGCAGCAAAGTGCAGGCCACGCGGCGAATGCCTCCAAAAAGGGGGTGGCGACCGTGCCCGCAGACACGTATCGGAGCGGTGCGAAGCCTCCCTTGGGGATAACCGCGCTGAAAGCGCGGCTCTTAGCTCGCAGACACCCTTTTTTCATTTAAAGTGACCCCGCGGGGCCAGTGCCGAGATGTGTAGAGCGAAGCGACCGCCGAAGCCCGCCGTGCGCGGCAAACGGGTCCAAAGGCCCTGTTCGCAGGCAGCTTGGTGAAAAAGCTGCCATTACAGAAAAAATAAAAAAGGAGAGGAATCATGAAACAGCATCATCCCTTGCTGCGGCGCATGCTGTGCGCCGCTCTGGCCCTTGCCGTTGCGTGCATGGGCACGCCCGCCCTGGCCAAAAGCATCCCTGCCCTCGACCCTGAAATGACCGTCAATTCCAGCCACGCCATTTATTACGGCAGCGAAGCCAGCCTCGCGGATGGTGTATACGGCGCGCAGGAAAATGTGGACGGAGGGGGCTGGGTCTACGTGCAGACGGCTGCCGACGGCACGGACAACCATGTCGTATTCACCGTAGACCTGCACGAAACCCGCACTGTGTACGCCTCCGGCATCGGTACCATCGTCAACGGCTGGGCGGAAAAGATGGAAAACCTCACGCTCTCCGCCTCTGAAAACGGTACGGATTATACCCCGCTTGCCGCCTTCGACAATGCGGAGCTGGCTGCCGAGTGGGGCCACCGCCACGAATGGGCCTGCCCGGAGGGCGCGCCTGTCACAGCGCGGTATCTGCGCTATGAATTTGATATCGCGACGTCCCAGATCACCGACGGCGCCGTCCATTACGTCTGCGTGGATGAGATCGACGTGCGCACCGAAGCCGATACGCCCGAGCCTCCGCCCGTGGTGGACCCGGACCCGGGCGACTGCGTAAACCTTGCCGCCGGACGCCCGTATACCAGCGCGTGGGCAGCCTCCGGCAGCTACGCGGATGACGGCGGGCAGCTCACGGACGGTGTTTACAGCCGTGCGCTTTCCTGCAAAGCGCCGGAATGGGTCGGTTATTACAATGAGGTGCAGGACGGCTTTGAATTCATCGTAGATTTGGGAGAATCCAAACGCTTTGAACAGGTCAAGATGAATTTTCTTCGCGAAGAAGGCTCCGGCATCCCGACGCCGTATTCCGTGCGCATCGAGCTTTCCGACGACAGCGCAAGCTGGCGCACACTGACCCAAACGGATGTCGCCCCAATCATCGAGGGCAGCGGCATCAAGCGCTTCGTCTACACCGTGCCCCAGGAAAAACGCCCCGAGGCGCAGGCCCGGTATGTAAAACTGCACATCAATTTCCAGATCTGGCTGTTCATCGACGAGATCGAGATATTCGACCGTGAAACGCCCGACCAGGGCACCGACGTACCGCCGGACGACCTGCCCAGCGTGGATCTGGCCGACGGCCTTGCTTTGGAATGTCCGCGCGAGCTGCTGTACGGCGCGCCCGCCACGATCCTGACGGACAGTGTGACGGCAGGCCCTACCTGGAACGACTCCGACTGGCTGAGCTTCAACGGCACAAATCCCGCCGCACCGGACGCCAACCGCACAGCGATGGTATATGACCTCGGCGGCAAAAAATCCGTGTCTGAAATCCGTCTGCGCGCTCTTTATGATACCGCCAACGGCGTTTTTCTGCCCCGCGGCCTGAAACTGGAGGTCTCGGACAATAAAGCAAAATGGGTGACGCTCAAGAGTTTCGGGCCTGCCCCGTTTTCCGTAACCGACCCCGGTGTGGGCGAATATGTGTGGAACGGCGCAACGGACGCGTTCATCTCCACAACGGAAAACGCCGATATGGTCTATTTTCAATATCTGCGCATCTCGTTCGACTGTTCGGGCGTATGGACGGCGTTCGACGAGCTGACTGTCATGGGCAAAAACGGAAAATGCACAACAGCCGGCACGCTGGTCGGCACACCGGACGGCCCGCAGAATCTTGCGCTGGACAAGCCCTATACAGTCTCCCACGCCGCGCCGGACGCCTACGGCGACACAGACGGCAAGGAGCTGACGGACGCATCCTTCGGCAGCACGGACATGTATGACGCCGCCTGGCAGGGACATTCGGGCGAATGGCCGCTGCGCACCGCAGTCGTGGACCTGGGCCAAATCTGTGCGGTGGAGCAGGTGAGCATGAATTTCCTGCAAAAAAGCGGCTCCGGCATCTGCCTGCCCTCGCGCTTTTCTGTGTATGTTTCCTCCGACGGACTCACCTGGGCCGCGCTGTATGATGAAAAAACCTCCGCAGCGGCAGACGGCGTGCACACGCTGCAATGGCTGGGCGGCGCGGGCCAGCCCGGCAGCAAAACAGACGCCGCCCGCGTGGCCGCGCGGTATGTGCGCGTGGACGCGGAGCTGAACGGCTGGCTGTTTTTCGACGAACTGGAGGTCTTGGGCCAGACGCAAGCCGGAGATGCGGTGACCCTGTCTCAGGACGCGGACTTTGAAGGCGCGTTCCTTTTGTCCGGGCCGCAGACAGGCGGCATCCGGGACATGGTGCTGATGTACAACGGGCCCTACAAGGATTACGGTGGCAACCCCGGTTACGGCAACTGGAGCAAGGCGGACTGCAAGCCCTATGCAGCCTATGTGGATGAAAGCGGGCGCGCCCAGGATGTGATGTTTGACAGCGCATTGTTCCTGGCACAGTCCTCGCCTGAGACAGGGCATCTGTTCATTGAGAGCAGCGACTACGGCGCAACGCCCAGCAACCTGGCCGACTGGCAGAACTACATTTCCAAGACCATCGACCGCGGCGGCGACATGGACGCGCTGGATGCCGCTGTGGCAGAAACAGCCGCCGAGCTGGGGCGTCCGGGGCTTAAAATGAAAGTGACCGTTATGGTCCCCTTCCCCGACGCGCTGTGCACAGATTTCGGCATGCTTGACGGCGCGGCGCTGAATCTCTCCGGGGAGGCAGACGCGCAGAAAGCACTGAACTGGTATCTTGCAGAAGCACTGCGACGTTTTGAAGCGGCGGATTATAAAAACCTGGAATTTGCGGGCTTTTACTGGATGCATGAAACAAACTACCGCAGTTCACTCATCCGTTATGCATCCGAAAAGGCGCAGACGCTGGGATATCCCATGCTTTGGATTCCCTTTTACAATGCCAGCGGCTGGAACCGCGGCGGGGATATGGGGCTCTCCGCCGTCGCTCTGCAGCCCAACCATTTCTTCCCCTCGGGCGGCCCCTCGCAGGACCGTATCCGCGACGCGGCAGCACTTGCCAAAATGTACGGTCTAGGTATGGAGCTGGAAATGGACGACCGCGTTTTCAACGATCTGGATAAATACAACAAATATCTGGATTACCTGAACGGCGGCGTGAAATATGGTTTCATCGGGCCCAACAGCCGCGTATACCGAAACTGGTACAACGGCATCAAAACGCTGCTGGAAGCGTCCACGGGAGTAAACCCTTATACCGGCAAAGCCGACCCCGTGGCCCGTGCGCTGTATGACTTTACCTATCAGGCCATTCGGGGCACCTATTCCCCCCAGCCGTACCGCATCTCTTTGAAGCCGGATGTGAGCCCTGACGACAGCTCCGGCGGCCCGGCTTCAAGCAGTGCTTCTTCGGGCATATCCTCCTCGGGCGCTCTTTCCTCCGGCGGTTCTTCCTCTCCGGGCGCCGCTCCGGACAGCGGCACGTCATCCTCCAGCGGAAACGGTCCATCCGCCGTCAACGTTCCTCAGACAGGAGACTCCGCGCCTCTGTTTCTGTTGAGCCTTGCCGCAGTATTGTGCGCGGGAATGCTCATACTGCTTCTGCTCCTTAAGCGGCGCGCTCCGAACGAAAAAAAGTAGCGATCCTTGTTCACCTGGCCTCTATCGCTATTTTGTTGATTTAGTATAGCTTTCCTGATTTTTCAAACAAGGCTTGATCCAACGATTCTGACTACTGTTTGACTACTACCAGAACAAAGCCTGCGAAGGCCGACGGCAAAAGGCTTCGCGGGCTTTTTATCAATCTTTACAACTTGTACACTTCATCTAAAAGTAGCACGGTTACGCCATTTAAATCTGTCTGTCACAGTTCTCCGACCCGGAAGGCCG
>ERZ773258.1592-NODE-1592-length-17270-cov-4.003369_pt1 | contig 17270 bp, 20 predicted proteins | sample MGYA00511962_ERZ773258 | MGnify/ENA primary metagenome ERZ773258 (study PRJEB29015, sample SAMEA2737755) | human gut metagenome | biome: human gut; feature: human-associated habitat; material: faeces | place: China | collected 2012 ... | reverse complement strand
CGTTGGAGAGCCAACGGGGCCAAGAGCAGCAACCAATATGTTTTTAGAATTTGATCTGAGTTCAAGATCAGTAGCATTATTGAGTTATCCCCATGCACCTAAAACCCACAGTTGATTATTTTGATTGTTTGAACCTTTCCATAAGACAGGTGCACCATTATAGGAACCGGTAGTTGTCAGAGCTAAAATATATGTGGTATTTGCCAAACCGTAAATATTAAAAGAAGAACCGCCTTCATTAATGAATTTAACGGGCTGTGTCGTCATGTTGCGTGTGAATGACTGTAGGGTAACTTGTTGTCCATCGGTACCGTAACATGTAACAGCGTAAGATCTATTGGCGGAATTTTTTAACCAATAATGTTGAGGTTTTCCAGGAACACTTTCAGAGTAGTCCCACCGTTGTGTTGCGTGCCCTGTATTATCCCAAGTGGTGATACGGGTGCCATTCACCGGAGAACTTTCAGTCGCGGCATTTAGAAGGTCGTTGTTGGCTTCATTGGAGATAGATATTTTGGTTATATCTACAGCTAAAGATTGATTTTCCGCTGCGAAGACTGGAACTGTCAATAAAGCGACGGCCAAAAGACTGGCAACTAAAGTAATAAGTTTTTTCATCGTAATCTCTCCTTTGGTTTGTACGAATTTTTGCTATTATGGGCTAGAATTGAAACGCTACCCTCCTTTCGTCAAATCAATTGGAGCGATCCATTTTTCTGAACCGTTCCAATAATCTTCCTTTGTGATAAATGCGTATACTGGAAAGTATATGGACGATTCATAAGCGGTACCGTTATCATCAAATAAGGTTACTGTTTGAGGGGCATAGCCTGATAAAACACAGTATTCATTTTTATATGCACCGCATATATTGATGAATTCAGCCTGTCCTCCATTTTCAATAAGTAATAGATTTTCTTTTACCTCTCCGGTTTTTAAATCGATGCCATACTGGTAGTGCTTAGCCAATTTGGAATCTTGTTGTCGGGTATCAGACACTTGAAGGATCATCTTATTGTCTACAAAGTCAAGGATAGTCGTTGTCTCAGATGAAAAAAACGGAATTTCAGAGCATAGTACCAGTTTTTGATTGTTCTTAAGATTGATACAACTTACTTCTGCTTTAGTATTTCCGATTGGTTGAACAAGGTATAGTATATTTCCGTTGAGCGCAGTAACAGGCGCTTTTTCATCGTCAGTAGCAGAATATCTGAAAAATTCTTCTGTCTCCCCGTTTGTAACACAATAGCGGTAATATGCAAATTCTTTTTCTGCCGAATCATAGGACAGGATAATTAAATTATCCTCATATGCGCCAAACAACCAATCGTTTGCGTTGAACGAAAATAGCTCTGCTGCTTCGCCTGTTTGAATATCGATTTGGTACATAAGTTTTTTAGGCTGATATGTAATAGAATCAACTTCCTGCACTGTAATGTAGAGATATTCTTCGTCAGCGGCAATTCCATTAACGATATTTTGGTTGGGTTGAAACTGGAATAACAGATTTCTGTTATTGCCATTCGGTTCGGCTTTCCATATGCCCGTATAGGGAGAATTGTAGGTTTCTAACTGCAAAATGAAGATGTTGTGTCCAGTGCCACCTGTGAATATCAGACAGGAGTCAGAGGCAATCCACGAGGGGCAGTTTTCATCTTTGTGCAGACATTCAGGTCGGTTGCATAGATATGTTCTTGTTTTAGAATCAAAATCTGTGTATATAATATTTGACCCCTTTGTCCCTGATGGTACAATTTCATAAAGTCCCGTTTCTGTTGAAGCTTGGCTGGAAATGCCATAGACACTAGTGATCAACTCTATGTTTCTGTTTGTCAAATGTTCGCTACCCGATACCGCATGTAACGTAAAGTCCTTTGAAGTGGAAGAGGGGGAGTTTCCTTGCCTAAAATCACTACAGGCAGACAACAAAGTAATGACAATAGCTCCAATTGCCCAATATTTGCAAAAGCGCATATTCAGTACCTCTTCATTTGAAATGAGTGAACAAGTATTCTGTGCAAAGATAGCAAACGGCTAGAACAATCAGCAAAAGCATAATTCCGACCGCCTGCGTACTTGCGCCAAAGAGCGCACAGATGTGGAACAACGGGTATGTACTAAGCCACTTCGCATTCGTTAAGCCGGAGACACTGAGCAGCGGCGGCAGAGAAAAAATGAGCAGCGACGCAAACATTGCGCCAAAGGTGTTGCCAATCCGCTGCGAAAGAGCCAGCGTCACACAGGCCATACAGCTCACCGCGGCCAATCGAAAAAAAGTCTGGATTGCTGCCATTAAAAACAAAGGTATTTCCGGCGCGTTGTAATATTCGCTGATGCTGTAAACCGGAGCCATCCATGTGCCAAGTCCGTAGTCACGGATAGAGACCCAAAAGCGCGGCAAAAGGCTGAGCACCGTTATTAAGCCACATACAGTAAAAGAAAGCAACAGCTTGTACCGCACGGTGGCACGCCGTCCAAGCGGTGTTGTGCCGATGACTTTGATCATTCCCGTCTGCCGCTCCATTGCGAACAACCCGGAAAAACATACTGCACATAGGATAGATGCCCAAAGCGTATCAGGCAGATCCTGCGTGTCATATTGATCGAACAGCTTCAGCCAGCCGGATTCATAGACCATTTCCATACGAGGTTTTTCTTTCAGCATCTGAGCCTTGTAAATAACACGCTGGAATACATTCATTTTCTGCTGCAAACTGGAGTAACCCTGCATCATTGCCTGGTATTCCTGTGAAGTGACCTTTTTCGACATTAACGCAGCATTGAGCTGGTAGATGGGGCGAAATTCTTCTTGCTGCTGCGAGAGCCAATCAACACTTTCCTGCGTCAACGGACCTTCCACATGCTTCATGTAATATTGGTAATAGATCTCGTCCGCGTCGATGTAGCTTTCCGTTGTCACTGCGGTATAGACTTGAAACCCCGCAAATAACAAAAGCAATAATGCTGTGCCCTGCATCACCAACAGCTTGTAGGTTTCCTGACGCATTGGCGTCGTGAATGCGGGGATTTTACGCCTGAAAAGTCTTTTGCCTGTCCGACGTCCCGCTGCAGTAAAATAGTGACGGCTGAAAATAAAGCAGAATGCCAGCGCAAACAATATACCGAACAAAACAGCGGCAACGCACTCCACCAAAAGCAGAGGAATCGGGTGATCAAACCAATACAGATTGCGGTATCCGCCCAGCAGCTCATTGGTGCGCAGTAAACTTATAAGATTGGCGTATTTAATCACATTCAATCTGCTGGTGGCAGGGATAACAGATCGGATGAACAGGTTGAATACAATAAGAGCCAAAGCCCCCAATGCGCCCGTGAAAAGCCTTCTGGCAAACAGCATCGCCAGCATTACCCATATACCGCAGATGAATGCCGCCAGCCATTTCGTGAGAAAAAAACAGAACAGATATTGGCCGACCGTCAGTTTCCATGTGCTGCGCATCAGCTGCGGCACACTTTGAATGGAGCGGTTCAATGGCCCCAGACCATAGAGCCCGCCGCAGTACAGAAGGTTGACGCCATACAGGCAAGCCAGAACAACTGCGAGGCTTGCGCCCAACGCCAGCAGCTTTGCGCCAGCAGTATGCAGCCTGCCCGCCGGAGTAGAACGCACCAGCGCGAGCAGACCGTTGTCCCGCTCGGCCCGGACAAGCACCGTGGCAATGAGCAGCATCGCAAATACGGTTACGACATCCGTAAGTTCAAAATCCAGTGCGGTCATGATGCCTTTTTGCGGATAATACTGAATGGACGTACCGCGCATATCCCTGAACGCTTCATCTGTGACACGGATGTTTTCCATGTCGTATCCGCTTTTGCTCTCCGCGAAAATAGAGATCGAGGAAAGCTGCCGGGCTTTCTGTTCGATGGATGTCAGAAATTCTTCGTATCCGTTTACCTGCTCAAATTCCAGAACGATTGTATTCAGAAAACGGTATTCCTGTGTCAGCGTTTCCCCGTACTTCAGGAACCCGCCTGCTTCATAAATATCATAATACTGTTCAAAATCATCGGCGTAGGTTTCGCGGAGACGTTCGTCTTTTTGACCGTTGTTGTATGCTTCTGTGCGCAGGATGTTATAGATATGGCTTAATCCCTCTGTGCGGGCCAGCTCTTCATGCAGAAAGTCATCCATATCCTCCATGCTCATGCCGGAAATCTGCTGTTCCAACTTTCGATAAGCAGAGGAGGGAACATTGCCCGGAGTATGGCCCGTGCCGAACCACAGCAAAAACAGGTTGGCACCGAGCAGCACAGAAAACGCCAGAAGAAAAAAACGGCTGTGCCACACCTTGCGCAGCTCAGCGGAAAGCAGGCGTATCATGCTTCGTCCTCCCCGAAAATGGCGAGGTAGACATCTTCCAGTGTGCCGCCCGGTGCGTATTTTTCAATAAGCGCGGCAGGAGACGCCTGGTCCACAAGTTGTCCTTCCTTGAGCAGCAGGATTTCACTGGCAACGTGCTCCACATCGCTGACTACGTGTGTGGCAACAATAATGATGCGGTCATGGGCGAGTTGAGCCAATACCTGACGCAGGCGTACACGTTCTTTCGGGTCCAATCCGGCGGTAGGCTCATCCATGATGAGGATCTGCGGCTCACCCAACAATGCGGCTGCAGCAAGCAGACGCTGTTTCATGCCGCCGGAATAGGCTGCCAGACGTTTTTCCAATTCACTGGAAAGGTGTACCAGCTCTGCGACACGTTGTACTTGTAACGCTGCATCACTCCGGGGAATTTCTTTGAGTGCTGCTATGTACAGCAGGAAACGGCGGCCTGTAAAACTGTCATACAGATTCTGCTGCTGCGGCATATATCCAAGGACGCGCCGAAATTCCCGCCCCATGCGCAGGACATTTTTACCGTTCCACAGTACCTTTCCGCTGGTAGCGTCCAGATTCCCGGTGATGATATTCATCATGGTGCTTTTGCCTGCGCCATTGGGCCCCAAAAGGCCGTAAAGGCCCGGGCCGAGAGTGAAACTCACTCCGGCCAGGGCTTTTCGACTTGTCTTTTGGTTGTTGTATATCTTAGTAAGGTGGTAGAGTTCTATCTGTCGCTTCATATCAGACACAGAATCTCTCCTTGAATATTATTGCAGAAATAAATTTATTGAATATTAAAATTTTTTAATTGTATTATTCGGAAATCCGGAGTACTGCTCCAATAACTTTTTTTATTAATCAACGCGTATACAGGCAACATCAGTGATTGTTTTTCTAAGTTGCCATTCGGATCATTTCCAATATAACTTTTTTCCTCATATTTTTTTAGTATCAAAAAGTCAGATTCACTTTGTGCCATGATTGATGCATTGAAACCTTCTTCTTGTAGAGTTATTGGCGTTACAGTCCCATCCGTGCATTTGATTGCATATAAATCATTAGTGTTTTTATCCAAAACAAAAAAGTGATTGTCATATATATCTCCGACTAGCATGTAACCAGTTGAGTCTTCTCCTGAAAACACTTTATTGTTAAGTATATCTTCTTCCCCGTTTTTCAGTGAAAGAACTCGTGCCTTACCATCGCTCGGACTAAAGGAGTATGCTTTTTCATGGGAAATGACGTAAGACCTATCACTATATTTGAAATCATTCACTGTACGTATAGAATTTGTTTGTAAAGAAAAAACTTGCAATTTACACCGTGCACTTTCATCCGAAAAAGTAGTCTGTTGTAATACCAATCCATCGGAAGTTGTTCCCAATAGGCGATATGAAGAATTGTGCTCTAATTCTAAAAGTGAAGAAAATACACCAGTATTTGTTGCCAAACAAACAATTTCAGTCAGGCCTGTATCTACGTTTACGGCCAAAAAATACAATGATTCCCCATCAAAAGCAAATGCGGTGTTTTCCAAAAAATATTCATCGCTGAAAGTATATAGTGTTGACCTATTAGCACCATTTAAATCCATTTTGATTATTTTTGCCGGTTCAGATGGTACATTGCTACTGGGCGCGCTTCCTAACACCACAACATACAAATTTTCGCTTGTACAAAATAATGAAGCTCCGCCGGGACATTCTCCTAGATAGCTTGTGTCTGATTCCTCGTTGTGCAAAGATTGTGGTTCACTAGAAAGATAGACTATTTGCTGTGTTAGATAGTCAACATAAAAGATATTGTATTCACCTTTTGAATTCTGGAGTAATATATAACTTCCCTTGTCAGTTCCCGTAACTTGATTGTTAAAAATTCCTGTACAAGTAGTTACAAGATAGGGACTAAGAGCAGAAATGGATTCCTCTTTCAAATTGTTTTCCAAAACTTGCTCTGAATGTGCGACGGACTTTGTAGGCACCTCTACTCCACAACTTGTATATATAATTATAATAGAGAGCAAAAGCACAAATACAATACACCATAAAGAAGTTTTTTTCATTGAATAGTACCTTTATTTTTGTTTGGATGGTCCATCGGCCATGTACCAGGTTTGATTGACTCCGGTATAGTTCCATGTACAATAGTTTCCGATACCATGTGTAGTTACAAATACCGGAGAGGTATGGTTGTAACGGGCAGGTAATCGTAGTTTGACTTGAGTTGGACTCACGGAGTGATCGCCCTCTAATGTGACATTGTAATCGTTATAAATGTTTCCATTTGAGGGTAGCATATCGCAAATAGTTCCTACTGTACTTCTATTCGCGTTTAATGCGAGAGATTTGTTTTGATTTGATCTCAGAACAGCGGTACGATTGTACTGACTGTAAGAGGTCCAATCTACATACCACTCTTGACTGATATCGCCAGTTGCTTGCCACAACGAAACTTTTGTTCCCGAAACAACAGCTCCATTTGTATGGCAATTAAGTACATATCGTGGCGCATCATATTCCTTCGCTGTTCTAAAGTGATATGCGTGAACTGTATCTTCTGGCGGATTGGTATCAGCAAAAACGGGAGTGGTAAATGTGATAGCCAGTATTAGAGCTAACGAAAAAGACAATATTTGAGCGATATGTTTCATAAGAAGGCCTCCTTAATATCTATTTTATAGGGATGTGCAAAACACAAGTTTTAAAAATGGAAACACATTATATAGATGCTTTCGGATTGTATTGATGCTATATATTGTACCGTGCTGTGAGCGAATTGTAGCTTTTCTCATTCCTATCTATTTTAAGAACTTGTTTTCATTTTATATAGATGATTAGCTTGCCATATACCAAGTCTGATTAGAACTAATATAATTCCATGTACAGTAATTCCCGACACCATGTGTAGTTATATATACAGGGAAACTATATATTGTATATTGGCATATGATGAAGTTTGAAGCTCAATGTAAAAAACATTTTCAGTTTCAGCGCCGTCGCCATTTCCCAATGCAAGGGTACCGAAGAAGTGGATTTCCGATAGTTCTGCTTCACTTTGATGGAGAGTATCTGAAGAGGATGTCCGAAAAAGAGTCTGCTGTAGTGGAAGAAAATGCGTAGCAGCCAGACATCAGAAAAATCCAAAAAAAGTTTTACTGGGGCATTCTCCTAGAGTCTGTTTTAAAACCGAGATATTGTGTGCAAGTCGCTAAAATGGTAACATAAGGGTCATGAAAAGGCACGAAATAAGCGAAAAAGAATGGAATAGAATCAAGACCCTGTTCCCACCGGAAAAGAAGTCACAAGGAGGTCGGCCCGGAAAAAGCAACCGGGAAATGCTCAATGCAATCCTATATTGGCTAAATACAGGAATTCCCTGGCGGGATCTGCCGGAACGATTCGGACCGTGGCAAAGTATATATAGCCGGTTCCGTGCATGGACAAAAGCCGGTGTATGGGAACGGATCCTTTCAGCCCTGATCGAGCAGGACCTGGTGGATGAAACGACGCTGATGCTGGACAGCACGATTGTCAAAGTTCACCAGCATGCCAGCGGGGCTAAAAAGGGGGATACCACGAAGAAACCGGACGGAGCAGGGCTGGTTTGACAACGAAAGTCCATGCGGTAACGGATGGGCTTGGGAATCCATTGCTTTTTTTGCTCTCCAGCGGGAATCGCAATGATATCTGCATGGCACAGACGCTGCTGGAACCGTTTTACCTGAGAGGCAAGCTGATTCTGGCCGATAAAGGTTATGACAGCGACCAGTTCGTCCACTGGGTGGAAGAACGAGGCGGGATCGTGGCCTTTCCCCGCCGCATCAACGCAAGGCATCCCAGACCTACAGACTGGCATACATACAAGGAGCGCCATCTTGTGGAGAATTTGTTCCTCAAGCTCAAGAATAACGGCCGTTTTGCCACCAGATACGAGAAGAAGGCCCTCTATTTTCATGCTGTTGTCTGCCTTGCCTGTTCCCTTGTTTGGTTACTTTGATAGTTTTAAAACAGACTCTAGGTATAGGTAATTGTGTCTAATTCTTCATTGTACAAAGATTGTAGTTTGCTAGACAGATAGACCAGTTGCTGTGTTAGATAGTCAACATAAAAGATGTTGTAGTCACCTTTCGAATTCTGAAGTAACATATAGCTTATTCGTTCGTGAATTGCAGGATATATTCTACTTAACATTGCATTCGTTCCAAACAGATGGGTAGACATCAGATTCTATCGGAGTATACTGAGCCTTTGAATTTTTGAAATTCTCCGCGCTAATAAAAGCGTATTGTGGCATGAATCCTATTAATGGCATACCTTCCTGAGCTGTTTTGCGCGACATAATCCAATCTTTTCTGATAAGAAGGTAATCTTCATAACTACCTAAAACTGTAACAACATCTTGATTGTATTTTTTTAACAGCGTAAATGGACGGTATTCTCCGCTTTCAATATCCAGCAGATATTCATAAAATCCTCCCAGCGAGGGGTCGGCAGACGGGATTTCGATTCTCAGAAGCGTTTCATCAAGACTGAAGACAGCTACTGCACTGTTATCAATAGGTGTTTTCAATGTTTGTATGATTGGTGAGTAATCGACATCCGTGATGCTCCCTGTACGGAGATTCGTGATATGAATTTTCTGTTCAGAATAAGCAACTTCATACAGACAATCCCCTTGCATAAAGGAACCGGAATCATGAATATTGAACAGGGTCAAGGCATGATTCGCCATCGTGCCAGATTTTACATCAAATATGCGATATTCTTGAAATATCGTCCCATCAGAATCGGTTAACAAAGAAGCTAGTACCAGATTCTGATTCAGAGCTCCTGCAATATAAGGAGTAGGCACATTGGGGGGATAATCATACAGATTCTTTACCGTCCCATCTGTCAAATCAATACATATAATTTTTTTTGTGCTCTCACCAATTTTTGCGTCAATCTGCTCAGCCAGCAGATACAAAAAGTGTTGATCAGTATAAATTTTCCCGGTGAATACATAGTCACTAGGAAATTGCGCTAAAAGCCGTCGTTCACTTCCGTCTTTATTGGCGATTTCTATATTAGGAGGCTTTGTTGCACTAGCGCCTGTCTGTAAGAGCAGGAGGCTATCATTGACGACAAACAATGCCGGAAGTGCCAAACTTTCATCCAGAGGGAGACAAGACCGACAGGAATCTGTCCGATGTAAACAACCGGGTTGTTCACACAAGAATATTTCCTTTTTGGATGCATAGTCAATATAAGTAATATTGGCCTTACCTTCAAAAACCATATCGAGATTGTAATAACCGTTTTCTGTCTCTGCCGTACATTCACTGAGTTTAACGCTTGAATTGGACAACAAAGACGGCAACGCCTCTAATACTTGAGAATCGCTCTGTGAACAGCCAGTCAGTAGAAAAGCTGTAAGTGTAATAACGACACTAACTTTTTGAAACATTTTATCAGCCATTGGTATCTTCCTCTATACTTTCGATAGGGGGCAGGAGCGAATATCCTGCCCCCCACTGAAATTGTCACTTATAGTGCGGGAGCTCCCGAGGCGAGCCATGGACCAGAACCACCTGGACGAAAATAAACCGTCGCACCGCTGTAATCTCCGACATAGGAAAGGCCTTCATTGTAATTCAAAAGATTCACGAGCTTGTTTTCATCCGGTTCAGGCATTTTGAACGCAGAATCCCGCTGGCCATCCGATAAAGACCACATAATGGCAGCCTTACCTCCAGCCGCGCTATAACTTGCGCGATTAATTGCATAGGTTCCACTTTGTTCGCGAGTCAAATACATGCAGTTCTTGCCGCCGTAGGTCGAATATACCACCGTGAACATCTGATCGAAAGAGGCCGAACTCCCTTTGGCCCAAAGGGTTAGTGGTCGTCCTTGCATAGGTGAGCTCGTATTGCCATAGATATTTAATCTGTTTTGAGAAAGTTGGAAGGCATATGCGGGTTCTAGCGTCCAGTCAGCAAACGCTGGCACGGCCATAACGACTACTACGAGCAGACATAGTGCCAGTGCAAACAGCTTCTTCTTCATAAACTGACATCCCCTTTTTAATATAATATATCTTTACGAAATTAACGTCGCACACGTTAGTGTTGATTTTACGAAGGGACCACTTGCAGTAGTCACTTATTTGTTCTTGTTTCTTCCCACTGAGGGCGCTGCGGCTGGTAGTAGATGGGAACGCTCGTAGGGGGCCACTCGCGCATATCGCGGTGAGCAAGGTCATCCAGTTTGCCAGCCAGCTTTTCAGAAAGAAAGGTTGCGATTTTGTTCATGATGATTTTACCTCCTTGAATTTTGATACAAAAAAGGAAATAGCGGCCGCTATGATTCCCATTTCACAATAAAGCGCGCAGTTTGAATGTGCAAAAAAGATTTGAAGCAACAAAATCAAAAGCAGATTCCATATAAGAATATGCTTCGCTTTTATCCAGGAAGCAGCAAGCTCATCAGGAGTAAGCGGACAGTTTGGATGGCTATAAGGAGATGAATTGAAAACAGCAAAAGAGAGACTGATGAATAAAATCCAAATAAGAATTGAGAGACTATACTGAACAAGGCTGTTTACAATGCTCAAACAGAGAATGGATACGCCAATCGACAAGAATAAGCATCGCAGCGGCGTCTTCGCATGATAACCACCGAGACGTCTACGCAAAGATAAAATTCCTACAAGAAAACAGATCACTTGGTATGGCGTGGCAACGAGGCAGCCAAGCAGCATCATACCGGCAGTGGAAAGAAACATGGAAATGCGAGTTTGTAATGTATAAATGTACCAAGGCCTTTTTGTTTCCGGAAGGCCACATTGACTGATGAAAAAATCTGTGAGCCTCTCGCAGCAGGACAGGAGCAATGACATCCTCCTCCTTTAAGCTCAAAATAGCATTTTCACAATTCTTTCACAATAGATTTGTTCCCAACTGTCAAAAAATGTTCCCAACTGCACTTTTATGACAGAATTGAGACAAAATGAAATCGGGCGTCGTGGTAAAAAAGTGTGTATTCATACCCATACTTTTGCATGATATGGGCAATATTTTGAAGACCGAAACCATGTAAATGTGGTTCAGCTTTATCGGTTGGTACATAATTATTTTCGGAAATTTTTACTGGCAAAGATGAGTTCTCGACAGAGAGCAAAAAGTCCCCCTCTTTTTTTAGTATTTTTACATTGATATATGATGAATCGGGAAGTTTTCGACAGGCTTCGAGTGCATTGTCAAGAAGATTCCCTAAGAGTGTGACAACATCTTCGTCTTTCATTGGGAAAGAAGATAAATCGTTTACAGTGAAGCGCATTGATGTGTTTTGAAGTTTGGCCTGTGTATATTTCTGATTGAGAATGGTATCGAGAATGGGGTGGTTTGTGCTGACAACACGAGTGTTTTCCGGCAGGTTCTGGGACAACACCTTTACATATTCTGTAGCTTTTTCGTAATGCTCCGCTTTAAGAAGCATATATAGTGTTGTAATGTGGTTATTGAAATCGTGTGTCAGTGCACGTTGCTCATTAAAGATGGCTTGGAGCGCATTTGTGGACTTCATGTTCTGATCAATTTCATGTTGGAGAGCAATATTTTTTTGCTGTAGGTTGGTACTGTATTCCAGCTTGCCAAGTAAAAGAAATAGTGAGATATTAAAAAGCAGTAAACCTATGCCGCTGAGGATTAGGCTGAAACTGATTTTATTTTGTGCCATTGCAATTTCAATGGTTACGCCAAATAAGAGGATTGAAAATACAGGAAACAGTAAGAGCGCAATCCAAGTGCTCGAACTCAGAATCATAGATGTTTTAGCTTTGAAAAGTCGGTAGATAATAATGGAGAATAGAAGTAGCAGAGTACGAGAGACGAAAGCACCGAGGATGTAAAGTGCGGAATTGGAAAGAGCATCGGAAAACGAGAAAGAAAAGATATATGAAATCCCCAGGAGCGTAAAGTAATCAAGTCCGGAAAGTATGATAAAAAAGGAACATAAGAGAAAGAGATGAAAAGGAAGTGCTCCAGTATAAAATATTTGAGAAAAGACAAGCCAGATGAGGATGGATATAAAAAGTTTTGTGACGAATGAGGTGGCGAGTATCGTGTTTAAGGGCAGCCAAAGGTAGAAGAGAAAGGCAGCTGAGAGCGGAAAGAAAAATCTGTATGATGTATACTTTCGTTCGAAAAATGTATTGAGTAAAAGTACAATACAGAATGTTTCTGTGCCAGTAGTCATTATCTCCATTAGATGTTCCATTATATTTCCCGCTCCTTCCACTGAAGAAATTTTTGTACGATATCAGTATAGTTTTGTCTGCTGCATGGCAGTTCAGTACTGTTGTCCATGTAGGCCAGTCGGTTTTGGATCCTTCGACAGCGAGAAAGATTGATTAAATAGCTTTTGTGTATTCGAAGAAATCCATGGGGTGCAAGAGTCTCTATCATGTCGGATAACTTCGCGTAGTAAAGAATGGAAGGATAGCGTGGAAGGGACGTATGTATTTGAATTTGACGTTTATAGCTTTCCATGTAGATGATAGATTTACAAGGGATGTCAACATTTACATGTTCATATGGCGCACGGACTGAAATCTCCTTAGAGCCAATTTGTGGGAAGATCTCATCCATGCAACTCTCAAAAGTTCCATCCAAGTCACTTTTGAGAAGATATGCCGATGCATGCACAGAATAACCCATGATAGCGTATTCTATGAAAGCGGATACAAAAATCAAAATTGCATTCTCGTTTTTTGCTCTCAGGGCTTTGGCAATCTCAATCCCGCTAATTTCACCAAAGCGGACATCAAGAAAAACGATATCGTAAGACTCCAGAGAACTTTGTATGAAGTCGGCCGCCTGTTGAAAAAGGTGTAGATCAATGACATGGTGATGAGCATTGGAATACTGTTTTATCATATGAGCCAACTTATCGGTAAAAATTTTTTCGTCATCACAAATAGCAATTTGATACATTACGAAGTCTCCTCTCTCGCAATTTAGCAAAATTGCGATTCACCATAGAATACTTTGTATACGTGATAAAAATAGAATAGTTACATCAAGTGCGTATGCCGGCCAAAAAGTGCAGCTTGACCGCAGATGATGGTGCATCTCTGCCGCAGGAATTGTGTATTGTTTCCGCCAGGACGGTGCAACCATTCTGCAGGAATGGAGCGGGTTTCGGGGGGGAGCGGGGGGAACGCTTTTCAAAGTGTTCCCCGCATAGAAGCGTTTCGCGGTCACTCACACATCAAGGATCTCTTTGTGATTGACCCTGGTATGACCTCCTAAAATGAATTCGCATCTTGCGATGCTAAATTCATTTTAGCGGCTGCGTTGACATTGCACCATGATCACGGTGGCGATGCACCGTTTTGCCGGTCTGCATCCACCATCCGGGCGGCCGAAGTGAATCGTTTCAGACGGCGTATTCAATCAAGCAAAAAATGAAGCTATAAGATATAGATATGTTTCTAATGATTGTAACATGGACGAAGAACAATGTGAAGTACAAAGAAAAACAGCGGCATTGGTATATTTACCAATGCCGCTGTTGTCTTCCTCGAAAGATTTAAATGCGGGAATAATTATATTTTCTGTTCAATAGTTGCAGAAACAGGCTCTGCATAGCCATTTCGCGTGACAGTTCCGCTGACTTCTAACTTATAAGTTTTCCCGGAGCTGAAACTGTAGGAGTCAGACTTGAAGAATGAAGCGGAATATGTGGTGTGGCTGGTGCGCGCTACCTCTGTATAGCCGCCTAGCCAACCTTTCTCGTATAGTACCAAAGTAGCAGAAATCTTGGTTGTCCCGGAAACACCATTGATTGAGCAGGAATATGTTCCGGCGCTGCCAGAAATAGAAGGGATGATAGAAAGGGTGTTGACCCAAAATGGAGTAATGCTCTCTTGAGTGGTTGTTCCACCTTCCTGAGAAGAAAGCGGCTCAGCGGCAAAAGCGCTCATGCAAGATAGTGCGAGGACGACGGTAAGCACAATACAAATAAACTTTTTCATTGTATAACCTCCAAGAAAAATAAAGGAAGACATATTGGATACGTAAATACAATAAAAAGGTTACAGCTTCACAGAAAAAATTATATTGTTTTCTGAAGTTTAGGGCATTGCAGAGAACAACCGTTAGAAGATTTCATCCCATTTCGATATTTTCGGCAATATATATTGCCTCATTAAGCGATGCTGCCGTGGTCACTTGATAAAGAACATTTTGGTCAGCCCAAGTGAGAATGTTATTTCCGGATTCGTGACAGGTCCATAAGGCATCATTCGAGCCAAAAGATATTCGATAATAATCGGAATATTCGTTATCAAGTAATACCGTTTGAGGTTCATCCATTAATAGAATTTCTACTGTGCTGTATAAACCGTCCTTATTGACTGCTGCCATGTGGAAACGGGAATTATCTTGATAGGTAGACTCTACATAATAGCCCGACGGCCAGTACTTTATGTGAATGGTAGCAGGAAGGGAGTGGAGCTCTGAATCGGAAGAGAATATTATTTGATTAAATTTATCACGCCATTCGATAACGGTAGAGATGACAGCATCTTGAACGGCTTCAACAGGTGCAAAAATACAAGTAAAAACTGCGAGAAGACATGCTATAGATGCAGTGATCCGTTTTCCAGCTTTTTTAAGCATAAATAATTTTTGACGACGTTTTTCATCTGAGTCGATTTTGTGGATTTTTTGTTTGAGAAAATCAGAAGCTGGATATAGCTGATTGAGGTCATTCAAGGGAGGAAGTTGCCGCTGTTCATAAGCGGAGGCTTCAAGAACTGCGAATTCGAGAAGGGCATCAACTGATATCATGTTCTTGCTCAACTTGGTTTTCCTCCTGAAGGATATATGCTCGTAGCATATGGCGAGCTCTAGAAATGCGGACCTTTGTATTCGCTTCCGACATTCCTAATAGCGAGGCGATTTCTTTTATCCTATATCCTAGGACCGCAAGAGTTAGGGGAGCGCGATATTTTTCATCCATCTGCGATACAAAATTCACTGCCATATTTATAAGTTCGTGAGAAAATACACATTCTTCTATATCGGGGGTAACAGCGGGAAATTGTTCCCACTCGTTAATCAAATCGTTAGGATTTTCTTTGTGTTTTTTCTTTCGGAGTAAATCGATTGATGCGAACTTGGTCATTTGGATGATTAGAGCTCGAAGCCGTAAGGGATTTTCAGTTTGGATGGTGTCGATGTTATTAATGATTTTCAGAAAAACGTCTTGGGCAATATCCTCTGCATCCATATGATTTCTTGCAAGAGAATGCGCCGTTTGCAGGATTTGCCCAGTATAGTTTTCGTAAATCATTTGGAATTTACTTTTTTGTTCTGGCGTGTCCAACATCGCCAGATAAAACATAAGCATTTATTTCTCCTCCGGCATTATTCGTGTTCTTTTACGGCGGATGGTAAAGGCTGGGTCAAGTACCACTCAATATAGCTAATAATCATATTTTGCTGATATGAATTAGCGGATTGCAGCAAATGCATTATTTCTTCTGAAAAGTATTTTCCGCTATTAGAAGATTCTGCAGGAAGAAGGCTATAAGCAGAACAGTTTAGCTTTTCAGCAATTGCGTAAAGCAATTCATAGGAAGGAGCTTTGTTACCGACTTCAATATTACTGATATGTTGGTTTGTAACACCGACCATCTCGGCAAGTCTTTCTTGAGTTATAGAACAAGCGCGTCGGGCCAACTTTATTCGCTTTCCAATATCTCGATAAAGCTTATCGTTCATGGGAATCACCTCAAGTAAAGCCTATCAGATGATAAAATATTGAGTAAGAAACTTTAAGAATATGAATATATCTATAAGATGTATTATTGCTGCAAATTATAAAATTATGAGAATTTAACTATTTCAAATGGTTGTATTATTGGCGCGTTAAAGCACAGGGTCGTAACTATACAGTGTTTTATCCGTATCTTCGGTATGCGGTAATGAAGGTTAGATAGCATTGGCTAATGTTCAAGCATATTCACCGCAAAGAAAATGTAGGGGTGCGGTGAAGTATTTGGTGCGATGAGAGAGAGTATCTTTTCGTAGCAGATACATCAAGCAGACAAGCTGTATCATTTACAACGCGATCATCTACATGGATACGAGCTCCTCCGTGTGACCTTGTCCCAAAACAAGTTCACATCAGATGGAGGAGTAAAAATGAAGTATAATCATGCCATGGCAGAGAGGGAATATAAAAGAGAATGGAAAGCAGCCAAACTCGAAATGAGGAAGGCAGGGATGCAGAGAAAGCAAATCAGGGAAGCAGCGAAAGCATATCGGCTGGAATTCAATGGTGAGCGACGTTTTTACAGAAGGACCGATGTAGTGCCAGCCTGTGAAAGAGAGGACAGGCCACCCAAAGGGGTGGATACGCTTTTTCAAGAAAGTCATTCGATGCATTCACCTGATTTGGAAGATGATATTGGCGGGCTTATCGATCAGGTTGAACGCTCCGACCTCCTTTCCTGGTTAAGGAGTCTGACCGAGCAGCAGTATCGGGTTGTGGAGCTATATACCGAGGGATATGCAACAAGCGATATTGCGCAAATACTGTCTTTAGATAAGCAAACAGTTTTGAATCATAAAAATCGAGCGGTACAAAAATATAAGTCGATTATCCCCAAAGTATCAAAAGGATAAAAAGTATACATACAAAACAGCTGAGATAAAAAACCTCAGCTGTTTTATGCATTTTGCTGAATTTGAATAATTTTAAAAACAATGTGGTTAAAAACGGCTTTCTCAAGGGCTAGGGAGTGAGAGGGAAACTCTCGGCACTTTGAAAACAGAATATCCATCCTATACTGAACATTCTCTTCCAGCCGTAACCAGGGGTAAAACCAGGCCGGCAAGCGCGAATGGGATGCGCGAAGACAACCACGGTGGCCGTTGATA
>ERZ773258.1580-NODE-1580-length-17412-cov-3.532581_pt1 | contig 17412 bp, 24 predicted proteins | sample MGYA00511962_ERZ773258 | MGnify/ENA primary metagenome ERZ773258 (study PRJEB29015, sample SAMEA2737755) | human gut metagenome | biome: human gut; feature: human-associated habitat; material: faeces | place: China | collected 2012 ... | reverse complement strand
TTCATGGGCGTAAGATCAGTCCGCACGAGCGTATCAATACCCACATTGAAGAAATCAGCTGCGTTGCACATATCCTCAAAGAACCACGTCTGCTTGTTCTGGAGCATTTTCGACAGGGCCTGAGGAACTTTATCCATGCACTCAGCTAGATCCTTCTTCTTCTTATGAGAGACAGCCAAGAACAGATTAATGTTCGCTACGGCAATCTTCTGCCGCTCTAGTCCATTATTTGTTTTTCTAAGCATTGTATTAACCATGACTTCATTATAAACCATAGGTTTAGTTCTGGCGACACGCGGAATGGTTTAAACATCAGCGCACTTGTGCTTTACTGTTTAACTGTGAGTTTAGTAATTAGCGAACAAAGAGTGATTGCGCGCAGAGTGCGCGGCCTGCTGATGGCCAATCACTTGACACAGCGAGAGTTAGCCGAGTCCATCGGCATGAGTGAACAGGCGATGTCTAACAAGCTTCGAGGCTTGAAGAATTTCACCTTGCGTGATGTGTCGCGTATTGCCGATTATTTCGATGTCTCCACCGATTTCGTGCTTGGCCGAGAGCCGTTGGAGGTGAAGTGATATGGGCGTTCGTTTCGAGATCACCACGGAACCAGACACGGTTGCGCCGGGTGATCTGGTGGTGTTGCGTCTGGTGACGCAGAAGGGCGGCGTGAAGTGGACGTGCGGCATCGTGCGTTGCTTCACCGACGATGAAGACCAACCCGCAATAGTGCTGACCACCGGCAAGATACCGGAATATGACGGCTACTGTCTGGTGTGCTGCATCAAGTCCATACCCGACGAAGTGCAAATGGCGATCACCGACGAAGGCGAGGTGGTGGGATGAGCGTCACAGTCAAACGTGTGGACAGGAAAAGCAGTCAACGTTTTTACGAGCTGATCGTTGAGACGGCAGAAGTCACCGTGCGCGTCCCGTTCAACGGCTACGAGCTTGACGATCTTGAGAAACAGATCGACCGATGCTTCAACGAGGAGGATTGACCGTGAAACGTTTCATCAAGTTCGTTCTTCTGATTCTGCTCAGCCCCTTCGTGTTGTTCATGCTGGGGCTGGTGCTCTCGATCGTCCGTCTGGGTGATTTCCTCACCGACGACGACTGACGGCATCCGATAACTTCATAGCCCTTGACCCAGCCGAAAGTCGGTTGCTGGTGAGGCGTGATAAAGCATCCGGCCGCGCCTTGCCCAGCGCGTTACAAACACACCACGTGTGGCGTGGTGGTTGAAGCGTCCCTAGCGGGGAGGCGTGCGGGTCTAGCTATGAGCGCGTGGCGTGTTCCCAGGGACGAAAGCGGCACCATCGGCTGGCCAAGGCCAGTGTTGCGCGTTCAGACCTTCGTCGCGGCATTGTGCCGCTGACCATATGCGACGGCCTTGGCTCCATGCCGAAATGCTTTGCATGTGGGAACCCTTCGGAAATTCAGGAATCTTCGGATTCTTGTTTTTCCGCTTAGGGTTCCCCGCTCTAACCTTCCACCATCCAAAATCTACAAACGATTCATTCAGAGACTTATCCACAAACGAGATTGGGGGCAACATCATGGGCTATGCGGTTGATTACATTCCTACCAGCGGGCAGAAGCGCAGAAAGGTGAAGAAGAAGTACCGTCGAGAGCATGTGACCAGCAAGGCCATCAGGGCGAAGGACATGAAGAAGGCGGTGAAATGGAATCTACCCAAGCTTGAGTACGACACCACCGGAGCGGATACCGTGGATCGTTCCATCGCCATCAGGATTCTCCACTTGGATTGCATCAGCCGTGACACCGACCCGGACGGCGACCATGCCATGCAGCAGTTGGTGAGCGAGGGCATCGTGTCGAAGCCGAAGCGTGTGGGTGGCCGTCAGGTGTTCGACCGCGCCGACCTGATCCAGTCGTTGAAGGCGTGGACTCGTTGATGGCGGGCAAGTATCTGACCACGGCTCAGGCGGCGGAATACTTGGGAGTGAGCACCCGCACGATGCGCAGGTGGCGAAACCGCAACATCGGTCCCGCGTATGTTCGGTATTCAGACCGCACGTGCAGGTATCCGCGGGGAGGCTTGGAAAGGTTCAGGGCGGATCATGCCGCGCGTTGACCATCGTTTGAGGGTGCCGCCCGCGATAAGCGCGGAAGTGGTGGCACGGTACGGCAACGACTGTTGGCTGGACATGCCGGGATGCACGAAGGTGGGCGACACGTCCGACCATATCGTGCCCCACGTGTTCGGCGGTCCCACTATCGTCAAGAATCTACGGCGGGCGTGCAGGCATTGCAACGGCTTGCGTCGTGAACGCATACTATCCGGTTGGCCTAGCGTGATCCACGCGGTCATCGGTCCGCCATGCGCGGGCAAGACCACGTGGGTGTTGGAGCACATGCAGCCGGGCGACATCATCGTGGATTACGACCGGTTGGCGGATGCGCTCATGCCGGGCATGCCGGACGATACGCCCGTGCCCGACGCGGTGCGTGACCTCGTGGCCGGGGCATGGCAGGGAGCCTATCGCAACGCGGTCACGCTGGCCAAACCCGTGAGCCTGTGGCTGGTCAAGGTCATGCCCGGCACACAGCGAAGCCCGCGCCTATTGGACGAATGGCTGGCGTTGGACTACGACATACACGTGTGTGATCCGGGCAAGCCCGTGGTGGTGGAGCGGCTGGAGGAACTGAAGGCCGGACGGCGTGAGCTGGCCAGCATGCGCCAGTGGTACAGGAGCGGCATCACCCAGGCAGGCATAGACTCAAGGCAGAAGGCGAGGCGCGCGAGGCTTGCGAGCCTTGGCCTACGCGACGGCGAACCAACCACGCCAGTCGTGGCCTCTTCGCCGCCGGTTCGGGCGCGGCCTCGCTGGTAGCCGCCCGTTTTTTAAGCCGCAAGGCACCACCGATACCCCGCGCCCACCATTTTCTTATCCCCACAAACCAAATAAAAAAGCCCGAAAACAGGGACGGAACCCACGATTTCGGACTGATTCGTTAGCCAATTAGGGAATCTACAACAATTTTGGTTTGGAGGCAACAACATGGGCGAGTTCCATGGACTCGACGGCATGGAGGACGCCGGAATCGTCAAGGGGCCGCAGGAAAAAGCGACCGAGAAGTTCATCAACAGGTTCAGGGAAGGCAAGGCGGACAACGCCATGGCCGATTTCCTGTATTCGAGCATGCTGAGCATCGCGCGCAACATCGACGCGCAGAACAACCGTGGCCGCGAGATAAGCCGCAACATGACCTCCCTGCTCGGCTACATCCAACAGCTCGAAACCATCTACCCGTCCACACCTTCCCAGACTGACGACAGGCTGGAGGAACTCATGGCGGCGATGGCGAAATGAGCATCAAACCCACCCCCAGCCTCAAACCACGCTACGCGACCCCGCGCAACCTTGCGCGTCCGACCGATGGCGGCAAGGAAGCCCGCATAGCCGAAGCGTTGGGCACCCCGTTCTTGCCATGGCAGCGCATGGTTTCCGACGTGTTCGGTGAGATAGACCCCGACACCGGCACCTACTATTACGACACTCTGGTGCTCACCGTACAACGGCAGGCCGGGAAAACCACGCGCGAGCGGGCGACCGAAACCCGCAACGCGTTGTGGGGGCCGAACCGTCGTGTGTGGTATCTGGCGCAGACCGGCAAGGACGCATCCCAGCAGTTCCGCGAGTACATCACCGGTTTCGACAAGTCTCCGCTGGCTCCGTTGGCCGCTTCCAAGCGCATGAGCAACGGCAGCATGTGCCTCACGTTGAAGAACGGCAGCACGATACAGCCGGGCGGCACGACCGACAGTGGCGGCCACGGCTTCCAGGGTGATTCGCTGACGTTGGATGAATGCTGGGCGCTGCCAGCCGACAAGGCCAAGGCGATCCTGGACGGTTTCCTTCCCACGACCACCACGCGTTTGAAGCTTACCGGCGTACGGCCACGGCTCACGTTCTGTTCGACCGAGGGCACGGCGGAATCCACGTTTTTCAATCCGAAGCTTGACGAGTTGCGGGCGATGATGGACGCGGGCGAACCCATGGGACGAACCTGCTTCTTCGATTTCGGTATACCGTTCGGCAGTGATCCCGAAGACTTGGACAACATTTGGGCGCATCATCCCGGTGCCGGGCATTTGTTCGACTACGACCAGTTGGCCGATTTCCGCCGTCAGTTCAGCCAGGACGCGGCGGGTTGGGCGCGTGCCTTCGGCAACTTGCGGGATTCGGGAATCATCGACCGTGCGATAGACCCGCAACTGTGGCAGTCCACCAGCGCCAACGCTATAGATCCGGCTGAGGCCACGGGGCTCGTGTGTTTCGGCGTGGCCGTGGCCATGGGAGGCATCGGCACCGCGATAGTCGCATGCATCGAGACCGAGGCCGTGCCCCTGTTGCAGGTCGTGGACGTGTTGCCGGGAACCGGCAGCGCGCCGGAACGATTGAGGGAATTGCAGGAACGCTACCACGCGCCCATCTGCATCGACATGCGGGGGCCGTCCGCGGCGTTGGCCGACCGGTTGCGTTTGAGCTTGGATGAATGGGGCATAGCCCGTTACGAGCTTGTGGATATGAGGGCGGCTGACGCGGTGACCGCGCCGCAGGCGTTCATGAGCGCGTTGGATCAGCACGCGGTGAATCACGCGCCCGATTCAGACATGGATCGTGAGGCGGGTTTGGCCGGTAAGCGCATGAGTGGTGACGCTTGGCTGTGGAACAGGGCTGAGGGCGTGAACGCGCCGACCATCGAGGCCGCAACGCTCGCCCTGTGGGGATTGACGCACATGCCCGACGACACACCGCCCGGAGTGTACTAAAACGTGGCCGACGTGTCCGCTTATGGCCGCTATGGCCGCTTATGGCCGGTATTTTTTGGCGTGGCGCTGCCATGCCGCGCATCATGTCCGGCATGAGCATACGAGAGATGATGGCGAACATGTGGGGCGCGGTGAAGCGTTCCGCCAATCGCGTGTCAAGCGTGGCGACCGCGCCGTTCCGCCGTCCGGCCGGGCGTGACCCGTTGAACATGTCGGTCGTGTTCCGAGGCGTGCAGATATTGCAGACCGCAGTCAGCGGCTTGCCCGTGCGCCAGTTGCGGCATGGCATGGCCGTGGAACCCGCGCGGATCGTGGAACGCCCGGACCCCGACACGTGGCGGGCGGACTTCATCAGCGAAACCGTCATGGGCTTGGCGTTGAACGGCAACGCGTTCTGGCTGAGGTTGAAGGGCGTGGACGGCTCAACCATCGGCTTGCGGAATCTGCCGCCAGCGTTGGTGAGCGTTTCCGACGCTCGCGGCGACATCGCCAACCCCGACAAGCGCTATTGGTACATGGGGCGCGAATACACGTCAAACGACATCATTCATCTCAGATTCTTGAAGGTGCCGGGACGGTTGCGCGGCATGGGGCCCATCGAGGCGGCGCGCGAGGAGATCGAGGGAGCCATCGACGCGCGCGATTACAAATCAAGGTATTTTTCCGAGGGCACGCATCCCACGGGCATCATCAGCACCGCGAAGCCGTTGAACGACGAAGTGGCCGAGAAGGTCAAGGAAAGTTTCAAGCGCAACGTCGATGACGTGAAGGTGCTCACCGGCGACCTGAAATACACCCAGCTGGCGCTGAGTCCCAAGGACATGCAATTTCTGGAGACGCAGCAGTTCGACACCACGCAGATAGCCCGCCTGTTGGGCATCCCCGCTTCGCTCATGCTCGCGGCGGTGGAAGGCTCGAACCTCACCTACAGCAATATCGAACAGGAATGGATACAGTTCGCGGACTTCACTCTTGAAGCCTACGCGCAGCCCATCGAACTCGCGTTGGGTGAGGTGCTGCCGCGCGGCACCAGCGTGGAACTCGACTGGGACAGCATGCGCCGAAGCGACACGAAGACCAAGGCCGAAACCTACCAGATTCTCATAGCGTGCAACGTGCTCACCGTAGATGAGGCGCGCGCCATGGAAGGCAGGCCACCACTACCCGCCGCACCAACCCCGCAACCATCGAACGACTTGGAGGAAACCGAATGAACGAACGCAAGGAAATCGCCTACCGCGGCCTGAAACTCCGCAAAGCATCAGATGGTGACGGGCGCAGCATCGAGGGCGTGGCCGTCCCGTTCGGTGACATCTACAACGACCCGTGGGACGGGGCGGAAACGTTCGACCGTGACACCGTTTTCGAGAACGCCGACACGGCCAAGCTCTGCTACCAGCACGCCGAACTGATCGGCGCGATCACTTCGGCAGAGAACCGCGACGACGGGCTTCACATCACCGCACGAATCGCTGACACCCAGCTTGGGCGCGATGCGGTGGCATTGATGGACGAAGGCGCGTTGGACTCGCTCAGCGTCGGATTCGTCCCGTTGGAGGACGAACGCGACGAAAACAACGTGACCCACCGCCGCCGCGTGCGCCTCCTGGAAGTGAGTTTGGTGAGCTGGCCCGCATACCAGAACGCCAAGGTGGAGAACCACCGCAACCTCAATACCGAGAACAGCCAGGAAAGGAACCACATGGAAAACGAAACCATCGAAAAGGTGCGCGCGGAACAGGCCGAACAGGCCGACGTGCTGCGCAGCATCCAGGCGAGCCTAGCCACCATGAACAACCATGGCAGCTCGAATCCCGCCGCATCCTACCGCAGCTACGGGCATCTGCTCAAGCAGCTCGCCAAGGGCGACGAACAGGCGCGCAACGACTACGAGCAGATCAGCAAGCGCGACTACACGGGCGGCGTGCTCGCCAACAGCGACCCGCAGCCGGTATGGATCAGCAACACGCTTCGCATCCTCGAACAGCGCCGCCGCATCACCAACCTCGTGTCACACGCCGCGCTGCCGTCCGAAGGCGAGACGCTGAGCTATCCCATCGTCACCGAGGACACCACCACCGTAGGCAAGCAGGCCAAGGAAGGCGACTACCTCCCCTATGGCGAGATCAAGATCGGGGCACGAACCGCGACCATCGAAACCTACGGCGGCTACACGTCCCTGAGCCGCCAGGCCATCGAACGCGCCAGCGTGCCCTACTTGGACAAAACCCTTGAGGCGTTGGTCAAGGCGTACGCGCGCAACACCGAAGCCGCCACCCGCATCGCCCTCTACGGTGCCATCGGTGACGTGTCCGCCTCGGACAAAATCGACGCGGGCAAGGCATTGACGGCGATGACCCCGAACGACTGGCTCGACATCATCATCGACGCGCGCCTTGAGGTTGAAGACCGCAACACATCATTGGACTATCTCGGCGTTTCCGGCGACGTGTTCAAGGCCATCGCCCACCTGAGCGACGACGGCGACCGTTTCATGGACATCAGCGGCGGCGGCATCGACCGGCTCGGCAGCATCGACACGACCGACATCACCGGTTCACTGCTTCGCGTGCCAGTGGTGCTCATGCCCGGCGCGGCCGCAGGAACCGCCGCGTTCCTCGACAAGGGAGCCGTGACCGTGTGGGAGAACGGCAACAGTCCATTCCAGCTCCAGGACGACAACGTACTCAACCTCACCAAAGACTTCAGCGTGTACGGCTACGCCGCGTTCGGCGTGACCTTGCCCGAAGGCATCCTGCCCATCAAGTTCGCCAACGCCTGACAGAAAGGAACCCGACCATGGAATGGAAGACCAAACTACCCAACATCCCCGAAGACACGTATGGCCCCGCGTTCGAGCCGACCATCATCGCCGCGATCAATGAACTCCGCGCAGCCATCGGCGGCACGACGGCACCGGAGGCCACCACCGTTGACACGCTCGGCGGCGCGACCGACATCGGCAAGAACATTCTCAAGGCGCGTGACGCGGCGGCGGTGCGCACCCTGCTGAACGTGGCCGAGAAACCGGCGGCCTGATGGCGGACGACCCACTTCTGAATGAACTCGCAAGGCAGGCCGGAACGCTCGACACCGACGACCGTCCGGCCTTGGCCGCGAGGCTCCGCGCGGCACGCGCCTACCTCTCCCCGCACGTGGATGGCTACGGCATCCCGAAGGACGTGGTGGACGACTGCACGCTGTCGGTGGCTTTGGACTTGTGGCAGGCCAAGGACGCGAGAAACGGCATCGTGGGAATCACGGACGGCGTGGAACCGTTCAGAATCCCCACCGACCCGTTGCGCACCGCTTGGCCGAAGCTCAGGGCGGCGGGCTTGCCCGCAGGATTGGGCATCGCATGAGCCGAGTGGACGAACTCACCGAACAGCTCACGGAACGCATCACCGAAGCCGGGCACGGCCTTATCCTCCAAGTCACCACAGACCCGTCACTGGTCAAACCATCGCCGGGCAAGGTCAGCTTGGTCATCATGCCGCCTGACATCGCTTGGGACGGCTGGGAACTGGAACCAAACGTGACGTTCAAGATTCTCGCGGTGGCGGGAACGGCGAACACGAACACGCGCGGCTACGACCTGATCCTAGAAGCCATGGACATCATGCACCAGGCAGACGTGAACATGGCCACGGCCACTCCAGTCGGCTTCGACCTCGCGGGCGCGGGAACGCTCGCCGCATACGAAATCACACTCAACCCCATGTAATCGAAAGGACACAATCATGGCTGCAATCAGAACATTGGGACCGGGCAAGCTCACCATCACCGACACGGGTGAGGGGCGCGACTTCAGCGCGCAGGTCACCAAGGTGCAATTGGCGGCGTCGAACAATACCGACGACCCTATCAATTTCCTCGACGGCTCTCAGGACACCAGCACAAGCACCGATTGGACGCTTGAAGGCACCATCGTGGACGACTTCGACGCCGACAACCTCAGCGCGTGGTGTTTCGACCACGCTGGCGAGCAGATGCCGTTCGAGTGGGTGCCGAACGACAAGGGCAAGATCAAGTGGACGGGCAACGTGAATGTGAGCGCCGTGAGCATCGGTGGCGACGTGAAAAGCAAGAACACCAACGATTTCAGTTTCCCCGTCACCAACCTCAGCCACGCGGCCTACAGCGGAACCATCACCGCGCAAGAAGGAAACTAGCATGGCCGCGACAGCCGCCTACGTGGTAGGCCAAAAACGGTTCGTGTCCACCATGCGCAAGGCGGGCGCGGACATGAAGGAACTCAAGGAAGTCAACCGGCAGGCCGCGAACATCGCATTGCCAGCGGTGCGCAATCTCGCGCCGCGCGGCAAGAACGGCAGGTTGGCTTCATCAATCCGTGTCGGGGCGACACAGAAGGCCGGTGTCATCCGCGCGGGAAGCAAAAGCGTGCCCTATGCGGGCGTCATCAACTACGGGTGGCCAGCCCGGCGCATCAAGCCGCGCCTGTTCGTCAACAACGGCGTGGCCTCGACGGAAGGCGCGTGGCAGCGCGTCTACAGGCAATTCATCGATAAGACACTCAACGAAGTAAGGGGAGCCTAGATCATGCAGATCGTGAAAGTCACCTACGCGGACGGCCGCACCGAGGAAACGCGACTCACGCCGCGCGCCCTGTGCCAGGCCGAGGAACACGCCCAGATCAACAAATGGGCGGCGGGCGACGCCAGCCGAATCCGCCAGTCCTACTATCTCGCGTTCATCGCCATGCGCAACGCCGGTCACACCACGCTCGGCTTCGACGAGTGGATGGACACCGTGGACGACATCGCGCTCGAACAGAAAGACCAGGAACCAGCAAACCCTACGCTCTGACCGCGTGGCCTGACGACTCGCTAGGCCTTCTCTCTTGCCTGCTGTCCCGCTATTTCGGCGGCACCCCGTGGGAGTGGAGGGAGAAGGCAAGCGAATTGGATTGGGCGACGGCGGTGGAGATATTGCAGGACGAAGCCGAACGAATGGAGGAAACCGATGGCGCATAGCGCGATCATGTCGGTGCGCATCACCGGCAACAGCGACGACGCGGTGAAGGCGTTCCAGAAGGCCACCAGCAAGGCGGCGGCGTTCGGCGGCTTCATGGGCGGTGCCGCGTTGAAGGGCGTGACCGCGTTGTGGGACAAGCTCAAGGACTTCGGCGGCGCTGTCATCGACATGAGCGACAGCACCGACAAGTTCGTGCAGACCATGAACTTCGCGGGCATCGACACGTCGAACGTGGAGAAGGCGTCACAGGCGGCGCGCGACTACGCCGACCGCACCGTGTACGACCTCTCAACGATACAGAACACCACCGCCCAGTTGGCCGCGAACGGCATCAGCGACTACACCGGTTTGACCGAGGCGGCGGGCAACCTGAACGCCGTGGCGGGCGGCAACGCCGACACGTTCAAAAGCGTGGCGATGATGCTCACCCAGACGGCTGGCGCGGGCAAGCTCACGACCGAGAACTGGAACCAGTTGGCCGACGCCATCCCCGGCGCTTCGGGCAAACTCCAGGAAGCCATGCTCAAGAACGGCGCGTACACGGGCAATTTCCGCGACGCGATGGAAAAGGGCGAGATATCGGCGGACGAGTTCAATAAGGCCATCATGGACTTGGGCATGAGCGACGTCGCCAAGGAAGCCGCATCGAGCACGAAGACCATGGAAGGCGCGTTGGGCAATCTGGAAGCCGCCATAACAGGCGGACTCACAGACGCGTTCGACCTGTTCAAACCCACGGTGACCGGAGCGCTCACCGAAGCCGCCGACAGCGTGAGCGATTTCGCCGCGAAAGCCACCGGAGGATTGAAGCAGTTCACCGACTCCATAAGCAAGACCGGCGCGTTCCAATCCCTCACGGACACCGTGAAGGCCGTGGGCGGCGCGCTCGGCTCGATGGGCCAGGCGTTCTCCGACATCGCCACCACGATAGCGCCCGGACTGCAAGGATTGTCCGACGCGGGAAGCATCGGCACCCAGTTGGGCGACGCGTTCAACGGCGCGGCCGGTATCATCCAGGCGGTGGCCGACAAGCTCACCCAGTTCGGTGATTGGGTCAGCGCGAACGCCGAACCCATCGCGGGCGCGCTGGTGGCCATCGGCGGCGGACTCGCCGCGTTCAAGGTGGCCAGCGCCATCAGCGCCGTGGTGGCCGCGTTGCAGGGCTTCAGCATCGCCGCTGCCGCCGCCGAAGTGGCGCAATGGGCGTTGAACGTCGCCATGAACGCGAACCCAATCATGATCGTGGTCACCGCCATAGGCGCGTTGGTGGCCGCGCTGGCGTGGTTCTTCACCCAAACCGAAACCGGCCGCAACATCTGGAGCCAGTTCACCGCGTTCATGGGCGGATGCGTGAACAACATAATCGGTTTCTTCCAAGCGTTGCCCGGCAGAATCGGCGCGTTCTTCCAGAACGCGGCACAAGGCGCGCAGAACGCATGGAACGGCGTCGTCGGCTTCTTCTCCAGCATCCCAGGCCGTATCCTCTCCGCATTGGGCAACGTGGGCGGCCTGCTCGTGAACGCCGGCAAAAGCATCATCGACGGTTTCCTCCGGGGATTGAAAAGCGCATGGGACGGCGTGACCGGTTTCGTGGGAGGCATAGCCGACTGGATCACCTCGCACAAGGGTCCGATCAGCTACGACCGTCGCCTGCTGATCCCGCACGGCAAAGCCATCATGGCGGGCTTCGCCCAGGGACTCGAAACAGGTTTCCAAGGCAAGGTGAGAACCGCCATCGCATCCGTCAACGCCAACCTAGCGTCAACGAGCATGTCCGCCATGCTCAACGGAACACGGGCGGGCTTGGCGGGCACGACCGTGGTCAACAACTACGAGGTGCACATCGACGGCACCGTGGTGGACCCGGACGGCACCGCCAAGGCCATCGAAAAACTACTGAACGGCTACGCGAAACGAAGGGGCCGCGCATGAGACAGCCAACCATGTTCATCGACGCCGGCGACGGCTACGCCAACGTCACCGGCCACGACGGTGACACGGCCGGCCTCGCGGGCTTCACCATCGACTGGGGCACCGACAAGCTGGACGAACAGCCCGACCCCAACGTGCTCCACTTCCAGCTCATGGACCGCACCGGCGAACTGGCAGGCAACGCCACACGCCTCGCCGGCATGCCCGTGCTGATCCAACTATCCCGCATGCCGCTATGGCATGACCTCCGGCAGGAAACCGCATGGCAGAACCTGGAACCGACCACCACATGGGCCGGCTTCCACCAGCTCCACACACCCGACCCGGCCGAGGGACCGGACCCTACGGCACTCACCCTGTTCCTCGGCAACATCACCACGGGCGGCACCATCACCCAGCGCGCCAACGGCACCTACCTGCTCGACCTGTACGCCAACAGCCTAACCGTGCGACTGAAACGCACCACGCAGCAGGGACCCACCGACCCGGCGCTGCCCGACCTGCACTGGACCGGCGACGCGCGCGCCCGCGTGGACGAAATCGGCCGCAGAATCAACGGGCTCGGCTGCCCGCCGCTCGACCCCGACAGCATCGGCTACCTCAAGCAACACGCGCCCTACCCCGCGCCATACGACCTCGACAGCATGCCCGACCTGTCCACCGTGCTCCACAAACTCGCCGCACCGTTGCCGGACGTGGCCCTGTGGTACGAGACCCACCAGCACGGCTCGGAACACATCGCGGCACGCTACGCGGGCAACAAGGCAAGCATCACCCTGCATGGCGACGGCACCCTGAGCGTGGAGGGCGCGGGCATGGAGCAGACGGCGCTCTACGCCTCGGACATCCGCATCAACGAAACCGACATGACCCTGCCCGACCCCGTGGCGCAGGTCACGGTGAAGACCCGCAAGGCCAAATGGGACGACAACGACCAGAAGGTGACGTTCGAGGACGCGGAGGTGACCGTCACCGACCGAGGCCGTTTGCCCCAGAATCTCACCGAAACCATCGAGGCCGTGACGTTCGAGACCGACGCGGTGAGCGTGGACGAAAGCGGCGGCCACTGGCCCGGCACCGTCTGGCAGCCAAGCGACGCGCAGCGCGACCAATGGGCCGACTGGCTCGCCACGCAGACCCTCAAGCCGATACCCGAAGCGCCGACCATCTCCAGCCGGGACATCGACCTCGACCTGTACGAACACACGTTGCAGCCGAGCGCGATCCTGCTGGCCTTCGCCTCCACCAGATACACGAAGCTCTTGGACGCGAACGGATCGCCTGTGACGGCGGGCGCATGGCTCGCCATCGGCGGCACCCTCTCGTTCGCATGGGACGGCGACGAGCCGGACCTCAGCAACGAGTTGACCATCACCCCATTGCCCATGATCCCCAGCGAACTGAGCACATGGGCCGACCTCGACCCCATCAACATCGCGTGGACCACACTGCAACCGTTCACGTGGGGCGAATTCGGACAGATCACATATTTCGAACAATAGGAAGGAAACCCATGGCAGACACCACACGCGCGGAGTTCAATCCCGCAGACATGCCCACCACGCCCAGGCACGGCATCAAATACCCAGGAGCCAACGACCTCGTGCGCTTCGCCTCCCAGCAGTTCCAGGCCATGGCCGAAAGCATCGACGACAACATCGACCAGCTGCCCGACCAGATCACGGCCACGCTGACCGACGCGACCCGTCGCGCCGAAGCCGCCGCGAAAAAGGCTGAACAGGCCGCGGCCAACGCGGGCGGCATGGCAGATGGTGCAGTGGCGGGCTTCGTCAACAAGACCGACAGCGCCACCCGCCAAGCCCTTGACCTGCACTACGTCAAGGTGTTCGAGTCCCCGCACATCGTCACCATCGGCGACAGCTACGCAAGCCCCACGGACGGCCGTAGCTGGGCCGTCCAGCTCGCCAACCTGCTCAACGCGACCCTGCACAACTACGCCATCGCGGGCACCGGCTACCTCACCACCGACGCCACGAAGAACTATCAGGCGCAGGCGGACAAGGCAGTGGCCGATAAATCCTACGACCATAACCGCGTCCAGTACGTCATCGTCGGCGGCAGCCGAAACGACATCGGCGACTACACGGCCCACCAGACTGCCATGGCCAGAATCTACGAGACCATGGCCACCAGCTTCCCCAACGCTCGAATCATCTTCGTGCCCATGCTCTGGGACTGGAAACCCGTGGGCGGCTATTGGAGGTCGAACGCCTCCGCGATCATGAGCGGCGTCATGTCTCATGCCCGCGCCGAAGCCATCCCCTACGCATGGACTTGGCTGCTGGGAATGCCGGAACGTTTCAGTGGGACCGATATCCACCCGGACGAAACCGGATCGCTCATCATCGCCCGCTACATCAAGTCGTATCTGGACGGACGCTATACCGGCCGCTACGTGTCACAGGTCGTCAAGGCCCCGAATAACACCGGGCTATGGGCATTGAGTATCACCGCATCAGGCGGGACCATCAGCTACAGCCTTGGAGTCGCCGACAAGGTAGCCATCAGCAACGTGCAGTCATTCCACATCCCGTTGTGGGCAGCTGCATCGAACGACATGACCAACGACGGCTACCCAGGATGGTCCACAGCCATCACCAACAGCGGCAATCAGGCAGCGCTCTTCCACGTGGACCACATCAGCACACAGGACGCAGGCCAAAACCCGACGGCCTCCGCAGGCATCCAGCCGTTCACAGTGTCCAGCGGACAAGCGCCAGCAGGACGCATGGGTTTGAGCTTCACCAGGGCATGGTGACACCGTGAGCGAAACACTGCTAGTCGCCGTCGTGGGTGGCGTCTGTTCCATCGGAGGCGCGGCGCTGGGGCTGATCGCCTCCACCACCAAAAACCAACTGGAGGCCCACAGGCTCGCCGCCCAGATGCAGGAAGACAACCAGCTGCTATGGCTCTGGAACCGGCAACTAATAGACCACATTTATAAGCAAGACCCGCCGCCGCCACCGAATCCACCCGAAGGACTCTTCGACCACAACGAGTGAGGAAAGGAGACAAACCATGAGCGTCATCAAGGAACGCATCGTGAACCAAGGCCACGGGGCACTCACCCCGTCCTACTTCTGCGTTCACTCCACGGCGAACCCCGGTGCCACCGCAGCCAACCATGCAAGCCTATGGTCACGCGACTACCCCAACGCCGTGCATCTCGTGTCCGACTGGACCGAAGCGCTGCACTGCGTGCCCTACGACCGACTGTGCTGGCAGGTCGGCAACGGCAACCGATACGTGGAGGGCTTGGAAATCTGCGAGGCCACCAACCAAGCGGACTTCCAACGCGGCATCGAGATAGCCGCGCAGGCCGTCCGTGAACGGCTCGCCGCGCACGGCTGGGGCATCGACCGGCTCATCTGCCACAACGAGGCCAGCGCCAGATGGGGCGGCAGCGACCACACAGACCCTATACCCTACTTCGCCAAGTGGGGATACAGCTGGGAGCAATTCAAACAACTAATAGCCGAAGGAGAAACCGACATGGCAGCGAAAACCGACCCAATCAGCTACGGCGGCATGAACGTCACCGTGGAATATGCGTTGCAAGACCTCAACAACAAAATCACCGCACTCACCAACGCCATCAAGTCCCTGCCCACCGAAATCTGGTATGGCCAATCAAACGGAGACATCAAGCAGACCCCGCTCTACACGTTGCGCAACATCGAGTACGAACTGACCAAGACCGACAAGAAGGACACCAAGGAATGAGCAACACTACCAGCACCCCGGACCATGCCGCCAACACCGGATACACGCCCGTGTTCAACGACACCGTGCGCACCGTCGTCTACATCATCGGACTTGTTGCCGTGATCGTCGGTCTCGGCGTCTCCACGTTCGGCGACCCGGCAGTGGGCGACTACATCACCACGGCCGGCGGTTTGCTCGCCGCCGGCTTCGGCGTCGCCTACAACCCGCTACGTATGGCCGGAAAGTAGCCCAGTATGACGATGGTACACATACGATTACGCGCCCCGACCAACGGAGGCACCCGTGCCGGCGTCGGCATGGTCGTGTTCCAACCATCCGCCCGTCATACCGACGACGCAAGTGTGGTGTTGCCCGACACGTTCACCGTGGTGCTGGACGAAGAAGGCGAAGCCACCGTGGACATCCAGCCCACCGGTCCAGACTGGTGTTGGAAAACCGACGAGCAAGTGCCCTACGGGTCTATTCGTTGGTTCACCGTGCCCGACACGGCCGGCACGCTGGAATACGCGGAACTTACGGACGTGGACCCGCGCACGTTCAAACCGGGACGCAACCTCACCGCATGGCAGGCCGTCACCGGCGACATCAAAACCATGATCGACAGCATGCCCCGGTTCCTCACCGGGCACGGCTCCCCGACCATCGACGGCAAGCCGGGTGACATCTACCTCGACTTGGACACCATGGACCTCTACACCAACAACCAAGAAAGGAACTAACCATGACATTCGGAAAAATCGGCAGCCTACGCGGCGAACAGGGACCACAGGGCCCACGCGGACCCGAGGGACCGCAGGGGCCGAAGGGCGAAACCGGCGCGCAAGGCCCAGCCGGAGCCAGGGGCGAAACCGGCGCGCAAGGCCCAGCGGGTCCGGCGGGTCCGGGCATCGTATTCACCCAGGGTGCTCCCACCGGCAGCGGCGTGGCCGGCGCGATGTACGTGGACAAAACCACGTTCGATGTGTACGTGTGGAGAGCCGACTAATGGCCTACGACCGCATCGGCAATCTGAAAGGCAGCACGCCCGATGACACCAAGCTCCGCGCGTTGATTCTCGCGGTGTTGAAGACCGTCACATGGGCGCAACTGTCAGGCTGAGAGCAGCACGGCGGCCATGCCCGCGCGCAGCCGTTCGTCTGGCATTGCCACGTACACCTGTGTCGTTTCCACGCTCGCGTGACCGAGCAGCTTGGACACCAGCAGCAGGTCGTGCGTGGCTTGCCACGTGGCGGTAGCATACCGGTGGCGCAGGCTGTGCGCGGTCCATCCGTCACCGAGCAGGCTCGACAGTCTGTCGCCTATGTAGCTTTCCTCGACGTGCCCGCCGAACCGGCCGTGGAACACGTACCCATCGCACGCGCTTATCAGGTCGGCCAAGTCGTCGGGTAACGGCACTATGCGCTGCTTGTCTCCCTTGCCGTTGATTACCAGCGACCGGCCAACGAGATCGTCAACCACGTCGCCACTGGACACCCGGCCTATCTCGCCACGCCTCAAACCGCACTCGGCACCGAGCCGCAGCATGATTCTCTCGGACTCGCTGGCACGCGCCAACGCGGCCAATATCACCTTGTCCGGGCACGGGCGCGGATGAGGTCTAGGACGTTTGATTTTAGGCAGTTCCATGCTTGGGTCATCATTGCGCCGGCCGGTCTGCCGCATCCATGTGAAGAAGCTCGACACCGTGTTTCGGTATGATTTGCGTGTTTCCGGTTTCCAATCCTGTGAGGCGAACCACTGTGTCATCATCTCGCAGGTGACCTCATACGGCGAAACGCCAAGACATACGGCCGTGTATGTCATTTTTCGCCGTCTGGTCAATAGTGTTTGCTCGCTGCGGCCACCGGCCTTCAGTGCCGCGAGCCATCCGGTCAATTCCTCACGCCATAACGGGGGCGCTACCCATTTTTTCGTCATGACACATCATGTGTCACGCC
>ERZ773258.1572-NODE-1572-length-17461-cov-13.638688_pt1 | contig 17461 bp, 13 predicted proteins | sample MGYA00511962_ERZ773258 | MGnify/ENA primary metagenome ERZ773258 (study PRJEB29015, sample SAMEA2737755) | human gut metagenome | biome: human gut; feature: human-associated habitat; material: faeces | place: China | collected 2012 ... | reverse complement strand
CGAATTGAGTATCTTGTTGATGTCGCCGACCGGTTCGCCGTCGATGGTCACGAACTTGTCACCGTCCTCGAAGCCGAGTTTGTGCCCCGCCTCGTTGAAGTTGTAACCCCATTTGGCGTCCTCGTTCGAGAAGTAGTTGTCGCCCCACGTGTAGCAGACGCCGCAGTAGATGACGATCGCCAGCAGGACGTTCATCACCACGCCCGCGATCATCACCAGAAAACGCTGCCATGCGGGTTTGGTGCGGAATTCGTCGGGCTTGGGGGGCTGTTTCATCTGCTCCTTGTCCATCGACTCGTCGATCATGCCGGCGATCTTGCAGTATCCGCCCAGCGGCAGCCAGCCCAGCCCGTACTCGGTGTCGCCGCGCTTGAACTTGAAGATCGAAAACCACGGGTCGAAGAAGATATAGAACTTGTCGACGCGGATCCTGAAAACCCGCGCCATGAGGAAGTGCCCCAATTCGTGGATGCCCACCAGGATGGTGAAGCAGAGGAAAAACTGAATGATCTTGATGATTATATCCATGTCTGTCTTTTGGTTACAACGCTAAGTATTCCGCGGCCAGCCGCCGGGCCTCGTCGTTCGCTTCGGCGTAGTCCCCGAGGGTGGGGGCGGCGGCGAACGAGGCGCGCCCCAGGGCGTACTCGATGGCACGCACGATATCCAGCCATGCGCACTTGCGGCCGAGGAACGCCGCGACGGCCACCTCGTTGGCGCCGTTCATCGTGCAGGCCGCCGTGCCGCGGCGGCGCAGGCACTCGCAGGCGATCTCCAGCGCCGGGTATTTCGCCCGGTCGACCCCGGCGAATGTCAGCTGCGGGTGCGCCATGAAATCGAACCGCTCGCCGGGGCGGGTCGCCCGCCGGGGGTACATCAGCGCGAAACTGATCGGCATACGCATGTCGGGCGTGCCCAGCTGCGCCTTGATCGCCCCGTCCTCGAACTCCACCATCGAGTGTACGATCGACTGCGGGTGCAGCAGCACCGTTATTTTCTCCACCGGGGTGCCGAACAGCCAGTGTGCCTCGATCACCTCGAAGCCTTTGTTCACCAGCGTCGACGAGTCTATCGTGATCTTTGCGCCCATCTCCCACTGGGGGTGGCGCAGCGCCTGTTCCACGGTCACGTCGGCCAGTTTTTCGCACGGCAGGTCGCGGAATGCGCCGCCGCTGCACGTGATGATGAGCCGCCGTATGGGCGACTGCTCGCCCACCAGGCACTGGAAGATGGCCGAATGTTCCGAGTCGATCGGCAGGATCGGGGCACGCTTTTCGGCCGCCAGCCGCATTACGTATTCGCCGCCCACCACGAGCGACTCCTTGTTGGCCAGCGCCAGTTTCTTTCCGGCGCCGAGCGCCGCCACCGTCGGCGCCAGCCCGGCGTAGCCTACCAGCGCGTTGACCACCACGTCCGTATCGCCGCCCGCCGCGACCTGGGCCACGGCATCCTCTCCGGCGTACACCTTCACGTCGGTGCCGGCCAGCGCATCGCGCAGCTGCCCGTAATAGCGTTCGTCGGCGATGACTGCCGTGTCCGCGTCGAATTCCCGTGCCTGTGCCGCGAGCCGCTGCCAGTTGCGGTTGGCCGTCAGCACGCGCACTTCGAACAGGGAGGGGGTCTCACGCACGATGTCGAGCGTCTGCACGCCGATCGAGCCCGTCGAACCCAGTATTGCAAGTCGTTGTTTCATGCCTGTGCGTCAGAATACGATGTACCCTTCGGGGTCTACGGGCTTGCCGTTGTTCCAGAGTTCGAATTCGAAAAGCCGCACCTCGCCCTCTTCCGCCTCGGCGTTGTAGCCCACCATCTCGCCCGCGCGGATGGTCTGCCCCGTGGTGACGAGCGACTGCGAAAGCCCCTTGTAGACCGAGAGGAGGTTGTTCGCATGCTGCAACTCGACCATGTAGCCTGTCTCGGGCGTCCAGAGGCTCAGCACCACCGTGCCGTTGTCGATGGCCGTGATGCGGTCGCTGGCCGCCGCCGCGATGCGTACCCCGAAATTGCCGTTGCGGATGTCGAAGCGGTCGGTGATGATCCCCTCCACGGGTTTGGCCAGCTCGATCGCCTCGCGTACCGAACGCCGCGACCCGCCGCTGCGGCCCGCGATGGCGTACGGGCCGTCGCCCTCCATCTGTGCCCGCAGGAGCGAGTCTTCGGGCGAGGGCATCACCAGCACCTTGCTGGTGCGGGTGCTGTCCGATGTGGCGAGCGTGCGCGCCACGGGAGTTTTGCCCTCCATGATCAGCGCGATATGCTGGTTGTAGGTGAGCATGTCGTTCATCATGCGCTCCATCGAGTCGAGCCGGATGATATTCTGCACGAGGCTTTCGCGCGAACGGTCTGCCTCGGTGCGGTATCCCGGCAGCAGTTCCAGGATCGGGGAATAGGCCACCAGCGACAGGATGAGGATGAACAGCAGCAGCACGAACGACAGGAAGGCCGCGAAGATGCTGGCCGGCGAGAGGTGCATGTGCCACTCCTCGCTATTGTCCGTGGCATTGAGCATGTTGAAACGGCGTTTGCGGAAAAGCCCGCGCCACCATGCCCGTATGGATTTGAAAAATCTCATCGGTTTATGACATTATGAATGCAAAGATAACCAATTTCATAGAAAACCTTTGCGGAACGCGCCGAATTTTTTAACTTTGTGATCGTTTAGAATCAACGCAAAAAACAGCTGAAAAGTATGGTAAAACCTACATTACTCGTCCTCGCCGCAGGTATGGGCTCCCGTTACGGTTCGCTCAAGCAGATGGACGGGGTCGGCCCCAACAACGAGGCCATCATAGATTATTCGGTCTACGACGCCATCCGCGCCGGTTTCGGCAAGGTCGTTTTCGTCATCCGCCACTCTTTCGAAAAGGAGTTCCGCGAAGTCTTCTCCGCGGAGCGTTTCGGCGGCCGCATCGCCGTGGAGTTCGTGTTCCAGGAGTTGGACTACCTGCCCCAGGGGGCTGCTGTTCCCGAAGGGCGCGTCAAGCCGTGGGGCACCAACCACGCCGTGATGATGGCGGCGGACGCCATCCGCGAACCCTTCGCCGTGATCAATGCCGACGACTTCTACGGTGCCGAAGCCTACAAGACCATCGGGGACTACCTTTCGCAGTTGGGCGAGAGCCGGAACCGCTACTGCATGGTCGCCTACGACCTCGACAAGACCCTTTCGGACAACGGTACCGTTTCGCGCGGCGTCTGCGGTGTGGATGCTGCGGGCAACCTCACCTCGATGGTCGAGCGCACGCAGATCGAGCGTATGCCCGACGGCAGGATCGTCTTCCACGACGGCGGCGCCGACGAAGTACTGGCCGGGGACACGCCGGTGTCGATGAACCTCTTTGGCTTCACCCCCGATTTCTTTACCTATTCCAGGGAGTATTTCAAGACGTGGCTCGCCGGGAACAAGGAGAACCTCAAAGCCGAGTTCTACATCCCGACGATGGTCAACAAACTCATCGGCGAAGGCACGGCCTCGTTGCGTGTGCTCCGCTCGGCGGCGCAGTGGCACGGCGTCACCTATAAGGAGGACAAACCCGCGCTGGTGGCCTCGATCGAGAAGATGATCGCCGAGGGCAAATATCCCCGCAACCTCTGGGCATAATTGCCGGCTGCGGCATCGCATATACAAAAGGGCGGATATTTTCATCCGCCCTTTTGCTTAATGTTTCATCCGCCTTTTGCTTATTGCTTGTGCAGTGCCGCTTGTCGCGAATGGCTTCGGAAAGCCTGATTTGCCTTCGGTCTGGCCGGCTCCCGGTCGCATCCGTTTTTCAGGTTTCTGTCTTGTCCGCGTTTCCGGCTCCCGGCGTTGGCTGCATCTCCGGTTTCCGGCCTTGCTTGTTTCTCCGGTTTCCAACCTTACCTGCTCCTCCGGTTTCCGGTGTTGGCTGCTTCTCCGGTTTTCATCTTGTCCGTCTCTGCGGTTTTCAGCCTACCTGCTCCTCCGGTTCCCGGTGTTGTCCGCTTCTCCGGTTTTCATCTTTCCGCCTCTGCGGTTTTCAGCCTTACTTGCTCCTCCGGTTCCCGGATTTGTCCGGCTCTTCGCCTTGACGCGCTCTTCCGTCAGCCCTTCGTCAGCCCTTTGCCCCCCCCCTTCGTCACACAACCGGCGGCGCGGCGGCTCAGTCCAGAAAACCTTCCTTCACCAACTGCTTCCGGATGCGCGTCCAGTCCGCTACGGGACGTTTCACGCCGTCCACGAACCGGATCGGGCAGCCGAGGCTGCTGTCGTCGATGTAGAGGTCGGCATGGACTTTCGGCGAGGATGTCCAGCGCTGCTGCGAGGGGTTCTCGTTCACGGCGTAGAGCGGGATTCCCCGCTCGCGGAACCACCGGATCGCGTCGTCGAGCAGCTTGCCGTGGCGCATCGTGAAGAGAATCAGGCGGCAGCCGTTGTCCGTAAGTTCCTTCAGTACGGGTACGGCCCCGGCGTCGTCGCCTATTTCGGGATATGCGTGTGTCACGACCGTCCCGTCGAAATCGACGGCGATCAATGCATTGCGTATAGCCATTTATTTCTTGTTCCTTATTTTACGTCCGATTTTGCTGAAGAAGATTTTCAGGCGCTTGCGGTAGCTGGTCTCCTTGTAATCGTCGTATCCATACCCGTATCCGTACCCGTAGCCATATCCGTAACCGTATCCGTGGCGGCGGGTGCGCGTGCCGTTGAGTACGACGCACATGTTGCGGAATTTCTTCTCGCGGTAAAGCCGTTCGATGTCGGGCAGCTGCCGGCGGTCGAGCACGCCTTCGCGTACGATATAGATACAGAGGTCTGCCAGCCGGTCGGTGATGACCGCGTCGGCTACCGACATGGCCGGGGTGCTGTCGATGAATACATAGTCGTAGCTCTCCCGCAGCTCGGCGACCAGCTTGTCCAGGCGATCCGAAAGCAGCATCTCCGTGGGGTTGGGCGGCTGGATGCCGGCGCAGATCACGTCGAGGTTTTTGTGTATCTCCATCGGCGTGATCAGTTCGCCGATGTCGGTGATCGTCCCGGCCAGGTAGCTCGTGATGCCTTTCTTGCTGTTGCTGCGGCCCAGCGTCGTGGAGAGCGCGTGGCGGCGCAGGTCGAGGTCGATCAGTACGATCCGCTTCCCGGCCATGGCGAGCGTCATCGCCAGGTTCATCGCCACGAACGTCTTGCCCGCATGGGGGTCGGACGAAGTGAAGAGCACGCACTTGATCTCCTTGCCCGACGATACGTTCATGAAGGTCATGTTCGAACGCAGGATGCGGAAAGCCTCGGACAATGCGTCGCGGCCGGTTTCCCGGACGACGATGCCGCCCTTGTTCTCGCCTTCGAGGAAGGGAATGTCACCCAGGAACGGGGCGCTGATGTTCTCTTCGATGTCCTTGCGGCCGCGGATGGTCGTGTCGAGCATGCCGATCAGGTAGATGATGCCGAAGGGGATCGCAAGGCCGGCCAGCAGGCTGATGCCCAGGATGATCATCGAACGGGGCGACACGGGCCTGGGGCTGCCGTATGCCTGGTCGATCGTACGCGAATTGCTTTCGGCGACGGCATAGTTGAGCTGCGTCTCCTCCTGTTTGTTGAGCAGGTAGAGGAACAGCTCCTCCTTGATCTTCTGCTGGCGCATGATGTCTAACAGGACTTTCTCCTGCGACGGCATGGTGGATATGCGGTGATTGGCCAGCGCCTCCTCCTTGCGCATGTTCGAAAGCTGTATTTCGAGCGTCGAGACGTGCGAGTTGAGCGAAGCGATGATCGAGCGGCGCACGGCAGCCAGCACGTTGTCCATGTCCTGGATCACGGGGTTGCGTTCCGAACTGTTTTCGAGCAGTTTCTGGCGGCGCAGGATGGCGTCGTTATATTCGGTGATCTGGGCGACGATCCCGTTGTTGGTCAGCGAGGCGACCATCGGGATCAGATCCCCCGCGTGCGACGGGTCGTCGAGGTAGTCGCGGATGTAGTTGGCGACGCTGATCTGGTTTTCGATCGAAAGCCCTTCGACCTTGAATTTGCTGCTCTCTGTGATGGATCGGGTAGCCTCCGAGGTGATGTCGATCATCTGGTTGCTCTTTTTGATCCCCTCGATTTCGCTGTCCACGACGCCCAGTTCCCGCCCGATGGCCAGCATACGCTCCTTGATAAAGGCGTTCGTCACGACCGATACCTGCCGCTTGTCGGCGATGGCGTCCTCTTCGTACACGGCGATCAGCGTGTTGATCACGTCCTCGGCACGCTTGGGCACGGAGCTGTTCATCGAGATGGTGACGATCGACGCCTGTTTGTTGGCCACGTCGCTCTTTACGGTGGCGCGGTAGGCGTTCGTCGTGACCATCGGCGAACTCTTGGTGACGGTGATGGGCCTGTCCACGTAGGTCGAGTCCATGAACGGCGTCTTGTGTACGACCATCTGCCCCAGCGGGGTGGGGATCGTGTCGCCGTACTGGGCGCGGATGACCCTGCGCTTCTCCTGCTTGGTGAGGTACTTGTCGTCGAAGTCCGCCAGCTTGATCCGGCCGTCCTCGAGTTCGGTCACCTCCAGCGAAAGGCGCTGGTTGTCGTCGTCGATGAAATCGACCTCGATGGGCGAGCGGCCGTAGAGGTCGAGCGTCCGCAGCCCGTCCCGTACGGAATAGTTGACCGTCAGGTGGAGGCGCTTCACCACCTCCGACATCAGCCTGTGCGACTGGAGGATGTAGACCTCGTTGTCGACGTTGCGGCGGTTCTGGAAACCTACCAGGTCGCTGAAAACGCCCAGCTCCATGTCGCCGCCCTTGCGGCTGTCCTTTACGAGGATGGTGGCCGTACGGCTGTATATCTTCGGGGTGCTGGCCAGGTAGTAATAGGCCACGCCGAGGCAGATGAGCACCGACAAGGCGAACCAGTACCAGTTGGCCAGAACCATCTGTAACAGGTCGTGCAGCGTGAGGCCGCTGCCGTTTTCGTACTCGTCGTTCTGCAGGTGTTGCTGCTGGTTGTTGTATTCGGTCATGGCCCGGCTTATTTGGTTAAGGTTATGATAAGCGTCGCCACGGAGATGGCCGTACCTACGAGCGAGAGGTAGAAGTTGCGGTTCTGGCTGATCTCACCGGCCTGTGCCTTGTATTTATTGGGCTTGACATAGATCACGTCGTTCTGCTGGATGTAGAACGCCGGCGAGTTGAAGAGGTCTTTCGATGTGAGGTCGAGGTATTCGATCGTGCGTACGCCGTCCACTTCGCGGGCCACGGCCACGTCCGTACGGATGCCGTAGATCGTCAGGTCGCCGGCCATGGCCAGGGCGTCGAAGATCGAGATCTTGTCGCGCGTGACGTCGTACTGTCCCGGGCGGGCTACTTCGCCGACGACCGAAATCTTCATGTCGGCGAACTGCACGTTGACCGACGGGTCGTTGATATACCCGCCCTCGACGATCTTGTCGGCGATGAGCTGCGCCAGTTCGCTGCGGGTTTTTCCCTTGCAGTCGATCTTCCCGATCACGGGCATGTCGAGCATGCCGTTCTCGTCCACCGTGCGGATCTGCAGCGACTGGTTGGTCGCCGAACTGTACGAGGCGACTCCCGTCACGGAACTCAGCGAGGTCGACGAGTTGAACGGCACGGCCAGTTCGGGGTCTTTGCTGTTGACCACGATCGTCAGCCGGTCGAGGGGCTTGATCCGTATCTGGCCGCTTTCGGCGATTTGTTCGGGCGTAAACGGGTTCGCGTCCTGCAGGTACCAGGCACGTTTCTGCGAGGCGCAGGACGAGACCAGCAGGGCCAGGATGGCCGGGACTAAGAGGCGGAAATGCTTCATTTTATTACTTAGAGCGTTTTGTTTTTGTATAAGGCGTTTTATATCGTGCGCAAAGGTAGTAATTTTTTATGAAATAAACATACCCGCCTGCCCAGCTATTTTGTCCCATTTTCACCCGATTCGGCCGCAGCACGGATTTTTTCCGGAAAAAAACGTACATTTGACGTCCCGGAATCCGGTTACGTATTAAAATTCGCAAATTATGCTGCATCCCGAGTGGAGCTACCAGGCTGTAATCTATGAAATGAACGTGCGCCAGCTGACGCGCGAAGGTACCCTCAGGGCCGCCGCCGCGAAGCTCGGCTTCTTGCGCGACATGGGCATCGACGCCGTGTGGCTGATGCCCGTCTATCCGATCGGTGCCGAGGGGCGCAAGGGCTCGCTGGGCTCTTACTATTCGATCCGCGACTATTGCGCCGTCGACCCCGGGCTGGGGACGATGGGGGATTTCGATGCGTTTGTCGCCGAGGCGCACCGCCTGGGCATGAAGGTGCTGCTGGACTGGGTCGCCAACCATACGGCGCGCGACGCCCGCTGGGTCGGCGAGAAGCCTGCCGACTGGTATGAGCGCGATGCCGCGGGGGCGCCCGCCGTGCCCTGGGACTGGACGGACACCGCCAAACTCAACTATGCGAACCGCGACGTATGGCGGGCCGAGGCCGACGCCATGGAGTTCTGGGTGCGCCGGCACGCCGTCGACGGTTTCCGCTGCGACATGGCGATGCTCGTGCCCGTGGAGTTCTGGAATGAGGCTGCCCGCCGCCTGCGGAAGGTGAACCCCGGCCTGTTCCTGCTGGCCGAGGCCGAGGAGACTTACCTTTTCGAAGCGGGTGCCTTCGACGCCTGCTATGCCTGGGAGATGCACCACCTGATGAACGACGTGGCGCAGCAGAAGGTGCGCGTGACCGCCCTGCGCGACTACATTTATGCCGACCGTAACCGTTACCCGCAGTCCGCCATGCGCCTGGTGTTCACCTCCAACCACGACGAGAATTCGTGGAACGGCTCGGAGTTCACGCGCATGGGCGACGCCCGCGAGATCATGGCCGCCTTCACGTTCGTCGTGCCGCGCGGCCTGCCGCTGGTCTATACCGGGCAGGAGATCGGCTACGACCATTCGTTCGCCTTCTTCGACCGCGACCCGATCCCCTCCTATGCGGCCAATTCGTTCACGGATTTCTACCGCCGCCTGGCGGGGCTCCGGCATGCCAACCCTGCGCTCGCCGCCGGGGAGGCGGGCGGCGAGATGGTCGAGATACGCAACAACGCCGAGGATTGCCTGATGACCTTCGTGCGCGAAGTGAAGGGCAACCGCGTCGTCGCCGTGATGAACCTCTCGCCCTACGCCATCCATGCCGATTATTACACGGGCATCTATGCCGGCATGTACACCGATGCCATGACGGGCGTTGCCTGCGAACTGCGCGGGCATGTCGAGGAGGACTTGGCGCCGTGGAGCTACCGCATCCTGACGCGCTGACCCCTGCGGCCGCGGAGGCAGCGGCCGCATCCCCGCCCGATGCCCGGCCGTGTCCCCGCCCGATGCCCGGCTGCGGCCTGCAAACCCGGCCCGGGGCGCCCGCTCGGGGCCGGCGTGCCGTTTTTATCCGCCGCGGAATACGAATCCCCGCGCGGTCGCGTTCCTTTTATGGAATTTTTCCTATTTTTGCCCATGATTATGAAACGCTTCCTTCTCCTCTGTCTGCTGTTCGTCCCGTGCCTCGCGGCACAGGCCGAAACCTACCGCGTCGAAGACATCCCCAATGTCCAGCGCGCCGACCGCACGCGTTACGTCTCGAACCCCGACGGGATACTCTCGGACGAGGCCGTGGCGCATATCGACCGTTTGTGCGCGGCGCTGCGCGAGCGGGCCGTCGCCCAGGTCGCCGTGGTCGCCGTGGACGATATCGCGGGCGGCGACGTCTTCGAATTCGCCATCGACCTCTTCTCCGCGTGGGGCGTGGGGCAGGCCCGCAACGACAACGGGCTGGGCATCCTGCTGGTCAAAGACCGCCGCGAGATCCGTTTCGTCACGGGCGGCGGGCTGGAGGGCGTGCTGCCCGATGCGATCTGCAAGCGCATCCAGCTCAAATACATGCTCCCGGCATTCCGCCAGGGCGATTACAGCCTCGGCATGGTGCAGGGGGTCGAAGCCGTGTCGCAGCTGCTCGAGGGGAGCGAACTGGATCTGGGCGGTGCCGATACGGGCGGCGACGAGCTGCCCGCATGGGCGGTTTTCCTGATCGTCACCGGGTTCGTCGTAGTGCCGATGGGCGTTCCTGCTAAGTTACTACGCCCGCAAGCGTTGCCCGAAATGCCATAAACTGACACTCCGGCAGCAGTCGAGCGACATCCTGAAGGTGACGCCCAACTACCGGCTGGTCGAATATACCTACGTCTGCTCGAATTGCGGCGCCGTGGTCAAACGGCAGGCCAAAAACCTGCGCGACGACAATTTCGGCGGCGGCGCGGGCGGCGGTATGATTATCGGGGGACGTGGTTTCGGCGGCTTCGGCGGCTTCGGCGGCGGGTCGCGCGGCGGTGGTTTCGGCGGCGGTTCGTTCGGTGGCGGCGGTGCCGGCTCGCGCTGGTAAAGGCCACAGGGCGTGCCGGGCGGCGTTGCCGTTCGTTCGGTGGCGGCGTTTCCGGTTGCGGGCGGCTGTTTGCCGGACAAAGGCTGGCTTTGCGGGCGGACGGATGCCTTTCCGGTTTGGAGGGGATAAGATTGGAATGAATTTAAAACATGATATTATGAAGAAATGGATTTGGATTGGAGTCGTCGCCGTCGTGGTGATCTTCTTCTACGCAACGTACAACGGATTTGTCAATAAAGAGGAGGGGCTGAAGACCGCATGGTCGAACGTCGAAACGCAGTACCAGCGCCGTGCCGACCTGATTCCCAACCTGGTGAACACGGTCAAGGGCTATGCCGCACACGAGTCGCAGACTTTCGAGGCCGTAACCGAGGCCCGTGCGAAAGCCACCTCGATCAACCTTTCGGCCGACGACCTCACGCCCGGGAAACTCGCCGAGTTCCAGCAGGCGCAGGCGCAGGTGCGCTCGGCGCTGGGGCGCCTGATCGCCGTGTCGGAGAGTTATCCCGACCTGAAGGCCAACCAGAATTTCCTCGAACTGCAAGCGCAGCTCGAAGGCACCGAGAACCGTATTTCAGTGGCCCGCAAGGAGTTCAACGAAGTGGCCAAGACCTACAACGTCGCCGTGCGCCGCTTCCCGGCCAACCTGGTGGCCAAGTTGTTCGGGTTCGGGCAGAAGCCTTACTTCGAGGCTGCCGAAGGCACCGAAACCGCACCCCGGGTGCAGTTTTAGCCCGGCTCCGGGTAGAAAGCAAAGGGACGGGACGCGCCAGCGTATCCCGTCCCTTTTATGTTGCCGGCGCCTGCCTACTTACGGCTCCCGAGAATCCGGAGCAGGTAGAGGAACAGGTTGATGAAGTCCAGGTAGAGGGTCAGCGATCCCAGCAGTGCGATTTTCTGCGTCGATTCGTCCACGACTTCGGCGTTCATCACCATCTTCTTGATCTTCTGTGTGTCATAGGCCGTGAGGGCGACGAACACCAGCACGCCGATGTAGGTTATCACCCACATCATCGTTTCGCTGCGCAGGAAAAGGTTCACCACCGTTGCGATGATGATGCCGATAAGCGCCATGTAACCCATGTTCCCGATGCCCGAGAGGTCGCGCTTGGTGAAATACCCGAACAGCGCCATGGCGCCGAACGTGCCGGCCGTCACGAAGAAGGTCGATGCGATGGACGATGCGGTGTAGAGCAGGAAGATCGAAGCCAGCGTCGCGCCGTTGAGGATCGAGTAGGCAATGAACATCAGCGTCGCCGTGAGGAACGACATGCGGAAGATGAACGACGAGAGGATGATGACCAGCGCCAGTTCGGCGATGATCAGGCCGAAGAATGCGACTTTGCTGCCGAAGATGGCATTGAGCAGCGTCGGCGAGTCGGAGACCGTCAGGGCCGTTGCGCCCGTGATGAAGAGGGCCATCGTCATCCATAGGTAGACGTTGCGGAACAGGGTGATGTTCTCGGACTTGTCGGCCCTGCGCACGCCGGCTGTCTTGCTGTAATTGGTGCTTGTTTCCATAAAGTTTTCCTGTGTATACCTGAAATTACGTTTCGTTGCGGTTTTTCCGCTGTCGGCGCAAAGGTAACGATTAAATCGGAGTTTTCGGGCAAAGCCGCGTAAATTTCACGGCCGGCCGCCGGGGATGCGGTGCGGCTACATCCCTTTTTTTATGCCGGCCCGGATCAGGAGGATATTTACGGGCAGCGCCACGAGGAACCCGCATGCCATGGCGATCTGCATCGTGAACCAGAATACGAACGAGGTGCGGGGCATTGCCTCACCGCCGTTGAGCGCGAAGATCGCCACGGCCATCCAGCCGTACATGCCGGCCTGCCATGCCGTGAGCGAGAGTATGTCGGCTTTGGCGGCACGGCGTATCGCTTCGCCGCGCGGGAGCGTGTGTTCCATGCCCCGGATCGCGGCGTACTGGAACCCGATGCCGAATGCCAGGGCCAGGAGGTAATCCACGACCCATGTCCCTGCCAGTATGCTTCCGCCGATGGCTACGGGGACGAAGAAGAGGAACCATTCGCCGACGATATCGGCCAGCGTACACCCCGCCCCGCAGTGGAGCGTCGACAAGACGACCGACTGCCACCGCGGCCGCCCCTTCATCCCCGGCATATTCCCCATCCCGTCCATGCCTTCCATACCCCGGGGCCCGGCCGTCCCGGACATCTTCGTCCTGTTTGTCATCCTGGGCATGTCCGTCCCGTCTGCCATTCCCGGCATGCTCGCTCCGCTTGCCATGTCCGGTATGCCCGCCTCATCTGCCATGCCCGCTTTGAGCGCCGTCCCTTTCATTCCGGGCATATCTTCCGCCCCGTCCGCTCCTGTCGTGGTTCCGTTCTCCATCTGCATCCCGTGCATCCCCGGTTCCGGCATGTTCATGGCTGGTTCCGGCTCCGAGACCTTCCATGGATCCGTCCCCGCTACGGACAGGTCTTTCCGTCGGCCCGTGCCGGGCTTTCTATTCTCCGTTTCCTGCCCGGCGCTGCCGACCTGCCGCTCGTTTCCGTTTTCCCCGATGCCGCCGTCTTTTCCCAGTTCGCTGATTTTCGCTGAGCCTTTCTGCTTTCCGGTGCCGTCGTTTTGCGCGGGCATGTGCCGTGCGGCGCGTCCGAAGGCGAAATAGGCCCATAGCCCGAAAAAACTGGCCCAGAGGGCGGTGAGTACCCATACGCTTTCCATAATGCGCATCGGTTGCCGGCGGGTGCGCAGGTCGGCAGCGACGATGAGCGCCGAGCCGATGCCGCCCGCTACGAACAGGACTGCCAAATAATAGAATTGCTGCATGACGAGGTGTTTTTTCCCGTCATGCAGCAATTTATATACCGTGCTTTACGTACCGGCTTGCCTCTTCGGGTGCGGTGCCGTCATTCCATCGTCACGCACATGTTTGCGAAATCGATCCGTATCCGACGTACATCGACGATGTTGTTCATCTGCCCGTCATAACCGGGCACCTCCGCCGTATGCATGTCCTCCGTGTCGAAAACGACCCGCACCTCCGGCAGGATCACCTCCCGCGATCCTATCTTCGCGCAAATGCCGCCGAGTGCATGGTAACGGTATTCCGCTGCCCCGGCCGCGGTTATTTCCGACCCCCTGCGGACAGAACCCAGTTTCGGGAGCGACGATGCGTGTTCCGCATAGAACTTGCCCGATAAGCGGGGTTTGGCGTTCATCCCCGTGTCCCAGTGCATCATCGCCGGAATCCCGTTCAGTTCCAGCCACAGGTAGGGGATGTTGTCTTTCAGCATGAAGTTGGCAATCCCGGTTTGCGGTTGCTTCCCGGTGTCGAACGTGATGGTTCCGTGCTCTACATCCACGGTCAGGGCCGATAGTTTCCTCAGCGTCGAAATCCCCAGCATCGCCCGGATCCGTGTGATGCCCGAATCGGCGGTCGCTTCCCGATTCCGTGCCGCCAGACCGTCGGGGAAGACACAGCAAATCTCGTTTTTGAGGGTGATGGATCCGATTTGCAGGGAGTTGAGAATTCCCAGTTTCATGTATGATGCCGGGGCCATCCACAGCGAATCCTGAAATATACGGACACCCAGTTCGTCGGCCAGGCTCTGGTCTATCGAAGTGTATTCGGCTCCGATATCCAGCAGGGTCTTCACGCTTTTGCCGCAATAGCCCGCGTCCAGGTAGAATAGACCCTCCTCCAGCTTCATGCCGACCGTGCCGGGGGGAACCCTCCCGCGAGCGGTCGATCACCTCCGTCCGGGGCAGCCGGGCTATCTTCCGGCATTGCTTCAGCCCCGAGGCAATCCCCTTCCGGGTCTGGTCGTCGAGGTAGGGGGAGTCGTAGGCCAGCATATAGGTGAATACAGAATCCATTTTCGCATAGGCGCGCACAGAGGCAAAATTCTTGGCAGCCAGCATCCTGTACATGACGGCTTGTCCCCCGAGCTGTCCGCCGTATTTGGCCAGCAGCTCTTCGATGGCGGACACCCCTTCGGCCGGCCTGTTGAAATATGCTCCCAGGAATGCGCCGGAAATCAGGCGGATAACCTCGGACAGGTCGTCGTGGCGGGTGTCGTAAAGGGATTTGGCATCGAACCATTTTTCCTGGTTGATGTATTGGAAAATTTGCTGGTCATACTCCTCCTGGGCATAAGTATGGACGGAAGCACCCAGAATCGGGAAAATGAGCAGCCCGAAAATTTTTCGTAACATGGTCGACCTTGTTTTAGTTGCAATTTACTGTGTAGTACCGATTTTCGTTATGAAAATCTGCAATCGTCCGTCAAAAACCCGAATCCGGTTTGAGCCGGGAGTCGCCGCACGACCGGTTTGTTGCACAGGCCGGAATCCGGCCAGCTATGATCCGGGTATTCCGGAAGGATGTTGCTTTTTGATTTTCAGACTCGGGATGAGCGGGGTGTAGTGTGTTGTTGGGTTTGTGGTTGTAAAATAATTTAAATTGAATATATGAATAAATAATTTATTTTACAATTATTCAGTCGACTAAATACTTTTTTATTTTTCAACTGCATCCTGCAATTGCCGTCTGCCTTTCCCTGCCGGCCTTTGGCAACCGGACAAACGCCCCCTCCCGGCCGACTGGTCGGGAGGGGGCGTTTCAGGATGCTGCTTTTCGGGTTGCTGTGTTCCCCGTCACGCGATCCGGGTTGTATCCCGCGATGCTGTGTCCTGCTGTGCACGTTTGGGGATGTTGTGTGCCGCGGTGCTGTGTACGTTCCGGGATATTGTGTTTCGGGTCATGCGATCCGGGTCGTGTGTCCCGTGTCCCGTGATGCTGCCCCGGGAACTTTACAGGCGGTTTTTCTCGTCGGCCGAACCCGCTTCGACCGCCTTGCGTTTGAAGGCTTTGCCCGACTTGAAGTTGTAGGTCACTCCGATCGTGAAGCTGCGGTCGTTCCACTGCTGTTTGACGTCGACCATGCGCACGAACCCGTCGCCGCGGGCGCCGATGTGCTGCGGGCGCTCGATCAGGTTGCGCACCGAGAACGAGGCGGTGAACTTGTCGCCGAAACGCTTCTTGATTCCGGCGTTCAGGAAATGGAGCGGTTTTACCCAGCAGTTGCCGAAGTCCATGCGGCTCTGGAACCGGTACGACAGGTCGATGTAGAATTTCGCGGGCAGCGAGAAGGTCGTCGAGCTGTTTACGAAATAGAAGTTGTAATGTTTTTCGGCGCTGTGCTCGTCGATGCGCTGCCCCTGCCGGATGTAGGTGAGGTTGAGGTTCATCGTCCACCATTTGGTGAACTGGAACGGTGCGTTGGCCGTGAGGTAATAGTTTTTCGTCGTGTCGAAGTTGGTCCACGCCAGGCACAGGCGCGCCGGGTCGTCCGCGTCGGGGCGTATCGTCTGCTGTATCTCGTCGCGCTGGATCGTCATGCCGCCCGTGAGGGTGTACTTGTGCTTGAGCACCAGCGTCAGGCTGATGTCCTGCTTGTAAGCCGGGTCGAGTTCGGGGTTTCCCGTCTGGTAGGTGTAGTCCGAGATCTGGAACCGCTGCGGGTTGAGGCTCCAGAAGCGCGGGCGCTCGATCGTGCGGGCATACTGGGCGATGAGCGAGTAGGCCCCGTCTTTGGTCAGGGCATAGGAGACGTTCGCGTTGGGGAAGAGGCTGAAGTAGTTCTGCGAGATGTCGCCGCCCTTGCCCCGGGTGTGGGTGTATTCGCCCCTCAGCCCTGCCACGAGGCTCCAGCGCCCGAGGTTGGCCGAGGCGATGCCGTAAGCCGCCGCGATGTTCTCCGTATAGTTGATCGTGAAGCTCTGGTTGTCGTTGCACACCCACGCGCCGTCCTTCACGTATTCGTAGAGCGCGTCGTTGTGCATGTCGTTGTAGGTGAACTTGACGCCTGCGCGCAGCGACCAGCGGGGCGAGAATTTCTTGTCGAGGGCCAGCGTGGCGGTCGTGATGTCGTAGAGGCTCGACGAGTTGTCGCGGTAGGTCGAGTCGACGGCCGTGGTGGGGGAGGTGATGCGGCTGAAATTGTCGTTGCCGGTCTCCGTTTCGCGGCGCGTGTAGTCGGCCAGCAGCTTGAGTGTCGAGCCGAGCGTGTCGAGTTTGTAGATGTAATTGAACGTCGCCGAGTAGTTGTCTCGGATGTTGTGTATGCCGTAGCGGCTTTCCGTGCGGGTTACGGCACCCGCGTCCGTGAAGTCGGTATAGGAGTCGTTCGGGCCCTTTTCGTTGTTGCGCCAGTATTCGAACTCTGCGCCGATGCTGTGCTTGGGGCTTATTTCGAATACCGAGCCGATGCTGCCGCCGAAGTTGCGGTCGCGTTCGGTGATTTCCGAATGGGACGTGAGGTTCGTGTCGCCCGTGGTGTAGTCGGTGTGTTCGTCCGAGACGGCCGTGTCCTTTCCCAGGTCGGCCCATGCCGAGGCATAGAGGTCGAGGCGCCCCGTGTGGATGTTGATGTTGCCGCTCGGCGTATAGAAGTGGTGGCGCCCGTTCTGTGTGGTGCGCATCGACAGCGATCCGTCCAACCCGTTTTCGCGGCGCTTGCGGAGCGTGATCCTGATGATGCCGCCCGATGAATCGGCGTCGTAGTCGGCGCCCGTCGTCGGTACGACCTCGATCTTCTGGATCTCCTCGGCGCGCAGCGAGCGCAGGTAGGTGAGCAGCTGCTCGGGCTCCATGCGCAGTTCGCGGTCGTTGACATAGACCTTCGAGCCCGACTTGCCGTTTATCGAGATCTTCTCGTCGTCGATCCAAACGCCCGGTGCGCGTTCCAGCAGCTCGATGCCGTCCTTGCCGATCGCCGCAGGGGCGTTGGCCACGTCGACCACGAAGCGGTCGGCCTCGCGGCGGATGAGCTGCGCCTTGACCACCACGCCTTCGATCCGGGTCGCCGAGCTTTTCATCACGATCTCGCCCAGGTCGTTGTTCTCCTCGACCCGCACCTGCCGCACGACGGGGTCGAACCCGAGGTATTGTACCGACAGGGTATACTCGCCCGAAGGCACTTTCAGCACGAAGCGGCCCGTGTCGTCGGTGGCCATGCCCGCCACCTGGTCGCTGCCTTTCAGCAGCACGACCGTGGCGTACTCCACGGCCTGTCCCTGTTCGTCCACCACGCGGCCCTCGGCCGGATAGATGCGGGCTGCGAATGCG
>ERZ773258.1570-NODE-1570-length-17466-cov-3.689679_pt1 | contig 17466 bp, 11 predicted proteins | sample MGYA00511962_ERZ773258 | MGnify/ENA primary metagenome ERZ773258 (study PRJEB29015, sample SAMEA2737755) | human gut metagenome | biome: human gut; feature: human-associated habitat; material: faeces | place: China | collected 2012 ... | reverse complement strand
ATCTCGCCCACGTTGACGGATTCTTTCACGCGGACCTTTTTGATCTCCCTGCCTTCGGCGTACAGGGTATAGTCGCCGGGATCGAGGGCGTCAAACTTGAACTCGCCGAAGCAGTCGGTGTACTGCTGCTCGTCCACGCCCTCCCCCTTCAGGGAGACGCTGACTCCCTCGGCGCACTCGCCGCCCTTGAGCAGCTCGCCGGAGACAAAGGCCTTGAGGAAGCGGTACATATTTTTATAGAAGACATGGGGCCTGGTGTTCAGCTCGGGGAGATAGACCTCCAGGCCCTCGTCCGCAACCTTCTTTTCCATCTCAGCAGGCTCCATGGTATAGAACTGGATGGCGCCTGTGGGGCAGGAGTGGGCGCAGCGGGGCATTCCGGGCGCTACGCCGGTGTCCAGAATGTGGGCACACATGGTACACTTCTGAGGCGTGCAGGCCTCCTCATTCCAGTAGATGGCGCCGTAGGGACAGGAGGATACCAGATCCTTTACGTCCTTGGCCTTCTCCATGTCGATGAGCACTACGCCGTCCTCCCGGCGGGTGACACACTCGGGGTGGGCCTGCTGGCAGGGGGCGTTCTCACAGTGTTGGCAGGGCGTGGGCAGGTAGGCCACGTCTATGCGCGGGAACTGTCCCCGCTCCGTGCGCTGGATGTCCATCCAGCGGTGTCCATGGCGGGGCTGAGGTCCGGTATAGGGCATCCAGTCGTTGCCCACATGCTCGTCCTTACAGGCCATAAAGCAGTTGTTGCAGTCGTGACACAGGGAGATGTCGATTACCATATAGCGCTGTTTCATTACTGAGCGCCTCCTTCCCACTTTTCAACTTCCACCAGGCAGTGCTCGGTGGACATACCGGTGGCATACTTAGAGAGGAACCGGGAGGGGGTCAGGATATTGATGCAGCCGCCCCGGTCGGTGGAGTGTCCGGGCTCGCCAAGCGGGTTGTACTCGGCAGAGGACTCATAGCAGTGGCAGGTGCCTGGGGCCACGCGCTGGGTGATCTTGGCGCAGAAGATGACGGAGCCCCGCTCATTGTAGGCCTTGATGAGGTCCCCGTCCTTGATACCGCGCTTTTCGGCGTCGGCGGGGTTCACGCGGAAAATCCAGTAGTAGTGGCCGTCGATCAGCACACGGTGATCCTTGATGTCGTTGAGGAAGGAGTCCTTGCCGTCGCCCTGGGTGTGGAAAGAGAAGCGGGGATGGGGAGACACCACCGCCAGGGGATACTTCTGGAATCGCTCGGTATGGTGGCCCTCCCAGGAGGGGATGTACATGGGCATCAGGGGCCGCTCCTTGTCGTCGGTGTCGTAGTGTCCAAAGCGCTTGAGGCTGTTGGATACGAACTCCACCTTGCCGCTCTGGGTCTGCAGGCCCTTCTGGTCCACCAGATCGCCGGGGCGCAGGCGGGAGATCCAGCCCCTGGTGTCCTGCTCCCGGTCCTCGGCAAACCAGCGCAGCGGCGGCGCGGAGGGTGCCTTGCCGTCCACAGGGACAATATAGTAGCCCTTTTCAAAGAACTCCTCCCAGGTGATCTTTGTAGGCAGATCGGAGGCATAGAACATCTGCTTGGCCCAGTCCAGGTCGGTCTTGCCCTCGGCAAAGACGTCGCCCACATGGAGGTTTTCGCAGATCAGGCGGAAGATCTCATAGTCACTCTTGGACTCGCCTAGGGGCTCAATACATTTTTTCTGCAGGGTGATGACCCGGTGGTTGGCCTGGTTGTGGGAGTCAGGGTTGTATCCGGAGTTGCTAGCCCATTCGCCGATATCCCAGCGTTCAAAGTTGGTGCAGGCGGGGAGGATGATGTCGGCAAAGGGAACTTCGCCCTCAAACCAGATGGACTGGCTCACCACGAAGGGCAGCCGCTTGGTGCGGTACATTCGGGCATAGCGGTCGCCCTGGCCCATGGTACCGATGTGGGATCCGCCGTACTTGTAGAGCATCTGGATGCGGGAGTAGCCGGCGGCAGGATATTCAAACTTATGGAACTGCTGCTCCTGGCTGCCGCCCACGAAGCCCCGGCCGTACCACTCCACATGGTCGTCCATGATGCATTCTGGCAGGCGCATCCGGTTCAGGTGCACACCGGCGGCGGTGGACAGGTTGGAGGTCATCGCCTTGCTCTTTACACCGTCAAACATGCGGTAGACGAACACCGCTCCGGCGGCGCAGTTGTCACAGTCGCCGGAGATGCCGCCGTCTGCATAGCCCGGGAAATAGAAGTCGCTGTCCACGGGTACACCCTCGGTGGTGCAGTAGAGGTTAATGCCCGGCTTGCCCAGGCCCTGCATGGTAATGAGGGCGATCATCATCCGGGCCCAGTCCATACCGATGGGGCTGCGGCAGGCGCCGCCCCATCCGCCCTTTCCTCCGGCGGCCAGCATGGTCTTGTGTTTGGCCCACTCCCGGGCCAGGGCCCGGATTTCATGCGCAGGGATGCCGCACTCTTCAGAGGCCCACTCGGCGGTCTTGGGTACGCCGTCGCTCTTTCCAAGGACATACTCCGTCCACTCGTCAAAGCCGTAGGTATGTGTGGCCACATACTCCTTGTCATAGGTCCCCTCCACCAGCCAGGTGTGGGCGATGCCCAAGGCCAGCGCGGCGTCTGTGCCCAGGCGGGGCGCAAACCACTTGCCGCCGTAAAGTCCGTTGGTATGGTTATAATAAGGGTCGATAAAGACGAATTTAACCCCCAGATCTTTTAGCCAGCGCCGGCGGATCGTGGACTCAAAGGCGCCGTAAATGCCGTTATTGGTCTCGGGATCGGAGGACCAGAAAACCATCATCTCACAGTTCTGGATGCAGTCCTCAAATCCATCGGTCTGCTCGTTCAGTCCCAGACGAGCGGTAAAGCCCCACATATGGGTTGCGCCCCAATGCCAGCCTTCCCAGGAGTCCGGGTTGTGATCGCCGTAGGTCATGCCCACCGTGTTCATAAAGCGGAAGAGTGTCGAGTGCCGGTAGCCGATGTTGCCCCACAGGTGGTGCGAACTGGGCTCAATCACCATTGCTCCGGGGCCAAATTCCCGCTTGATACGGCGTATCTCATCACAGACAATCTGAATGGCCTCCTCCCAGGAGATCCGCTCGTAGCCTGAGATGCCGCGGTTTTCCTCGTTTCGCTCGCCATGGGGGTCGAAGTCCACCCGCTTCATGGGATACAGGTTCCGCTTCTTGGAGTAGATCATAGACTTGAAGTTTGCCGTAACAGGGGTATAGGTCGTCTTTCGCGGCGGCTGGAAGGTGCGCCCGCGGGCCTCAATCTTCCAGGAGGGCGCGTCCGTGTCGTCCAGATCCATGGGCGTGATGCGGACTATCTTATCCGCTTCCTCGTCCACATAGACGAACACAGGACCGCCGGTGGTCATTTGGGTCTTTCTTGTTAATTCTGCCATCTTGCCGTCCTCCGTTTCAAATTGGGATCTGTCATGCTGGAATGATGTCTGCGCTGTCTGCTGTACCTTTGGTATACCACGGCAGGCTCCAACTGTCAAAGAACCGCCAGGCCCGTGTCTGGAGTACCAAAGGAAAAACTGGGGACGTCGGGGGCCGGGAGTGCAAATCCCTGCTCGCCTCTTCTATCTGTCTGCGGCTGCCTCTTTGGGGGAAAACGACAAACTTTAACCGTACCTTTTGTTCAAGATTGAGCCTAATCCAGGTTTATAATCCAGGACTACAGTTCCAAAAAAGTCAAAAAGAGTGCAACTAATTACTTGCAAAACCGCCGCGAGACCCGTATAATGTCAAGCAGAGAAACCGCGCGGTTTACCTGCTGCCGGAGAGAGGAGGCGTACGGGCATGAAGGACACCAAACAGTGGATACTTGAGGCGGCAGCCCAACTCTTCTCGAAAAATGGCTATGCCCGTACCACCACCCGGGCCATCGCCGAACTGGCCGGAGTCCATGAGTCCACCTTCTTTCGTATTTACAAGAGTAAGGACGCCCTGCTCTCCGATCTTCTCTTTGACATGACCCCAGGCCCGGAAGATATTGATACCGAGAAGCTCACCGGCGGCAGGGATTTAAAGAAAGATTTTTATGTCTTTCTCCACTGCAACGCGCTGCTGCACATCCGTCACATCCCTGTCTTTCGCCTCGCTATGCATGTTGAGCAGATCTACGACCAGCCACGCTTTGCCAAAATCAAAGCATTGGTGCTATGTACCGGAGACTATTTTCACGAGCTCTGCCAACAGGGACTTCTTATCCCCTTCGACTACTATGCTCTGGCGGAGCACATCAACAGCCTTTCGCTGACCAAAGCCTCGGAATTTCTCGCCGGAGAGCACTTCGGCATTCCCGCCGAACAGTCAGCGCGGAACTTTGCCGAGCAGTATGCCGATTACTTTGCCCGTATATTTTCCAGACCGAAAGGAACTGTATAACGGCCAACGGCGCTCCCGCCCCGTCCCTCGTCTTCCTGTTCTCTCTTTCACAAACAGCAGCCCCCGCCGTACTTTTGCGGCGGGGGCTGCTCTCTTAATCTTTATCGCTGTACAGCATATGGAGGCGCTTGATTTCTTCCTGGATGTCCTCCGGAATGGCAGTTGCCTCGTAGGAGGGCCTGGCCAAATAAAAGCCCTGAAGATAATCCACTTTACAGGCAATCAGTGTCTCCAGTTCCTGTCTGGTCTCCACGCCCTCCGCCACGACCAGGATGTTCCTCTTTTGGGCGTAATGGATCAGATTTTGAACCAGCGTCAGCCGGTCCGGATCAGCATCAATCCCCCGCACCAGGGAGATGTCCACCTTGACCATATCTGGGGCGACGTCCACCAGAACTGCCTCGCTGTTAAATCCGCTCCCATAGTCATCCAGAGCAAGCTTTGCTCTCCAGCCCTGTGCCAGCATCTTTTTCCGGTGGGCCAGTTCACCGCCGGCCTCCTCCTCTTCCGTAAGTTCAACCACCACCCGGCTCAGTAAGTCTCCGTAGCGTTCTTCCAGCTGGCTGAGATCCCACGGTGTCAGCACCTGACTTCCAATTGAATTGATAAAGGCCAAAGCGCCCGGAGCCAGCCGCCCCGCACGCTCTAAGCCTTGAAAGGTTTCCAGGGCAGCAAACCAGGTCAGCTCTTCCAAACGGAGCAGCTTTGACTGCGCCTTGGCCAGCCTGAACAGTTTATTCAAATCCCGAAGCTGCTCAATCTGGGGGCGCATCAACATCTCATAACCGTATATGGAACCGTCAGCCGCCGATACCACCGGCTGCAGCGCATAGCGCACCAACCTTTGATCGAAAAGACGGTCCAGATCTGCAAGCCCTTCCAGAAAAATGGCCCGCTCCTGATAGGCCTCCCTGTCAAATTCCCGAAATGCGCCCTTTTCTGAGTGTTTGACATCGTACATGGCAAAATCGGCCATCCGCATCAAGGCGTCTATCTCCCTGGAATCATCCGGATACCAGGCTAATCCACCTGAAGCCCGTACGCGCAGCTCTTCTCCATTAGGAAGCTGGAGTTGACAGTCTTCCAGCGTCTTTTGGAATTCTTCCAGCGCCGTGCGAAGCGCCTCCTTATCGGTGAACCCGTACAGAAAGACGTTGAATTCATCCCCGGACCGGCGGCCTATCACCGCGCGGTATTGATAGAGGTACTCCAACGCCCCGGCAAATGCCTGAATATAGCGATCACCGTAGTCATGGCCATAGGTATCGTTAACATATTTCAGGTTGTCCAGGTCAAACATCAGCAGGGCAGCCATTCCCAGGGGCTCCTCGCCCCCTGTCCGGCATAGATGTTCCAGTCTCTGGTCAAATGCCCGGCGGTTGTAGAGGTCGGTCAGAATGTCAAAGTCCCGTTCATACTCGATACGCCGCTTGGACTCCACATCCTTGCTCACATCCAGAAATGCCCCCAGGCCCAGGCCCTCATCCTCTCGGTAGAAGAGCTGGAGCCACCGCTCGCTGCCATCGGCACCCGGCAGGTGGAAAAGGTATCTGTCCTCCTCATGACGGCTGTGTTCCATGGGGCTCAGCATTGCCTGGAACTCTTCCTGACTCAGATAGGCATCTTCGCTTTTTTTCTGCGCCAGGAGCTCAAAGAGACTTTGGCTGCAAAAGACCCGTCCGGATTCTTTTTGATATTCAAATACCCCTATGGGCAGCTTGGTCATAGCGATGATCTTCGATATTCTGGCCGCTGATTCAACGGCGGAATTGGACAGGTTTTCAATGGCCTCGCTCAGAGTGTCTATTTCATCAATGTGGATCCGTGGCAAATGAATGGGCTTATCAGGATTACTGCGCTGAAGATGCCCCACCAGACGGATAACGGGCCTGGAAATAGTCCGAGCCGCCAATGCCACCAATACCGCTCCCAGCGCCAGGGAGGCGACGCCTGAAAGCAGAAGCAGGCGCTGAATCCGGTGCGCGAAGGTGAACAGATGGTCTCCTTCCATAATTCCAATCAGCGCCCACCGGTCATTCTCAAAGGGGGTATTTGCGTTGTAGAGCCGGAGCTCCTGTACCGCTCCATACAGTGTTTGGCCTCCTACTCCATTTTCAAGGGTTACAATTCCTTCGCCGTCAGCGGAGGCCGTCTCCAGTATTTTCTGATGTCCAAAATAGGACCGGAAATTGGGGCCGCTGGAACACACCATCTCATAGGTAACCCCGCCATCCCGGCTGATACCCAGGAAATAAGCTCCCGCCTTATCAGAGCCCAGCTCATCATAGTGGAGCTGCGATATCAGATAGTCCAGCGTCACATCCACGCCCATAACGCCTACCACAGTACCATCCTCCCAGATTAAGGGAATGGAGTAGGCTACAACTTCCCGATCCAGTTCGCTGAGAGCAAACCTTCCCGTCCAGCAGGCATAGTATCCGCTCTCCTCCTGGGACGCCCCCAATGCCCTTGCCGCCTCCATAGGCTGGTAAAAAAACTGGGCGCTGTCAGCCTCCTGGTCTTCAAATCCGAAAAAGGCGCTCCAATAGCTGTCCATGGAGATATTGTGTACCCGTGCGGCCGACGGCAGCCCCCGCTCAAGCAAAAGATCCTTATTGTCGGCATTGTAGTTGGCCGGATCATAGTCCCGAACATAAAAACCGGGATAATTCCCCTCATCGCCTGGACAATCCAGCACCAGGAATGCTCCTGTAACCCCATTGCGGCGGAGCATCTCAACCAGGGCGGGAATTGCGGCATCCACAGCCCTTTGGCTCAATTCTCTGTCGGTCAAAAGCTGACCGGCTTGAGCTCCGGCCTCACCCAGCACTTGCTCCATTGCCGTGTATACACCCGTCTCTCCCTCTTCGGTATTGGACCAGCGCTGTACCATCTCATTTTCCAAGTAGAGTTTGCGGTTCGCCGTCCGCTCGCTCAAAATATAAAGAGCATTCTGTTCGGTCTCCTCTACAACACCTCCTCTGGTAAGCACAAACAAATAAATCCCAAGATGGACCAGCAATACCATCAGAAGCAAAAACAGCATCTGGTGCAGAATGGATTGACTTCGTCGGTTCTTTTCAGCAGGCACATTTTCACCTTCCCTGTCAAAGGCGGATATGGAGGCAGCCGGCAACTACCTGACCACAGCCTCCAGCTCAGCCTGAAAATCAGCGAGCCAAGCGCTGAAATTCTCTTCCGTATCATATTGTGCAACAGCCGCATCCCGAGAGATTCCAGCCGCCATCAGCTCCAGTACGGCGGTACGGTCGGCCTTGGCCTTGTCCCACATCGAGTACTCCGCCACCTGCCGCGCATCGTATCCATTGGCGAAGGGACGGCTCGTATAAAGGGTGTAGGTCTTTGTCATATCCACACCTGTCCTCAGGCAATCTGAGAGAAACGAAGTCATATTCATCCCGGACGCTTCCGCGGCAGCCAGGACAGCCTCTGTATCACTGGCCTCCACCGTCACTGGAAGATAGCCCGACGAGGCGGAAAAGCGCAGATTCTGTGCCGGCTCTGTAAACCACTTGAGAAAAGCCACCGCCGCCCGCTCCCGCTCCTCAGTGGAACGGGCGACTACCATACCGGCCCCCTGCTGTACCGCCACAGGGCTGGTGCCTTCAAAGTTGGGTAGAGGATAGACCGCCCCCTCAATGGGAGAAGTGCTGCCGTCATCTCGGCTGATCACCGCCGGGAAATAAGTTGCGCTGCTGGTGGATCCCACGCAGGCTATAATTTCTCCGGAGCGCACGTCATCGCTGCGGAAATTGCCGTAAGCGGCATAATAGCCCTTGAGATAGGGCACATAGTAGTTGTCCCACAGCCGGCGCATCACATCCCTGTCGACCTGGATGGTCACTGCACCGTCCTCCACTCGAAAGAGCTCCACCCCAAGCTGGTAGCTGCCAAGAATGATGTAATTGGCAAAGGCATCCCGTCCAAAAAAGGCCGCCCCGTCATCCAGTACCCCCGGCGTAAGGCTGTCTGTCCAATTATAGTAGTCTTCAGCCAGGGCGGCAAGCCCCTCCCATGTTGCAAGATCTCCCTCATCCGCTCCCGTAGCAGCAGCAAATTCGTCCCAAGCCGTTTTGTTGAGGAAGAGCGCCTCGGTGGACTTGGCCACAGGGAAAATTTTCAATTCATCTCCTATAAACTCCCCCTCACTGAGGTAGGCAGGCACGTAGCGCTCCCGCTCCTCCTCCGTCAGATAAGGGCTGATGTCTGCAACCATCCCCGCCCGGTTCAGCTCCCAAGCTGTATCCGAATAGGCAGCGAACATATCCGGGGGACTGTCTGCTCCTACTTTCCCATAAGCTGCATCCTGCACCTTTTCCGTGAGCTCATTGACCCCGCCGTAACTGTGGGCCTCCACGACAACGCCCTGCTCGGCTCCTATCGTCTCATTGAATTCGTCCACCAGTTGATTGAAAATCTGCTGCTGCGCTCCATTGTAGTAGTGCCAAACCGTAAGGCCAACCGGGTCTGCCGGTTTGCTCTTTCCGCAGCCGCTTAATAACCCAAGCGCCAAAACGCCGCACAGGGCTTGCGCAGCAGTACGTCGCCACTTCCCCATTACATTCTCCCCTTTGACATCCTCTGACGGCATGTTGGTTTATTATATCATTACATGGGTCTCTTTTCAATTTGATTCTCCTCTATGCCTTGATAGCTTATATCTCAAAAATAAATTTATTGATAATCAATAAATTTAGATTGACATTCAATATATTCTGTAGTATGCTGGGGCAAAAGGAGGGCTATGCATGAACACATCGTCTGCGGTGCGCCTGGCGCGGGTATTAAAAGTCCTGATCACCGCCGTCTTTATCTGCAATCTCATTACGCTGGCTCTGGTTCCGGGACTCTCCCTAATGCGCACGCCGGAGGAGCTCCTCCACCTTACCCCTTATCAGAATCCTTTGGAGCTCCCGCTGCGTCTGGCAGTCTGCTTTTTGTTCGCTTGGCGCTGGGCATGGGAGGCCGGGAGCTACAGCACCGTGTTGACTGTCTTTCTGCTCTTTTGTGGGAGCTGTACCGCTGTGCTGCTGTGGCAGGGGCGGCGAGTGCTCACCACACTGGCGGCCGCCAAGCCCTTCCGGCGTGAAAACGCAGAAAATCTCCGCCGGGCGGCGGTGTGCTGCTTTCTCATTGCAGCGGCATCCCTGGTTCGCGTCCTCTGGGGTTTCTGGTTTTATCAATCTATCCGGCCGCTTCTGACCTACAACGCCCTGTTCTTTCCTATCTTTCTTATGGGCGGCCTTTTATGTATGGTCATGTCCGCCCTCTTTCGTCAGGCTGCAGACCTGAAGGAAGAAAATGACCTGACCATCTAGGGGGTGGGTTAAGATGCCGATTGTAGTCAACTTGGACGTCATGATGGCGAAACGGAAAATGAGCCTGGGTGAACTGTCCGCCAAGGTGGACCTCACGCTGGCCAATCTCTCCATCTTAAAAAACAACCATGCCAAGGCGGTACGCTTCTCTACCCTCGAGGCCCTGTGCAGGGCGCTGGACTGTCAGCCTGGGGATATCCTGGAGTATGTGCCGAACGGCGCTCCCTAATCGCTTTTTACCCCTATTTCTCCCTTGTCTTTTTGTTTTTTGCTTTTATCTCCTATATTTTATCATTTTTGTTATAAGAAGGTGCACACATGAATTCCTCCCTGTTCCAGCTGGATTCCATGCTCAATCTGGGCAGTTTAGCCCTCGGCCTGGCCGCCTGGCTGCTGCCTGTCATGGGAATGATGAGCCGTACAAGCTCTCCCGCCAAAACCAATGCGCTCTCTGTCTTCAGTCTTTCTGCCTGCGCGCTCTCGCTCTTCCTGGTCGTGCTCTATCTGGGCCACCTGGTCCGGGCAGAGGACTGGTCAGCACTGATGGACACTGTCCCCGCGTTCAAGCTCTCCGCCTCTGTACTTCTGGCGGTTGCTCTGCCCTTAAACTTGCTTGCCCTGCTTCGCAGAAACCGTACAAATCGTCCCAGAGAGGGGTGAACACCATCGTATAACGGATATCCCCCTGCTTCTCTCTTTGCTCTGCTCAGCTTTTAGATCGGAAGGATGATTCTGATGGATGAACCACTCAAACCCGGCGAGGGCATCCTGCACCACCCGGAGGGCGTTGACCTGATGCCCGCCGACATCCAGCTGTCCGGCATGGAGGTATCGCTGGTGAACGCCATGAGCCGGGAGACCATCCTGCGGCAGTACCTGGACACCGTGAAGGGACAATATTCTGGGTGTTACGCTGCTGGCAGCTGCCTGGTATGCCGTCTACTTTTGGTATGCCGGAGCAAAGCAGGTCTTTGCCACCCGGGCCGGCCTGCTTCTCTTCTGTGCCGCTGCTCTGACCGCCCTGACCTTCTCTCTCTTCTCAAACCCCTGGCTGCGCGCCTGGAATCTTCTCGCTCTCCCGCTCCTGATCACGCTCCAGGTCTGGGAGGGTTCTGCCGCCGCCCGCGCGCCCTGCACGGTCCCAGCTATGGCTGCTGAGCGGATTGTACTGGCCTTTGGAGGCCTCTTTGGATCCGCTGCTGCCGCTGGGCAGGCAGCAGCCTCTCTCAAAATCAGATGCAGAAAGAGGGGCTTGTGGATTCTGGCCGGGACTTTGACGGCATCTGTTCTCATCGCTGTTCTCTTGCCCCTGCTCTCCTCCGCCGACGCTTTCTTCCAATATGTGACCAGCGGTGCGTCGGCCTGGCTGGCACTCCATGTCCCCGGCTGGGTTCTGCGAATTGTATTGGGCCTGTGCGCCGCTCCCTTCCTGTTCTCTCTGTTTTATACTCTGCGCCGTCCTCGCCCCCGAACGGTTCAGGACGGCCATACACCCAGAGGACTGACGGTAGATCCCATCGCACCCATGATTGTGTTGGCCGCTTTAAGCCTGTTCTATCTCTTCTTCCTGGCTGTTCAGTTCACCGCGCTCTTTGGCGGAGAGCGCTATCTGGCCGATGCAGGTATCAGCTATGCCGAGTATGCCCGCAGCGGCTTCTTTCAAATGGTCTTTGCCGCCGTTCTCAATCTCTCAATCCTGCTGCTCTGCCTCTGGCTATGCCCTGCTCAGGGATGGAGCGGGCGGCTGGTACGCATTCTCGCTTCACTCCTGGTGGGTCTCAGCGCAGTGCTGCTGGTCTCAGCAGCTTGGCGCATGACTCTCTATGTACTTGCCTACGGACTCTCTTTTAAAAGACTGCTCACTTATTGGGGCATGGCGGTATTGGCAGTCCTTTTTGCCGCAGCCCTTCTGGCCGTCTGGCGCACCGGCTTTTCCTTCTTCCGCGTTCTGCTCGCAGTTGTTATCGCGGGCTGGATTGCACTTAACTTTATGAATCCCGACTTTATCGTCGCTCAATACAATGTCTCTCTCAGCCTGCGCGCCCCGCTTACTCAAGTGGATGTGGACTATATGGCCCGGCAGCTTTCCTATGACGCGCTCCCCGCACTGGAGCAATTGGCGGCCGCCCGCCCTGAACATTCCGGCTGCCGCCGCATGATCGCAGCACGCAGGGCCCAGGCCCGTACTGATGCCGAGCGGTGGGAAAGCTGGTCTCTCTCAGCACAGCTCGCAGCACTGAACTGGTAACTTAGACAAATCGGCAATTAAATTCTTATGGTCTTTGTCCAGCGTTAATAAGGCATAAAAGGAAGATGGTGTAACCCGCTCTTAGATGGGGTTACACCATCTTCCTTTTATGCGGGGATCTGCCTAAATGCCTGCGGCGTGCTGCGCATCTGTTCCGCCGTCTTTCGGATTTCCCGTTCGTCCGGTAAGCGGATGAGCCCCACTGCCGTGAAATAAATATCCGCTTTTACCGATTCTGCGGGAGCGCCTTTTTCAGGTTTGTGCACCTCAATCCGCTGGATCAACTTGTTGACAATTGTCGGCGCAAGTTCTTTCTTATCAGTAAATCTCGTAACCTCTGTAAAAACAGCCGCATATCCACTGGCTTCTGCTCCATCTCGGAAAACGGCTTTTCCTCCTCTTTGACCTTTTCAAACAATCGTAGTGGTGAAAAAGCCAAAAAATATGCCCGTCATTCGGACAGGCATAAAATCCGGCAAGTCTTTGAAATCTTATTAAACCCATTGAAAAAAGGAGAGAAAGGTGGTAAATTATTAAAAATAACTTCGTAATTGCAGACTCTTCTGAATCCGAAGGCAAGCAATGACATCACCCGAAGGTTCTCGTATTCGATCGCATTTGCGCATTTGTTCTCTGTCTGTAGATAGCGCACAAGAATTTCCTCATGAAATATTATCCTCGTGCGTTGAGTGGATTGGCATTACCGCAACGATCCTGCGCTACCGATTATCCCTCTGCTTGTATCGGGTACCGGCCTTACCGGTACATCGATCTATTTTAGTAAAGAGAAGATTTTAGGACAAAACGCCCTGAAAACTTGCGTTATCTGCAAGCGCATATGTGAACTGTTGTCCTGCATATACAGGACAACAGCTTTTTAGGGAACTGTACTTCCTTTATGGGCTCTCTTTTCACGCTGGCTCAGTAGAACTTATGAAAAAGAAGGCACATAAGATGAAAAAACGAATTAAACACCTACTTCTCCACCAGGATCATATGGCCTTTCAGTCTATTGTTCCCGTTGTGGTCATCATTGTTCTGCTGGCAGGCGTTCTGACCGCTCTGCTGCTGAACACCGCAGGGCTGAAGGAGAGGCTACGCCAGAATACGGTTAGCTATGCAGATGATGTATCCGCCCAATTGGCCAGCAACATCTCCTCCCGTATGCAGATGCGGGAGCTCTATATCCGCAATCTGGCGGACACCTTCTCCAGAATGCCGGAGTCCTTGCTTACGGAGGAACTGCTGGACCGCAAGGCGGAGTATCTGGAGATGGATGAGATCTTCATAGTGAACGCCGACGGAACCACGAGCCCCGCAGACATAGAATACGCCGGACTGGCTACATATATTGCGGATAACCCGACTATTTACACAGACGCTCAGATTTTCTTTGCAGAGCACGACGCGGTGTTCTTCTCCGCTCCGATCCTGCGGGACAGCGGAGAATACAGCCTGTTAATCGGTGTGCGTACCGTCACCCTTCTCCAGCAGATGCTCCAGGAGGTTGACTTCAAGGAGCAGGGGCTTTGCTGCATCGTGGACAAGGACGGGACCATGGTGGTTTCCGCAACGGACGACATCCCTTTCCAGGAACTGGGTGACATTTTCCACAAAGACATCCGCAGCGAGGACGCTGAGGAGGCCAAACGGGTTCTGGAGGATATCAGTGCCCACCGCTCCGGCGTGGCGGAGTTTCTGGACGTCGGCGGTGGACCGATCATGCTGGGCTATGACTTTTTGGGGATCAACGATTGGGTGCTGCTGACTCTGCTGCCCTCCGACCTGTTCAGCAAGGGGACCCAAGCATACCTAATCCACTATGCGGTTATCACCGTCGTTATGGCCTTAGTGATGCTTTTGATCTTCGCCGCTGTCGTATGGTATTACCGCCGCACCCTGAAATATATCAAAACCGTTGCCCTAAGAGATTCTTTGACAGGGGGGCCCAACGAACTGGCGTTTCGGCTGGGAGGAGAAAGCCTTCTCCAGGAGCACCCACAGCAGAGTTTTGCTATCGTCTATCTGAATATTCAAAATTTTAAGCGATTTAACGAACGTTTTGGCACAAAAACCGGTGATGAGCTCCTGAAACAGGTCTACCGTGTTCTGCTGGACTATCTGCGGGAGCGGGAGCTGATGGCCCGCACTTCGGGCGATCACTTCTACCTGCTGCTGGCCTGTGCCGATGAGGAAGCTGTGCGGCTGCGCCTGCATACTATCTTGGGGCAGTTGGAGCAGACGCTCTCGGAACAGTTTTCCATCGACCAGCCCTGCTTTGATCTGGGCGCCTACTTGATTCGGGAACGGGATGCTGACTTTATGATCTTGTCAGACCGGGCGAAAGCAGCCAGCGCCTATCAGCAGGAGAGCAGTGCCTGCAAGTTCTATGATGCCGCCCTGGCAGAGCAGATAGAACGCGAGCATTCCCTGGATGAATCCTTTAAGAGCGCAATTGAGAACCATGAGTTTCAAATTTATATTCAGCCCAAGTTCTGTCCTGAACGCAAGCAAATTTCCGGTGGCGAGGTGCTGGTTCGCTGGCAGTCTCCGGAATACGGCCTACTGCTTCCCGGAGAATTTGTCCCATTGTTTGAACGCAACGGCAAGATCTGCGACCTGGACTTCTATATGTTCGAGGAAACCTGCAGGCTCTTAAAGGGCTGGCTGGCCGCAGGCTGTGCCGTCCCTCTGTCTGCCAACCTGTCCCGCGCTCACCTGAGGTCCAGCGACTTGTCCTTCCTGGAGCGTTTCAAGGCCATCAAGGAAGCGCATCAAATTCCAGACGGTTTCATCGAGCTAGAACTGACAGAGTCATTGATGCTGGAGCGTCGGGAGCGCCACTTGGTGATGGCTATGATTAACCGTATCCAGGAGATAGGGTTCCTCTGTTCCATAGACGACTTTGGGTTCGGCCACTCCTCGCTGACCATGCTGAAGGATCTGAACGTGACCACCGTCAAGCTGGACCGGCAGTTCTTCTTAGACGAGAATAACAAGTCCTGGGTGGTGGTGCGTCAGCTCATTCAGCTGGCACACGATCTGGGCATGTCCGTAGTGGCCGAGGGCATTGAGGAGCAGGAACAGGTCGAGAAGCTGCGGGAATACGGCTGCGACCTGATCCAAGGCTATGTCTATGCCAAGCCCATGCCGGTTTCCGATTTCGAGAGATATCTCACCACCGTGTGAACGGCGCTCTAAAACGGATTTTACTGTTGACTTTGGAAGTATAAGCATTCTGTTCACGAAGATAATACAGAAAAGCCGGAGAAATCACCCCGTTCGTTCTGACTTGTTCTATTTTTGTGGGTTTTCTTGGTTTAGCTCTTGAAAACTTGACGAGTTAATACACTGTCCTTTTTCACACCTGGAGTGGTGAAATTTTCTATCATCCACTGTGGAAAGGCCGCCTTCGCAATTCAGCTTAAATACCGTTGACCTCCACGCCCATATACGCTGCACTTCCCTTGCCTTGATTTTTCTTCACAAATCAGGTCAAGAGTAAAAAGATAGACTGCGCAACCTAAAAAAGGTTGTGCAGTCTATTTTTCTTAGTCCTTATTATCAACGCTCCCTCTGTTTTTTCAATATATTGCCTATTTGCACAAAAAGCTGTTCCCATAATTGGTAAAAAGCACACCGCATTTTGGCTTGACTGTGATCCTGGTTTATGGAGTACATTAAGTTTAGAGAACAAGCGAAGCCCCAAATATTCCATTCCATACCATGTCATACCACGCTGTACCACTCGGTGCTGATTCTTCATTTTTTATAGGGAGGTTCCTGGTATTATGAAAACTTGTGTTCTAATTGCAATCCGCCTGCTTGGGTCTGTCCGTTTTATCTAAATTTTGTTATTTTAATTTTGCAAATTTATTTATATTATTTAATTGGGCAACCAAATTTAGGGTTGTCCAATTTTTATTTTATAAAGCGGCGCTATTTTTGCTAATTTAATCATTGGTTTTTCTATAATGTTTGTCTGTTTTAACACATTACTGTGTCTTGACTATCACCCGGCCTTACAGTATATAATTACTATACAGTTTGCGGAACTACAGACGTGTATTTCTGCAACGCTGACGCTGACGATATCTCCCCCACCCCCTTGGGACTCCGGCGCGGCGGCGCGTGGTGGCAGCCGCTGCAGCCGCTATCGTCACAAAAAACCGGGACACAGGCGGCAGACCTGTATCCCGGTTTTGTTCTTTTGTTATGCCAGAATGATAGAGCCGTCCTCAATGGCCTCTACCGTGACCAGCGCTTCCACACGGATTCCCATGCTGCGCAGCACACGGCCCCCGTCCCGCATTCCTTTTTCGATGGCCACGCCAACCCCGACCGCTTCCGCTCCAGCTTTGGAGATCAGCTCCAGCAGCCCCAGAATCGACTGGCCGTTGGATAAGATATCATCTACCAAAAGGATTCTTTCATCCTCCTGCAGATACTTCTTAGAGACCCTCAGCGTATATGACTTTTCCAGCGAAAAGGAATGGGTCTCAGCGGCGTAGACGTCTGGGTCAATGTAACCCGTCTGAAATTTTTTGGCATAGACGGCCGGAACCCCCATGGCCAGCGCAGTAAAGCAGGCTAAGGCAATTCCCGAGCTCTCTGCAGTGAGCACCTTGTCAACCTTCTCCCCCTTAAAGCGGCGGGCCAGATTTTTTCCCGCTGCCTCCAGCAGCTCAACGTCCATACAGTGATTGAGAAACATATCCACATGGATGATGTCGCCCTCACCTACTACAGCCTCAGTCAGAATGCGTCGCTTCAGTTCGTCCATTTCCGTTCCTTTCCCTGAAAATGATACCGTCACAGAGATACGGCCAAAACATGTTTGTTTCAGCAGTCATTATAGCTTATTTTATCTCTCTTCGCAATATTGACAACCTTCTAAAAATAAGGTATCCTATCTAAAGTGATTTGGGCGGACCGTCCTCTTTGCCAAGCTCCGCCTGATTTGCCGGATTTGCAGCGGTATCGAAGTGGTCATAACGGGGCTGACTCGAAATCATGTTTCCACTTTGGAAGTCCAAACTGCTGAAAAGCCAGTAACCATGCGGGTTTGCGGGTAAGTTCAAATCGTGAATTGGGGTCTGTTCTATCCTGTTGTTCTTCCCGATTTCCACGGCTTGAATTTTGCGGGAAAATGGCTATAATGAGAGCAGCCATCTGACAGCCACTTTGAGAGGCGTGTTTTGGGGTTCCGTAGTTACCGCTATCGTCCCTGATTTACCGTCATCATCCAAGTTGGTGTAATGATTCGAAATCAGGTTTCCTATGCGGAGTGCCAAACGGCTGAAACCCTTGGAACCATGCGGGTTCCAGCCGAGTTCAAATTGAATAATGTTGCTTGTTCTATCCTGTTGTTCTTCCCGATTTCCACCGGCTGAATTGGTCGGCGGGTCGGGACCAGGGATATAACATAAATTTGGAGATGTACCCAAGCGGTTGAAGGGTCCGCACTCGAAATGCGGTAGGTCGGCTC
>ERZ773258.1567-NODE-1567-length-17480-cov-3.508178_pt1 | contig 17480 bp, 14 predicted proteins | sample MGYA00511962_ERZ773258 | MGnify/ENA primary metagenome ERZ773258 (study PRJEB29015, sample SAMEA2737755) | human gut metagenome | biome: human gut; feature: human-associated habitat; material: faeces | place: China | collected 2012 ... | reverse complement strand
TTGCATGTGTTAAGCACGCCGCCAGCGTTCATCCTGAGCCAGGATCAAACTCTCAATAAAATGGTATCTAAAGAGCTTTCGCTCTTCAAATCACTTTATTGAAGCTTTCCTTAGCTTCAAAGAAATTTGTCAAGAGCCTCTCCAAACAATTGCTTGTTTTAGAAAGGACCTCTGTCCTTTTCTGGTGCTTCTTGTTCTTCACGTTGTTTAATTTACAAGGTACACGCCGCTCCCTGCGACCGGACTTCTAGATTACCATACCTATTTCGCTTTGTCAAGTGAATTTTCGAACTTTCTTTTCAAAAAAGCTCTAAAACCGCACCTTTTCAAGCTCCGTCCGCTTGCTGCGAACTTTGATATGATACCACGCTCAAGTCTTATTGTCAAGCACTTTTTTCATCTTTTCGAAATTTATTCCAAGTCAAATCTCGTCAAAAATCGTGCCGTCTGACAGGCGCCTGATTAATATACCAAATGCCCGGCTGAATGTCAAGCACTTTTTTCGATTCGTCGGAAAAAATTTTTCCTCCATGCAGTGCCTATGCTATTTTCCTTTGCTGGTTGCGGACCGTCTGAAAATATGTTACCCTTTTCTTATCCATACTATGTAAATGTAAAGCAGAAAGGGAGGCAACAATGCCCATTAAAATTCCCGACTCTCTTCCGGCAACCGCCATCTTGGAGAGTGAAAATATCTTTGTCATGACGGAGTACCGTGCGATGCACCAGGATATCCGCCCTTTGAACGTGCTGATTCTCAACCTGATGCCTACTAAAATTGTCACAGAGACACAGATCCTCCGCAAGCTATCCAACACTCCAATTCAGGTGAAGGTAGAACTGCTTCGGACGGCCAGTTATCGCTCCCAGCATACAGATTCCGATCATCTGGAGTCCTTCTATACCACCTTTGATCAGGTCAAGGAGCGCAATTATGACGGTCTTATTATCACCGGCGCTCCGGTGGAGAACCTGGAGTTTGACGCCGTAGACTATTGGCCGGAGCTGTGTGATATCATGGCCTGGTCACTCAGTCATGTCCACTCCACACTTCATATCTGCTGGGGCGCGCAGGCGGGCCTGTACTATCATCACCATATCGAGAAGCGCTCTTTGTCCCGCAAGCTCTTCGGTGTATATGAGCATCGGGTACTCAAGCCCAGCTCACCGCTCTTCCGGGGGTTTGACGATGTATTTTATGCTCCCCATTCCCGTTATACTGAGGTCTGGGAAGAGGATATCCGCCAGGCGCCCGGCCTGGAGCTCATTGCAACCTCCTCCCAGGCGGGGGTCTACGCCGTGAAGACTGAGGACAGCCGTCAGTTCTTTATTATGGGCCACCCAGAGTACGATCCGGACACACTGGCCCGCGAGTACCGGCGGGATATGGATAGGGGACTGGATATCGCCGTACCCGCCAACTATTTTCCCAACGACGATCCGGCTCTGGTTCCCATTGTCCGCTGGAGGTCAGCCGGCCAGCTTCTGTATACCAACTGGCTCAACTATTATGTATACCAGACTACACCTTATGATTTGAAGCAGCTTTGAGCCAAAACAAGGAGGAAGGGCGCCATGCGTATTACCTATGAGCAAATCCGGCAGTCAGAAGAGATTAATACCTATATCGCCCAGGCCGACGCTTCGCTGCTGGCCCTAGGCTTCACCGAGCACAGCTTTGCCCACGTCGCTCGATGCGCCGAGATGGCCAGCGGCCTGCTGCGTGACCTCGGGTACAGCGACCGCGAGGTAGAGTTGGCCAAAATCGCAGGCTACATGCACGATATCGGTAACGTAGTGAACCGCCATGATCACGCCATCAGCGGGGCCACCATGGCCTTTCACATCTTGGACAATATGGGAATGGAGCCCGCCGATGTGGCCGCTGTCATCACCGCCATCGGCCACCACGATGATAAAACCGCCTTTCCCGTCAACGCCGTGGCCGCAGCCCTGATCCTGGCCGACAAGACCGACGTACGCCGCAGCCGGGTCCGCAACCGTGATACCATCCGCTTTGACATCCACGACCGGGTGAATTATGCCGTGGAACGCTCTGACGTGGATCTGGACAAGGAGGCCAAAACCATCACGCTGACACTCACCATCAATACGGAGGTCTGCGCTGTCATGGATTACTTCGAAATCTTTCTGGACCGTATGATTCTCTGCCGCCGGGCCGCCGAACTCTTTGGCCTTACCTTCAAACTGGAGGTCAACGGCTCAGTGCTGCTGTGACAAAGGGGGGAGTGCCACCAATGAGGGGGCCGTCATTTCTCTCCCTGCTGGCCGCCGGGCTTATCGCCCTGTCAGCATCTCACCAGAAGCGCTCACCGTCCCCTCCCCCACTCCGCCGTCTACCCCGCTCCCCCTGGGTATAGAGATTTCATTGGACGAAAGCGGTACCCGGCCCAAGCTGAACGTTTCCTACCGGCTTCCGGGGTGTGAAAAAGAAGTGGGGTTCCATCCTGGGAGGCGGACTTGATCTGCTGGAGCCCTTCTGGCCTGAAATTCAGGCTCTCCTCTTTCCCGGCGGCGCCGCAGCAGATCTGGAGACGTTAGCCTCCTATATGGAGGCAGCTTCCCAATCCGCTGGTGTGTAGTTAGCTGTCCGGAGAGTTGAACGCCGCACGCTATTTCCGCTCCAAACAGCACAACCCCCCGGCCATCCAACGTGACCGGGGGGCTACACCTGATTCTGAATTTCTACCAATGTCTCAACCTCTTGCTTTCTACGGATTTCGCGGGGGTTGCTGCGCCGGAATCTTAAGGAAGGGGAATGACCCATACAATTGCAGTTTCGTCAAACTTTCTTTGCACGCTTGGTTCCGTCGTTGGCAATACTTCGCTTCTGAGGAGTACCTGTGCATCTCGCTTCAGTGAGTGTGTTTGGAACTTGCCTTGAGTCGGGATTCCATTTTTCCTGTGATTCACTCTGCAGACACTTTTAAAGGTAGAACTGAGCGACTGGACCTACCAGCCCATGGGACTCACCCCTTCCTTTCTGGCTATATTGTACTACCTCATCCGCAGTTTGTCAAGACATTTTTGTCCGTTTAAACGAAAATTTTTGTACTGCCCTACAGCCAATCCATAATTACGTCCTTTAGGGTAGCAGGGGTAACAAAATTCCTCGTCAGCAGCTCCATCAGAGCGTCTATGCGGGTGATACTGGTGGTAATGTTGGGAACAGCCTCTTCTTCACCGCCGCCTGTTTGAACCACCTTAACGCCGTAGCTCTCGCAGGCAAAGCCTCCATCCACCTTCATCTCGTCCACCAATATGTAATAGTCAAAGCTGCAGTCGATACCGTTTTCTCCCGCTTCCCGCCGTGTTTCTACCAACAGTTCCCTCATTTTGCAAACTTCCCTTCAATAATTTTCCAGCTGTATACATTATACAGCATTTTCCAGCTTTTTCAAGTGCAAATTATCGCAAACTTCGACATTCCCTCATTTCTGCCTCTTATATTGGGCAATCTAACTCATAAAAGAATTCTTCTATGGGTCATCAGTCTATTGCATAAAGCCTCTGCACTTTTGGAAAATATTTCGGGTTGCCTGGGCGGTGCCGCTCTGCTATTCTTAAAAGGAGGAGGCGCTCATATGAAGATACTGGCTTTTGGTAATCGTATGCACCCCTTACCCCGCTTTGTGCTGACACGTGGCATCCTGCTCTCCTGTGCTCTGCTGGCCTCAGCCCTAATTATGTTAGTGTGGGCAGACAGCACCTCCAGGAACGTCTATCTGCTGCTGGCCTATGCAGATTACACTATAGATATGGCTGCCGCGGTCTTGGGAACCGGTTTGTTTGGCTCTCTCCTTCTAGAGCATGTCCTGATACATAGGGCCTGACCCCACACTGATTTTTCATAATATGCCGTAACATATCACGAGCGCAGGAACCTGTATCTGGTTCCTGCGCTCTTTTGTTTCCGCGTACTTCTGCATCCTTTCCTTCTTAAAATTGGATAATGCATCAATCTGATATCGCCCGGCGATTGAACAAGGCAATTCTTCTTATTCCTGAATCCCCGGGATTTGGGGCAGTGCCTCAAGACCGGGCTTGAGGTCCTCATCTGTCGGAATATAATCTGTCATCGTGCCACTCAAGTAGGCATTATATGCCGTCATATCGAAATAGCCGGTACCGGTAAGGCCAAAGAGAATGGTCCTTTCCTCACCGGTCTCCTTACATTTGAGCGCCTCGTCAATCGCTCCACGGATAGCGTGGGCTGATTCGGGAGCAGGGAGGATGGTCTCCTGCTTGGCAAAGAGTACGGCGGCCTCAAAAACCTTGGTCTGCTCTACCGACACCGCCCGCATGTATCCGTCATGATAGAGCTTGGAGAGGATAGGCGCCATGCCGTGATAGCGCAGGCCGCCGGCGTGGTTGGGTGAGGGGATAAACTCACATCCCAAGGTGTACATCCGCGCCATAGGGGTGATTTTGCCGGTGTCGCAGAAATCATAGGCGTACTTGCCCCGGGTGAGGGAGGGGCAGGAAGCGGGTTCAACCGCCACAATGTCCGGATTAGCCCTGCCCAGCAGCTTATCCCTCATAAAGGGGGCGATGAGGCCGCCCAGGTTGGAACCGCCGCCGGCGCAGCCGATTACCACGTCGGGATACTCGCCGATGGCTTTCATAGCCGTCTCACACTCCAGTCCAATGACGCTCTGGTGGAGCAGAACCTGATTGAGAACCGAGCCCAGCACGTAGCGGCAGCCGGGGGTGGTCACCGCTTTCTCCACAGCCTCCGAGATGGCGCAGCCCAGGCTGCCGCCGGTACCGGGATGCTTGGCCAGAATGGCACGGCCCGCCTCGGTGGTATCACTTGGGCTTGGGATAATTTTACCGTCAAAGGTCTCAATGACCGCCTTGCGGAAGGGTTTCTGCTCATAGGATACCTTCACCATGTAGACGGTGAGAGGGATGCCGAAGAAGGAACAGGCTTCCGCCAAGGCAGTGCCCCACTGACCGGCCCCGGTCTCGGTGGTCAGACTGGTAAGCCCCTGCTCCTTTGCATAGTAGGCCTGGGCCGCAGCCGAATTGAGCTTGTGGGATCCGGAGGTATTGTTGCCCTCAAACTTATAGTAGATCCTGGCCGGCGTACCCAGGTATTTCTCCAGATTGTAAGCCCGAATCAGCGGAGAGGGACGGTACATCTTGTAAAACTCCAGCACCGGCTCGGGAATATCAAAGTAGGGAGTATCATTGTCCATCTCCTGTCGGGCCAGCTTCTCACAGAACACCGGATACAGATCCTCCACCACGGCGGGCTTTCCGGTGGCCGGATTGATCATAGGGTCTGGCTTTTCCTTCATATCGGCCCGGAGGTTATACCACTGACGTGGAATCTGGTCCTCAGTCAGATAAATGCGGTGGGGAATGTCTTTCATGGTGCTCGCTCCTTTCAAAAATGGAAAATAAAAAACGCCTCTGTCACAGCAGATCCTATCATCTGCCGGGACAAAAGCGATTCTCACTTCTGCGGTGCCACCCGGATTGGCGCATTGCGCCCCCTCGGCCGTATGCCAACACATACGCTCTTCTGATAACGGACAGAGCTCCCGTCTCAGCTACCAGGGTATCTCTCCCTTTCGCGTCGCCCTCCGAAGTCCATTCACAGCCTGCTTCCCTGCCGCAATCCCACCGCCTGCGGCTCTCTTGGAAGGAGCGTAGCACTGTTACTCTTCTTCGTCATCGGTTTTGATATTGGGGTCATTATAAAGGGGCCTGCGGCATTTGTCAAGAAAAACTTTTCCCCTCTGCGCGAGAGCATCCACGGCGGTCCAATAAAAAGATGGAGAGGCCCGGCCCCTTGAACCAAGGGAGACCGGACCTCTCTATCGCAAATAGGATTATTTTGCAGCCATTGCAGCCTTGACGGCCTCGGTGATCATGGGGGTGACCTTGAACAGATCGCCCACGATACCGTAGGAGGCTACCTCAAAGATGGGGGCGTCGGCGTTCTTGTTTACAGCGATGATGCACTCGGAGTCCTGCATGCCGGCCTTGTGCTGGATGGCGCCGGAGATACCCAGAGCCACATAGATACGGGGATGGACGGTCTTGCCGGTCTGGCCGACCTGGTGATCGGCGGTGATCCAGCCGGCGTCCACCACGGCGCGGGAGGAGCCCACGACGCCGCCCAGGGCGTCGGCCAGATCCTGGGCCAGCTTGATGCCGGCCTCAGGGTCCTTGCTGATGCCGCGGCCCACCGAGACGATAACGTCGGCGCCAATGAGATCCACCAGCTTTTTGGCAGCCTTCTTAATCTCCAGAATCTCCACATGGATGTCCGAGGCGTCCAGCTTTACATCCACCTTCTCCACCACGACCTTAGCCATGCCGTTCTCATCGAAGGGCTGGGTCTGCATGACGCCGGGGCGCACGGTGGACATCTGGGGACGGAAACGGGGGCAGATGATGGTGGCCATCAGATGGCCGCCGAAGGCGGGACGGGTCATCTTCAGGTTGGTGTTCTCCTCAAAGGCGGTGTTGTCCACGTCGATGGTAGAGGTGGTCTTGAGGAACTCCTTGTACTTGGCCACGTCCACGTCGAGGTGGGTGCAGTCGGCGGTCAGACCGGTGTGGAGCCGGGCCGCGCAGCGGGGACCCAGGTCACGGCCGATGTTGGTGGCGCCGATGAGGAAGATCTCGGGCTTCTTCTCCTCCACCAGATCGCAGATGACCTTGGTGTAGGCGTCAGTGGTATAGTCCTTCAGCAGAGGATGGTCACAGTTATATACCCGGTCGGCGCCATAGCCGCCCAGAGCCTTGATGTACTCTTCCTTGACGCCGCTGCCCAGCACCACACCGCACAGCTCAACGCCCAGGTCGTTGGCCAGCTTGCGGCCCTCGGAGAGGAGCTGGTAGCTGGTGGACATAATCACGCCTTCGCGCTGTTCGCAGAATACCCACACGCCCTTGAAGGCGGCGGTGTCTTTAGAATCAAAAGCCATAATGTTCTCTCTCCTTTCAAAATCAGATCAGGTGCTTGTCGTTCAGGATGCCGACCAGCTGCTCTACGGTGGCTTTGTCGGCCCCTTCGAGCATCATGCCGGCGCCCTTCACCGGGGGAGAGAAGGACTTGTACACGTTGGTGGGAGAGCCCTTCAGGCCGATGGTGTCCACATCGATGAGGGGGTCGTCCTTCAGCGTCTCATAGTTAAAGATCTCCAGCGGCTTGCCGTAGCACTCCATAATACCGCTCACGCTCATATAGCGGGGGGCGTTGAGCTCCTTGACGCAGGTGATGAGGCAGGGCGTCTGGACCTTGAGCATCATATAGCCGTCCTCCAGCAGCCGCTTGACGGTGACGTTCTTGCCCTCCACCTTGATATCGGCGGCGTAGGAGACCTGGGGCACATGGAGCTTCTCGGCGATCTGAGGCCCCACCTGAGCGGTATCGCCGTCAATGGCCTGCCGGCCGCAGAGAATGATGTCGTCGTCCTCCACGCCCACCTTTTTGATGGCGGCGGCCAGGATCTGGGATGTAGCATAGGTGTCAGAGCCGCCGAACTCGCGGGCGGAGACCAGAACGGCCTCGTCGGCCCCCATGGCCAGCAGCTCACGAAGCATCCCCTCGGCGGGCGGGGGGCCCATGGAGATCACAACCACCTTGCAGCCAGTGGCGTCTTTGATCTGCAGCGCGGCCTCCACCGCGGCCAGGTCGTCGTGGTTGGTAATGGTGGCCATAGCGGCACGGTCCATGGTGCCGTCTTCCTTCACCGCCACCACACCGGAGGTATCGGGAACCTGCTTTACACAGACAATCAGTTTCATGTTTATCTCCTCCAGTCCTTACTTCACGCCCAGGTTGGCCGAGATGACCATCCGCTGGACCTCGCTGGTACCCTCGTAGATCTCGGTGATCTTGGCGTCGCGCATCATGCGCTCCACCGGGTACTCGCGGGTGTAGCCATAGCCGCCGAAGAGCTGGACGGCACGGCGGGTCACGTCGCTGGCGGCCTCGGCCGCGAAGAGCTTGGCCATGGCGGCGTCCATGGTATAGGGCTCGTGGTTCTGCTTTTTCATCGCCGCAGCGTAAACCATATACTGGGCGGCCTGCATCCTGGTGTGCATATCAGCCAGCTGGAACTGGGTGTTCTGGAACTGGGAGATGCGGCGGCCGAACTGAACGCGCTCCTTGGTGTACTTAATGGCCTCGTCAATGGCGCCCTCGCCGATACCCAGAGCCTGGGCCGCAATGCCGATGCGGCCGCCGTCCAGCGTCTTCATGGCGATACCAAAGCCCTTGCCCTGCTTACCCAGCAGGCGGTCCTTGGGAATGATGCAGTCCTCCATGATAAGCTCGCAGGTGGAGGAGCCGCGGATACCCATTTTCTTCTCGTGCTTGCCCACGGAGAAGCCGGGGTCGGTGCGCTCCACGATGAAAGCGGAAATCTCCTTGGACTTGCGTCCCTTCTTGTCCAGCTTGGTGCCGGTGATGGCAAAGATCACAAACACGTTGGCGAAGCCGGCGTTGGTAATAAAAATCTTAGAGCCGTTGAGGATCCAGTTCTCCCCCTTCTCGTCCAGGACGGCGGTGGTCTGCTGTCCCTGCGCGTCGGTACCGGCGCCGGGCTCGGTGAGGCCGAAGGCCCCGATCCACTCGCCCGAGCAGAGCTTGGGCAGGTACTTCTGCTTCTGTTCCTCGGTGCCGTTCTCATAGATGGGGGCGGCGCACAGAGAAGTGTGGGCGGAAATGATGACGCCGGTAGTGCCGCAGACCTTGCTCATCTCCTCCACTGCCATGACATAGGCCAGCACATCGGCGCCGGCGCCGCCGTATTCCTTGGGGAAGTAAATGCCCATCATACCCAACTTAGCCATCTTCCGGACGGTCTCCTCCGGGAAGCGCTCGTTCTCGTCCACGTCCTCCGCCAGGGGCTTTACTTCATTTTCAGCGAAATCGCGGTACATTTTGCGGAGCATCAAATGCTCTTTGGACAGATTAAAATCCATGTCGTCCCGTTCCTCCTAGTATGTATTTCATGGCGGGGCCGGGGGCCCGGCCCCCAGTCCCGCCAGGGTACTTATGCGTCCGTCATATGGTTATTTCTTGCTGTAGTCATAAAAGCCCTTGCCGGTCTTGCGGCCCAGCAGGCCGCCGCGGACCATCTTCCTCAGCAGCAGGGCGGCGCGGTATTTGGGATCTCCGGTCTCCTCATAGAGTACGTCCATGATAGCCAGGCACACATCCAGGCCGATAAAGTCACCCAGGGTCAGGGGGCCCATGGGGTGGTTGGCGCCCAGCTGCATAGCCTTGTCGATGTCCTCCACGCTGGCTACGCCGGTCTCAACCAGGCCGACGGCCTCGTTGATCATGGGAATCAGGATCTTATTGACCACAAACCCCGGGGCCTCGGCCACCTCGACGGGATCCTTGCCGACGTCCTGGGCCAGCTTGTAAATGGCGTCAAAGGTCTCCCGGGAGGTATTGGCTCCCTTAATCACCTCCACCAGCTTCATAACGGTGGCGGGGTTGAAGAAGTGCATGCCGATAAATCTGTCGGGCCGCTTGGTGGCGGCGGCAATTGCGGTGATGGAGATGGAGGAGGTATTGGAGGCCAAAATGGTCTCAGGCTTACAGATGCTGTCCAGCTCCGCAAAGATGCTCTTTTTGATGTCAAGGTTTTCAATCGCCGCCTCAACAACCAGATCGGCGTCGGCGGCCAGCTTCAAATCGGTGGTAAAGGCAATCTTGTCAACGATGGCCTTCTTACCGGCCTCATCCAGCTTACCCTTGGCCACCAGCTTGTCCAGGCCCTTGTTCAAACGGGCCTCGGAGGCCTGAATGATCTCGTCCTTGATGTCGCGCACAACCACGTCGAACCCCTTGCGGGCAAACACCTGCGCAATATCCAGGCCCATCGTGCCGCCGCCGATTACAACAATCTTTTTCATGGTTATATCCCTCCATAAAAGCAATTTCATTTTATTCCGTCTGCAGCCGGGCGAGCCGCCGCTTATTCCTACCGGTTCTGGAAGTGCTTTTCCGCCCGCTTCTCCAGGAACGCGCCCATTCCCTCGTTCTTGTCCTCAGTGCCGCAGCAGACGCCGAAGGCCTCGGCCTCGAAGGCGGAGCCAGTCTGAATGTCGGTCTGCATTCCCATACGGATACAGCGCTTGGACTCACATACGGCAATCTGAGCATTGGCACAGATCGCTTCGGCCATCTCCATTGCCTTGGGCATCAGCTCTTCCGGAGGGTAGACTTCACTCACCAGCCCAATACTCTTTGCCTCAGCCGCTCCGATCACCTTGGCAGTGAGAATCAGTTCCATAGCCTTGGACACGCCCACAATCCGGGGCAGACGCTGCGTCCCGCCAAAACCCGGGGTAATGCCCAGTCCCACCTCAGGCTGGCCAAACTTGGCTTTCTCACTGGCAAGCCGGATGTCGCAGGCCATGGACAACTCGCATCCGCCGCCCAGAGCAAAGCCGTTGACCGCTGCAATCACAGGCTTACTCATGTTTTCCAGCTTCAAAAAGACGCTCCCGCCGTGAACGCCAAATTTCTTTCCGTCCACGGACGAAAATCCCTTCATCTCTCCGATGTCAGCCCCGGCCACGAAGGAACGGCCTGCGCCGGTGAGGATTGCGACATAGATCTCGCCGTCGCCTTCCACCTCATCGATGACAGCCTCCAAATCGGTCAGCACTTGACTGTTCAGCGCATTCAGGGCTTCCGGACGGTCGATGGTGATAACTCCCACATGTCCCTGCTTCTCCAGCTTGACAAATGCCATTGGTCTGCCTCCTTGTTTGTATGGATTTCATAGTAAAATTGCTTATTTTTTATTATAACATGCGTGAAACAAAACCGTAAAGTATTGTCTTTGTGTTCACAATGCCGCTATTTTCTTCACAATCGTCCTCAACTCTTATTGTTATTTTTTTAACATTATTCTGATAATTAAGTATACCGCTTTCCTGCAAAACAGGCAAGGCAGTGTGGGATAAAATTTCGTTAATTTTTTATCAATTTTTATAGTAAAAATGCACAAAACCGTACAGAGACAGTCCTGTGCACCCTAGATGTTTCGGTTATATTTTTCCTCCTGAATCCTGCACATCTCCAGTAAAAGCGCTTTCTGCACCTCTCTTCGCAGCCGGGGCTCGCTGAAATCAGCTTCCCCCGCGCATCTGGGCCGCTCAGCGTTGGGGAACCGGCAGGCATGCCGTCCGCTAAATGTTCAGCTTTCCAATCCAATCGGCCAGCGGTACATATAAGATCGGGAGAAAAATTGCCGGAAGCATATTACCTACCCTAATCTTCTCCTTGGGCAGTCCCAGCATGTTAATTCCAATTCCCACAATGATGGTACCGCCCACAGCGCTCATTCCGCTGATTACCGCCGGATCCATCCCCTGTCCGGCCAGCGAAAATATAATTGTGAGCGCGCCCTGGTAGAGCAGCAGTGTTACGGCTGAAAATGCCACGCCCGCTCCCATGGCGGCGGCAAACGTGATGGCGGCTACCCCGTCGATCACCCCTTTAGAGACCAGAATCGAATAATCATGATGGATCCCCGCCTCCAAAGCTCCGTTGATAGCCATGGCACCCACACAGAATAGAACCGAGGCGGTGACAAAGCCCTCCACGAACCGGTTATCGCTCCCGCTCTTTATCAGTTTGCGCCGCAGCAGCTCACCGAGCCCGTCCATCCTCATCTCAATTTTGAGTCCCTCCCCAATGAGGGTACCCGCCACCATACAGATAATCACACACAGCGTATCGCTGGTTCTGAGCAGGTTGGCAATGCCAATCCCCACCACGCACAGCCCCAGAGCGCAGATCAGCGTACTGGAAAAACGGGGACTGATTCGGTTTTTGAAGAGGAGGCCCAGCGCGCTGCCCAAGAGCACCAAGGCCACATTAATAAAGGTAGCAACCACAGGGATCAGCCTCTCCCCTCCGGCCATTCTAATGAAATATTTTTCATTTTTCTGTATATTTTACCCTCTGGCATTTACCTTGTCAACCCTTCCGATACATGCCGGGCCTGTCCGCTGAATAGAGTGTCTTGAGGAAGGGGGAACGCCTGCTTGAAACTGAATCGATCGTCCATGCTCTATGGAACACTGCTCCTCACGTTCACCAGCATTGTCTCGCAGGGGCTGGGCTTTCTCTATCGCATCTGCCTTTCCCGCCTCATCGGGGCGGAGGTAATGGGGCTCTATCAGCTCATCATGCCCGTGTACTCAGTGATTATGGCCATCACAGCCGTAGGGCTCACCGTAGCGGTATCCAACCTGTCCTCCACCTATCACGCCCAGGGAAACAAAGCTGCCGTAGCCCAAGTCCTGCGCCGGTGCCTGCTGGCCTTTTTCATCCTGTTTGCTCTGGTGGCTGCCGTCACTGCAATATGCTACGACCCAATCTCAGTTTATCTCTTAGGCGATGCGCGCACCCAGCTGGGACTGCTCCTTCTCCTCCCCTGCATCCTCCTCACTGGAGTGGAGAACCTGCACAAGCATTTCTTCTACGGCACCGGCAACGTCCGCCCCCCCGCCGCAGTGGAGCTGTGCGAGCAGTTCATCCGAACTGGAGCTGTTTTGGGACTTTTGGTGGTTTTTCTCCCTCAAAATCCGGAACGAACTGTGGGGCTGATTGTCCTGGGTATGATCTGCTGTGAAATTTTTTCCTCCACTACGCTGGTCATTCTGTATCGCCGCCACCGGCGTTCCGGCCCCCTGCCCGGAACACCGATCTCTCACCTGAACCGCCGTATCTCCTCCATCGCCCTGCCCATCGGCGCCACCGCCCTGTTGGGAAATCTGATGGGTTCGGCCAACGCAGTACTCATTCCACAGCGGCTGGTTGCGGCGGGTGCCGATGTCACAGAGGCCATGAGCGCCTTCGGCGTCCTGTGCGGCATGACGATCCCCATGCTCTGCCTCCCTACCGCCTTCATCGGCGCGCTGGGGCTGGTGCTGGTCCCAAAGCTGGCGGAGAGCACCGCCATCGGCCGCCCTGGCGAGGTACAGCGGAGAATCCACAAGGCCATGCTGGCCACCTCTATCCTCATCCTCCCCTCCATGGCCTTTCTGGTCGTGCTGGGCCCTACCTTGGGAGCATTCCTGTTTCAGGAGCCCACGGTGGGGGATTATATCATTCCGCTGTCGCTGGGCGTCGTCTTCTCCTGTTACCAGTCCGTACTCTCCGGCGCCCTCAACGGCGTAGGCAGGCAGAGTGCCGCCGCCTGGAATGCTATCCTCTGTGGGGCGGTTCAGCTGGGCTGCACGTTTTTTCTCATGGGACTGCCCGGCGTTGGCCTGAAGGGCTATGTCTTCGGCTTTGTCGTCAGCGACCTGCTGGGCGTCATTCTCAACTGGGTCCAGGTCCGCCGGGCTACCGGTCTGAAGGCCCGGATCTTTCAGTGGTGCACCGCTCCGGGCCTCTCCGCACTTTTGATGGGACTGGTCGTCAACCTGCTCTTCAAGATTCTCCTGAACGCCGGCATGGACGGCATCTTTGCGGTACTCTCCTGTCTGGTTTTTGGTACGGTGCTCTATCTGGCCGCTCTGGCCGCGCAGGGTATACGGCCGGGGCAAATTTTCCGGCTCAGATAACAATTTTCTTACACTTTCCCGCGCAATATGGCGAATCCGACGGCGGCATGGTATGATAGAGGTATCTCAGTTCTCCCGGAGGTGACCGTCTATGCCCGCTGTCCAGTCCCGCCCTGCCCGGCGAACGCGTAGTCTCTGGCCAGGTTTTTTGCTGAAATGCATTCTGCTGGCTGTGGCGCTGGTGGTTCTCGTCCGCTTCTCCCTTCCCCGGCTGCTTGGGAACGCCGGCGGGGCCTCTCTTCCCGACGAGGTCCCCGCCTGGGTAGACCAGGAGCTGCTTCCCATCAATCCATACTCCCGCCCCGGTACCCCACTGGAGGCTGTCAACGGCGTGGTCATTCACTATACCGGAAATCCCGGCACCACTGCAGAGCAGAACCGGAGCTATTTCGCCGGTCTGGCGCTCTCTCATGAGACCTATGCCTCCAGCCAATTTCTCATCGATATGGACGGCAGCGTAATCCAGTGCGTACCGGTAAACGAGATTGCTTACTGCTCCAGCCAGCGCAATGCCGATACACTCTCTATCGAGGTCTGCCACCCGGATGAGAGCGGCCGCTTTACAGAGGAGACACAGGCCTCCCTCACCCGCTTGGTCCAGTGGGCCTGTGATACCTATGGATTGGCCCGGGACCAGATTCTCCGGCACTATGATGTAACCGGCAAGGAGTGTCCCCGCTATTTTGTGGATCACCCTGACGCCTGGGAAACTTTTTTAGACGGACTGAATTTTCCTGCATAGCTCATATATCAGCCCGCCGCGTCTCCCAGCCGTCAGGTTTTGCCGCCGTACCGGCCGGCAAATTTCTCGGGCAGGCCGTCCAAATGGCAAAGCCCTACTCATCCTCCCTCGTTCCGGGCCAGCTCCCCCAGCATGGGTTCAAACTCCACCCCTTCCAGCGGAGGCGTTCCTGCTTCCAAAGTTCGCTCTACACACCGCTGAACAAAGTGTACCGCCCGTCCGGCAGCGTCAGCCAAGCACTCCCCCCGGAGCAGAGACCCCAACACTACGCTCGCGAAGAGATCCCCAGTGCCGGGGAACTGTCCCGGCTCTTGTTCCGCCATAAAAAAGCGTGCCCTTCCCTCCATCCGATCCAGGCATCCTGCTCCCACCAATCCCGGAGTAAAACTCAGCCCAGTGATGACCACCGACCGCTTTCCCTCCAGCGAGAGCCGCTCCAGCCATGCCGCCGCCGCTGCCTCCGTATGGGGAACTCCCCTGTATTCCTCTCCCAGCAGGAGGGCCGCCTCCGTCAGGTTGGGCGTTATCACATCGGCCTGGGCAGCCAGCTCGCTCATCCGACGGCACATCTCCGGAGTATAAGTCCGGTAGGGCTTCCCCTGATCCCCCATCACGGGGTCTACCAGTACAACGGTGTCCTCCTTCCGAAAGTCGGCAATCAACTGGCGCAGCAAATCGATCTGTTCTGTCGATCCTAAAAAGCCGCTGTAGATGGCCCGGAAGTCTGCCCCCAGTTCCCTCCAGTGCGCCGCCGTCCCTGCCATCTGCCCGGTCATATCTAAAAAAGCTGCCTTTTCCGACGGCGGGAAAGCCGTGTGTGCCGAGAGATAGGCAGTGGGCATGGGACAGCACTGGGCCCCCATCACCGATAGTACGGGCAGTGCCACCGTGAGGGAACACCGTCCATAGCCGGACATATCTTGGATAGCGGCCACTCTTGGCGCTCTGTTCATCGGAATTCCTCCTCCGCTCTCACATCGTGCCTATTATATCCCTATCCCATCCCCTGTGCAATTGACTTTTTCCTGCGGGAATGTTAAAATAGGGAACAACATTTTATGCTGAACGCTGCGGATATGATGGAACTAGCGGATATGATGTTTAGGTACTGTCATCTTAGTGAAGGTTTTCTGCACCCGCCGCGTTTACTTTTTGGTAAAAGCAGGTTCGTCCTGGTTTTATAATTGCGGATCAAGCGTTATGCTCCTCCTCGGTTCCTCGCCGTGTAAAAACAGAGGGCAACAAAATAGCGACAGGAAACCCTGCTGCTCACATCCGCGGGCATGATGGAATTGGTAGACATGCGAGATTTAGGTTCTCGTGCAGTGATGCGTTGGGGTTCGAGTCCCCATGCCCGCACCAAAATTTTGCCGTCTGTTTTCTGCGCTTATATGCAGAAAACAGACGAATTTTATTTTATGAGAATCAGGCCTCAATAAGCCGCTCGCTTATTGAGGCCTGGTTCTTTTATTCCTGCCGCAGGCGCTCCACTACGGAATAGCGCTGGGCGGCCCGGCAGGTAAACACCGGGATGGCGATCCCCAGCGCCGCAAACAGCGGCAGCACCACGGCAACAGGGCAGAGGGTGAACCGATAGGTGAAAAACCAGATTAGTCCGTTGAGGGCAGGGCCCACAAAGGGCGCGGTCACCAAAATCAGTGCCAGGGCCAGCAGGGCGGCTCCCAGGGTATAGAGCAGCCCCTCCAGAGCCAACATGGTCCGCAGCTGTCGGGCTGTCATGCCGATGGATTGGAGTACCGCCAGCTCCCGGCGGCGGGCGGTGATGCTGGTGAGGATGGCGTTGAAGAAGTTGAGCACACCCACCAGACCTACAATAAAGCTCAGAACTCCGCCCAATAGCAGAAACATACTCCGGGTACTCTCAAACTCCCCGGCATAGGTGGTCTTGCTCTCGTAATCAAACTGCGGATTCACATTCTCCGTATAGTCCGCCAGGAAGGATTCCATGGCGGCGTTGGCCTCGTCGGTGGTATCAAAGGCGTAGTACATGACGCAGTCGGTACCCGTATCCCGGATAAAAGTCTCCGCCCCCATGACAAATTCGTCCGCGCCATAGTATCGGTAGCTCAGGGCGGTGGGCACTGTCACCAGGGCGGCCACGGTGTAGTCCACGTCCCGGTATTTCGCCGCGCGCTCGGCCCAAAGGGCGTTTTCTGGAACTTTCTCCTGGGTGCCGTAGACCTCTCCGGTGGTGGGGTTATAGTATTCGTACTCCTCCACATAGCGGATGGTCACCGTGTCCCCCAAACGGGCCCAGTGGCTGTCCATCTCAGGGTTGCCGTAGTCGTCGGCGCTGTATACGGCGGCGATGTAGTTACCATCGGAATCATTGAGCTTGGAGAGGTCTCCGTTCAGCACTGTCAAATGGTCCAGAGCAAAAGACTCCATGCCGTAAAGCTGCACCCGGTCTGCCAACAGGCCCTCCTCAGTGCGGTCGATAAATTGAATCATACTGTCCAGCTGTTCCTGGGTGTTCCACCGGCCCCATGTGGAGCGGTAATACTCCTCGGTGACAAATTCCAACGCCGGAGCAGTCTTACCGTAGACGCGGCCGCTCTCCGTGATGCCGCCCTGAGCGTCCACGGCACCAATGACCTCCTGGGGAACCGCCATATCTTCGTTGAAGCTGTCCCCACCGGTCTGGAACTGCCCCGCATCGGCCAGGATAAAGTCGCTGGCGGTGAAGTTGGACACATATTTGTCCAAATCAAAGCCGCCCGTGAAGGTGACCGTCATAGTCAGCAGTACGACCGCCAGGGCCAAAGACAAGACAGTGATCACCGTCTTGCCCCGGCTGCGGCCCAGATTGGCCCAGGCCATGGACAGCAGAGATACGCCCTTGCCGTTTCGTTTCCCGTTCCGCTTCAGCGTCTTGCCCTCCGTGTAGCGCACCGCCTCTACCGGAGAGACTTTACCGGCCAGACGGCCGGGGCGGCTGCAGGAAATGAGGACGGTCACCAGGGCAAAGATTGCCGCGCCCGCAAAGAGGAGCGGGCTTACCGACACCACGGTGGTCACGGCATTGAGCCGGGCGGTAACGACAGGAGTGAGTACGCCGCCCAGCAGCCAGCCCAACAGCAGTCCGGCGGGGATTCCTACCAGAGAGAGAAGCAAAGCCTGGGTGCGGATGATC
>ERZ773258.1558-NODE-1558-length-17533-cov-3.348095_pt1 | contig 17533 bp, 17 predicted proteins | sample MGYA00511962_ERZ773258 | MGnify/ENA primary metagenome ERZ773258 (study PRJEB29015, sample SAMEA2737755) | human gut metagenome | biome: human gut; feature: human-associated habitat; material: faeces | place: China | collected 2012 ... | reverse complement strand
TACAAGCCCTCCGGCCTCTTTGCGTATAGTTGCAGCTTGGGCGGCGTACAGCTCCCTGCCCGGCAGGGACATCCGGGAGGCGGAGCGGCTGGCAGGATTATTTTGATGAAAAATGGTCCGCGCTGTGTTATGATGAAAAAAGAAAATTACAGGGCAGAGCGCGCTCTGCCCAACGTCAGGAGGAGAAGAGATGGCAAAATACCAGTGCAGCGTATGCGGGTACATCTTTGACGAGGAGAGAGAGGGAAAATCGCTGGAGGCTCTGCAGGAGTGCCCGGTCTGCCATCAGTCCAGAAGGGCGTTCGAGCCGGTGCGGGACGCGGAGATTCCGGCGGAGCGGGAAGAGAGGGCGGCGCCGCTGGATTATCCGGAGGCCTACAGCAGAAGGGACGAGTCCGTGCGCTACATGAAGGAGATCCACCAGATGGCGGTGAGCGGCAGCTCCATCATTGACGCCATGGGGACCAGGCTGCCTGTGCCGGGCTGGGACGAAATCCTGCTGCTGGGGGCGCAGCTGAACCCCATGCCGCTGGACGAGCACGCCCCGGTGAACACCACCACCGTGATTGGAAAGCACGCCGAAAAGCCGCTGGTGCTGGAAAATCCGGTCTACATCTCCCACATGTCCTTCGGCGCGCTGTCCAGGGAGACGAAGGTGGCGCTGGCCATGGGCAGCGCCATGGCGGGCTCCGCCATGTGCAGCGGGGAGGGCGGCATCCTGCCCGAGGAGATGGCGGCGGCGGACAAGTATATTTTTGAATACGTGCCCAACCGCTACAGCGTGACGCCGGAGCACCTGCGGGACGCGGACGCCATCGAGATCAAGATTGGGCAGGGGACCAAGCCGGGCATGGGCGGCCACCTCCCCGGGGAAAAGGTGACGCCGGAGATCGCCAAAATCAGGAACAAGCCGCTGGGACAGGACGTCATCAGCCCGTCCCGGTTCCCGGGGATTGACACCAGGGAGGATTTGAAGGAGCTGGTGGACCAGCTGCGGTTTGCCTCCGGGGGGCGTCCCATCGGCATCAAGATTGCGGCGGGCCGGATTGAGCGCGACCTGGAGTTCTGCGTGTACGCCCAGCCGGATTTTGTCACCATTGACGGCAGAGGCGGGGCCACAGGGGCCAGCCCGCTGATGGTCCGGGACTCCACCAGCGTGCCCACCGTCTATGCCCTGCACAGGGCCAGAAAGTATCTGGACAGCGTCCATTCGGACATCTCCCTGGTGATGACGGGCGGATTCCGGGTGTCCTCCGACGCGGCCAAGGCCATCGCCATGGGCGCGGACGCGGTGGCAGTGGCCTCGGCGGCCCTGATGGCGGCGGCGTGCCAGCAGTACCGGATCTGCGGCACCGGAAAGTGCCCGGTGGGCGTGGCGACGCAGGATCCGGATCTGCGCTCCCGCTTCCACATGGAGGCGGCGGCCAGGCGGGTGGGGAACTACCTCAGCGTGACGCTGGAGGAGCTGCGCGAGGTGCTGGGCGCTGTGGAAGTGGACGGCGCCGTCACCCGCATGCTGGGGGAGGGCGAACAGCCCCGGGCCCCTGGAATGAAGTACCGCCACTACGCGCCCAAGGCCCCGGTGACGGTAATCCGGGGCGCTCCCGCCGAGGCTGCCCGGTACATCCGCTGCCGGCTCGCAGATGGAGATGGGGTGATCTGCTTCAACGAGTTTGTCCCCCTCTTTGAGGGACACCCGGTAGAGCCCATCGGACCTGCGTCCGACCCGGCGGAACAGGCGCGGCGTGTCTTTGACGCCCTGCGCTACTTCGACGGCACGGAGACCGGGCGGATTTGGGCCATGTGCCCCGACCCGGAGGGGATCGGTCTGGCGGTCTCAAACCGGCTGAACAAGGCGGCGGGCTTTCACATTGTAAACCTGGAGGCGGAACCATGAGCGAAAAGCGGAGCATTGTTTTCGAGGCTTTGGAGGCGTTGGGTGTTCCCTACGAAGTGTGGGAACACCCGGCGGTCTATACCATTGAGGAGATGGACGCGCTGCACCTGCCCGACCCGTCGGTGGTGGTAAAGAACCTCTTCCTGCGGGACGCCAAAGGGAAGCAGCACTTTCTGGTGGTGCTGCAGAAGGACAAGCAGGCCGACCTGCGCGCCCTGGGGGAGCACCTTGGGGTGAAGCTCAGCTTTGCCTCTGAGGAGCGGCTGATGAAATACCTGGGACTGGAGAAGGGGGCCGTGACCCCCTTCGGTATCCTGAACGATACGGAACGGGCGGTAGAGGTGCTGCTGGACGCCGATTTAGAGTGTATGCCCCTGATCGGGGTTCACCCCAATGAGAACACGGCTACGGTGGTGCTGAAACCGGCAGATCTCGTCCGGATCATCGAACGCCACGGGAATCCTGTGGAGTACATGAAGGTGTGAGCGGCACAGAGGGAGGGGGATCATGAAAATCATCGGCATCACCGGCCCTACAGGTGCGGGTAAGACCACGGCGCTGAACGCCCTGACAGCTCTGGGAGCCAGGGTCATTGACGCCGACGCGGTCTATCACGAACTGCTGGAGGAGAGCGCCCCGATGCGGGAAGCGCTGCTGGAGCGTTTCGGCGTATCTATCCTGGACGGGCGGGGCAAGATAGACCGGAAGCGGCTTGGAAACGTGGTGTTCGGAGATCCGGCCGCCCTGGCCGATCTGAATGCGGTGACACACCGCTTCGTCACAGCTGAAATTGAACGCCAGGAGGAGGCGGCTGCCCATGAGGGCTGCCCCGCCGTGGCTATCGACGCCATTGCCCTCATCGAGAGCGGAGTGGCGGCGCGGTGCGATGCGGTGGTGGGGATACTGGCCCCGAAGGAGCTGCGGGTGGAGCGCATTATGGCCCGGGAGGGCATCTCGGAGGCCTATGCGCGCCGCCGGGTAGAGGCGCAGCAGGGAGATGAATTTTTCCGCGCGGGCTGTACGCATATCCTGGTAAACGACGGGGCAGAAGAGGCGCCGGCTTTTGCAGAGCGGGCGCTGATTCTGTTTGAACAAATCCTGGAAGGGGACTAGAAAAGTTCATATTTCCGTGGTATCCTTGCACCATGAGCTGAATTTGAAGGAGGAATCCCACGATGGAAGAAAAGCAGAAGACCGCCGGCGAACTGCGGCGGGAGTCTCTGTGCTACCGGCAAAAAAATGGTTATGACCGCCTGTCCCAAGAGGCTGAGGCGGCCATGAAGTCCTACTGCGAGGACTATAAAAGGTTTCTGGATGCGGGCAAAACCGAGCGGGAGTGCGTGGATGAGACCGTCCGGCTGGCCGAGGCGGCGGGCTTTAAGCCCTTTACCAGAGGTATGGCCGTCAACCCCGGTGACAGGCTCTACCGGGTGAATCGGGGCAAGGCCGTGATGCTGGCCGTCATCGGTCAGCGCTCTCTCAGCGAGGGCGTGAGCATCGGCGCGGCCCACATCGATTCTCCACGTCTGGACTTGAAGCAAAACCCACTGTATGAGGACAGCGAGTTGGCCTTCCTCAAGACCCACTACTACGGCGGTATTCGAAAGTACCAGTGGGTGACCATCCCGCTGGAGCTCCATGGCGTCATCGCTATGAAGGACGGCTCCCGGATTCGGGTGTCGGTGGGCAGCGGGGCGGGCGACCCGGTCTTTACTGTGGACGATCTGCTGCCTCACCTGGCCCAGGAGCAGGCCAAGAAGCCGCTGGCCGAAGCCATACCTGCTGAGAGCCTCAATTTGCTGGTGGGCAGCCGCCCCTTTAAGGACGACGAAGGGGCCGAGCGGGTCAAGCTGGCCATCCTGGATTTGCTCAACCAGAAATACGGCATCGTGGAGGAGGATTTCATCTCCGCGGAGTTGTCTGCTGTCCCTGCTTTCCGGGCCGCCGACGTTGGCTTTGACCGCTCCCTCATCGGCGCCTACGGCCACGACGACCGGGTGTGCGGCTATGCCTGCCTGGCCGCTCTGCTGTCTCTGACCACGCCCCGGCGTACCGCTGTATGCATGCTGGCCGACAAGGAGGAGATCGGATCCGAGGGCGTATCGGGGATGAAGTCGGCCGCTTTTGATACCTTTATGAGCGACCTGTGTGACGCCCAGCGGGTGCCCCTCAAGACCTGCTATGAGAACTCCTTCTGCCTGTCCGCCGACGTGTGCGCCGCCTACGATCCCAATTTTCCCGAGGTTTTTGAGAAGCGAAACAGCGCCCGGGTGAACTACGGGCTGGGCCTGTGCAAGTATACCGGCAGCCGGGGCAAGTCGGGCGCCTCGGACGCCTCCGCCGAGGTGGTGGCCTACGCCCGCAAGGTGCTGGACGAGGCAGGCGTAGTCTGGCAGATGGCCGAGCTGGGCAAGGTGGATCAGGGCGGCGGCGGAACCGTGGCGGTCTATATGGCGGAGCGGGACATCGACACACTGGACGCAGGCGTTCCCGTCCTCTCCATGCACGCCCCCTTCGAGACGGTCTCCAAGCTGGACTGCTATATGACCTATCAGGGCGTGAAGGCCATCTACGAGGCGTAAACAGCAATAAAAAGTGCGCGCATCCCAACCAAGTACGGAAGGGATGCGCGTATTTCTATTTTTTTCTGCCGTCAGCAGACTCCTTGACAAAGGCCCAGAAGGCGGCGGAGGAGGGGGGGAGGGGACAGTTCCTGGCCCGTACCAAAACCAGTTGCCAATAGAGGGGGGAGAGCAGATGAAGCGCCACAACCTGACCCATACCGTGGCGGTCGAGAAAGCCATGGTTAAAGTATTCGCTTCCAATAAAGGCTATCCCCATGCCTTGGGCGACGGAGAGCACCAGATTTTCCTCGCGCTCAGTGGTGACGGAGATCCGGTACTCAAAGCCTGCATCTTGGCACATCTGACGGTAAGTTCCAGGTACGCCGGTCTTCTCCGGCAGTGATACAAAAGAATCTGAGGCCAGCTCCAGCAGGGCGACAGTACCGCGTCCGGCCAGCCGATGCCACCGGGGCACCAGTACAATGAGCTCATGACGATCCAGAGGGAGACATTCCACCAGCGTACTGTCCAGATAACTGCTGGCGCACAGCCCCAAGTGGTACCGGCCTTCCGCCAACAGATGGGAGACTGCTCCGCCGTGTTCCTCGCTGAGGGAGAGCTGAAATTCGGGACAGCGCCGCTTAAACGCTGAAAATATAGAGAAATCGGCCACCATAGAGAGTGGGGGGATGGCACAGATTCGGATGATCCGCTCCCGGTTGACAGCGGACAGGGCAGATAAAAATGCCCGCTGTTCCTCCAATATCCGTTCGGCGTAGGGAATCAGCAGACGGCCCTCCTCGGTAAGGGTAACGCCGGTGGGCGAACGGCGAAACAGAGAAACACGGTAGGCGCTTTCCAGCCAGGCGATGTGTTTGGATACCGTAGGCGGAGTCAGATAGAGCGATTCGGCGGCCAGCCGAAAGGATCCGGTTCGGGCCACTGCGAGAAAGGTTTCCAGTTTGGTGAGATCCATGCTGCTGTTGCACCTCCGAGTATTTCAGTTTGACAGATTCCAAAGTGGAATGACAGATTCAAAAATGAGGTTACCCTGAAGGAACGGTCCTATGATAACATAAAAGCAGCCCCACCGCAAGGCGAGGGGAATTATGAAAAGAGGAGGCCCCGCACAATGAGAAGAGACTGGAACAAATATCTGGCGCTTCTAATGGCTCTAGCTCTGGCTGTTGGCTTGCTCAGTGGCTGCCAGAGAGAACGGCAATCCACAGGAGAAGCCCCGCCCGCCTCTCAAACTCCCGCTGCGACGCCTGTCGATGAACCGGAAGCCGAGCCGGAGGAAACTAGATCCTACATCTCCGGCGGACGCAACGTCCGGGCTGCTCATTATGACACCGGCGGCTACCTTGCATTTGCCGACAAGGCCCAATGGGTAGGGGAACTGTCCGGATCCTGGTACGACATGGGGAAAACCATTGGAGAACACACCGGCGAGATGATTGCCGCCTCCACTGATTACTGGTGGGAGCAGATGTGCAGTAGCCGCGGGGTGAATGAGACCATCGCGGCCATGGAGAAGTATGCAGAACAGATTGATGCGCTGGATCCCACACAAATTGAACTGCTTCAGGGTATGACCGACGGCGCGGCGGAGTGGCTGGATCAGGCCAGATATGGCGACAAGTCCAACCCTGATTACGGCGAACCATTTGATCGGGTGTTGGCAGCCAGTATTTTTGACTGCTGGCTGTGGGGCGATCCGGACTCCTATCAGGTAGGCGATGTGGCCAATGGTTCTGCTGAGGGGTTTATTACCGGAGGCGGAACCAAGGGCTGCAACAGCGTAGCAGTGAAGGGGAGTGCCACGGTGGACGGCAGTACCATCTCCTCGCAGGTACGCCATACCCAGCAGGCCGGCCTGTGTTACCAGGCGTCTATGACCTACTCGGGGGAGGGGTGCAATAAGGTCTGGACTGTGGGCAATGTTCCCGCCGCCAACGGTCTGCTGCTGGTCAATGACAAGGGAGTCTCTATTAGCCATCATTTTGGCGGAGCTACAACGGAAGACAGCCTGAGCTATGAGGGCGGCCCTTACTATGGCAGCGCATACGGCGTGCCCTGGCCCAACGCCCTCTTCTATGCCGCGAAGGAGGCTGATTCTGCAGAGGAGGCGATCGAGCTTCTGACCCATGGATCGGAACGCTATCGGGAGATCACCGGACGGACTACCATGCTGCGGGATGGGGCATGGAACTGGATGGTCTGTGACGAGGAAACACTGGCGGTGGTGGAGGTAAGCCCTGATCGATATGCAGTTCGCTACGCTGGAGAGTATACCGGAGAGGATTGGACTGATACGGACTATATTGTCTGTGCCAACCACTTTATCTGCCCTTACAGCTACGATGAGAACGATAACCGCACCGAAGTGCCTATGACGATATATAACGCCATGCCCGACAGCGAGGATCGATTTTGGACGCTGATGTGGGAAATGAAGGAGCAAAAAGGTGAGATTGACACCTATTGGCTGCAGAACCTCTTCTCCACGACCTATCTGCGGGATCGGGAGAGCGGAGAGATTATCTATACCGCTCAAGATGAGACAGGGAAATGGATGCCCGTTGGGTTTACTTACTCCAGTGTCCAGGGAACACTTCAGGACGGCGGCCTGACTGGAGGAACCAATGCTGCCAAGCTGGCGGTATTGGACGGAAAAGACAGCATCTGCTACTTTACCTTGGGTAATCCTATGGACTGGGAAGGCGAATGGGATCAGTACCATTTCGAAGAGTAGAAGAAACTGAGCGACGAAGCGGGCAGTATACTGCAAAAAGCAGTATGCTGACCGCTATTTTTGATGAGAAAAGCCATTGGTAGAGGCGGTGGTTCCCAAAAGCTTTAGCTGTGCCCAGAGAAAATATCTGAGAGAAGCGAGGAGCAAGTAAAAAACGATAGAGCGATAAGGGATAAAATATCCGAAAACAATAGTGGGAGCACCCTGCGGCTATTTGAATAGCGGCAGGGCGCTCCATACAAGTGAGATTATGACTTATAGGATCTGCTGGTCATAGGCCCTAAAGGAGCTTGCGCAAACCGCTGATATGGCCGATGGTTATGATTTAAACTTAATTATTTGGGAAGAGACAGGGGGATGTCTGCCACCGTGACGCTCTCCAGGCCGTCCAGGGTAAGAATTTCGTCAAAAATCGTCCCCTTCTGGCAGACAGTTTCTCCGCCGCTGGGGGAGATGCCGCCGCCGGCATTGCTCAGATCTAGGGTGGTACCGTCGGTGAAGGTGAGAAGAATGGGGAGGGACTCGAAATAGAGATAGGACTGCTCACGGTCGTGCTCGCTCTGCCGGCCGCTGGTACGGGCTTCATCCCATTGGAACTCGTTATGCACGGTGTAATTGACCTGGATGGACAGGGGGGAGATCACGACCTCGTCCAGGGTGGCATCCATGCCGTTGAGCTGGAAGGACTGCTCGGCAGGGAGATGCACGGAGGAATCCTCAAAGGCAAAGTCGAACTTGAGCTTCCAGGTGCCGTCCGCTACCAGTTCCTGGCGGCTCATGTCGCTGTTGGTGTAAACAGAGAGGTTTTGGAACTTGACCTTGGCGGTGCCGGACTCAATGGGGACATCCGCCGTCATCAATTCTACATACTGGACCGCGTTGTCGCTGGGATCGGCGTCGAAAAAGTAGGCCGAGCCGTGGGCGCCGCCATGAGTTCCCACGTCGGCGCCGAAGTTCTCAAAGGAGAGGGGGAGCACGCCGTTGATCGGAGTCAGGTCTTCCGCCAGAGGCGTGCCGTCGTCCCGGGCGATGGTATAGAGGATGGCGTAGCTGTAGGTGTCCCCGATAATGGCGTCGGCGGTGATGGTCACGCCGTTGTCGGTGGCGCTGGCCCCGACAGGCCGGCCGATCCGGTCGATGATCTCGGTCTGGGCGGGCGCGCCGCCGAAGAGGCTGGAGAGGGCCTCGCTGGCGGGGCGGAGGACACCGGCGGCGCCGGCGGTGCCCACCAGCACCAGAGCTGCGGCCACCCCAACGGCGGCGATTCGGCGCAGGGGAAGGACGGGGCGGCGGGGCCTCTCCGGCCGGAGGAGCCGCTCCACCATTTCTTCCTTTTGCTCCCGGGTGAAGCGGAGCTGTTCCATAGAGTTGTGATAGTGATTCATACCAATCCCTCGCTTTCCAAAAGTGTGCGGAGCTGATGGCGGCCCCGATTGAGCCGTGTGGATATTGTGGCGGGCTTTTCGCCAAGGAGATCCGCAATTTCCCTGGCCTCATAGCCCTCGTAATAGTAGAGATAAATGACGGCGCGGTACTTGGGAGGCAGCAGATTGACGGCGGCTAAAAGGCTCCCGTCCCCGGCCTCAGGTGCGGGGACGGCGCCAGCCGCATCCAAATTTACGGTGGTCTGCCTCCAATGGCTTTTCAAATGGTCCTTGCAGAGGTTGACAGCCGCCCGAATAATCCAAGCGCGCTCGTGTTCCTCAGAGTCAAAGCGCCGGGGCTTTTGAAGCAGCTTGAGAAAGATGGTCTGGCAGATATCCTGGGCGTCGTAGGTGCTTTTCAGGTAGGTATAGCTCAGCCGCAGGATCAGGTCTGAATAGGTGTGTACCAGCCGTTCGGCCTCCGAACGGTCCAGCGGGGTTTGCATAGGGCTCACATCCCTTCCTCTTGGTGTCAAAGCGCTTTCACCTGGAATACGAATGAGACGGGCAAAATCTTTCATCGGATGATAAGGAAGATAAAAAAACGGAAAAGGAGCTGCGGCGCCGGGACAAAAGGAAAAAGGGCGCATACCGCAGCACATGCGGTATGCGCCCTCAGACTGCCGCAGAGGACGCGGCAGCTATCTGGCCGCACGGTAGATGGCGGCAATGTCCTCCTTGCCGAGTTTTTTTATGGCGCCGATAGTCCGGGTCTGGTGGAAGGAGCATGTTTCGGACAGCGTCTCAATCTGATCGTCGGTGAGTGTCAGCCCCAGCTCGCCGATGCTGGTGGGCATCCCGATGGATCGGAAAAAGTCCTCCATGGCGGCGATGCCGACCAGGGCGGTTTTCTTGTCGTCCCCGAAGCTGGGCAGGCCCAGTACCATCTGGGCAAGGCGGGCAAAGCGGGCGGGGGCCTCCTGGTATACGTAACGGGCCCAGCTGCCCCAGACGGCGGCGAGCCCAGCGCCGTGCGCCACGTCGAACATGCCGCTCAGCTCGTGCTCCAGCTGGTGGCAGGCCCAATCCCCGCCGTCAGTTCCAAAGCCGGTGAGGCCGTTGTGGGACAGACTTCCCGCCCACATGACCTCGGCACGGGCTTCGTAGCTGCCGGGAGCCTGCATGAGAATGCCGGCATTGACAATGACGGTGCGCATCAGGGCCTCCGCCATACTGGCAGTGATCTCCATGCCGCCGTCGTGGTAGAAGTAGCGCTCCAGGGTATGCATCAGAATATCGGTGCAGCCGCAGGCGGTCTGGTAAGGGGGGAGGGTGGCGGTGAGCTCCGGATTCAGCAGGGCAAACCTGCAGCGGCACAGGTCGTTGTTGCAGCCCCGTTTGAGCCAGCCCTCCTCGTTGGTGATGACGGAGGAATTGCTCATCTCGCTGCCGGTAGCGGCCAGCGTGAGCACGGTCCCCACTGGCAGGCAGGCGGAAGGGACGCGCTTCCTGCTGTAAAAATCCCACACATCCCCCTCGTTGGCAAGGCCATAGGCGATAGCCTTGGCGGAATCGAGGACGCTGCCGCCCCCCACGGCCAGGAGAAAATCCACGCCTTCAGCCCTGCCCAGTGCAATCCCCTCACGCACTTTGGAGAGCCGGGGATTGGGCACAACACCGCCCAGTGTGACATAATCCACGCCGGCTTCGGACAGTGAGGCGCATACCCGCTCCAGAAGGCCGGAGCGCACCGCACTGCCGCCGCCGTAGTGGACCAGTGCCTTGACGCCGCCGAATGCCCTGATCATGCGGCCGGCCTCCTGCTCGCTGCCCCGGCCAAAGAGGACTTTTGTAGGGGTATTGTATTCATAGAGATTCATTTCAAGAGCTCCCTTTCATTCTAAAGTCCGGAATAAAGGTATCATACCTGATTCAGAGCAGAGAATCAAGAAGGAGCGGAAGAAGCAGGGGAGAAGTCCTGGTAAGTTTTGTACTTTGCGGACAAATCAAGGAAAAGGTGAGTACAAAATATGACACGGACCAGGGGGCCGCCACTTCATGGCCCGGACAAAGTCCTCTATACGTATACGGCGTATACGGCCGAAAACGGCGGGCGAAACGGATATGCGTTTGCCTGAGGGAAGATGAGACCGGAGTATCCTGCCCCTGGGGTGCGGATGCTCCGGTCTCATGTATGCTTCTATGCGTCCCTTCCGTAGCCGTCGGGGTGGGCGGAGTGCCATGCCCAGGCAGAGGCGATGATGTCCTCCACATGGGTGTAGCGCGGCCTCCAGCCCAGAACCTCCATAGCCTTCCGGCTGGAGGCGATAAGGGTGGCGGGATCGCCGGGACGGCGGGGCGCTTCCTCCACAGGAATGGGATGGCCGGTGACCCTTCGGGCCGCCTCAATGATCTCGCGGTTGGAGAAGCCCTGCCCGTTGCCCAGATTAAATGCGGAGGAGGGGCTGCCTGCCTTCAGGTAGTCCAGGGCGAGGAAATGGGCGTCGATCAGATCCTCGACATGGATATAGTCCCGGACACAGGTGCCGTCCCGGGTCGGGTAGTCCGTCCCAAACAGGGACAGCCTCTCGCGCTTGCCCTGAGCCACCTGCAGGATGACAGGGATCAGATGGGTCTCCGGCCGGTGGTCCTCGCCGATGGAACCGTCGTGCCAGGCGCCCGCCACGTTAAAATACCGCAGGGCACAGTACTTGAGCCCGTGAGCCTGACCGCACCATTTGAGCATATGCTCCACAATGAGCTTACTCTCACCGTAAGGATTGGTAGGGAGCTGCCGGTCGGTCTCCACAATGGGAATGTGCTCAGGCTCTCCAAAGGTTGCGGCGGTGGAGGAGAAGACCAGATAGGGGACGTGGTGGGCGACCATGGCCTCAATGAGGGACAGCCCGGCGGTGACATTGTTGCGGAAATACTGCTCGGGGACAGTCATGCTCTCCCCCACCAGGGAAAAAGCGGCGAAGTGGATGACAGCCTCAATGGATTCATGCGCAAAAATGGAATCCAGAAATGCACGGTCCCCCACGTCGCCGACGTAGAGACGGCCGCCCTTGAGAGACGCCCGGTGGCCCTTGGAGAGATTGTCGGCGATGACGACGTCCTCTCCCCGCTCCAGCAGGGCGGCCACGCAGTGGGAGCCAATATATCCCGCGCCGCCGGTGACAAGAATAGACATGGAAAAAACCTCCGTTCAACTGTTAATAGATCTGCTCCAGCAGAAACCGTCCGACACTCTCCATAGCCTCGGTGGCCCGCTTCATGGGAAACATCTGGAATACATGCCACATCTCCGCCCAGACCTCCAGTTTACAGGAGACTCCGGCCTGGAGCATGCGGTCCCGCAGGCGGATGGAGTCGGACAAAAGAATCTCGCTGCTTCCCACCTGGATCAGCGTGGGTGGGAAAAATTCAAAGCTGCCAAACAGGGGAGAGAGCAGGGGAGAGGACAGATCGTTGTCCAGGGCGTATACGCCGCGGACAGCCTTGATATAGTCCAACGTGAGCATGGGATCCAGCGCGGCTTTTTCCCGATAGGATTTCCCGCTGGCCGTCATATCGGTCCAGGGGGAGAAGAGGATCAGGCGGGCGGGGAGCCGCCGGCCGGCGGCTTTGAGCTGGTGCGTGAGAACCAGAGCCAGGTTGCCTCCCGCCGAATCTCCCGCCACGGTCACATCCCGGGCCCCAAATCCCAGATGCATCAGATAGTCCCATGCCCGCATGGCATCCTGAGGGGCGGCGGGGAAGGGGTGCTCAGGGGCAAGACGGTATTCGAAGGCCAGCACAGGATAGCCGGTTACATGAGCCAGTTTTGAGGCCAGGATCCGGGAGTAGCCCAGATTCCCGCTGGTATACCCTCCGCCATGGCAGTACAGAATGGCCCGGCGGCGATCATAGCCTCTGGTAGGACGGACCCAGGCGGCGTTCATGGGGCCGATCTCAAAGGGCTCCCAGCTCATGCCCGCCATGGGGGCAGCCAGTCTGCCCAGCAGCTCCTGACCCTTGCGCTGATGCTCCAAATCCTCGGGCGCCATGGTCTGGGGGGAGGCGGCGGTGTGAATGGCCTTCAGGGCCCGCATCATGGGGGCCAAACGATGCTTTTCGGCGGCCTCGCGCTGTTCCAGTGTGGGGCGTGTCAGCTTCATGCGTCTCGGGGTCTGCTCTTCCATATGGGAGGCCTCCTTTTATGAATAACTGGATTATAACACGCAGCGCCGGCAAAGAAAAGTAAAAAAGATGATGCGCGGCAGTTGCCTTGCCGTACGGCAGCCCCGTGCTGTCTTGGGAGGGGACGGCGTGTATCTGTCAGCCGATGCGGCCGCAGCCGTCACCCTTCCCCTTGTCTTGCGGTGCGGAAGGTGGTATGATAAGTAAACCAACAGACGGCAGAGGCAGGCGAAAGGTGGCAGGGAAATGGCCGGAGACAGGAACGTACGCAAGGATTGGTATAAACTGGATAACGCGGGCGTTTTATATAATGCCATTCAAAAGGAAAAGTACTCCGCCATCTATCGATTCTCCGCAGTCATGACAGAGCCGGTGGATCCCGCTGCCCTTCAGCGGGCGGTAGACCGCACAGTGCCCCGTTTCCCCACCTTCCGGGTTCATATGAAAAGAGGGTATTTTTGGAATTACCTGGAGTTTAACGATGCGCCGGGGCCTTTTGTGAAGGAGGACATGTCCAACCCCTGTCAACCGGTTCGCTTTAAGGAGGACGACGGCTGGCTCATCCGCTTTTTCTATTATGAGCACCGAATTTCCCTGGAAGTCTTTCACGCCGTCTCCGATGGGGCGGGAACGCTGACCTTTTTTAAGACTCTGCTGGCGGTCTACCTGAGGGAATTGGGACATGACATCCCCAATACAGGCGGTGTTCTGAATGTGGACGAGCCCCCAAGGCCAGAGGAGCTGGAGGACGCCTACGCCCGGTATGCGGGCAAAAAGGTTCTGCGTTCCGGGCGGGAAAAGTCGGCCTATCAGAACACTGGGACGGCGGAGCCCTTTTATACGCTGAACGTCACCATTGGCTTTCTTCCGGTGGACCAGCTGAAGGAGAAGGCCAAATCCTATGGGGCGTCGATTACGGAGTATCTCACGGCAGTCTTTCTCAAGGTTGTCGCTGACAAACAGCACCGGGAGAATCCGAGGCACGAGAAGCCGGTGGCCGTGGCCATTCCCATCAATCTGCGGTCATGGTTTCCGTCGGAGACAGTGCGCAATTTTATACTCACGGTCCGCCCTTCTATCGATCCCTCTCTGGGAGAATATACCTTTTCGGAAATTGTGAGCCAGGTCCACCATTACCTGCGGCTGAATATCAACCGTCAGCGTTTAAGAGCCGTTTTTACCGGGAATGTGAGATATCAGTCCAACAAGCTGATCACCATGATTCCAAGTGTCTTTAAAAATCCTGGGGTGTCCTTTGCCTACAAGTCTACGGGAGTCAGGCCCTATTCGGGGACCTATACCAATCCGGGCGCCTTTCAGGTGCCGGATCAGATGGTACCCCATATTCGCCGTATGGAGATTATTCTGGGCCAGGCCACCAAGCCAAGAGTGCACTGCGCCTCCATGAGCTACCAAAACACCATGTCCATCGCCTTTGCCGGCACTTTGCAGGAGACCGATACCGAGCGGGAATTTTTCCGCTTTTTGGTGAAGGAAGGCCTTCCTGTCAAAGTCGAGAGCAACCGCCAGTACCAGTAAGGAGGTACGCCATGTCCTATTGTGTCAACTGCGGTGTGGAGCTGGATGCCACAGCCCGCGCCTGCCCCCTGTGTCAGACCCCGGTGATGAATCCCCGCCAGCCGGTCGATACCGCCTCTCCGCCGCCATTTCCCACGCAGCGCAAGGAGGTGGCCCCCGTTTCCCGCTGGGAGTTGGCCATCCTGCTCTCAGCCATGCTGGCCTCTGTGGCGGTGTGCTGCGGTATTTTGAATCTCTTTTTGCAGCCGGAACGGGGATGGTCCCTGTATGTCATCGGCGCCGCCATTATGGTCTGGATCTGGCTGGTACCCCCGCTGCTGATGCGTGGGCTTCACCTGCTGCTCCGGCTGGTATTTGACGTGGTGGCCGTGGCGCTGTATGTCTATCTCATCTCTCTGGATCTGAATGGAGAACCCTGGTTTATGGGGCTGGCTCTGCCCATTATACTGACCGGCGGGGCTGTGGTCCTTTTCCTTGGACTGGTTCTCCAGCACGGGAAGCGCTCGATTCTCTCAGGCATCACCATTTGTATCGGTGCGGCTGGAGTAGTGGCTGTCTTTGCCGAGCTTTTTGTGGATCGATGGCTCTACAGTACGTGGAATCCGGACTGGTCTCTGATTGTACTCACGGTCTGTGTGGCGCTTATCATCCCTCTGCTCATCGTCCGGCGAGTGCCCTCGCTCCGCGAGGAGGCCCGGAGAAGGTTTCACATGTAAAAGCCAGACATCTTCCTGACACTGCGGACACAGGCAAGGTGTCCCTGATACAGAAGGTGTTTCATTGGTCCTGACGGCTTGAGAGGAGCGGAGACGTATGAACTGGAACATGGGGAATATCCCGCCCGGCAACTGGAGACCCGACGATGAAGAAGAGGTCTGGAAGCCGGGCTGGGGAGCGATGCGCGGCGCCCAGACGCTGAGCGTTTTCGGGCTGCTCTGCGCTGTCTTTGTCAGCGCTCCGGTGGGAATTCTGCTGGGGATTGCCGGTATGCTGCTGTCCTATTTGGCCAAACGCGCAGGTTATAGCAAAAAGGCCCCGGTGGTAAGCTTCGCCATTTCGCTGATCGCGGCCGCAGCGGGCGCCGTTCTGCTCCTGGCCGCCGGTCCGGGCGGCAGATAGAGAACCGGTTGACGGATGGCGAACCCTGTCGTATAATGAGGAAAAGGGCTGCTGGGGACTGCATGATGCAGCCCGTACCAGGTACGAAAGGGGCTGGGTGCCGGTGGACGGAAACTACAACTACAATGGCAATTCGCCGAACGGGGAGCAGCCTGGACAGAGTGCTGCGACCATCTCTATGGTACTGGGCATCGTGGGGCTGGTGTGCGCCCTGGCGGTGAACGGTTTGGTAGGCATGGTGTTGGGAATCATTGGCCTGATCTATGCCAGCAAGGCCAAAAATGAGGGATACGAGGGTACCAACCGAACGGTAGGCTTCGCACTCTCTCTTGCCACTGTGATCCTGGGCGCCGTGATGCTGGTGGCCTGCGCTGCCTGCGTGGGTACCGTAGGAATTTTGAGCCTCCTCTAAAATAGTTCCAACAGGGAAATAAATTCTTGACGCTCTTTCTGTGCTGTCGTATAATGAAGCAAGGCGCAGAAATTGTCCTGTCTTGTCATCGTGGAGGCAGAACTGCTGCGGAGATTTAAGAGAAGGAGTTGACAGAGGATGAACGAGAATGGAAAGCTGCCCGGTCAGGGTGCGGCTACCGGCAGTCTGGTGTGCGGTATTATTGCCGTTGTGTGCTGGTTTTTCGGGTATACCACAATTATCTCCCTGATTTTGGGGATTATTGGCCTGGTGATGGCCTCTAAGGCCAAGCGGGAAGGCTATACCGGCGGTATGCGTACGGCCGGCTTTGTACTCTCTCTGATTGGCGTGATTGTAGGCGCCATTGTCCTGGTGGCCTGTGTGGTGCTGGCAGGCGTGCTGGTGGGCGCCGGAATGCTCTACTAAAACAGCGGTTTCTTGTACACAGGGAATGCGGCATGGCCTGGGGGCGGTGCCGCATTCTTGTGCCTGCACGGGGAAAGGAGGGTATGATGCTGCCCACTGTAACGCTGCTGGGACGGGTATTGCCCACTTATGGACTCTTTGCAGCTCTGGGGGCGGTGCTGGGGCTGGGAATCTCCCTGCTGCGCTGCCGCGCGTTTGGCCGGTCCCGGGATGACTGCGCCTATCTGTTTGCCTTTGGGGCGATAGGGGCGATCATTGGGGCCAAGGCGCTCTATCTGCTGACCGTCCTGCCTGAGCTGCTGGCGGATCTCCCTTTGCTCTGGGAGGATACAGCCCTTTTTGCCGCCCGGTATATTTCAGGCGGTATGGTCTTTTACGGCGGCTTTTTGGGCGGCATACTGGGCGCCTGGGGGGCGGCCCGCTACTTTCACCTGCGCCTGACCGGCTTTTTTCCTGTACTGATTCCGGCTCTTCCGCTGGTCCATGCAATGGGCCGGATAGGCTGCTTCTGTGCCGGATGCTGCTATGGCGTGGAGGCGCCTGCGCCTCTCGGGATCGCATTTACCCAATCAGCTGCCGCGCCTAACGGAGTGCCGCTTTTTCCCGTGCAGCTGTGGGAATGCGGAGCGGAGCTGGTGATTTTCTGCTTCCTGCTGTGGTATACGGCCCGCCCGGTTTCCGGGCCGCGGATTCTGACGGCTTACGTCCTGTGCTACGCTCCGGTGCGCTTTGTGCTGGAGTTCCTCCGCGGGGATGCCGCGCGGGGGATTTTGGGCCCGATGTCCCTGTCGCAGTGGATCAGCCTGGCCGCTCTGGCCGCCGCCCTGAGCTGGCTGCTTTTTGAGAAAGGCCGGCGCGGGAAATCATGCCCGCCATAGGTATGGCGGACGCCTGCTGCGCGGAGATGGAATATATCAATGAATATACAAATAAAAACGAATATTATGCATATCGTCAGCATATCAAACCAGAAATATCGGGTGCAATTCGCATATTTATGCGAATTGCACCCTTGCTTTTTTCCCGCTGCCGTGGTACACTATGTCCAACAAAAACAAACGGAGGTTTTTTCCATGTCTGAGATAAAAAAAGTAGTGCTCGCCTACTCCGGCGGTCTGGATACGTCCATCATCATTCCCTGGCTGAAAGAGCATTACAATAACCCGGAGGTCATCGCGGTTTCCGCCGATGTTGGGCAGGGAGACGAGCTGGACGGGCTGGAGGAGAAGGTCATCAAGACCGGAGCCTCCAAGCTGTACATCGAGGATCTGGTGG
>ERZ773258.1545-NODE-1545-length-17674-cov-4.088995_pt1 | contig 17674 bp, 18 predicted proteins | sample MGYA00511962_ERZ773258 | MGnify/ENA primary metagenome ERZ773258 (study PRJEB29015, sample SAMEA2737755) | human gut metagenome | biome: human gut; feature: human-associated habitat; material: faeces | place: China | collected 2012 ... | reverse complement strand
ATCCCACATTATTTTTAAATGTGGGATTTCTATCATCTTAACTTAATGACATTGCAGTTAAACTGGTGATTTTGATTAGAGTGTGGAGAGACTGACAAGGGGACAGAAGGAGAGCGGGGCTTGACCCCCTCGATTTTGTGAAAATATGTAGTTTGAGTGGGGCTTGACCCCCTTGATTCAGTAAAAATATGCTGTTTGAGTGGGGTCAGCCCCACTCGTTTTTATGAAAAAGTGTGGTTCGAGTGGTATGGTCCCCACTCGTTTTTGCAAAAAACTTCAAAACGAGTGGGTGAAATTTTGGGCTGAAGAGAGAAAATAAGGGATTTTGGTGCACAAATTTACAATATATGTAATTTTGCGAAGGGAGTGTAACCCACTCGATTCCATAAAAAAGTGTAGTTTGAGTGGGACTTGACCCACTCGATTCAGTAAAAATATGTTGTTTGAGTGGGGTCAGCCCCACTCGTTTCATGAAAAAACATTATTTCGAGTGGGGGCATACCGACCCAAAAACACTAAAAGTGTCGATTTGAGTGGAGCCGTACCCCCCTGAAAACTCTAAAAGCCTTCATCTGAGTGAGACAACGACTATCTGTTCTTATAACTTGGAGAGGTCACGACTCCACTCAAGCCGCAAGAAGCTAACTATAACCAACGGTACAACTAATAGTTTATCATATCCTCTTAAGAGCGTAAAAAACGAGCAGACTCATGTCTGCTCGCAATAGGGCGTAAGAAGTCCCTTATACAGGACACTCACGCTTTTCTCACATCTGTTAGGTTGGTATGCTGAGGATTTCCGTTAGCGATGGGCGTGGCCTTATCTGTCATTGTCAGAGTATTGATACATCCGCCTACATCAGCGCCGTCACCGGCAAGTCTGTACCAGCCGCCCTCGCTTACGGCAACTGTACCGGCAGCTATGCGCCGGGTGACTTTGGCAGGTATTCTGATGATTCCTCTGTCGTTAAACACCTCTGCCATATCCCCGTCGGATATGCCTCTGGCCGAAGCGTCGGCAGGATTTATCCACAGGGCGGTAGGGTCCAGCTCTTTTAAGAGAGAGTTCTCCTCGTTCTGAGAGTGACACCTACGTTTAGTATGGTAGGCGATGAGCTGAAGAGGATATTTTTCTTTAAGAGGATCTTCCGGGCCTTCGACGCAGTATATGTGGCCGGGAGAGCCGGGGATATCCTCCGGTCTGTTCATATCGTAGAGAGTCTTTGAAAATATCTCTATCTTTCCAGAGGGCGTATTGAAGGGAACGCCTTCATTTATATTCTCAGAAAAGTTCACTAAAGGCTTATGGGATTTGTATACGTAAAATGATTTTTCTTTGAACTCATCGAATTCAGGGAGCTCCGTTTCAGATCTGCGGCATTGGTCATAGACATAACGCAGCCACTGATCAGCGCCGGAAAGACCGCAGTCAAATTCCCTTTTCAGACCTAAAAGCCGGGCGACCTCTCGTATCCACTCGTATTCAAACCGGCCTTTGAACAGCGGCTCGGTTATGTGATGATTATAGAGCAGGTAATCGTCGTCGGCCCAAGGCGAAGGGATGTTGTCTATCTCGAAGAAAGAAACGCCCGGTAGCAGTATATCGGCAAATTTAGCGCTGGGAGTCATGAACAGATCCGATAAGATCAGATAGGACAGTTTACCTTCCGTCTGAAGTATGCGCTTCGTATCGTTGGAGTTGGAATGTTGATTCATCACTATCCCGCTGGCCAAACTGTAGATGATTTTTATGCCGGAATCAAGTTTACTTACCCCTTTGAGACCGGTATACTCAGGGTTTACAGTATCCGGCCGATCTATGGCTCGAGTCCACTGGAAAACGGGAATCTTTCCCGGATAAGGGTTATCTAAAAGACTCATGCCGGGAGCGTCGTGCCCCTCCTTTAAATAAGGGATACCGGTGCTTCCTCCGCTGAGACCCACGTTTCCTGTCATACAGGCCAGAGCGACAAAGCCTCTGCACACCTGCTCTCCCACCAAGGTTCTCTGGGGAGCAAAGCCGGGCAGCAGGGCGGCAGGTTTGGTACAAGCGTACTCTATGGCCAGCTCTCTGATGACAGAAGCAGGGATACCGGTGATTTTTTCAGCCCACTGGGGAGTCTTTTCGATGCCGTCTCTGAGACCGAACACATGGCTGTGATAACTTTCCCCGGTCGGAACGCTGTCAGGCATGTGATCTTCATCAAATCCTATGCAGAATTTATCCATGAACTGCTGATCCTGAAGCCCCTCCTGCCAGATGGTATGAGCCATAGCGTCGATGAGAGCCGTATCTGAAGACGGTCTGATGGGAATCCACGTATCTGCCATGGTCATGACAGTATCGCTCATGCGAGGATCTATCACTATGATCTTGGCGCCTTTTTCCTTAGCTTTCATAAAATAATCTTTTGTCCCAAGTCCGTAGTGGCATGTGGCGGGATTAAAGCCCCACATGATGATGAGCTTTGAATCCACATATGTGGACTCGTGATTGCCTGCCCGCACTTTACCATATATATAAGGGGCGATATAAGCGGCGCAGGCCGCGCTGTAATAATTGTAATAATCCAGATAGCCTCCGTCTAAAGACAGAAGATTCTTCATGAATCTGTCGCCTCTTATGGCGGCGGAAACTCCTGCCGCATTTATTACAAAACGAGAACCGGGGCCGTATTCTTTCTTTGCAAGACGAGTGGCCTCGGCTATTTTAGAAACGGCATCTTCCCAGGATATTCTTCTGAACTTTCCCTCGCCGCGGGCGGCTATGCGTTCCATAGGAAACCTCAGTCTCTTTGACGTCAGGTAAGTATGACCGTAGGCTCTTCCCCTGGGACATCCTGAAAAGCGAAGGGGAGTTCCGTCGGTATCGGGCTCGATGGAAAGCAGACAGCCTTCGCTGACGGTAGCCAGCATCTTACATTTGCTTCCGCAGTCGCAGAAGCTGGCTACGCTGATCTTTTTCGGCTCTTCCACCGGAATTTCAGGCTGCTTGTTCCACATGTAAAAGTCCGATTTTTTCAGCAATTTTTCTTCTCCCGTCTGGTCGCCAGGCAGAAGTTCCAAAGCCCAGTCGAAGTAATCGCAGGAGATGATTTTTTCTAAAAGAAAGATTATGAAATCGGGAGCGTCGTACTTTTTCAGAGCCAGCAAAATCGTGTGAATCGTATCTGTGAGAAATTGTTCTTCAAACTTCGCGACGACCCGGCTCGCCTCGCTTTCGTCCATGGAACCTTTGAGGCCGCAGGCTGTGAGGTATTCTGCGAAGCGCAGCTGCTGACCTATAAAATCGGCCGGATTTCCGTCCATGTCTACAGTTTCATATCCGTATTCTTTATAAAATTTTATTACGTCACAAGTCACATGATTGAGCAGGACATCTTCGCCGGTCTTAGCCACAGAAGCCCACAGAGGAACGTATATATCGCTGTCCGTTCCGTAAAAAAGATCGCTATAAGTCTGATCGTCTGTGATTTTCTTTCCGCAAAACTCGCAAAACTGTCTGTAATCCTGAAAAAAGAGACGAAGGGCATAATAATTCAGATATTGCTTTTTAGTCATTTCTCGTTCCTGCCTTTATTTATCATGTCTTTTAGCTCTTGTATTCTAAAAAGATTGCCGATGATGGCCGCCCCTGCCAGCCTGCCGTCTGCCCAATATTGTTTTTCAAAGAATTCTCCCTGAGAATGATTTACGGAAAATATTTTTTTCGAAGTAGAGCTGAAGCAGCGGACTTCGTAATCCTTGTCAGGATCTTTTCCCATATCGCCTAAGGCGAAAAGGCTTATCTGAGGAGTGTTCATCATCAGGGAGGTATCGTAACTCTCGAGGAGAAGCCCCGAATCCTTGCCTGTCAGATCTGCGGCCGCATTGGCGCCGGCTGTCCTTCCCTGTACCATGGCTTCTGACCATAATGCGTAATTTAAGCCGTTATGCTGGGCGCAGTCTCCCGCGGCATATATATCTTTGTCAGAAGTCCGGCATCTGTCGTCTATGTCGATGGCCCTGGGCGCAGATACTGAATCCGGAAGTATGGATGTGTCTGCCTTTACGCCGCAGGCCATTATCACCATGTCGCAGCAAAACTTTTCTCCGCTTTCGACAGTGACGCTTTTAACTTGATTTTCGGAAGGCGAGGCGTCTATAGATGATATTTTAACATCGGTATATATATCGATGCCGGAGAGCTTCCGGCAGATCATATCGGAGAGCTCTCGGTCTATTTGTCTGGTCATCAGATAGGGCATGGCTTCCAGCACGGTGACATGAACTCCGTAGCGAGATAATTCTGCCGCCGTTTCAAGGCCTATGACTCCGCCGCCGATGATCACGGCTTTAGATCCGGCTTTACAGGCTTTTTTAATATCGTATATATCTTCGCTTCGTCTTATGGTAAAGACGCCCCTGCTGCCTGCTCCTGCAATAGGCGGTACAAAGCTTTCCGCTCCGAGAGTCAGGATGAGTTTATCGTAAAAATATATCTTCTCGCCGTCGCATATGTGCATAGCGCCGCTGTCTATGGAAGTGATCCTGCGGTCTGTGTGAAGTGAAATACCCAGGTCTTCATACCATGAACGATCATGTATGATCCAGTCCGAAGGATCGAAACTTGCGAAAGGCGTTTTGGTGAGCATGGGGCGAGAATACGGCAGATTTTTTTCTGCAGTGAATATGTTTATGAGGCCGCCAGAGTCTCGCTCTCTTATGGCTTTTGCGGCCTCTATGCCCGCTATGCCTGCTCCGATTATAACGTATTTATTCATGTGTTGATCCTGCCTCCTTTATCACCAGTCTTTTCTCAGGCTTGTTTATATAGAGACAGGGGCGCGTCTTCTCGGGATCCGGAAGAAAGCTCATATCTGCCGTCACCTCTTCTAAGGGGCCGAACTTTATACTAAAGGTGGGGCAGGCTAAAACGCATACGGGCTCAAGACCCTGCTCCCGGCGGTCTTTGCAGGAGTCGCATTTTTGGGAAACTCCGCGGCTCTTGCTGAAAGACACTGCCCCGTAGGGGCAGTTCCACAGACAGGCTCCGCAGCCTATACACCTTCCGTCGTCGTGCTGAGTAGTTCCGTCGCCGTCCTTGTACATGGCGCCTGTAGGGCAGGCCTTGACACAGGCCGCTTCTTCACAGTGGTTGCATGCCCCCGAATAAGGGCCTTCTCTTAGAACGGCAACTCTGCGGAAAAACTCCCCTGCTTTGAGATTGTGAATGTCTTTGCAGGCCACCTGACAGGCTCCGCATGCCACGCAAGTATTCATATTGTAGTAAAAACCCAATTTCTCCATTGTAGTCACCTCTGAAATCTGTTACACTGAAATTATACAACAAATCGGATGAAAAGTACCTATGAACAGAGAAATTTTTCGGGATAATTCTATAGGACTGCTGATATTGGCGGGCGGAAAGTCCGAGAGGATGGGTTCTGACAAGGCGGGACTTATCTTAGGAGAACTTACTTTTTCGCAGACATTGGCAGAGAACATGGGCCTCTACAGTGAGCGGCTCTTTTCTTCTGCAAAAGGCCCTGCTCCCTGTGGATTTTCACTTATAGCCGACAGCCAAAAGCTGACGGGAAAAGGCCCGATGGCGGGGATAGCCACCGCTCTCTCTGTGTGCGAAAGCCGGGCTCTGATGGTCGTACCCTGCGACTGCCCTTTTGCAGATTTTTCAGTAGCTGAGAAGGCGACTAGAGTCTTTCTCTCTTTAGATGATACAGGATGCGTACCTGTGATCGCCTCAGGAGATAACGGCATAGAACCGCTGATAGGTGTATATCCCAGGAACGCAGGACCGATTATAGAGAAACTGCTTCTCATGGGAAAGTACAGAGCGAGGGATATACTCGAGGCGACGGGATACCGCACGGTAAAGATACAGCAGGATAAACTGATAAACATAAATACACCGGAGGATTACATAAAGTATGGAAAGAGGAGATAAAGTTCAGATAACTATAGAAGACATTTCAACGGAGGGCCAGGGCATAGGCAAGACCGACGGGCTCGCCGTGTTTGTCAGAGAAGCAGTTATAGGAGATTTTGTCTTAGCTGAATTGACCAAGGTTAAGAAAAATTATGCTTTTGGCCGTGTAGCAGAATATACGAGGCTTTCTTCGTCGAGACAGGAGGCTCTCTGCCCTTATGACGAAAGATGCGGCGGATGTATATATCAGCAAACGAAATACGAGAGCCAGCTGACCCTGAAGAAAAAGCAAGTCAGGGACAAACTCATGCGCCTCGGCGGCATACAGGAGCCTGATGTGAAGGACACTATAGGGATGGAAGAACCTTTTCGCTACAGGAACAAAGCTTCGATGCCGGTCAGTACAGGAGGCCTCATAACTAAAAAAGGAGGCGTAGCAGAGCCTGTACACGAACCGAGGATAGGATTTTATAAGGCCGGGAGCCATGATGTGACAGATTGCAAAGACTGCCTTCTCCAGTCTCCTGCGGCTATGGCAGCGGCGGAAGCTCTCCGCAGGTTCATGAGAGAAGACAACATAACTTCTTATGATGAGCGCTGGGACAAGGGTCTGATGAGACACCTCGTAGTCAGGACAGCTGCCGGCACAGGAGAAGTGATGGTGATCCTGGTGATAAACGGCAAGGGTATACCTAACGCTGCAAAGCTAATAGAAATGCTGGATGAGGCCATATCCCAGCTCCCGCTTCAGATTGGACTTTCCGGAGAGAAAGTGGAGCTTAGCCTGGAAAGCGTGATCATCAATGTAAATAAAACAGGCAGAAACATCTACGGCAGCGAATGTATCACCCTGGCAGGGAAATCTTTTATAACCGAAAGAATAGCCGGCCTTGAATTTGAAATTTCACCGCTGTCATTTTATCAGGTGAATCCGGCTCAGATGCAGAAATTGTATAAAAAAGCTCTGGAGTATGCTGATCTTAGAGGAGACGAGACGGTGCTGGACCTTTACTGCGGAGTGGGGACTATAGGCCTCTTCTTTGCGGATTACATGCGAAAGTCCGGCGGAGACGGCCGGGTCATAGGTATAGAATCGGTGAGGGAGGCAGTCATAGACGCCAACAGAAATGCTGTGATAAACGGTATCGTAAATGCGCGGTATGTGTCCGGACTTGCAGAAGAGGAGCTGCCGAAACTGATGAGAGGCGGCGACGATGAAGGCATTGCCGTAGACAGGGCGGACGTGGTCATATTGGACCCTCCGAGAGCAGGATGTCATCAGCGTTTGCTTGAGGCAGTCTGCCGGCTTGCTCCGGAGAAAATCATATATATCTCCTGTGATCCGGCCACTATGGCCAGAGACATCAGATATCTGATCAACGATGGGTATGAGTTCTGCCAGGCGACTCCCGTGGATATGTTTCCCTGGACAGGCGCAACAGAGGTAGTGGCAAAGCTGATGAGAAGGTGATCACTGCATCAGATCCGGCCCCTATAATCATGTTGACTGTCACCAAAAATGAGAGTAAAATTTGTAAAAAGACGGTTAATGGGTATAAATATTTATATATGACCTCTTTACGGTCAGAAACAGGGGGCGGATATTTCGCCTTTCACATAAGGGAATAGAAAGAGGAGGAGTATTTATGATCAAAATCGCTATAAACGGATTTGGAAGAATAGGCAGACTTGCTTTCAGACAGATATTTGCAGACGATAATATGGAGATAGCGGCAATCAACGATCTGACGGAACCGAAGATGCTGGCTCATCTGCTGAAATATGACAGCGTACAGGGGGGCTACAGAAATCACGCTGTTACCAGCGGTGATGATTCTATAACAGTAGACGGAAAAGAAATAAAGATATTGTCAGAAAAAGATCCCGAGAAGTTACCATGGAAAGACATGGGCATAGATATAGTGCTCGAGTGTACCGGATTCTTCGCTTCTAAAGAGAAAGCTTCCGCTCATATCAGAGCCGGGGCTAAAAAGGTGCTGATATCTGCTCCGGCAGGAGATGACCTTCCTACGATAGTCTACGGAACTAACCATGAGACTCTCACCGAGAAGGACGACGTGATTTCCGCAGCGTCGTGTACCACCAACTGCCTTGCGCCTATGGCAAAGGCTCTCAACGATTACAGAGAAATCAGAACGGGATTCATGACTACTATTCATGCTTATACGGGGGATCAGATGCTGCTGGACGGCCCTCACAGAAAAGGCGATCTGAGAAGAGCCAGAGCCGGCGCAGTAAATATAGTGCCTAACAGCACAGGAGCGGCCAAGGCTATAGGGCTGGTAATACCTGAACTTTCCGGCAGACTCATAGGTTCGGCTCAGAGAGTTCCGGTGCCGTCGGGGTCCATCACCATATTAGACGCCACGTTAAAAGATGAAACCGAGAGCGTAAGCGTAGAGGGTATCAATGCGGCCATGAAGGCGGCGGCCAGCCAATCCTTCGGATATACAGAAGAAGAACTGGTTTCCAGCGATATAATAGGCATGGAATACGGCTCGCTTTTTGACGCCACTCAGACTCTCGCTCAAAGGTGCGGCACCAAGATATATGAAGTGAGGGTAGTAGCGTGGTACGATAATGAAAACAGCTATGTATCGCAGATGGTGAGAACTCTCAGATACCTCGAGAGATTTTTATGACAGGCGGAAGGGACAGTTGAAAATTAGATGAGAAAAATATTAAATATAGAGTACGGAGCCGTCCACGCCACATACTGGATGACATATGCCATAATCGGAAGCTTTGCGTCCGCATTTCTCTTAGGCAGAGGATACTCTAATTCAGAGATAGGTGTGATCTTGGCTGTCGGCAGCGTAGTAGCTGTCTTTTTACAGCCTGTTCTTGCGGATATCGCCGACAGATCTAAAAAGATATCTCTGATAGGACTTACCCAGATAGTGACAGTAGGGATGATGGTATTTACGGCTCTCAGTTTTATCATGCAGAGAGCGACCATCGCCTTGTCTGTGGTGTTCGTGATGCTGGTGGCATGGGATACGGCGCTGCAGCCTCTGTTCAACTCGCTGGCTTTTAAACTGGAAGAGAGCGGACACAAGATAAAATTCGGCATTAACAGAGCTATGGGGTCGCTGTCATATTCAATACTGTGTTCGTTTCTGGGCGCTCTGACCGAGAAGGCGGGAACTCAGATACTGCCTGTGACCAGCGAGGTAGTACTGATAATGATGTTCATAACGCTGTGGATTGTCAAGAAGCATTTCAGGAGAGCCTGCGCTGTACGCGAGGCGGAGCAGGCTGCCGTCGGTCTTCAGAAGGGCAGTATGCCGGAGGAGGATCCGGAAGAATCGCTGTCGCCGGCAGATGCGGCAGAAGATATAAATTTCGGCAAATTTATAAAGAGAAACAAATTGTTCGTGGCAGTCAGCATAGGCGTAGTCGGATTGTTTTTCAGCAACTCTGTGTTTAATAATTTCATGCTTCAGATCGTTCAGAACGTCGGAGGAGACGGCGGAGATATGGGAAGAATATTGTCGCTTATGGCGATGCTTGAGATCCCAGCTCTCTTCCTCTTCGACGTCATACACAGCAGGATATCCTGCAAAACGCTCCTGAAAATAGGGGCGGTAAGCTTTTTTATGAAGATATTATGCGCCTACATAGCCGACAGTGTTACAATGGTCTACATAGCCCAGCTGTTTCAGCCGGCGGCCTTCGGAATATTTCTGCCGGCGATGGTATGTTTTATAGATGAGATAATGGATAAAGGAGAGGCAGTAAAGGGCCAGTCTCTTTATACGATAATGACTACTGTAGGAACTATATTTGCCACTCTCATAGGAGGAAAGATACTGGACGCCGGCGGCGCAACTGAGCTTCTGCTGGTATCCACTCTTATAACCGGCGCCGGTGCGATTCTGATAATCTGCATAGTAGGAAGAGTTAAAAACAAGAAAATATACTAAAAGAACATGTCGCCTCATAACTTGTTATGAGGTGATTTTTTATGAAGAAAAAAATGATTTTCAGCTTCGGAGTCGTGGCCGTCATAGGTATGAGCATGTGGGCTCTCATCTTCGGAGTCATAGGAGGCAGCGGCCGGCCCATGGCCGGGACAGCCAATGAAGACGAAACTGCTGGCGAAAGCAGGAGTTCTGATACAGGAGAAGAGGAATCAGCAGAAGTTTCCGCCCAGACCAGCTGGGGGCTTTCTTTTCAGCAGGAAGGCGCAGCGCCGGTAGGGAATGCCACGCCAGAATACCTGAAAGAATACGGAGCCTATTATATAGATGAAGAAGGCGCGGAGGAAAAGAACATCTATCTGACTTTTGACGCCGGATATGAAAACGGATATACGTCAGATATTCTGGATGTTTTAAAAGAAGAGGAAGTTCCGGCGACCTTTTTTCTTGTAGGCAATTACATTGAGCAGAGCCCGGATCTGGTCAAGAGAATGGAAAAAGAAGGCCATACGGTGGGGAATCATACCATGCACCATCCCGACATGGCTTCCATATCAGAAAAAGAAGCATTTAAAAAGGAACTGGAAGATCTGGAGGCCCTGTATAAAGAGACTACCGGCAAGGATATGAAAAAGATATACAGACCTCCTCAGGGCAAATACAGTGAAGAAAATCTGAAACAAGCCTCAGATATGGGATACACGACTGTGTTCTGGAGCCTGGCTTATGTGGACTGGTACGAAGATAAACAGCCCACGAGAGAAGAAGCTCTCAACAAACTCAACGGCAGAATACACCCCGGAGCTATAGTTCTTCTTCACAGTACTTCTAAGACTAACAGCAAGATATTACAGGAGCTCATTCAGGGCTGGAAGGAGCAGGGATATAAATTTTGCAGTATTGATAATTTGTTAACTTGATAAATTGCTGAAGTTGTTGTATACTGAAAAAGTACTATATGCTGCGGTGAGGACTTTTATCAGACATTATTGTTAAAACCGGAATTATTATATGGTCCCGCGCCGGCATCGAGTGCGGTGTGTGATTATTTATAGAAAAGACAAGGGCAGTCAGGCCCTTGTCTTTACTTTACCGATAAAATTCAGCAAACATCAGAGATCTGCGCTGCTCATGGCATCGGCGCCGGCCGCCTCGCCTTCGGCAAAGCTTATAAAACAGCGGAAAATTTTAGGCGTTCGGTAAAAAATATGGAAAAAAGTGTTGCGTTTTTATACAAAGTTTTGTATAATTATGTTTAAAGAAAGAGATAAAAAGTTGCAAAGGAAATGAAAGAGTAATGGAATTGTATCTGCAAGGAATATTGATAGCGCTCAAAGGCGCGCCTGCCACCATAGGAGTGAGCCTGTTTGCCGTAGTCATTGGAGCGGCTGTAGGTCTTGGATTTGCGCTGATGAAGCAGTCCCGCAACAAACTGGTAAGGGCAATAGCAAAGATATACATAGAGATAGTGAGGGGAACTCCGATGATAGTTCAGGCCCTCATAATGGCTTTCGGAATCCCGTATCTGCTGCAGCAGAACGGAATACCGTTTAAATGGCCTGAACTCATAATACCGGCGATGATAGTATGCGGCCTCAACAGCGCAGCATACATGGCCGAAGTCATACGAGGAGGTATTCAGGCTGTGGATCCAGGACAGGTGGAAGCTGCCCAGTCTCTTGGTATGAGCAAAGGTCAGATAAACAGACTCATCGTTTTGCCGCAGGCTTTCAGGATCGTCATTCCTTCCTTCGGAAACGAATTTATAACACTTATCAAAGAGACCGCAGTGCTGTCATATGTGGGTATCGTAGAAATACTTAGAAGCGCTCAGCTCTGGAATGCGGCTACTCTGGCTACGTTCCCGGCTTATATAGGAGCCGCCGTGGTTTATCTGGCTCTCACTTTCCCTCTCTCAAGAGGCGTGGCAGCTCTTGAAAAACGCTTGGCAAAGGAGGGCGAATAAGATGATAAAAGCTACCGGTATACATAAACATTTCAACGGACTGCATGCTGTAAAAGGAGTGGACATCACCGTCGAGGACGGAGAGGTCTTGTGCATAATAGGGCCTTCCGGATCCGGAAAAAGTACTCTTTTGAGATGTCTGAACATGCTGGAAATGCCTGACGAGGGAACGGTAGAGGTGGACGGTCAGACCGTCACTTCAGAAAATCTGCAGCAGATGAGGACGAAGATGGCCATGGTTTTTCAAAATTTTAATCTCTTCAGCCATCTCACCGTCTTAGATAACATAACGATAGCTCCCGTACACGTGAAAGGCCAGGAGAAAGGCGCCGCCGAGGAAAAGGCCAGAGACTTGCTTAAACTGGTAGGTCTTGAAGAAAAGGCGGGAGCGTATCCGAGAAACCTTTCCGGAGGCCAGAAGCAGAGAGTCGCTATAGCCAGGGCGCTGGCGATGGACCCTGAGATAATACTCTTTGACGAGCCGACTTCGGCGCTGGATCCCGAGATGGTGGGAGAAGTTCTGGATGTAATGAAGAAACTGGCAGAAGAAGGTATGACCATGCTGGTGGTGACCCATGAGATGGGGTTTGCCAAAGAGGTGGCAGACGACATAATCTTTATGGCCGAAGGAGAAGTAGTCGAGAGCGGCAGCGCTGAACAGCTATTTGAACATCCGCATCATGAGAGAACTAAAAGTTTCTTAAAGAAAGTCCTCTGATTTCATCAGGCGAGATCCATATGGCACCTATACACCGACAACGAGGGAAGATGGAAGCCGCCGATGAGATAATGATTTTAATACATCAATCACACAAATAGAGATTCCCGGGCATGCCGCCCGGGAATCTCTATTTGACAGACGATCTGAGATATGTCGCGCGTCTGTTATAATTTAGTTTTGAAATAAAGAGCTCTCTGATGTATAATGATCTAAAATTACTTTTACGGAAGGTATTGAAGTGAAAAACAGATTTAGAACTATGGCGGCAGTCATCCTTCTGGCCGCCGTATTATCTTTAAGCGGCTGCGGAGACCGTCAAATTCAGGCTGCCGCAGGTCAGAGCCCTCAGGCGTCCTATGATCAGCTGAGCGATATTCCCGAATTTTACGGAGAACCATATGTGACCCTCTCCGGCAATGAGCCGGATTTCAGCCCGGAAGATATGGCCGCTGATTCCTTTGAAAACTACAGTCAGCTGGACAGTCTGGGCAGGTGCGGACAGGCTTATGCGATGATAAGCACCAAGACCATGCCGACTGCCAAGAGGGAGAGCATAGGACAGATAAAGCCCAGCGGCTGGCATACAGTCAGATATGATGATCTGATCCCCGATAAATATCTGTATAACAGGTGTCATCTGATAGGATTTCAGCTGGCAGGAGAAAATGCCAACGAAAAAAATCTGATAACAGGGACCAGATACATGAACGTAGAGGGCATGCTTCCTTTTGAAGATAAGGTGGCCGATTACGTAAAAGAAACGGGCAACAGAGTTCTCTATAGAGTCACTCCCGTATATGTGGGGGACGATCTTGTGGCAAGGGGAGTAGTCATGGAAGCGTATTCGGTTGAAGACTCCGGAGAGGGAGTTTCCTTCAACGTGTTCGTATATAATGTCCAGCCGGCAATCGTGATAGATTATGCCACCGGCGACAGCCAAAGAGCAGATACTTCTATGCCCGCAGATGATGACAAACCAGCCTTGGAACAGTCGGATCAGCTCTATGTACTGAACAACAGCACAAAAAAATTCCATCTGCCTGAGTGTGCCAGCGCAGATAAGATAAAATCAGAAAACAGAGAGGAGACGAAGACAAGCCGCAAGAGCCTCATGAGTATGGGATATGAACCCTGCGGCAACTGTAATCCTTAGAATATGGCTAAACATTCCAATCAAAAACTTAAAATATTATATCTGATGAAGATAATGGAACAAAATACCGACGATAAGCACGGGCTTACCATGGGCGAGATAATAACCGCGCTGAGGAGATATGGTATAGATTCCGAGAGAAAAAGTCTGTACGACGACTTTGACGTGCTCAGGACTTTCGGCATGGATATACAGCAGCGTAGAGGAAAAGAAGTACGATACCACCTTGCCAGCAGAGACTTTGAGCTTCCGGAGCTTAAGTTGCTGGTAGATTCTGTACAGTCTTCTAAGTTTATAACTCACAAGAAGAGCAGGACGCTCATAAGAAAGATAGAAAATCTTCTGAGCAGATACGAGGCTAAAGAGTTGCAGCGCCAGGTATTCGTCGCTAATCGTATAAAAGCGATGAACGAGAGTATTTATTATGTGGTTGACGATATACATAAAGCAATATCAGAGGACAGACAGATTTCCTTTCAGTATTATGAATGGAACGTAAAGAAACAAAAGCAGCTGAGAAAGAACGGACAAGTCTACAAAGTAAGCCCGTGGGTGCTGACCTGGGATGATGAGAATTATTATATGATAGCCTATGACAGCCAAAGCGGAATCATCAAACATTACAGAGTCGATAAGATGCTGGGCATACGAGTCTGTACCGAAAAGAGACAAGGGGCTCAGCTGTTTAAAGATTTCGATATGGGATTATATTCGAAGAAGACCTTCGGGATGTACGGAGGAAGAGATGAGCAGGTAACGCTGCTTTGCGACAATAAGATGGCAGGTGTAATAATAGACAGGTTCGGACGCGATGTGGTGATGAAAGAAAGAGATCAGGACACTTTTGAGGCGGCGGTTAAAGTTGCAGTCAGTCCTCTCTTCCTCACATGGGTCATGAACTTCGGCGGCAGTATAAGGATAACGTCTCCGGAAACGGTCATAGACGAATATATAGATACGGCCAGAAAGGCGATACAGATATATGAAAAGAACGATAGATAATTCTGATATAAAGAGAGCTTTCAGGGCTTCGCTGCCTGTCTTTGCAGGCTACATAGTGCTGGGGATAGGCTTTGGAATTTTATTGAAAACCAAGGGTTACGGCCTGTTGTGGGCCGCCTTGTCCAGCGTCTTTGTATATGCAGGTTCACTGCAATATGTTATGGTAAACCTCATAGCTGCAGGGGCGCCTCTCATAACTACGGCACTGACGGCAGTGATGGTGAACGCCAGACATCTGTTTTATGGCATTTCCATGATCGACAGATACAAGGGAGCGGGAAAGAAGAAGCCTTACTTGATCTTTGCCCTTACCGATGAGACTTATTCGCTTGTATGCAGCGACGAGAGTGTGAGAGGGGTCAGAGACAGACACAGATATTATTTTTTCCTTTCCATGTTCAACCAGATTTACTGGATAACGGGAAGCGTCACAGGTTCTGTTTTGGGCGGCCTCATAACATTCAGCACCGAGGGGATAGATTTTGCCCTCACAGCTTTGTTTGTCACCATCTTCGTAGACCAGTGGCTGAGCACAAAAGATCACCGGGCCGCTTTGACAGGCGTCATAGCTTCGGTGATATGTCTTCTGATTTTTGGGGCAGACAGTTTTTTGATTCCCGCCATGCTGTGTATAACTGCGGCCCTTACTGTCATGAGAAGTAAGCTTTCACGAGAGAACATAATAGAAGATGAGGGAGGAGACGACTGATGAATGACACACATACTATACTGATCATTGCTGTTTCTGCCGCAGTGACTGTTATACTCAGATTTTTCCCGTTCGTAATCTTCGGAGGGGACCGCCCCACTCCCGGATATATAGTGTATCTGGGCAAAGTACTGCCCTATGCCATAATGGGGATGCTGGTGGTGTTCTGTCTGAAAAATATAACCTTTATCTCCGCCCCTTTTGGCATACCTGAGATAATATCATGCTCATTGGTCGCGGCGCTTCATATATGGAAGAGAAACACTCTGCTGAGTATAATAGGCGGAACTGTCTGTTACATGCTTTTGATACAATTGATATTTTGACATAAAACTTCCTCCGAGATGAACCAAAGTCCTGATTATTGGACAGTGGTAGTGGTACAATATGAACATAACATAAGAAAGTTCATATATTAGGAGGTAAGTAAAATGAAAAAGTTCAGAAAAGGAATCTTAGAGTTTTTGACTATTCTCGTCATCTGCGCGCCGCTGGTATATATTTCGGATATGATGTATCAGTAATCAGTAAAAAGAGCAGGGCGCCTCTTGAGGATGCGGTTCATGACTCATTCCCTTGCTGTCTGATGATGATCTCATGAAATGTCTGCTTTTTAGACGGCGCGGCTTTTTTAAATCGCAGCGGATTCTTTGACAAGCTGGTCTGCCTTCTGACCTGAGATGAAGCCGGCGATTACAACAAATGCGAACATACTTCCGATCCCCTTGGGTGAGAGTGTGTTCGCATTTTTAAAAGCTTTGATCTATAACTCCTGACAGACAGAGGCTTTTCGCAAAAGCTATCTCATATCGAATTCAGGGTTTATTGCATAAAAGTTTTTGCTGTCCAGTTTATCCTGTATGAATCTCAGACCTTCACCAAAGCGTTGATAATGTACGATCTCACGTTCACGGAGGAAACGTATCGGGTCGATGACATCGGGATCGTCGGCCATCCTGAGAATGTTGTCGTAGGTCAGGCGGGCTTTCTGCTCAGCGGCCATGTCCTCCTGGATATCTGCTATAGCGTCTCCGGTTACGGAGAAGGTGGCCGCAGTAAATGGCATACCTGAAGCAAATTGAGGATATACACCTGCGGTGTGATCGACAAAGTAATCTTCCATGCCTGCTGCTTTCACTTCTTCTATCGTCATGTTTCTCGTGAGCTGATGGACGATGGTGCAGACCATTTCCAGATGAGCGAGCTCTTCTGTGCCCACGTCGTTGAGTATTCCGGCTACTTCTCTGTACGGCATGGAACAGCGCTGAGAAAGGTAGCGCAGCGAAGCTCCGAGCTCGCCATGAGGACCTCCATATTGACTTATTATGAACTTTGCCAGGGCTGGATTGGGATTTTTTATCTTTATAGGGTATTCTAATCTTCTTTCATAATTCCACATATGCTAAACCTCCAGTTCCCAAGGCCACGGATCCTGGATCCATGTCCAGCCGTGTTCCGTATTGGTGTCAAATGCTGTCAGGGGACCATACATCATCTCATACTCTGCCTGAAGCTCGGTATGGTTTTTCTGTACGTCCGTAAAGTAGTCGAGAGCCATTTGATTCTGTGGATGAGTATCTAAAAACAAGGTGAGATCATAAAGAGCAAAACCTGTTTCCTGTATTTTGCGCATCAGTTCATCTCTGTTCATCTTTTCATACCTCCTTTAAAAGGTAAGTCCAGCTCGGGGAAAACGGTACCCACTGTCAGCGCTTTATCCAGAGAATATGTGGTCTTCCATCTCTGATCAGGCACGTAACACATGGCTATAGGCAGGCTGCCTAAGTACATGCTGTCAAAAGTGCCGTCATTCTGCCAGTTGTTGTCATTTCCCGCGCTTCCTCCGGTATTTCCGGAGTCAGGGCTGTTATCGCTGCCGGAACCTCCGGCCGAGCAGCCTTCGCAAGGCGTATCTTCCCAGTCTGTTATCTCTATGGGCATTCCTATATAAGGATTCTTAACCAAAATAAAACTCCTTTCATTAGACAGTTATATTTTTATATTATGAAATATCTGCATCTGTTGTGAAATTCCCTTGAAAAAGCTTAAGATTTTATTTATTATAAAATGTGTTGAATAAAGATAGCCAGGCTGATGGGAATAATCATGGAAATTCAGGATTTGATAAAAGTTTAGCGGCATTTTAACGCAACTTGAATATATCATATGGTTAGGAGGAATGGCGTTGAAGATATGGAAAAAGAGTTGGAAACGTTGAGAGCTAAGCAACTTGAGCAGCTCAAGGTTAAGGCG
>ERZ773258.1540-NODE-1540-length-17721-cov-12.807653_pt1 | contig 17721 bp, 11 predicted proteins | sample MGYA00511962_ERZ773258 | MGnify/ENA primary metagenome ERZ773258 (study PRJEB29015, sample SAMEA2737755) | human gut metagenome | biome: human gut; feature: human-associated habitat; material: faeces | place: China | collected 2012 ... | reverse complement strand
GCGGCACTGCTGCGCCGGATAAAGGAGGACTGACAATGGTACATTTTGTGGGAGCGGGCAGCGGCGCTGCCGACCTCATCACCGTCCGGGGCGTCAAGCTGCTGGGCGAGGCCGACGTGGTGATCTACGCCGGCTCACTGGTGAATCCGGCGCTGCTGGACTATACCAGGGAGGGCTGCGAGATCCACGACAGCGCCAAGCTGACGCTGGAAGAGGTCATCGCCCTCATCGAGAAGGCGGAGGCCGCCGGCAAGACCACCGTGCGCCTGCACACAGGGGATTCCAGCATCTACGGCGCAGTACGGGAGCAGTTTGACGAGCTGGAAAAACGCGGTATCGCCTACGATGTCTGCCCCGGCGTCAGCGCCTTCTGCGGCGCGGCGGCCGCTCTGCGGGCGGAGTACACCCTGCCCGATGTGAGCCAGACCGTCATCATCACCCGCGCCCCCGGCCGCACGCCGGTGCCGGAACGGGAGTCCATCCGCTCACTGGCGGCCCATCAGGCCACCATGGTGCTGTTTCTCAGCACCTCACTGACCGAACTGCTGCAAGATGAGCTGCTGGCGGGAGGCTATACCGCTGACACCCCGGCGGCGGTGGTCTACAAGGCCACTTGGCCGGAGGAGCATATCTTCCGCTGCACGGTGGGGACGCTCCACGAGACAGTGACAGGCAACGGTCTGACCAAGACATCGTTGATCGTGGTGGGCAACTGCCTGGGCGACAACTATCTCCGGTCGCTGCTGTACCACCCCGATTTTACAACGGAGTTCCGCAAGGGGGCCCAATGAGAGCCGCCCTGTTTGCCTACAGCCGGGGCGGCTGTGCCACGGCGCGGCGGGTACTGGAGGCGCTGCCGGAGGAGGTATGGATGTGCTATACCATGCCGCGTTTTGAAGAGCCGGGCTTTCTGCCGCTGGACAAGGCGGTATATGGCGCGTGTTTTTCCTCCATGGACGCAATGATTTTTGTAGGGGCCTGCGGCATCGCCGTGCGGGAGATCGCCCCCTATGTCAAAAGCAAAAAAACCGACCCGGCGGTGGTGTGCATCGACGAGGCGGGGCAGTTTGTGATCCCCCTGCTCTCCGGCCACATCGGCGGCGCCAACGCGCTGGCGGAAAAGCTGGCGGAGAAGCTGGACGCCACGGCGGTGGTCACCACCGCCACCGACGTCCGGGGAAAATTCGCCGTGGACGCATGGGCCGCCCGGCACGGCTGTGCCATCTCCGACATGGGGCTTGCCAAGGCGGTATCGGCGGCGATACTGGAGGGGGACGTGCCTCTTTGTAGCCAGTTTTACCTGCCTGTCCCCCTGCCGGAGGGTACGTTTGCCGGGGAGACCGGCCCTCTGGGCATTTTCATCGGCTGGCACGTCAGAACCCCCTTTGCCCGCACCCTGCGGCTGATCCCTCGCGTGTTGCGGGTAGGCGTAGGCTGCCGGCGGGGCATCTCTGCCGAAGCGGTGGTGCGTGCGGTGCAGACAGTGTTCGCGGAAAATGGCCTGGACACGGCGGCCATTTGCGGCATCTACTCCATCGACCTGAAGCAGGACGAGGCGGGACTGCTGGCCGCCTGTGAGAGAAACAACTGGCCGGTGCATTTTTACACGGCGCAGCAGCTGCGGGACGTGGCGGGTGACTTCACTCCTTCCGACTTCGTCCGTTCCGTTACCGGCGTAGACAATGTCTGTGAACGGGCGGCGCTGCTGGATGCCGAAAAGCTGATCGTACAAAAAACAGCGCGGGACGGAGTGACCGTCGCCGTCGCGGCGGAGCATTGGGAGGTGCGCTTTGGGTAAGGTAATTGTAGTGGGTATCGGCCCTGGCGGCTATGAGGATATGACCATCCGGGCAGACGAGGCCCTGCAGGTGTGCGACGCCATTGTGGGGTACCCCGTCTATGTGGATCTGGTGCGGGATCGCTATCCCGGCAAGGAATTTCACTCCACGCCCATGACACGGGAGACAGAACGCTGCCAGCTGGTGCTGGAACTGGCGCGCAGCGGCAAGACCGCCGCCATGGTTTGCTCCGGTGACAGCGGCATCTACGGCATGGCGGCGCTGGTCTATGAGCTGAGGGGCGAGTCGCAGGAGCCTGAGATTCAGGTGGTGCCGGGATTGACGGCGGCGTGCAGCGGCGGGGCGGTGCTGGGTGCGCCGCTGACCCATGATTTCGCGGTCATCAGCCTCAGCGACCGTCTGACGCCGTGGGAGACCATCGAAAAGCGCTTGGACTGCGCGGCGGCGGCGGATCTGACCATCGCCCTGTACAACCCGGCCAGCCACGGCAGACCGAATCATGTAAAGCGCGCCTGCGATATCTTGCTGCGCCGTCTGCCGGAGGACAGACTCTGCGGCATCGTTCGCAACATCGGCCGCGACGGGCAGAGCCGCCGCATCCTGACGCTGGCAGAGCTGCGGGAGGCGGAGGTGGATATGTTCTGCACCGTGTTTATCGGCAACAGCGCGGCAAAGACGGTGGCGGGACAGCTCATCACCCCCAGAGGATACCGAAATGTGTAATATCTGCGTGTTTGCCGGCACCACCGAAGGGCGGGAGCTGGTGGAATTTCTCGCCGGACAGCCGGTACAGGCCACGGTATGCGTGGCAACGGAGTACGGTGAGACGCTGCTGCCGGAGGCGGAAAACGTCACGGTTCTGGCGGGGCGCATCCCGGTGGCGGACATCATCCGGATGCTGCAAGAGACCCGGTTCGATCTGGTCATCGACGCTACCCACCCCTATGCTACCTCCATCACCGAGAGCATCTGCACAGCCTGCCGGGAGACGGAGACGGAATACCTGCGCCTGCTGCGGCAGTCCTCCCAGCAGGCGGAGGACGTGGTCTGCGTGGAGAATGCGGCGGCTGCCGCGGCGTTTCTGGCGCGCACACATGGCAATATCCTGCTGACCACCGGCAGCAAGGAGCTGGCGGCATACAGCGGCATCCCCGATTTTACCCAGCGGGTGTACGCCCGTGTGCTGCCCATGGATGCCTCACTGGAGGCCTGCCGCACAGCAGGGTTAAAAGCCTCTCATATCATCGCCATGCAGGGGCCTTTCTCCGAGGAGATGGATCTGGCCACACTGCGGTTTGCCAACGCCGCATGGATGGTGACCAAGGACGGCGGCGAAGCCGGCGGCTTTCCCGCTAAGGCGTCCGCCGCCCGGAAGGCGGGCGCAGGTCTGGTGGTCATTGGCCGCCCGCCCCAGCGGGAGGGTCTTCCCTTTGCGGCGGTGCTGGATGTGCTGTGTGAGCGGTTCGGCTGCACCGTCCGGCCGCAGGTGCGGATCGTCGGCATCGGCCCCGGCAGCCGGGAGGCTATGACCCGCGAGGTCAGTGAAGCCATCGAGACGGCGGACTGTCTCATTGGCGCAAAACGGATGTTGGATGCTGTGGCGCGGCCGGGACAGCCTACCTATGACGCCATTGCGCCGCAGGATATTGCGGACTTTATCCGCGCCCACCGGGAATACCGCCGCTTTGCGGTGGTCATGTCCGGCGATACCGGCTTTTTCAGCGGCACCAAAAAGCTGCTTCCGCTGCTGGAGGGCTGCGACACAGCGGTGCTGCCGGGTTTGAGCTCGCTGTCCTATCTGTGCGCCCGGCTGCAAACCTCCTACGAGGATGTGCGGGTGGTGAGCCTCCACGGACGGCAGCACAACATCCTGCCGGAGGTGAGGGCAAACGGCCGGCTCTTCGCGCTGGTGGGCGGTGAGCGCGGCATCAACGACCTGTGCCGCACACTGACAGCAGGCGGTCTGGGCGGCGTCACCGTGTCTGTGGGACAGCGGCTGGGCTACCCGGATGAGCGCATTGTGTGCGGCACGGCAGCAGAGCTGGCAGAAGGTGCCTATGCACCCCTGAGCGTGGCGCTCATTGAAAATCCCCGGCCCGACGCGGTGGTCACGCCGGGTCTGCCGGACGATGCCTTCCTCCGCAGCGCGGAGGGAATGCCGGTGGTGCCTATGACGAAAAGCGAGGTGCGGGCGGTGTGCCTTTCCAAGCTGCGGCTGACGGAGCGGAGCGTCTGCTGGGACATCGGCGCCGGTACCGGCTCGGTGTCGGTGGAAATGGCCTTACAGGCAAAGCGGGGGCAGGTCTGTGCCGTGGAGCGGCGGGAGGACGCCGCGGCGCTGCTGGGGCAGAACCGGGAGCGGTTTTCGTTGGAGAACCTACAGGTGGTCTGCGGCAGTGCGCCGGAGGCCTGCGCCGGTTTGCCCGCGCCTACCCACGCATTCATCGGCGGCAGCGCCGGGAATATGCGGGAGATCGTGGCGCTGCTGCTGGCAAGAAACCCCCGTGTCCGCATCGTGGCCACGGCCGTTTCACTGGAGTCCGTGGCTGAGCTGACGGAGTGCCTGACGGCGTTTCCCTTTACGGAGACGGAGGTGGTGTCGCTGCAGGCGGCGCGGGACAGAAGGGCCGGAGGCTATCACCTGATGAGCGGGCAGAATCCCATTTATATTTTTACGATGCAGGGCGGAGGAGAAACGGCATGATGTGGTCGCTTGCGGCACTTGTTATCGGCTTTTGCATAGACCTTCTGGTGGGCGACCCCCACAGTTTTCCCCATCCGGTAGTTCTGATTGGAAAATGTATCAGCGTGTTGGAACGGGTGCTGCGGTGCGTATGCCCCAAAACGCCGTCCGGAGAGCGGGCGGCGGGTGCCATTCTGTGGGGCGCGGTGGTCATCATATCCACCGCCGTCCCGGCTCTGCTGCTGTGGCTGTGCGGTCTGGTCAGCCCGTGGCTGCGTCTGGCGCTGGAGAGTGTGATGTGCTGGCAGATCTTGGCGGTCAAGTCCCTGCGGGACGAGACCATGAAGGTCTATGATGCGCTGGAGAGCGGCGATCTGGCCGCCTCCCGCCGTGCCGTCTCCATGATCGTGGGGCGAGACACCGACCGGTTGGACGACGCCGCCGTGACCCGCGCCGCCGTGGAGACGGTGGCGGAGAACACCTCCGACGGCGTGGTGGCGCCGCTGCTGTTCCTGGCCATCGGCGGCGCGCCGCTGGGCTTTTTCTACAAGGCGGTGAACACCATGGACTCCATGCTGGGGTATGTGGAGCCGCCCTATAAGAACATCGGTCTGGTACCCGCCAAGGCCGACGACGTGGTGAATTACATCCCGGCGCGGCTGTCCGCCCTGCTGATGCTGACGGCGGGCGGTCTGATGGGGCTGGATACGGCGGCAGGCTGGCGGATCTTCCGCCGCGACCGCCGGAAGCACGCCAGTCCCAACTCAGCCCAGACGGAATCCGTCTGCGCGGGGCTTTTGGGCCTGCGTCTGGCGGGGGATGCATGGTACCACGGCGTGCTGCACAAAAAAGAGTATATCGGCGACGCATCGCGGGAGATCACCCACGAGGACATCCCCCGTGTGTGTCGCCTGATGACCGTCACAGCCATCCTTACCCTGCTTTTGAGCTGCGGGGTCAAGCTGCCCTTTGCGCTGTAAAGGAGACGTAGATGCTGTATCAAATGGAAAATCAACATGGCGGTGACGTGTACGGCGGCGGTATCACACTGGATTTTTCCGCCAACACCAACCCGCTTGGCACGCCCCCCGGCGTTTTGGAGGCGGTGTGCCGGGCTCTGCCCCAGCTGCACCGCTACCCCGACCCCTACTGCCGCCGGCTGGTGCAGGCCATCGCAACCCATGAGCAGGTGCCGACGTCGTATGTCCTCTGCGGGAACGGCGCGGCGGACCTGATCTACGCTTACTGCGCCGCTCTGCGGCCCCGGACAGCTGTGGAGCCTGTGCCTACCTTTGCCGAGTACGGGCTGGGTCTGGCGCAGGTGGGCTGCCGCGTGACGCCGTATTTTCTGCATCATGCGGAGAATTTCGATGTGGATGAGGGCTTTCTGCCCTTTTTGGAGGAGAAAAAGCCGGAGGCGGTATTCCTCTGCACCCCCAACAACCCCACCGGACGGCTGCTGCCGCTGCCGCTGCTGGAGTGGATCCTGCAAGGCTGTGCGGCGTGGGGTGCGCGGGTGTTTCTGGATGAGTGCTTCCTCGACCTTACGGAGGACGGTGTCAGCGGCAAAGCCCTTTTGGCGGCGCACCCGGAGCTGCTGATCCTGAAGGCCTTTACCAAGAGCTACGGCATGGCGGGCATCCGGCTGGGGTACTGCCTGTGCGCCGACAGCACGCTGCTGCACCGCATGGCGAGTGCATCCCAGCCGTGGAACGTATCCTCGCTGGCGCAGAGCGCCGGTGTGGCGGCGCTGACGGAGCAGGATTTCCTGCAAAGAACACGATCCCTCGTCCGCACGGAGCGGCGCTGGCTCACGGATAACCTGACGGCGCTGGGCTTCTGGGTGTGTCCGTCCCAAGCCAACTACCTGCTGTTCCGCGGGCCGCGGGGCTTGCGGGAGGGGCTTCTGCGGCAGGGCATCGCCATCCGGGGCTGCGAGAATTACAGCGGGCTGGACGACGGGTGGTATCGCATCGCCGTGCGGCCCCATGGGGAAAACGAAGCGTTGATAACGGCCATCCGGCAATTCTGCAAGGAGAAATCGCTATGGCTATGAATATTATGATACAGGGAACCATGTCCAACGCCGGAAAGAGCCTGCTGGCGGCGGGACTCTGCCGCGTTCTGAAGCAGGACGGCTACCGCGTGGCACCGTTCAAGAGCCAGAATATGGCGCTAAACTCCTTCATCACCAGGGACGGCGGTGAGATGGGCCGGGCGCAGGTGGTGCAGGCAGAGGCCGCCGGGATCGAGCCGGATACCCGCATGAATCCCATCCTGCTCAAGCCCACCACCGACGTGGGCAGTCAGGTCATCGTAAACGGCCAAGTGCGGGGCAATATGCAGGCCATGGAGTATTTCCGCCGCAAGCGGGACTACATCCCCGCCGTGCTGGAGGCCTACAACAGTCTGGCCTCAGAGTACGACGTGATCGTTATCGAGGGGGCGGGCAGCCCCGCGGAGATCAATCTCAAGCAGGATGACATTGTGAACATGGGGCTTGCCAAGCTAGTGGACGCGCCGGTGCTGCTGGTAGGCGACATCGACCGGGGCGGCGTGTTTGCCCAGCTCTACGGCACGGTGGCGCTGCTGGAGGAGGACGAGCGCCGCCGCATCAAGGGCGTGGTGGTCAACAAGTTCCGGGGCGACCGGGCCATTCTGGAGCCGGGTCTGAAAACGCTGGAGGAGTTGTGCGGCATCCCGGTGGCGGGGGTCATCCCCTACACCCATGTGGACATCGACGATGAAGACAGCCTGACCGAGCGGTTCGACCGATCCACGGAGCGGAAGCTTTTGGATATCGCGGTGATCCGTGTGCCGCGTATCTCCAATTTCACGGATTTCAGTCCCTTTGAACATTACGAGAACGTGTCGCTGCGCTATGTGGATCAGGTGAGCGATCTGCATCGGCCGGACATGATCCTGCTGCCGGGTACCAAGAGTACCATCGCCGACCTGCGGTGGCTGCGGCAGTCCGGTCTGGAGGCGGCCATCCTGAAAGCGGCAGACGCCGGTACGCTGATCTTCGGCGTCTGCGGCGGCTACCAGATGCTGGGGCACACCGTGTCCGACCCTGAGCAGGTGGAGGCCGCCGGGGTCACGGAGATCAGCGGCTTAGGGTTGTTGGACATGGACACCGAATTCCGTGGTGAGAAGGTGCAGACCCAGACGCAGGGCGTCTTTCACGGTGTGGAGGGGCTGCTCTCCCCCCTGAACGGTCTGGCCTACGAGGGCTACGAGATTCACATGGGGCGCAGCCGGCAGGAGATGCCCGCCCTCAGCGGCGGCGGAAACGTGTACGGCAGCTACGTCCACGGTATCTTTGACGCGCCGGGCATCGCCGATACGATCCTGCGGACGCTGTGCGCCAGAAAAGGCGTGTCCTTTGACGCGCTGGCGACCTTCGACGCCCGCGGCTACAAGGAGCGGCAGTATGACCTGCTGGCTGACGTGGTGCGCGGTGGACTGGATATGTCCTTTGTCTACCGGGTGCTGCGCCGGGAAGTTTAACGAAACAAGCTCCGCGGTCTACCACCGGAAACGCTGCATTGCGTGCTGCGCCTGTTGGGGGTAACAGATCTGCCGGCACATCTGCGGGGCTATGTAGAGGCACTGGGGGCTGGAATCCCCGCCCGGCCCGACGACCTGCTGCTGCGCGCTCCAGAACGGCGTGGATGTAAAAACGGTGTCCTCCATGCTTGGTCACTACTCGGCGGGCTTCACGCTGGACACCTACGCCCACGTCACACCGGACGCCCAGCTCAAAGCTGCCCAGACGATGGGCAATATCCTCTTTCGTGCTGTCTGACGGTTTCCGCTCCCCGTCCCGTTTGGGTCAGAAAAAGGCGGTACACAAAAAAACGGAACTTATGAAAAGCAAAAGCCCTCGAAATCATCTGATTTCGAGGACTTGTGGCACGCGTGAGGGATTCGAACCCCCGGCCTTCTGGTCCGTAGGTTGTCTCAAGGGTAAATCGGAGTCATTTCGGCTCTGATTTGTGCTTTTTGCCGCCGTTTGCTCGGCGGATTTTCCATTGTTTCCGTCTGGTCCTGCCCGCTTTTTTCGTGTTCTGGGTCAAAACTGGGTCAATGGCAATTTCCAATCAGGTGAATGCAACCTAATTGTCACTTTTACAATAGACACACCATGTAACGAATACATCTCTTTGCTGAAGTTGGGCTGTTATACCCTCAAGATAAAATGGCCGTTTTTTCGGCTGTTTGGCCGTGAAAATAATTACAAAAAACGGAGGTATTTATGAAAATAAATCTTACAAAGAAGCAAAAACAACAGCCATCTTTTTTGGCGATGATAGCCACATGGTTGAGGTTATTACTTAATGACACCGATCTCAAAAAAACTTTGTGAGTCTGTACCCAAAAGAGTGTAGAGGCCGATTGACGATGATGAGCAGGGATGTAAAACATTTGAAGTGAAGAAAGGACGGTTCGACTTTAAACTGATACTGCCGTACACAAAAGAACGCCGCAAGGCTATCAAAGAACAGCGAAAAATTACACCAAAAATTTAAGGAGAAATGGCAATAAAAATTTTATTGTGTGAATTTAATATTGATACTGCTTGCGTAGAACTGAAATTAACAGACGGAGAGACAATCTCCATCGACTGTACAGCGGTGGAGAACGAATTGGTGGATAATATGCATCAGCGTCCTAATCTTGCTTCACTCAATTCTCAGACTGATTGGCCATGGTTACAGTTTTCAAATATTTCTCTGGATTTCCGTTCAGACATACTCAACGAAGCGGTATAGATCAGCCAATCAAGTGTAGAGGGTTGCAAAGAAAAACGCCTCACCCTGTATTGATTATGAAATACATTTTGCTTTTTGTGAATAAATTGCATTTTTACACAATTATTGATTGATTTAAAAAATAACTTGTGCTATTCTATATTAAAATACATTTATGTGGTAAGAGGTACTTATTATGGCTGTTAGTTACAATAAACTTTGGAAACTGCTTATTGATAAAAATATGAAAAAGAAAGAACTCGGAGAAGCTGCTGGAATAAGTAACTCTCTTATTGCAAAACTTGGGAAAAACGAAAACGTTACTGTCGATGTACTGGTTAGAATTTGTACCGCGCTCGATTGCAGGATAGAAGATATTATGGAATTGATTCCCGATGACAGACAAGCAATATAAGGATGGCATAGATATGAAAGCAACTAATAAACCCACATATATTAGCTTATTTAGCAGTGCCGGAATCGGATGCTACGGCTTTAAATTGGAGGGGTTCGACTGTGTAGCAACTAACGAGTTGATCACAAGAAGATTAGATATTCAAAGATATAATAACAAATGTAAGTATGAAAGCGGATATATTTGCGGTGACATTACAGAGAATACCACAAAATCCGCACTATATGCGCAAATTGAATTGTGGAGAAAGAAAGAAAATGTATCTCGTGTTGATGTCGTAATTGCTACTCCGCCTTGTCAAGGAATGTCCGTAGCAAATCACAAAAAAAGTTCCACAGAAATTGTAAGAAATTCTTTGGTAATCGAGTCCATCAAAATTATCAAGCAGATCAATCCTCGCTTTTTCATTTTTGAAAATGTGCCGGCATTTATGAAAACCACCTGCACCGATATTGATGGTACAAACAAGACCATTGCTGATGCAATCGAAAATAATTTGGGTAGAGAGTATTCATATATTTCCAGAATTATTAACTTCAAAAATTATGGTGCTTGTTCGAGCAGACAACGCACAGTTGTTATTGGAGTTTCCAAAGACTACGCTGATGAAGTTTCACCGTTGGAACTCTATCCCGACCTTGTGAAAGAAAAAACTCTCAGACAAGTAATCGGTGAACTAAAGCCTTTGACAAAATTCGGTGAAATAGATGAGGATGACATATACCATTCTTTCAGAGTATATCCCGAACATATGAGAGCTTGGATTTCCGATATTACAGAAGGTCAATCGGCGTTTGATAACGAGGATGACAGAAAAAAACCACACCAAGTCAAGGATGGCAAGATTGTAATCAATCAGCAGAAAAATGGTGATAAGTACAAACGCCAGTATTGGAACAAAGTTGGTCCGTGCATTCACACGAGAAACGATCAGCTCGCAAGTCAGAATACGATTCATCCAAGTGATGACCGAGTTTTCAGCATCCGAGAACTGATGATGATGATGACTGTCCCTTTTTCTTTCAAATGGGTAGAAGCAGACTTAGAAGCACTTAATCAGCTCCCCGCAGCAAAGAAGAGAGCGTTTTTGAAAAAAGAGGAGATCAAAATCAGACAATCTTTGGGGGAAGCTGTTCCCACTGCAATATTCCAGGCTATAGCCAAGAAGATTGCTGATGTTCTAAAGCATACTCCCATCAATACTGCAACAATCAACAAAATCGTAAACGAACAGGGATTGGCTGATGTCGAAAAGCTCAAAAGTTTTATCACCAAAAATGAAATGTCCTTATCCGCTGCGGCGTTGGGCAAAATCGCAGAATTAGCCAATACAAGTCGTACCGATAATGCTGCTTTTTTTACCAGCAAAACGCTCATAACAGAAATGATGAAATCCTTGCCGGATACCGATCAGTTAACAGTAAGGATTCTTGAGCCGTCGGTTGGTGTAGGCAATTTTATCCCTCTTATACTTAAGAAATTTGAGGGTAAGGAAATAATTCTTGATGTGGTAGACGTTGATAAAAATAGTTTGGAGATAGCGAAACTGATACTGAAAAACAATGATATTCCTCAAAACTGTACCATCAATTACATCGCTGATGATTTTTTGCTCCACGATTTTGACGAGAGATACGATTACATCATCGGCAATCCACCGTTCTACAAAATGAAATCCGTTAACACTTTGTTGAACGTATATCGTCAAAATGCAATCAATCGGGATACTACCAACATTTGCTCCTTTTTTCTTGATAAAGCAATGAATATAGGAAATTATGTAGCATTGGTTTTTCCGAAGTTCTTGCTGAACACACCGGAGTTTGCCAAAACACGAGAGTATCTTTCTGAAAAAGCTGTTGAGTGTATTATTGATTTTGGTGAAAAAGGATTTCCGGGCGTGTTGGTTGAAACATTAGCAATTTTCATCAACACCCAAGGATGTCCATTAAAAACAAACGTATTTTCTTTTACACACGGCATTCGCCTTGAACAAGCACAGGACTACATCTTTGATAAAAAACTTCCTTACTGGATTATCTATCGGGATGCTGAGTTTGATAGCGTCTGCAAACAGTTAGATTTTAATGTTTTCAAAGTTTTTCGTGATCGGCAGATAACAAACAAGCTGCTGTCCGATGCCGGAGATATTAGAGTTCTGAAATCTCGCAACATCAGCGACGACGGAAAAGATGTGATTGACATTGATGGGTATGATTCTTATATATCTTACCATGAGGCAAGGTCGCTTTCTGTGTTTGAATACCTGCATAGAGAAGATGTCTATTTGACCCCAAACATGACCTACAAACCTCGTGTGATGAGAAAACCCAAGGACACTCTTGTCAATGGATCATTAGCAATTCTTGTCCCTAAAGGACAAATCATTCCAACCGAAGCACAGCTGGAGTATTTCTCAACACCGCAGTACAGGGATTTCTATCAAGTGGCGAGAAACTATCAGACCAGATCATTGAATGTGGATGCTTGTTCGGTATTCTTTTACGGACTTTTACGTGAAAATGAAAAGGCTGTACCTATCGCTGAAAAGCTGGATGAACAAGAAAATGTTCAGATTTCAATGTTTCACTAAAGAAAAGAGGCGAACGAAATGTTAACTCAACAAGCTATCATAGATTTTTGCAATCAATATGATTACGACATAAGAAAAAGCGGTAATGGCAGATGGATTGACCAAAAGCTGACTTTGGATGTATTGAGTTTTATTGCAGACTGTATTTTGCAGTTTACAGAAGATGATCCAAGTAAGGAGTTCAAAGTAAAAGATATATGGATATATAAGCCTGTGGGTGATAGCGTCCGTCTGATTTTCAAAAAGCCCGATGTGAATGATCCTAAAGCTGCCAGAGAATATGATAAATTCTTTGGGCAACCATTGAAATTGCTCGGCTATTCAAAAGTATTGCGAGAAGAAAAACGGGGCAGATATAATATCTATAAAATTGAGAACATTGAAGTGTTGAAATATATCGCAGCGCGGGAAAAGAATGCACTTTTCTTTTTGAAAACCTATATCGAAAAGGTTTTGCGTGACTCCGATATGATGCCATATTTTGATGACTTCTTTACTCGTCAAAACAAGGATGCATATAAGGCTGTAAAAACAGCAATGCAAAATTTCACGATTGACAACACCGATATTAACGGTAAAACGGAGTGCAATCGTATTTTCACTAAAGTCGTAAATGTTCTTGCGTACTACAGAAATGTTTGCGGCACTCGTGATGGTCGTATCTCTAAAAGTGTTATCACTTATGATGAATTGATGTACAATCGGTTAAATTTTAGAGATATTTATGCTGACAAACCCAAAGGTGTTACAAGAAAAGATTATGCCGCGGCACATCCGGTGGAAATCAACGAAGCATATTATCATTATCAGTCTACGAAAGCCAAGAGATTCCTCCGTTTGTTCAACGATCAGAACCGTGGTGGGCAGACAGAACATCTTGAAACTGCTCATATGTGTGATAAGGCAATACATATGCACCACATCTTCCCCGAAGCAGTGTATCCCGAAATCTGCTATTACTTGGAGAATATTATTGCGTTGACCCCGACACAGCATTTGAATTATGCTCACCCAAACGGTCATACACAGGACATCGACGAGCAGTATCAGCATTTGCTTTTGCTCTCCAAGGCAGATCGAATCTATGAGAATCTGACAGATGTTGCGGCAGAAAAAATTTATGAGTTCTCTAATTTCTTGTTCGTTCTCAACGTCGGCTTTGATAATGATGATGTGCTGGAAATTGCAGATATGGATTTCTGCTCCGTTATCAATGCCATCAATGTGCATTATGCAGCATAAGGAGAAATGATATGGTAAAGCTGGACTATAGAACAAACAATCCTCGTTGGGGGCTTAAAGGCGTTAAGTTTGACTCTTGGGAAAGTTATTCTTTTACTTTAGGGTATCTTTCAAACCCTGATCACTATGACAATTTGAATTCGTATTCACGATATGCCAATATCTCACTTCATATTGAGGGCAATAACGAACAGGGTGCATGGGATAAAGAGGGGCGCATTCACTATTATGGAGGATTGTCTTCTTTGAGAACTAATCTTGAAGATTTAGATGCTTGCAGTAGTGCTGGTACCGGCAGAATAAGACGTCGCATCAATTCTAATGGATATATTCTTTCGTTAATAAATGATTATGATTTTGAGGTAAGAACATATCCGGGATATACGACCGCAGATGTTTTTCCGGCAGGTAAAATAGACATAGAGGCTGAGCTGAGAAGACAACTATTGAACAGAAGACTGCCTAATTCACAAATTAACGTTTGCCTTGATATGTTCAACCAAGGTTATAATCTTCTATTCTAAAACACTCTCTTATTCGCAAGAAAATAGACGTCGCGCAAAGAGCAACTCTTGCTTGACCGTAAGGAAACGATAAATTAGTCGTTTTGACAAGCGGGCACCGGGCGTTTCGACAACATGCGGAGTACGCCGAGGGTAGTGATACCGTTTCCACCTCGCATGCGCAGAAATCCCCATGCGCAGAGCGTGAGAAATGCAAATGGGTAGATTGAAAAGAGTGTTACACAGCCCGACGGGGCTGCGGCGCCGGGGAAAGCGGACACACGCTATAGGTGTGCAACCGCTTCCTCCAACTTTTCTCGACCCAAATGTAGCTGGGAGCGAAATACTCCAAGCAGCGGTGAGAGCAGCGCCCCTGTTTCGCCGTGTAAGCCCTTGTGTGCGATCTTTCTCTGAAAGCCGAGTGTGTACCCGTTTTTACCCGTGAAAGCGAACGTGGGCCGTTTGTTCCAGAGACGCCGAAGTCCGTGTGGCCGATGCATTGGAAACGTTGGTATGACTGCATTTCCTATGCTTTTCACAGCTTTTTCGAGGACGAAAAAGAAAGCAGGATAAACGGCTGGCGTCGGAACCGACGCTCTGCCCAGTCACTTCTGCCCGCAGTGCGGGCAGTTGACGGGGGTTTCAGCGCAGTCGGTTGTGGCGCCTTTTGCGAGAGATTTCAGAGCGGCTGGCGTCTTAGTCCCTGCAAGCGCAGGTGCGGCAAGGTTTGTGGTGGCACCTTATAGCCGTTTCGGAGAATTATGGGTACGGAAAACGTGGCGGACGCTTCACACGGACAGCGGCGCAGATCGTGCATATTTTGAGCCGCTGTAGTCAATAAAAAGGACTTCTCAGCCGTCCAAAAAATACACCGCTGTAACTAAAGAGAACGTCCCCGGCAGCGCAAGAATTGCGCCGCAATAGTCAAAGAGCTACCGCATTATTTTTCCTATACTTTTTAGCCGTTTTCAGTGGTTTTCTCTCGATTTTAATTCCTTTCCTAACATCTTGTGCCCCACATCTCCCATGTGTTCCACACCTGTCTGTGGCATTTTATGTGGTCAAAAGCAAAGCCTCGCCGGAGCAATTCCGGCGGGGCTTTGCGGTATTCTCGGCAGTCCTCTTTTCCACTCGATGAACAACATGAAAACTGTGTGCGGGCCACCCCATGAGGTGGGATGCCATAATCAAAGAAAACAGCCAGCACAGCTTGAGATCTTCCGGGAAGCACGAAGCTGAAGAAAAGACAGGTGTGGCGTGTAAAGAATGCCCCCATATCATACAATAACCCTAAAGCTATGATACGGAGGACGACACCATGAACGAACTGCAAGCCTTTGAAAAGCACCTGCGCGAAAACGAGAAAAGCCCCGCCACGATAGAAAAATACCTGCGCGACGCCCGCGCCTTCCTGTGCTGGCTGGACGGGCGCGAGTCCACCAAGGAGCTGACCGTCTGCTACAAGGAAGGACTGACCGAGCGATACGAGGCCGCCAGCGTCAACTCCATGCTGGCGGGGATCAACAGCTACCTGTCCTTTTCCGGCCGCGCCGACTGCCGCGTGAAGCCCCTGCGCGTCCAGCGGACGCTGTTCGGGAGAGAGGAACGGGAGCTCTCCCGCGAGGAATACGCCCGCCTTGTCCGCGCCGCGGGCGGGGCGCAGATCGGCGTTGTCATGCAGACCATCTGCGGCACGGGCATCCGCGTCTCCGAGCTGCGGCACATCACCGCCGAGGCGGTGCGGGAGGGCCGCGCCGCCGTCCGTAACAAGGGAAAAACCCGCGTGATCCTCATTCCCGCCGCGCTGCGAAGGCTCCTGCTGGGCTATATGAAGAAGGCCGGCGTCACCACCGGCAGCGTGTTCCTCTCAAAAAATAAAACGCCGCTGGACCGCAGCACGGTCTGGCGGCGCATGAAAGCCCTGTGTGAGCGGGCGGGGGTGGACCCGCGCAAGGTCTTTCCCCATTCTCTGCGGCATCTGTTCGCCCGCGTTTTTTACAGCGTGGAAAAGGACCTGCTGCGGCTTGCGGACATCCTCGGTCACGCCAGCGTGAACACCACCCGCATCTACACCATGGAAACCGGACGGCAGCACATGAAGCTGCTGGAGCGCGTCAGCCGAACACTGCTCACATAATGGTGATTCTGTTGCGGAATAGTTGCAGCAACCCCATATTACATCTACATCATAACAGAGACCCGGTATCATTAGCAAGCAAAACTTGAAAAATCCAGCGAAAAAAGTCAAAAAACGATAACGGCAACAAGGCCGGATGAAAAAAACTTCTCTCCCGGCCTGATTTTGTGCGCTATTTTTACCCTCTGTTCCGCCGTTTAGGGTCTACGCTGTTGGCAGTGGACACGGTGATGCAACAGAATCACCATTCTGTTGCTGCGGAAGTGTACCGCAGGAAAAAGGGGGTGGGCGTAGGAGACGAGTTAAGGAACAGAAGAATTGCAGCGACCATATTAAGCGATTACAAAGAAAACGGAGGAACAAGACCATGAGAAAAAGACTTCTCAGCATCCTGCTGCTCTGCTGCATGGTGCTGACGCTGCTCCCAACGGCGGCACTGGCAGAGGAAGCCGCGCCAGCATTTAATCTGGCAACGGATCTGGCGGGCATCACAATTCCAAACGATCTGGTCACTTGCACCTGCACAAAGACCAACGAAAGCAGGAGTTACGGTCAATTGCCCGGCGGCTTTTCTGCTTCTGTGGTCACGAAGGAGGACGGTTTCTGGACGGTTATTATCTATGTCGTGAATCCCATCTATAAAGCTGAATTTGACAAGGACATGGGTTGCGAACATAAACAAGATCCAAAATACTCTACCGACTTCATTAACCAGATTCAGTTCAAGCTGAAATACGAAGAAAATAAATGGGAGCTTCTCGGTGAGATGCCCCAAAACAAAACGCTTCACTTCACCTGCACCGACAAGCATACGGCTCAGTCTCCCGCACCCACCATTGCGCTGGTCAGCAGGACGTATACGGACATTAAAGTAACAGAAAACAGTGCCTGGGAGTATTCCATAGACAATGGGGCGACCTGGCAGGGCAGCTGCCATTTCACCAACCTGCGGCCTGGCACGGAATACACCATTATCGCCCGTGTGAAGGAAACAGCCACCCACCAGCCCAGCGGGAACAGCGCACCCCTCAAGATCTCCACCATCGGCTCCGCAATTACAGAAGATGATTTTGCGGAGCTCAACATTCCCGCAAACCTTGTCACCGTCAAGTGCCAAACAACCGGCGACAGCAAAGCATACGGGAGGATCCCCGGCGGCTTTGACCTGAGCAACTCGACGCCCTACATGGAAAATGGTGTTTTGAAGGCCATCGTCCAGCTCAATTTGCCCGCTTACAGGGACAAGTACAATGCGGACACCAAAAAAACGCACGAATATGCAGGGGGGGAGGGGAACCCCCACGCAGCTTTTACTCTGAAGTATGTCAACGACAAGTGGGAGCTGGATGGCACTTTCCCGAATGTTGTCATTTTGGTGAAATGTGACGGCCAGCATCCGCAGACTCCGCCGTATCCCACGGAGGAGAATGTCAGCGGTCTGGGTGATCAGATCGTCGCGGTGCTCTGCAACAATGTTCCGACCGGTCAGCAGTCCGGCAAGTATTACGGCCTGATTGGCGGCGGCTTTACCTCAACAACTCCCACGCTCAATGCGGATAAGGTGTACGAAAGCACCATTACCCTTATTCCCTCCG
>ERZ773258.1536-NODE-1536-length-17777-cov-5.215382_pt1 | contig 17777 bp, 8 predicted proteins | sample MGYA00511962_ERZ773258 | MGnify/ENA primary metagenome ERZ773258 (study PRJEB29015, sample SAMEA2737755) | human gut metagenome | biome: human gut; feature: human-associated habitat; material: faeces | place: China | collected 2012 ... | reverse complement strand
AAAGAGAGCAGCCCGGCGGGCTGCTCTCTTTTTAAATGTCTTCTATCTTGCGTTGTGATCCATAGCCACTTGAGCATATAACATAGCGCCTTTTATCAAAACGCTTTCATCTATGCAGTAGTTGCCCGAATGTTGCGGCCACACTGCTCCGCAGGCTTCGTTTCCGCCTCCCAGCAGAGCTATGGCTCCCGGCACTTTCTGAGCGTAGAAAGAGAAATCCTCTCCTCCCATGGTAGCCGGGCTATCTATAGAAGCGCCTTCTCCCATGATCTTGCCGGCGGCCTCTCTTGCTAAAGCTGCCATACCGCTGTCATTTACGGTAGGCGGGATAAACCTGTTGAACCATACGCTGGCTTCCGCCCCGAAAGCGGCGGCCGTATTCTTTACAGTCCTTTCCATAAGTACAGGGATCGACTCCCATACCTCCTGGCTGAAACATCTCGTAGTTCCCTCCATGTGGGCATTTTCAGCTACCACATTCCATCTCGTGCCTGCCTCTATGGTGCCCACAGTCACTACTATAGGGTCAAGAGGCGCAGTCTGACGGCTGGCCATGGCCTGAAGATTGTTGACTACTGCGGCGGTTACTACTGCAGCGTCTACTCCCTGATGAGGGGCTGCTCCGTGGCAGCCTTTACCTTTGATGTCTATCTTGAACAGATCTGCCGACGCCATTCTCGGGCCGGCTTCGCAGGAGATATGACCTGCAGGTACGTCAGACCAGATGTGAATTCCAAAAGCTGAATCGACTCCCGTCAGCGCGCCCTGCTCTATCATGGACTTGGCTCCCACCGCCGATTCTTCTGCAGGCTGGAACGCCAGTTTGACGGTTCCGCAAAGCTCACCTTTCATATCATTTAAAATATGAGCAGCCGTGAGGAGCATCGAAATATGACAATCGTGACCGCAGGCATGCATGACGCCCGGATTCTGGCTTGCATATTCGGCGCCCGTAGTCTCCTCTACAGATAAGGCGTCTATGTCAGCTCTAAGCAGGATAGTCTTACCCGGCTTAGCTCCCTCTATAGTTCCCAGCACTCCCGTTTCCAGTCCGCACGGTACCCATGGGATTCCCATCTTATCCAGCTCCGCTTTGATCACTTTGCTGGTTTCGTACTCTTTTTCGCTCACTTCCGGATGCTGATGGAAATAACGACGCATCTCCACCTGATATTTTTCGTACTTTGAAGCGACTTCCTGAATTTTCATTTTTAACACCTTCTTATTTTAAAGATATTTTATAACAGACCCGAGAACCATCCGGCGATGAACACGGATGTAATAGTTACAGTGATGAATCCTCCTACTATCATCGACGGGAACATCTTGCTCATCAGGTACTGTCTTTCTTCTTCTGTTTCTCCCAGAGCGTTGCATGTGGACTCGGTGATTATTGCATCGCAAGGGAATCCGTAAAGAGCCGTCAGTCCGTTGGCGAAAGCAAGAGGGAAAGACATCTTCAGGATCTTGGCGATCACAAACGAGAATATCGCCATACCTAAAACGCCGATGACGATCAGCACCACCATAGGAACTATTATGGATTTGAGCATAGCCGGAGTGCAGTCCTTGAGTCCGTCAAACACGTACATCATCAGAGCGAACATGATGATCTGATATGAATTAGCTCTGTTGAGGAGATTTGTCTCCAGAAAACCTATGGTTGTGAAGAATACACCTAATACCAGCGCCCATATCGCTCCGCTGATTCCGGTGATATTTCCAAGCTGAGTAGCAAACCATCCAATGAGTCCCAGTTTTCCCAGCATCAGTATAGGAGAATTCCATTTATCGGGGATCCTAGGAATGAGAGTCTTTCTGTCACTGTCGTCTGCTATTACTGTCATGCCTACGCTGGCCATCTCTCTCCTGTCCTGTTCAGTGAGGACTACTTTTCCGGAGCGGAAATCTTTGAGGAGCCTTCTTCCTTCTTTCTGAAGGCAGACAGCCGTGATAGGATATCCTGCGAAACCCTGTACGCAGTACATAGCTATGGCAAATACTGCCGCTACTTCAAGTCCCGCTGCTTTAGCTGCGTCCTGCATCATAGTAGCCGCTACGATTCCTCCCGTGAGAGGCGGCAGACCTGCTATTACCAGAGTCTTGTCGATTATAAGCGGCGCTACGAAATATCCCAGCACCATCATGCCGGCAAGTCCCGACAGGCACACTACGATGGTCTTCCACTGCTGTATCAGCTGTTTAAGGCTTATAACGGTACCCATGTGAGTAATTAAAAGATAAATACCTATGGTGCTTCCGAAAGGTATGAGCATGGAGTCGCTCACTACTTCTTTCGGGATGACTGTCCAGTATCCGATCAGCAGCACTACTGCAGTAACGAATACGGAGGGTATCCAAGCCTTGGTTATTTTTGCGACGTATTCGCCGATTATGTATACTACGGCACATATTACGAACGCAAGTGCAAAATTGTACATTTTGAGTCATCCTTTCTGTGCAAAATTTATTTAAAAGTTTCTCTCCCTCTCATCTATAAGGGGAGGGAAGTCCTTTTATCCAAGTAATTCAACGCTACAGTTATCATAGCTGCCATCCCCAGAGGCATCGCCTCCTCGCTCATGGCGCACTTAGCATTGTGAAGGGCTACCATCTCGCCTATGTGACCGGCCTTCACCATCATAAACAGCCCCGGGGTTCCTGTCATTTCAGTATAGTAGCTGAAGTCCTCGCTGAAAGAATAAGGCAGGCTTATCTCTTCTGCATGTTCTTCTCCCAGCGCTTCAGATACAGCTTCCATGGCCTCCCTCGTAAGCGCCGGATCATTATAGCATGCCGGATATCCTTCATAGTGGTTTATATCCACCTTAGTTCCCGACAGGGCTTCCACCCCTTTAGCTATCTGAAATACTTGTTCTGCGACTTGTTTTCTGACTGAAGGCAGATAAGAACGGGCTATGCCGCCGAACTTGGCCTCTCCTGGTATGACGTTTGGAGCTTCGCCGCTGTGAAAACTGCATACAGGGAATATTACAGTCTCCAGAGGGTCTATGTATCTTGCAGGTATCTGCTGTAGCAGAGTTACCATCTGGCAGGCCGCGAGAATAGGATCCTTGGTCAAATGCGGAGTAGATCCGTGTCCGCCTTTTCCTATCACCGTGATATCGAACAAGTCTACTGAAGTAGTCAGAGGTCCTTCATGAAATTCTACTGTTCCTATCTCTTTCTCATCAGGTATCAGGTGCATACCGAATATCGCGTCCACGTGAGGATTCTCCATTACCCCCTTCTCCACCAGCTCTTTGGCTCCTCCGGGGAGAGTATCCTCGCTGGGCTGAAATATCAGCTTAACCGTACCGGCAAATTTATCTCTGTTAGAACATAGATACTTGGCTACTCCCAGCATCATGGACGCATGCATATCGTGACCGCAGGCGTGCATCATGCCCGGCACCTGACTGCTGTAAGGAAGTCCCGTCTCCTCCTGTACGGGAAGAGCGTCTATATCTGTTCTGAGAGCTATACATACGTCAGCTTCTCCTTCTCCTCTTATAAGGGCTACCGCGCCTGTAGGCATGAGAGACTTTATCTCATCTACCCCGTATTCTTGCAGTTTCTCCTTAATGAGAGCTGTAGTGCGAAACTCTTTTCTGCCTATCTCGGGATGTCTGTGTATATCTCTTCTGATCTCTATTATCTCAGGCATCATCTCTTGTATTGCCTGCAGCAATTCCACGTTTTTCACGGTTTCACCTCATTAAAAATTTTTACATTTAATAATATCACATTCCCTTGATGAAATCAACACATTTTGTTTATCTAAACATATTTTTTATTATTTTTTTGTTAAAGTCAATACAATGTATTTTCTTATTTTTTTAATAAAAAATATCCTGCTGCACCTGAAGGCCGCAGTTCATCTTGCAGATCCGTCTCGTCTATCCATATTCGGATTTTCTTAATAGACAAAATCGGCGCACCCATAAAATCAGGTGCGCCGATTCCTCTCTAATATCGCATCTTTAGCCAGCCTATGCCGCCTCTTGATCTTTATCCTCTCTTCTTCTAAGCGCCATGGCTCCTGCTCCTCCTAAGAGTACCAGCGCAAGCCATGGAAGCATGTCGCTTGTGTCTCCTGTCTTAGGCACATTGCCCGTATCAGGCTTAGCAGCAGGCTCTTCTCCGGTGTTGTCTCCCGAATCGGTATTTCCTCCTGCCTCTATCTCAACATCGCTCATATCGTAAAGCGACGTCTGTCCGTTGACCCATCTGCTGTATGCTGCCAGAGTGTAATAGCCCTGCTCTGTAGCCATTCCGTTTACTCCGCCTCCTGCTACGTGGGCAAAGCCGCCTCCTTCTACATAGAAACTTAAGAATGCGTCCACTACAGAGTTGCCGTTCTTCACAAAGCGGCTGTCGTTGTCAGGGTCTATTCCCAGGGCTGTCAAAGCTGTTATCACCTGCGCGCATGATTCGCTGTTTGTAGTACCCCAGCTTGCATAGCCTCCGTCACTGTTTTGAAGATCGGACAAGCATTTCAGCGCCTCATCTACAGCCGACTTCACTTCTGCATTTGTTCCGTAATACGGAGCCAATGCCTGCAGAACCATTGCCGTCATGTCCGGATCTGAGTTCTCCGCCGATAAGTCCCAGCCTCCGTCTGCAAGCTGCGCATCGAGTATGGTCTTTATCAGATTCTCTCTGGTGGTCTGAGTTCCCTCTGTAGCCTTTGGTATCTCATAGTCGTGGGAATCAAATGCAAGGAGCGCAAATGCTGTGCTGTTGATTCCCTGTTTGTTGACCCAGTCAAGATTCGAAAGAGGTTCAAGCAGGTTGTAGCCTGCCACATTGGTTACGTCTTTGCCTATGGCAGTAAGAGCGAGAACCAATCTCTCGTTTTCCGTAGGCTTGTTCTTGCTTAAGACGGCCGAGCCGTTGGCCTTTACATATTCTACTATATTTTTGTAGTATGCTTCCTTTGTTTCTTCGCTGAGCCTTCCTGCTCTTGCAAGACCCAGTATCGTCCACTCGCTTCCGAAAGTTTCGTTGCCCTTGATAAGGCTTGTTACGTATGCACCTGTAGCGCTGAAGGCTTCTTCTATGGTCGAAGCTGCTTCCTTCTTCAGCTCTGCTATCTTCAGTACTGCCGCCTCAAGTTTCTGCTGCTTGAGTTCCGATACCAGAGCCTTATCTTCGTCGCTGAGGGCATTGAAGGCGTCCTGTGCCTCAGCTACTGCCGCCGCATAGGACAGATCCAGATCTTCTGCGGCAGGTAGCGCGTCTATCATCTTTATCACTTCTGAGACTGTCACTCCCGAGTTCCAGTCTTCCTTGGTATAGTCGTCGGTATAGTGGAAGACGATTACATCCCCCTCCTCCAGATACTGCTGGTCTACGCTCAGGTCAGGGTGGGCTCCGTTTAAGGTGTACATCCAGCCCGAATTATTTCCGTTGTCTATCTCCGCAAGAGTCACTCCGTTGTATGTCACTGCGGTTATATATCCTCCGCTGGGGTTTGTGAAACTGAGCTTGCCGTTTTCTTTCGCAGCCTGCTGCAGCACATCCCATACTGTAGCGTTCACGTCTACTTCGAAGCCTTTATTTTCTACCCATTTTTCAAGATTTCCATCTTTCAGCGTGTGAACAGTTCCGCCTTCACCGTGTTTCGCATCGCCCAGCAGTGAAAGGTATACGGTTATATTGCCCGTATCGGGTTTTTTAACGGTGACTTCTATCTGAGCCTTAGCGGCCCCATATACGAGGCTTACCGTCTGAGTTCCCCTCTTGCTTGCATCGTAGTCCTTTATCTGTACGTCGCTGAGTTTAAGTTCTTCGGTCTGGCCGTTATGGTATGTCACCATCAGCTTTATGCCTGTAAGGTCGAGAGCTTCTCCCACGTTGTACTCCGTCTTGTATTCTCCCGAAACGCTCAGGTCTACTGCTATCGGCTCAGTTACGTTGTCGGAATATGTCAGAGCCACTGCGTCCTTGCCCAGCGGGTCGTCGGTTCTGTTGTGGTTCATCTTGGTGACTCCGCCCATCATTCCGCCGCCTATGCCGGGCAGCTCCACTGACGTATCAAAGTATATGGCTCCGCTTTCTGTTTCGTGGGTCTGGCAGCTGGTATCTACGTATTTGACAAATCCTATGCCTTTTTCTGCGCCGCACTCGCCAGAATAGTAGTTAGCGCTGACTCCACTGTACTTGTTGAGGCTTCCCAGATATCCTATTACTCCGCCTACGTAATCTCCGTCAGTAGCCTTCACCGTACCTGTAAAGCTGTTTTTCTTAAAGGTATTCTGTCCCCAGGTCTGAAGCACATAGCTATCGCCGCCCATTATGCCGCCGACCTTGTTTTTTCCGACAATCTTACCGTCGGAAGAACAGTTCTCCGTATGTATGAGGCCTCCGTTAGGAGCAGTGCTGTTATGATATCCGCCGCCTATGATTCCGCCTACGTGTTCTCCCGTGGCTTCTACCGTGCCGCCAAATTCACAGTTCTTAACGCTGCATGCCCCTATGGCGTTATCTCTGGTTCCGAGAATTCCGCCCACATAGCTGGTGCCATAGACCGTGGCGTAGCTCTTGCAGTTTTCGATATCCGCATGGATACGACCTGCTATGGAGCCTATCATGCTCTGGTCTTTGTCGTAGCCGATGACTACGCCCTCTTCGATGGTGCAGTTTTTTATGGTGGTCGTGAAGGCTGCTGAACAGCCTGCGAAGCCGTTTTCCGATCCTAAAGTCGTGCCTATCAGGCCGGACTTAAGGGTGGAGGAACCGCTCTTTAAGGTCACGTTTTCTATTACGATGGCCGAACCCGAAAGGCCCACTCCCGATAAGTTATTTACCAGTCCGTGACCGGCTATCTTCTTACCGTAGATGTTGAGATTTCTCACTTCTGCGCCTTTCACATACCCTAAAAGCGGAAGACCGCCCTCGGCTACCGTCAAAGTGTGATTCTTTCCGTCGATAATTCCGCTGAAAGCATAGAGATTATTTCCCTTATCTATCTTGTCGCTGCCGTCTTTAGTAACGCCGATAGGCTTCCAGTCCGCAGGAAGCTCGATATCTTTTGTCATCTCAAAGTACATGTTTTCTGTACTTTGTCCGCTGGCGACCCAATTATAGACATCTTGTAAGTCCTCTTCGTCGGAAAGCTCGTACGGTTCTTCAGCGGTGCCTTCGCCTTCCAAAGAAATGGATATGATGGTTATCGGCTGTTTTACTGAAACAGTGTTATAAGTAAAGGTGACTTCTGTCTCGTTGGTCAATTCGCCGGACGGTTCAACATTGAATCCGTCGGTAATGGTCCTCGTAGTTCCGTCGCTGTATGTGGCAAGAAGTTCTGTGCCTGCCGATTCAAATTTCTGTCCCGCTACATATACGAGTTTAGACGGAGGATTTACGATCTCAAGCTTTGACGGCACTCTGTCGTCTTTCATTATCTCGTGCGCTTTATCCAGCTTATTCTTAAGTTCGACCGGTATCTGAGCCTGCTCTTCTTCGTCCAGCATCGTAAATGCAGTATACAGCTTATTAACCTTATCTGCATCATCCGGCCATACTATGCTGTCAAGATCCAGCGCTTCAAGATTGGCAGTCAAGGCCTCGACATCCATCTTTGCTAAGACAAAAGTTATCCTCGTGTTTATGATCTCTTTGTCATTTATCTTGAACTCCACTCTCATTTCCGTGCGTTCATTCACCAGCCTTACGCCGTCGATCTGAAACCATTTCATGGCTGTAGCCATAAGGGTAGGCGAATAAAACAGCAGCTCATCGTCAACATACACGTTAAGTTTTGTATTCTGCGGGTTTGTTACAAAGGAATTTTTAAAAATATCCATCGCCTTTTCGCCTGCCGGCTTTACGAAGTCTGTCATGCCGCTGACGTACACCTCGTAGTCATAGCAGTCCGCCGAAACGCCCGTTTTGCCTGTCCTGTTGCCTTCGTCATCCAGCTGGAACAGAGTGCCTTCCGGATATCCGTGATAAATCACCGAATCTGAGAACGCAGGCGTTCCGCCAAAGGCTAATTTGCTCCATTGGGCCCCTGTCTTCTTGGTCAGGTTAAGGCTGTAATCTTCGGTAGTCTGTCCGCTGGACACGGATATAACAAATTGATGATCTCCGTACTTCGCTACGGCTCCGCCTGTAGTCGCCGCCGTTCCGTCCGCAAAATCGGCTATCTTGTCGCCGGCTGAGGTTTTAAGCTCTGCGGTCGCATTATCCGGCAGATTTGTCAGGGACACAGAAATATCTCCGTCATTATACTCAGCTACCTCAGTATAATTAGCCAGATCTCCGCTGAAGGTCTTTGTGCCCTCATCAAAAGTAAGCTCCAATGTCTCTCCTGCGCTTCCGTCATCATGCACGGTAGTTACCGTCACGGCTTCCTTTGTCAGCAAGCCCGAGGCTGAACCTGTGCCCGTGTCTCCATATGCCCATGACGGCATCATGGAAGTCAGGATCATCGCGGTCATCAGCAATATGCTGACATGCCGCCTTAAGCCTTTACTTTTACTCATCTTCTCTCCTTTCTCTTTCGGCGCTTTTATCCTGTCAAAAAATAATACAATACCCCCCCCCGATGAATTTCGTCTGTTGCAGTTACTCACCGAAAGAGATATTTTAAACAATAATAAAAGCACCTGCCGTTTCTGAGGTGCTTAAAATTATTCCACAATGTTCACGCGCCGTGCCCTAAAATTGCAGAAAAGCATAGCTTTGCAGTACGGCTGCGCCATATATATGAAAAATCCTAATGCTCTATCTCAGAAAGCGATGATCTTACGTTCATGACAGGTCTACCGACTTGCTCCTTAACCTACTTAAGACGCCTTCCCAAAGTTTTAGCTTCAGTGGCTTCCGCATCAAACGGCTGTCTTGTTCGTCGGATTTCACGGTTGCTGAGACACAGCGCAGGATTTGCACCTGCTTCCGAGATGTCACGATTAAACGTATTAATTTGTTAAAAATATATTACATCATTCATTATTCTTTGTCAACGGCCTTTGGTCTTTAGATAGTAATCCTTAACATGTTTCCAAGATCCAAAATATCCATATCGTCTTACAAGTTTCCACATTCGAAATCCACTCAATAAAAAAAGCTTTATTCTGCTGTGATCCGACCGACCACCTGGAATAAAGCTTTTCTTACTTATATAGCTCTTTATTTTGGCTCTATCTTGCTCTTGCTGGTTATTTCCTCTATCATGTCATGTATATGAGACACCTCGTTTTCTATTATATCCAGGTCCTCCTTAGACACTCCGTGATTCATAAAGAGATTCTCTATTTCTTTATCAAAAGTCACCGCATTATTGATGACTTCGAGAAATTTATTGAAATTTACATCCTTATATGCAGACTTGAACTTTTTCAAATCTCCCGATATTATATCTACTACCTGCTGTTCATTGTAGATCTTACCTATCATCATAGGATACGGACTTATACGCTGCAGATATATCTCTTCTTCCTTGACCTCATACATATAAGTAAGTCTCAGGTCGTCTCCTATGAGAAATTTAGCTACATTGATGTGAGCAGGAGTGGTCTTTATCGACGCCGCTCCCATCTGCCTGAGCATTACGTTTATCATATCGTCTGATACTCTGTTTCTCATAACAATTCACCCTCCTAAAGGTATGATCACATTCCGTACTTTAAAAGCAGGAATACAGTTGAAATAACTATCGTAACGATCATTATAGGGAAACCTATCTTGGTATAAGTCTTAAATGTGATAGGATATCCGTGTTTTCCGCTTACGCCGGAAAGGACTACATTGGCCGAAGCTCCTATCAGAGTTCCGTTTCCTCCCAGACATGCTCCTAAAGATATAGCCCACCAGAGCGGTTCTACATCCATTCCGCCCTCTCCCAAGGCTATTACCAGCGGAATCAGAGTAGCCACAAACGGAATATTGTCCAGAACCGATGAAAGCAGAGCTGAAGCCCACAGCAGAACCATCATAGTGACCACAGGGTGTCCTTCTGTAGTACTCAGTACAAGATTGGCAAGCTGTCCGATGACGCCCGTCTCATCCAGTCCTCCTACCACTATGAAGAGGGCTACGAAGAACAGTATCGTAGGCCACTCTACTTCGCCTATGGCATAATCTATATTCTGTCTTCCTATCACCATTATGATGGCTGCGGCTGACAGAGCTACTGTAGAAGATTCTATGCCTATCTGGCTGTGGAATATAAATCCGATTACTACCAGGCATATCATGATGAGACTCTTTATGAGAAGCGCCTGATCTTCTATGGCCTTATTTTCGTCCAGATGGCTGACAGCGCTTATAGCTTCTGCATCTGCCATTAGCTTCGTCTTGTATAAAAATCTCATTATGATTATTATGACGACTATGGAGACTACCGCCACTATGCCTGTGTTGGCTACGAAATCAAGGAACCCAAGTCCTGTGGCGCTGCCTATCATTATGTTAGGAGGATCGCCGATCAAGGTAGCAGTTCCTCCGATATTAGCCGCAAATATCTGCGTTATCAGGAATGGAACCGGATTTATATTCAGCATCCTGGCTATGGTGATAGTCATAGGTCCGACCAGAAGCACTGTGGTAACATTGTCAAGGAATGCCGATAGGAAGGCAGTTATTATTATAAATGCCACCATTATCTTCCACGGATCGCCTTTGGCCATCTTAGCCGCTCTTATGGCTATGTACTCGAATACGCCTGAATTTTTTATTACTGCCACGAACAGCATCATTCCCACCAGTACGCCTATAGTATTGAAGTCGATATATCCTACCGCTTTATCTACTGTGAGCACGTTGGTGAGAAGAAGTACTACTGCGCCTGCCAGGGCGGCAGACGTCCTGTGGACCTTTTCAGTCATGATGAGAACGATCACCACCAGGAACACCGCGATCGCTATTATTTCGTTCATAGTAATTCCCCCTTTACAACTTTTATGACATATTTTTATCCTGTCTATCGACTATAGAATTCTACCACTTTGCCTTTTGCTATTCAATATCCTTTTTAAGGCTCGGAATGTCTAAATGTTGTCAACCGCCTTGAAACAGTGAGAATCCAATGTTTTTTTAATCCGTTAAGGTTTAGTTTAGATTTCACATTATTTTTTTCAAAATTATTGGGGTAATAATAGTAGTGGCTATAACTACTAAAACCACTGCCGGCATGAGGTCCGCATCCAAAAGCCCCATATCATATCCTTTCTGAGCCACGATAAGAGCTACCTCTCCTCTGGATACCATTCCAACTCCCACCTGCAGGGCCTCTCTCGCTGTAAATCCACATATTTTCGCGCCGAGGCCGCAGCCTATTATCTTCGTCAGAATGGCTACCGCAAGCAATATGAACGAAAATACTATTATAGTCCCGGTCATACCCTCCAGCTCCACTTTAAGCCCGACGCTGGCAAAGAATATGGGCGAAAAAAATAAATATGACGGAACATTGATCTTTCTTGCAACTTCTTTTTTGATAGCATGAGTGGATAAAAACAATCCCAGAAGGTATGCTCCGGTGATATCCGCCACCCCGAAAAAGTGTTCGGAAGCAAAGGACACCAGCAGGCAGGCCGCCAGGACATATGTGCTTATCCTCTGCTTCTTAACATTTTTATCTATAAAGCGTCTATTCTTGTTTATCAAAAGGGCGAGAAGCGCCATAAATACGATGTACAGCACGATCTTGAACAAGACGGTTCCTATGGAAACACTACTGTCCTTAAGGCTGGAAACTATGGTGAGCACTATTATCCCTATTATGTCGTCTATGACTGCGGCTCCCAGTATGGCGTTGCCTACCTTGCCTTCCAGCTTTCCCATTTCTCTGAGGGCCTCGACAGTTATGCTCACAGATGTAGCTGTCAGAACTACTCCCACAAACACAGCTTTCAGCATACTCAAAAATCCGTCTTCTCCTGTCTCAAAAAACAAATAGTAGCACGCAGTTCCTCCTATCAGAGGCACTGCTACTCCTATGCACGCTACCACTATGCAAGCTACGCTGTTTTTCTTTATCTCGTTTATATCTGTATCCAGCCCCGCAAGAAACATGAGCATAATTACACCTATCTCGGCAGTATAGGCTATAAAATCTGTCTCTGCGATTATCCCAAGCCCCGTAGGTCCTATGATCACGCCTGCCAGCAGCGCTCCAACCACCTGCGGCATGCTTACTTTCTTTGTCAGGTCTCCTAAAATCTTCGTAGATAACATTATTATTGCGATGCTTACCAAATAACCGTAATCTCCCACGATAACACCCCCTTTCTATGCAATACCTTATCATATATATATTTTTTGCATATTTTTCAACAAGATTTTATTATACTCTTTTTGTTTTGCCTTTTCAACTCTTGACATATATAATTATTTCCTGTTTCTCATGATTTTATATTTTTGATATTATTTTCTTTCTATAATAATTCTTAAGAACTCTGAAGGCAGATGATCTTCTTTGCAGAATTCCCGGTAAGGCGGATTTTAAAGCTATTTGCGGGACTATTTAGAGAAAAAATTGCCATTGAAGGGGCCAAATGCGCTTTCGGCCGCTATAAGATGGCCAAAATTTCCCATAAAAGAGCCCAAAAGGCTATATCCTAGGAATAACCGGCAAGCTGGCGTTCTTGATCAGTTTGCCGCTAACATTATCAAAGCTCCACAGAAAGTTCAATCAACGCAGCACTGCAACAAGCACCGGAAGCTTTCGCTCTCTATGGGTTTGGCGGAAAGCTTATGACCTGCCGTTAGACAAAATCGGCGCACCCATAAAATCAGGTGCGCCGATTCCTCTCTAATATCGCATCTTTAGCCAGCCTATGCCGCCTCTTGATCTTTATCCTCTCTTCTTCTAAGCGCCATGGCTCCTGCTCCTCCTAAGAGTACCAGCGCAAGCCATGGAAGCATGTCGCTTGTGTCTCCTGTCTTAGGCACATTGCCCGTATCAGGCTTAGCAGCAGGCTCTTCTCCGGTGTTGTCTCCCGAATCGGTATTTCCTCCTGCCTCTATCTCAACATCGCTCATATCGTAAAGCGACGTCTGTCCGTTGACCCATCTGCTGTATGCTGCCAGAGTGTAATAGCCCTGCTCTGTAGCCATTCCGTTTACTCCGCCTCCTGCTACGTGGGCAAAGCCGCCTCCTTCTACATAGAAACTTAAGAATGCGTCCACTACAGAGTTGCCGTTCTTCACAAAGCGGCTGTCGTTGTCAGGGTCTATTCCCAGGGCTGTCAAAGCTGTTATCACCTGCGCGCATGATTCGCTGTTTGTAGTACCCCAGCTTGCATAGCCTCCGTCACTGTTTTGAAGATCGGACAAGCATTTCAGCGCCTCATCTACAGCCGACTTCACTTCTGCATTTGTTCCGTAATACGGAGCCAATGCCTGCAGAACCATTGCCGTCATGTCCGGATCTGAGTTCTCCGCCGATAAGTCCCAGCCTCCGTCTGCAAGCTGCGCATCGAGTATGGTCTTTATCAGATTCTCTCTGGTGGTCTGAGTTCCCTCTGTAGCCTTTGGTATCTCATAGTCGTGGGAATCAAATGCAAGGAGCGCAAATGCTGTGCTGTTGATTCCCTGTTTGTTGACCCAGTCAAGATTCGAAAGAGGTTCAAGCAGGTTGTAGCCTGCCACATTGGTTACGTCTTTGCCTATGGCAGTAAGAGCGAGAACCAATCTCTCGTTTTCCGTAGGCTTGTTCTTGCTTAAGACGGCCGAGCCGTTGGCCTTTACATATTCTACTATATTTTTGTAGTATGCTTCCTTTGTTTCTTCGCTGAGCCTTCCTGCTCTTGCAAGACCCAGTATCGTCCACTCGCTTCCGAAAGTTTCGTTGCCCTTGATAAGGCTTGTTACGTATGCACCTGTAGCGCTGAAGGCTTCTTCTATGGTCGAAGCTGCTTCCTTCTTCAGCTCTGCTATCTTCAGTACTGCCGCCTCAAGTTTCTGCTGCTTGAGTTCCGATACCAGAGCCTTATCTTCGTCGCTGAGGGCATTGAAGGCGTCCTGTGCCTCAGCTACTGCCGCCGCATAGGACAGATCCAGATCTTCTGCGGCAGGTAGCGCGTCTATCATCTTTATCACTTCTGAGACTGTCACTCCCGAGTTCCAGTCTTCCTTGGTATAGTCGTCGGTATAGTGGAAGACGATTACATCCCCCTCCTCCAGATACTGCTGGTCTACGCTCAGGTCAGGGTGGGCTCCGTTTAAGGTGTACATCCAGCCCGAATTATTTCCGTTGTCTATCTCCGCAAGAGTCACTCCGTTGTATGTCACTGCGGTTATATATCCTCCGCTGGGGTTTGTGAAACTGAGCTTGCCGTTTTCTTTCGCAGCCTGCTGCAGCACATCCCATACTGTAGCGTTCACGTCTACTTCGAAGCCTTTATTTTCTACCCATTTTTCAAGATTTCCATCTTTCAGCGTGTGAACAGTTCCGCCTTCACCGTGTTTTGTATCGCCTAAAACGGACACGTACACGTTAATCGTGCCGGTTGCTTTTTTCAGTACGGTCACCTCGATTTCCACCTTAGCTATACCATATTCAAGAGTCACTGTCTGAACTCCTCGTTTCGTCTTGTCATATCCGGTAATGGTGACATCTTCTATATCAAGCTTCGTCCTTTTTCCGTCAGACCAGTTTGCATAAAGCTCAAGACCTGACAAGTCCAGTTCATCTCCAATGTAGTATTCTGTTTTCCAAACGCCCGATGTTTCCAGATATAAGACAATATTATCTTTACTCAGCACCGGCTGCTTGTCATTTTCCGTCTGAATCCAGTTCTTGTAGCTGTTTAGGGCTTTATTCAGCGCTTTAAGGGCTGTACCGTCGGCAAAGTCCTCTGCGTTCATTGCCAAACTGTGTTTTTCTTCTCCACTTACAGTACCAGTGACTACTCCGCCGATTGCATTGTCTGCCCCGCAGGAATCGAGATAATAGTTGAATGCCGTTCCTTCAGTCATAGAAAAGTCTTGAAGACTTCCAATAATTCCGCCGACCATTTCTCCGTCAGAATCAATTTTTCCATAGAAATAGTTTGCGGAAATCATGTCGGAATTTCCTCCGTTTACGCGGTTATAATTAAATACGCCTCTATCTGATCCGATAATTCCGCCCACTTCATTTTTTCCGCTGACAGAGCCGTTTACATAGCAGTTTTTAACCTCTACTGGCGGTGAAAGCGGAGCGCTTCCGGCAATATAGCCAGCTCCAACAATTCCTCCCACCTTTTCGCCTGTAGCTATAACCTCCCCCAGAAAAGCACAGTTCTTCACTTCAAAGAGCCCCATGGACTGACCTTTCATGCCTACAATTCCGCCGACATTATTTCTGCCGTAAACTGTAGCATAACTGGTACAATTAGTGATAGTGCCATTAAATGCTCCCGCAAAAGTACCTATACAGTCCTTATGGTCGAGAAGTCCATTTTCAATAAATCCATATTCCCAGGTCGTATCGCCTAAATCGCCCCAAGAGCCATCGTCACCGATTATCACACCTTTTTCTGCTGTGCAGTTGGAGATAAATACTTTATCCTGACCGCTGGCATAACCGCCGATAAACCCTGCTTTAAGTATCTTCGTTCCTTCTTTAATCGTGACATTATCTATAGTAATTGTCGGGGCTGTTCTGAGCATATAGTCAGTTACACCCTCATAATCCACCACGTATTTATCTACAAGGCCGTAACCCCTTATGTGCGTACCGTATAGATTGAGGTTCTTGACAGTAGCTCTTCTCACATAGTTTAACAACGGCTTGCCGCCGTCCGGTACGGTTAGTGTATGTCCTTTACCGTCGATTGTTCCGCTGAAAGGTAAAATATTTTTTCCCTCATTTTCTGCCGTCGTACCTGTTTTCAGACAGCCTATCGGTTCCCAGCTTTCAGGGAGTTCAATATCATTTTCAAAGGCAAGAACTCGTCCTATGAAAGTATATGGTTTTTTAGTTCTATCCACCTGGCCGTCGGTTTTTCCCTCAACCAGATCCTTTACATAATTCAAATCATCTACGTCTTCAATCAGATAAGGGCTATCTTCTGTTCCCTCTCCTTTTAATTCGGTAACTATTGTGCTTACATCAGTAATGTTGACTTTTCTCGTCGGGCTCGTACTGCTTTTGCTTTCATAGCCGTTTTTTGACACGGTTACTACGGCATAATAATACCAGTCGCCCGGCTCCCACTGTGGCGCTGTAGTGATTTTATACGTTCCATAAGATTCGGCGGTTCCTATTTTTCCGGTACTGATATCATAGGTCTCCACTTTCTCTCCGCCTTCTGTAGAATTCTCATCATTTTTATATAATTCGACTTTATAAGGCACATCTTCTATCGGATAACGCAAGTTCGTAATCGTACCATTGATTTCTTCCCTAACCTGTTTTACGTCTACATTCACCGTAAAATTAAGCTGTTCACCTTGAAAAAAGTTTGAGCCGCCGGTGACCTGAGGCGCATTTTTAATCTTCGGTGCAGTAAGTTCTGTTAAATTAACCTTTACCATCGCAGAGTTTGTCCTCTGTTTATACTCTTTGCCATTAACTGTATTAGTAACAATACAATAATATTCCAGCTCCGAGGCATATTCAGACTGTGGTTTGCATGTCGATCCTGTTTCACCTTTTAAAACGCTGACTATGCCGCTTGTTACAGATTCGCCGTACCACTCATATGTTAAGTTTCCTCCGTCTACCGGCTCTGCTTCAACACTGAGAAGCTGCTGGCTACCTTTATCAATAGTCATATCTTCAGGCTGTGACGTAATTATCGGATAGCGATCTGTCCGGTCAATAACCAAAGTATATTCTCTCGAAAGAGATTTACCATCATGGTCATATTTTAAAACCATAGGGATTTTGGCTAATGATTCTCCTTCTATCTCAAATTTACTTACATCTATTTCACTATCGCTTTCATATTCTTCTCCGTCTATGAAAACTTTTGCTTCCTTAGTCCAGACACTATATCCAATTTTAATTTTATCTGCTCTGGACGTGGCCACATATTCTTCTATATACTTCTTCGGAGCGATAGTAGTAAGCGCTGGTGACGGCGAGAGACTTAGGCTGCTTCCGTTTTCTCCACATTCCGAAAGGGCAAGGCGATTCAGCATCAGCTTATCATTTGTGATATTGTATGTATAAGTATCTGATACTGTAAAATTTTTATTCTCGTCTATTTCTCCGATTTGCACCTTGATAATGCTCTTTCCTCCAACAGGAATATCACACATGCCTTTTACAGTTAAAGTATTTTCTTTACTTTTTAACGGCTGCGGATCTGTTTTGCTTGATATTTGGCATGCTTCCCCATCCTTATATACCTTGCAATATAGCGACGGCACATCACCCGTTGCCGGAACCTTATTATCTGCAATTTTAATCGTCATACCAGTAGTTCCAAACATCTTATTATAATCCGAGTCCGCCATAGAGATATTATACTCTGCCGTATCTTTGCTGAATTTATATTCCGCCTTTTCAGCTAAGCATCCATATACTTTAAGGCTGATATTTTCTGCAAATCCATTGACAACAGTCTCCTTACCTCCCTCATCGCTTTGCTCTGCCGCTGTTCCTCCATATTCGCTTTCTGCAAAGGCACTTGCTGGCATCAGGGATAGCAGCATAGTTACCGTCAGCAGTATGCAAAGGAACTTGTTCCTTGCCCTTTTTTTCGTACTCATTTTCTCTCCTTTCTTTCCCGGCGCTTTCATCTTATCAAAAAATAACGCAATACCCCCCCCGGTGAATATTTTGCCAATAGTTTATATTCAAGCCGGAAGAGGGATTTTTTTCCTAAATAAAA
>ERZ773258.1529-NODE-1529-length-17881-cov-2.894704_pt1 | contig 17881 bp, 8 predicted proteins | sample MGYA00511962_ERZ773258 | MGnify/ENA primary metagenome ERZ773258 (study PRJEB29015, sample SAMEA2737755) | human gut metagenome | biome: human gut; feature: human-associated habitat; material: faeces | place: China | collected 2012 ... | reverse complement strand
CCTGCACCCAAAGGTTTGATTTCTTCTATCGTACCTTGGACTTTAAATTTAGCTACAATGCTAGATAAATCTTTCATGGGTTTTTTCTTTAAAAATTTATACTAAGGTTATCGATAATCATATTTGGCGGCTTCAGTAGCCTGACTGCCGGAACGAACCGGTACCAGAGTGAACCCCCAGTTGTATTCGCGGTTGGCAGGAATCTGGTGGAAAGGTTCGGGACGTGCTCCCCAACTGTCATAACCGCCTACTCCCTGTTGCTTCATGTCGACACAAACTTCGACGAAGTCTCTCGGAGTGATGTCATTGACGTGATGCATCCGGCGCAATACATTGCGGGCGGCCTTCTCGTCGTGGTTGGCAGCTTCTTCCGGGCTGAAGTTATTCCATTGGTAAGGGTGGGGCAGCGCTTCTTCCGAGTCGAAGTCCTCGACGGAATTGCGCAGTGCGTTGAAACCGATCAGGCTGTCGGCAACGATGACAAGGCCGTTTCCTTTATCGGGAGACAGGTTGAGCCAGCGAGTATCCGTGTGATGTCCGTTCTCCTGAGGACGTACGTAGTTGAAGTACATCTTATCGGCGGTTGTCTGATAGACGCCTACCATGGTTCCGTGATTGCGGTCGATGTAGTTTTCTTCCGGACCACGCCCGAAATACTGTACATTGTTCATCTGCGCCGGCAGACGGAAACGTACACCGATGCGGGGGACTTCCAGCTTGGAAGCGGCTTTGCGGGCTGCATCACTTCCGGGAGTGAAGGTAGCCATGCGGGTAGCTTCGGAGACTTCTGTTTCGGCAGCCTGCATATCGGTAGAAGTAAATTTGGCATTTACATGAACGATTCCGCTTGGGTATATCTTATAGGTGACAACATACAGATTGCCGGCTGCCAGCAGATAAGTTGCCTGCAACAGGACGGCTTTGTCTTCTGTGCTTACCTTCGTGTCTGTCACGTGGAAGTCTTTGCTGGACTTTTTCCATACGTGGAGGCGTTTGGGAGCACCGTTTCCGTAATCATTGTCATTAGGTGCCCGCCAGAAGTTGGGCTGGATGCCGAATCCGTCTTTGAAGTATTCGGTTCCATCCACTTTGTATGAGGTAACCAAACCGCTCTTCTTGTTGAATACAAAATTTACTTTTGAAGAAGAAACAGTCAGTTCGTCTCCTTGTGTTTGAGTTTGCAATGCGGGGCCGTTGGCTTTGTACGTATTCCTTTCGGCTTCGACGGGCAGACGGAACTGGTCATATGCAATCTCGTATCCGGCGGGAATCAGCGGTTCCGGTTCTACGGCTATCACGCTGAAGTTAACGAAATATTCTGTTCCCGGACGGGCTTTCAGACCACTTACCGGTACGGTGAATTCTTTTGAAGTCTGCGGAGCGATGTCCAGTGATACCTTTCCGCTTTTGACGGTTTTTCCGTTGGCCAGTACGCTGTAATGTATCTGATACTTTTTCAGATTGGTGAAGTAGAAACGGTTCGTGATGTTGAACTTGCCCGATGCTGCGTCAATCGCATCGAAGCCGACATTCTGATGCACGTATTTCACTTCTGCCATTGCCGGATGCGGACCACGGTCGGGGTTGACAAGACCGTTGCAAAGGAAATTACCGTCGCTGGGTGCATTTACTCCGAAGTCACCTCCGTAAGCCCAGTATTCTCTTCCGTTCTTGTCTTTCTGGAGCAGACCCTGATCTACCCAGTCCCAGATATATCCTCCCTGAAGGTTCGGATATTTATAGATAGCCTGCCATTGTCCCCAGAGATTTCCGGTAGAGTTGCCCATTGCGTGTGCATATTCTGACGGGACAATAGGACGGTCGCTGCCGTTCTTGCCGATATCTTCCAGCCAGCCGGCACCCGGATACTGAGGTACGTACATATCGGTGTTCCATTCCCATTGTGCACGTTCATAGTTGACGGGACGTTGCATGATGTTCTTGTCGGCTTCTTTCAACCAAAGATAAGTCTGGTAGAAGTTGTATCCGTTTCCGGCTTCATTTCCTAACGACCAGAAAGTGACGCTGGGGTAGTTCTTGTTGCGTTCGAACATATTGATCGTGCGATCCATGTGTGGTTTCAGCCATTCGGGATTGTTGCCTAATGAGCCGCCTTTACGTAGATCATAGTACATACCGTGGCTTTCGATATTGGCTTCATCGTACACGTAAAGTCCGTATTCGTCGCAAAGTTCATAGAAACGGCGGTCCTGCGGATAATGGCAGAGACGTACGCTGTTCAGATTATGCTGTTTCATCAGTTCGAAGTCACGACGCATCAGTTCTTCGGTGACGTAATGTCCGGTTTCCGGATTATGTTCGTGGATATTGACTCCTTTCAATTTCAGCGGTTGTCCGTTGATAAACAGGCATACATAAGGTTTTCCGTTAGCGGCTTTCTGATCGATTGGTTTGATCTCGATGCGGCGGAATCCTACGTTGAAAGGAATAATCTCATTGATTTTACCCTCTTCTTTGACAGTCATCAACAACTTGTAAAGGTTCGGGTGTTCCGATGTCCATGTGTGTACATCAGTCAGATTCTTGTCAAAAGAAAGGGTACGTGTCTCGTTGACAGGGACATAAGTTGTCTTCTCTTCGGTGGCAACTACTTTTCCCTGAGCGTCGAGCAGTTCATATGCCAGTGTCAGATTGGTTGCAGCCGGACGATGATTGCGCAGGTCGACGTTCAAGGCGAATACTCCGTTCTTGTAACTGTCATCCAGTGTCGATGTGATGCGGAAATCTTTCAGGGCGGCTTTGGGCTGTGAATACAGATAAACATCCCGTTCGATACCGCTGATACGCCAGAAGTCCTGACATTCCAGATAAGAACCTGTGCTCCAACGGAAGATTTTCAGTGTAAGTACATTCTTACCCGGTTTCACGTATTTGTTGATCAGGAATTCTGCGGGGTTCTTGGAATCTTCGCTGTATCCTACTTCCTGTCCGTTGATGTATACATATACACCTGATTTCGCTCCGGCGAGGTGGAGGTAGATATCCCGTTCTTTCCAATCAGCGGGAATATCGATGTCCCGACGGTAGACTCCCACGGGATTGGCTTCCGGAAGGGTGGGAGGCTGCGGGTTACGGGGCTTGAATTCATAACCGTGGTTGGTGTAGATAGCCACTCCATACCCTTGTACTTCCCAGTTGCCCGGAACTTTGATATCATTCCAGGAGTCCGTGCTTACGGAAGGGGCGGTGATATTGGCGGGAAGGTCTTTGTAGCTGTCTGCGAAGAAGAACTTCCATGTACCGTTCAGCAACTGATAATAGTTGCTTTTTTCAAACTTCCCGGTAAGTGCATCAGTCCGGTTATCGTACGTCATGAAGGAAGTACGCGGATATTCTTTATTGACCGATACAACTTGCACATCCTGCCAGTAAGGCTTGTCGGATGTTTTTTCGGCCATAGCGCCTGTTGTTAACAGAGAGAATATTCCTGCCAGTAATAGGTGATATGATCTGTATTTCATGTTTTTCAATCTTGTTTCTTTTTTTATTTAACTTTGATATGGTCGAAGCCTTCCCCATAAACTCCGATAACGGCACTTTGCGATACAAATGCGTTGGGGTCAATATCTTTAATCAGTCGGAAGATGATGGTAGACTCCCGTTTTTTGGCAAGCACAAACATCATTTTCACTTCTCTGCCTGTGTAGAAGCCGGTTGCATTGATGATCGTCACTCCACGGTGAGGGTATTCGTTGATGTGTCGTCCTATCTCCTCATATTTATTGGATATGATAAAGAACTGGACAGACTGACGTGCGCTGTTCACTACCTGATCGAGGACGAAACTGCAAATGTAAAGTGTTGCAAATCCGTATACCACCTTCTCCCAGTCCTTCAGAACGAAATAACTGGAGGTAATGATGATCATATCGCAGATCAGTATGACTCTTCCCAAGGTTATGTCCCGGTATTTGTTGATGATAGCGGCAATGACGTCCGTACCGCCGGTGCTTCCGTTGGCGCAGAACGCAACTCCGATACCGCCGCCACAGAACGATGCTCCGATGACGCATGCCATGAAAGGCTGGTCGCGAAGAAGGGAAACGCCTGATGCCAGTTGCTGGATAACGGACAGGAAGAAAGTCAGGGTGAATACTCCAAAAATAGTTTTAATACAGAACTTTAATCCCAATAACTTAAGCGCAAGCAACAATAAGAAAAAGTTAATGCTGAAATATGTATACTGTACCGGGAATCCCGTTGCCCAATATACAATAGATGCAATACCCGGCACTCCGCCCGTCGTAATGTCGTTGGGGAGTAGGAAAACGGTCCATCCGATGCCATAAAGTATCATACCTACGGCGATCATCACATAATCTTTGGCTTCCCGAAGGATAGTCTGTCTAGAGGGTTTTAAAATATCTGCTTTCATATAGGTGATTATAATAATCAGTAAAGTGCCGAACATGAACTTACGGATAACCTGACTTTTTCCCAGTCTGGCTATCCGTAAGTTTATATATTAATAAGGTATAATGGCTTATTCGGCAAAAGCATGTCTGTAACCTTGCACTTTGTTCCATCCGCCACGGGTGAAATCAGGAACTTCTACCGGAGCAGAACCGTTTTCGATGGAGAGTCTGGTCAGTTCGGCCATACAACACCATTCTGCGAGGTCGTAAACGTCCATGTCCAGTGGCAAACCATTGCGCAGACAGTATACCAGACGATAGTCCATGATATAATCCATACCGCCGTGTCCACCTACTTTCTTGGCAGTTTCTTCCAGTTCTTTGTGAATAGGATCTTTGTATTTAGCCATCAATGCTTTTTTTACATCTTCAGATACAGAACCGTGTGCGTTCAGCTTTTCGTGATTCGGCACATCATTAGAGTCTACTTGTGTAGGTCTCAGACAGTATTCCTCAATCGGATATTTGCTGGCATAGCCATCAGCTCCAACTACCTGGTACATACGGCTGTAAGGACGGGGAGTCATTACATTGTGCTGTATCAGCATTGTTTTGCCGTTCTCCGTACGGATGAGGGTTGTGGTCTGGTCTCCGTTCTGGAAGTCTTTTACTTCTTTTCCGGTAGACTTTTTAATGTATGCCGGACCGTTCACAGCTTTGGTGTCCATAGCTACGAGAGTTTTCATACGGTCGCCACGGTGAATATTGAGTACCTGGCAAGCCGGGCCCATACCATGAGTTGCATATACATCACCACGATGTTTCTGATTGTAGTCCATACGCCAGTTGTTCCAGTAATACGGCCAGAAGTCTTCCAGATTGTGTATATAAGCACCTTCTACGTGAAGTACCTCACCGAATACACCTTGTTGTGCCATATTGAGTGAAGTCAGTTCAAAGAAGTCATATACGCAGTTTTCCAGTTGCATACAGTGTTTGCGAGTCTTTTCGGAAGTGTTGATTAGCTTCCAGATTTCATCCAGTGTCATAGCGGCAGGTACTTCGATGGCTACATGTTTGCCATGTTCCATAGCGTATACACCCATGTCTGCATGGTGTTTCCAGTCTGTAGCTATGTATACCACGTCGATATCGTCACGTTCGCAGAGCTTTTTCCATGCTTTCTCGTCTCCTGTGTAGGAAGCTGCTTTCGGCAGACCGGCTTTCTCCAGTATCTTTTGAGCATTTTCAACACGTTCGGGGAGAAGATCGCATAAAGCTACAATCTGAGTTCCCGGAATATGTGTCCAGCGTTCAACTGCACCGGGACCGCGCATTCCCAATCCGATAAAGCCTACACGGACCGTTTCAAGTTTAGGAGTAACGAGTTGGATTACATCTTGCTGATTTGCCGGACGGGCCGGAGTTTCTACTTTTATAGGAGAGAATTTTCCTTTTGTCTTTTGAGCAAAACTGGTCTGGCAGGTCAACAATGCAAGACCGACGAGTGTGCTAAGTAGTAGTTTCTTCATCTTTCTTTTAATTTTTAATTGGGGGTTATTAATTGGTTTTTCATTTCGGTGTCAAAAATACTAATTAATTAATCAATCCAGTGTAATTATTGTAGATATTTTCATTGCCCGTCTATATTTTTGGTAGAACAAGAGTCGCACTATTCGCTATGTTATAATGATATTTTCGGCATCGCCCGAACAGTGAGCGATGCCGTTTTTACATCTGTAATGTGTGTTAAGTTAAATTATTATTATAATAGAATACGTTTTCCGTCAGCTTGTACGGCATATAATTTGGCATTCACCATCAATATAGATGAAGGAATCTCAAAAGTCGTGAAGGTAGAAAAATAAAGTAATTTTCCATTTTCATCATTCTCTCTGAGTTCAAAAGCCACAGCTTCATCTCCGTTTTGGATGGAGACCTTGCGTCCTGCCAGCTCTGCCTTGATAGCTTTGGTTATCTTCTGATTTTCTTTGAATTGAGTGTAATATCCGACATCTCCAACTGCCGAATAGCGGTAGTCGTTCTGTGGAAACTCACTTTTCTTTCTATCTTCGATGTATTGGAAAGCGTGTTTCGGGGCGGGGAATTGTGCCATGTATTCTTTTGCTTCCCAAATCATCGCATCACTTACATAGTATTTGTATGTTCCATACTGTTCGATAGTCGTATTGACAGGTTCGAAGAATCCCCACATCTCGAAAAAGTCTGTCAGGTTCTGATTGGCGGCTTTACTTGCCATTTTGGCAAATTCAAGTTGCTTTTTCCCGGGATCTTCACCTTCGGTCATATTCACTTCACGCATCAGTTTGAAAAGTGTCTGCCAGAAATCAGTTTTATATTCGCATCGATGATAGTAAATCCATAATTGCCAGTTCATTCTCATATGCGTTTCTGTGTCTTCGTTCTGGTGGGTTGCGTCTCCCATATTATACCAAGCCTGCCCGTTGGCATAACGGGCGGTTGCAACGCTTCCTAACCCGTTACCACGCGATTTGTATTTTCCTAATTTATAGATAATGAAATTAGAGAACAGATTATTAGATGATTCGGTAGAACTGGCCCAGTTAATAGCTGCCTGATGAACATGGCCAATTTCATGAGCTGGTCCCCACGCGTTATCTTCCGCTGCCATTACATTATCTTCCAACAAGATATTGCCTAAGTAGGTATAGACAAATCCGATTTGATAGTCAGAAGCCCACATATAACTTCCTTCCGGTGAGATGGCAAATAAATGGTTGTTGACTTGTGATGGGCGTACATCGTCAATTCCCATTAATTCTTGTTGCCAGCCGACAATGTTATCCCATAGATGGATAGCTGAGAGGATGTTGTTGGGTACATATTCCAATAATTTGTTGCGGTGGAAATAGAACATGATCTTTTCACCGCGTATGCAGAAGTATTTGTGTGTTGATTTTTTCAATAATTCAGCGTATTTTTCGTCTGTCTTATGTTCTTTCAGGTCGAAGAAACCGTTCACTGTGCCACTTCCGAGTGGTATGTGAATTTTGATGGGTTTTGCTGTATTTGAAGTCAGTTCGGTGTTGTACATGACAAACAATTGTCCTTCTCCTTTCATAGTCAGTTTGTTGACTCCGGGATTTAGCATATAGACATCGCCTGAAGAAGCTGTTTGCTTGTATTCTGTTCCTGTTTCCCAAATACACTGCATTGAAATATTCTGTCCGTATGTGTCACCAACCAATACGATGATATCGTCTCCTGCCTTGACGGATATACCAGTCGGATTGTCGAGATCACTATATTTCTTAGTCATTAATTTATCCGCCCATTCAGCAATATTACTGTATGGTTCATAGCTGCGAATGCGAAATTCTTTTTCCCATTTGTCGTATGTATTGTCACGAACCGCTTCTGCTATTCTGACGAAATAGTCTGGCAGAGCTTGTATCTGTTCGTTGGTGACGTTGTTCTTTATTTCCGTACAAGTTATATCGGTGAATACGGTAAGAAGTTGTTTATCCAGTGTTTTATCCGTATTTGTTTTGTAAAATTCCATTTCATCACAGCTTACAAAATCACCCAGACCGCTTAATACTTCGAATTTGATTCCGGTCGCTTTTATGCCTTCTGAAAATGAAACTTTGGAAGGAGCATTCTGCTCTTTAAAGTCATATTCTCCCTGTAATGTATAATCTGATCGGTCAGGATTGGTTGTTGTATATACTTTGACCTTTCCGAAGTTTCCATTACCGGATCGTGTATAATAAATTAAGTAGTCTATTTCCGTATCTCCTTTAAAATAGTATTCCAGCGTGACAGGGAATTTGGCGGATTGTCCCCACGGAGTGTGGAAAGGGGCAGCTCCATCAGTTGAAAATTTGCCATCATATGTATTTTCAATATCCTGTCCCTCCTGATGCTCACTCGCTTTGCCTCCGGTTGGTGTAACCTTGATGTCACCCTCAACAATTACTTCGCCTTTGGCATATTGATTAACGGTGATAGTATAGGTAGCAGTAGTTGATGTTACTTTTATGTTGGCTGTTCTTTTGGTTTCGCCTGTATTTTCATTCACTGTAATTCTCAGGAAAGTTCCTTCTGCTGCTGTCTTTTGTTTTGAGCATTGTAGCCAGTTTGCTTCATAAGAGACACTCCATTGAGCTAACTCCATAGATGTGTTAATTGGAATCTGGACAGACGTACTTGATTTATCCAGATTTTGTATCAGATATTCTTCACTGATACTGAAGGAGCTATTTATAATCGATTTTTCGGTATCCTTGCATGCCAGTGAAACTGTGAATAGAGTAAAAAGGGCTAACAGGTTAGTAATGAATCTTTTTATTGTCATTTTTTTGCTGTATTAGTTTTTAAGATAGATGAGGTATAAAAGGGTGAATCAAAAGTCTGACTCGCCCTTTGTCTCTCATTTATTATTCGGACAGTATGAACAGACTAAATTCGCTCCATACAAAGAAGGAACCACTGGTCCAGTTGCTTTCACATTCAAAGCGTAAGGTGTTGGCAGCATTGTCTATTGAAACGTCGGGAGAAACATAAACTCCTGCAGCACCTGACGGGAGACCATCTTCATCCCACGCAAAACGCTTGTAAAGTTGTAAATTGTTCTCATTCGTTCCTGTATATAAATTGAACCATGCCAAAGCGGCATTTCCGTTATTTGATCTGTTTGTATAGGTGAAACGGAATGTCTTAGTTGATACGGGCAATTTTACTTGAACATAATGCTTGTCGGCAATTGATACACTCCACGCGCTGTGGAAGTAGGTACCTATATCTCCATCCAATAAATTAGCTAAGGAACCTTCTGACGGTTCTATTGCATTACTGGAAAGCATGTCCGCTGTCAGACTGTATTTTTCAACAGATGCAACCAGTATAAATGGATTCGTGTCGAATTCGAAACCGTCTTTTCCATTAATTTCCAGAATCTTTATACCCACATTTCCGGAGGTCTTCGTAAATTTAGGGATATTAACCTGAACAGAAGATGTGTTTCCAGGCTCAAATGAGATGATGTCCGAAACTAACGTTGCTCCTTTTAAGGTAGTAGTCGTTTCATCAATTGCTACTTTACAGGTGAAATTCCATTGGTTTTCGACTTGCAATCCTAAATCAAGAGCAATGGTGCCTCCACTTTGGGGCAGATATTTAGTCACGGTTCCTGAACTGGATTCAGTGACTGAAAGAGATGGAGTAATAATCTCCGGTTTCAGAACTAATGTGTTCTTATCTGCCAGGATGGAATCGGATGTACTGGTCAGCATGATTGGAAGAACACACGTTTGTCCCTCTTCAAGAGTCTGCTCAAAGATTTCTATCTCGTTGGTATTCAGCTGTAAATTGATGATCTTATAGGTTTCAGCAGAAGAATAATCGAGTTCTTCTATGTTGAACGAATAACAATTGGCAGGCATTGCCACATAGTCCAAACCTCTCTCGGAGATATACTTCTCAAAATTGACTGCATCCATTGCACCGATATGGGCAGAAGCTGTCAATGTGGGTTGACTTCCGGATTTAATGACCGTTATTGAATAGTTAGTAGCCTCTCCTGTTTTATAAAGATCTACGGCTTGCTCACCGGTGGTCTGCAGTGATAGTATTTTCTCATATTCCTGCGGATAGGTATCGTCATAATTGTCGCAGGAAGTATTCATCAGAATCATCCCGCACAAACACAATGCTATTGATATATGTTTCATATATATTCTATATTGTTATGAATGAATAAAAAATAATTAATATCCGGGTGCTTGTACCATTTGCGGATTTTTGTATACTTCGTTGTAGAATACCGGATTCAGGTACATGCGGTTTTCCCACACATAAGGTGCATCAACTGTAGTTCGTTTATTAAATTCTTCGAATGTGGGACTTTGAACTTCTGCATTCAATCCTTCCCGTTTGTTTGCTCCAAAGTACTTGGCTCCTTCTGCCCAACGGCGGACATCGAAGAAGCGGTGACCTTCGTTCCATAATTCAACAAAACGTTCATTGTGTACCCAGTCTTTTATTGTCATATTATTTGTGACATCAGCCAATGTTAATTTAGGGATTCCGGCACGTTCACGAACAGGATTTAGTGCATCAATGGCTTCCTGCGTATTTCCTAATGCTGCATGGCATTCTGCTACGTTTAGGTAGAGTTCGGCCAGGCGGAATAAGATAGTAGGTGCGCTTGTTCCGCTTGTAGAACCGCCGGCTGTATAGAATTCAGTTACCGGATCAACAAACTTTTGTGTCAGGAACCCTGTGACACTATGGTCACGATTGAATAGAGACGGATTGTAACCGTGCATTTCCGAATTCCTCATTTCCAGTTTCAGGGGAGAACCGGCCGCAAATTTAGTTCCGTAGTCACCACCGTCAAAAGCCATCCATGCATAGAAACGAGGTTCACGACCCACATTCAGTTTGATAATATCTTCACGTGAAGAGATACCGGCTGACTCAAACCATTCAGAGGAAGGAGTAAAGTCGAGGTCTTTTTCAGGTAGTTTCCCGTTAGCTGTATAGAAATGTTCGAACGTATATAATGTAGGAGATACACCACTATAACCAGCATGCCATGTTCCATCCGATTTCTTCAGAATACGAAGCGGATAACGGGAATAAAAATCAAACTGGTTGGATAATCCCCAGATAATTTCTTTGTTTCCTTCAGATTCACGTGTACTTACGGCATAGCGCATCTTCATTACGTTTTTCAGGAATTCTTTATTATCTTCCACATCTGCTACTCCGGGAACAAAAGGTAAGTTCAGGGATTGTCGGGAGTAATATTCGTCGTCATCGTAAAGTTCACGGTCACCGGAAGTTGTAGCTAATGTAAGTGCTTCCTGACATGCGGCAAGTGCTCTTTCCCATTTGCTCTTGTCATAAGTATTGCTTACCAAAGCTTTACCGTAACCCGGAGTCTCGAAATTCTCATTCTGCCAGTTAGGGTAGGGGAAACTTCCGTTCCATAAAGGAGATGCGGCATAAAGTAACAAACGTGCTTTTACAGCTTTGGCTATAGTAGATGTAGCGCGTCCCCATTCATTGGTAACGGTGCGGTTGGCAGGAAGTACTTTGGCGGCTTCATCCAGCTGGTTCGCAATCCAGTCTACACAATAGTCAAAGTGAAAACGTCCATTATACTCTGACGTTGGGGTATCCATCGGAATGTACGAGTCTGTAATTGGGATGGGACCATATCTTCTTAAAGTAGCGAAGTGGTAATAAGCTACCAGGAATTGGCATTCGGCTCTCCATTGTTCCTTTTCTGCATCAGATGCGATGTCGCTTCCCGCATTTTCCAACTTTTGCAAAAACAGATAACATTGTCCTATATATTGGTAAGTAGTTCCCCACAGCCAGTCTTGGTTAGTGGATGATGCAGTGTTAAATGCATAGGCCCCCCAATAACCATCTGTGTTCCATGAATAAGGCAATACATATTCGTCTGTTGTAGAGTTTATTTCCCCCAGATAGGCACTGGGTAAGTCTGTACTGACACCTCCATAACAGGAATAAAGGAATCCTAAAGCCCGGGTGGGGCTTGACATTGCGTCATCGATATTGGGTTGTTCGGGTGGAACGACGTCTAGATAATCACATGAGGTTAAGCCCAATGCAGTGATAATAACTGCTATACTTATATTTTGAAAGATGCGTGTTAGTTTCATATTTTTTCTCATAATAAATTAGAACTGAAGTTGAATTCCGACATTGACAGTCTTTTGCATAGGATAACTGTTCCAAGAAGACAGTTCAGGATCCCAAAGGTCAAACGGACTAAAGGTGAATAGATTGGCTGCGCTGACGAAAATACGTCCGTAAGGTATCTTATATCCTACTTCTACATTCTTCAATCGGAGGAAAGAACCATTTCTCAACCAGTAACTACTGTTCACTGTATTGTTGGCAACGTCTGTTGCAAGTAATCCCAGACGAGGATATTTGGCATCCCAATTCTGTTTTTCTTCCGACCAGTAATTATCGGCTATGTATTTTAATACATTTCTGTTACCGACGGCTATTCCTTCTTGGAAAGGGTCAATACCGTTTGTCATGATAGAACGCAGAGCAGAGCCACTGAAGAAGACACCAAAATCAAACTTTTTGTAGTTGACAGTTCCGCCAAATCCGTATTGTAAGCGTGGAGTACTTCCATATTTGGAGATCATCGTCTGGTCATCCGAATCAATGATACCATCACCGTTAAGGTCACGATATTTAATATCTCCGACCTTGGGTGTAGAACCCAAATTCTGGGCAGGGCTGTTATCTATTTCTTCTTGTGACTTGAATAAGCCTTCTGCTATGTAGCCGGTAATACGTGAATAAGGTTTTCCGGTTTCTGACTTCCATATTGTCGGATATTTCGGTTCATCCACATAGACCATTTTATTTTTGTTGTAGGTGAAGTTGGCTTGTAGACTGACAGACAAATCTCTGGAGAAGTTATTGGCATAATTAATACTGAATTCTACTCCCTTATTATCCATTTTACCAATATTACTCCAAGGTTTGGCAATATGATAAGCCAGCGATTGCGGCCATGCTTCACGGTTCATGAAGATGTCATAACGCTTGTCGTAGAAATAATCGAAGGTAAATGTCCAGTTGCGGAACAATGTAAAATCAATACCTATATCGAGCTTCTTTACTTTTTCCCATCCCAAACCGGACATGGCGTAGTATGCCATCTGAGGACCTCCTAATTGGTAGTCCATATTTTGTCCGGAAGTCCATTTCAGATAAGACAGGTCGTTGTTTGTAATCTTGTCTATATACAGGTAATAACTTCCGCCGGCTGTTGCCAGGTCATCGCTACCTACAAGACCGTAGGAACCTCTGACCTTGAGATTGTCCACTACATTTTTCATTGGTTCGAAGAAAGCTTCATTGCTTATTACCCATCCTAAAGAGACGGCAGGGAAGAATCCGAAACGGTCTTCTTTGGCCAGACGTTCGGTCCCGTTGTAACCGAAGTTAAACTCAAACAGATAGCGTTGTCCGTAATCATAAGTAAGACGTCCGGAAAGGCCTTGATTACGGTTGGGTAACACGTCGCTTCTGTATTCGCGTTGTTTGTAGAGTAACATGGCACCTACATTATGCAGACCGAATTGACGGGCGTAGTTTAGGTTGAACTGTAATTCAAATGTTTGGTCGGAAGACTTTCCGATAGCCGACTGACTGATATAATCGCTGCCATTCGAATTTAGCAGTTCCAATTCATAATTCGTATTTTCCAGGTCGGTTTCATCGTAGCTTCCGCTTTTTATGCGATAATAATAAGGGGCAATGCTACGATCAAAGTAAGAACTTGACCAGGTTTTGAAATTTACAAAAGCATTAATTTTAAGCCCTTTAGTGATAAAATCCAAATCCTGGTCTATCTTGATAACTGTGTTAAGTGTATTTTCGTTCGTTTCGGCAAAGGATGTCATCATCCTGGCATAAGGGTTCGTGTATAAGGTACTTCCTGAGATGATGTTATTGCCGTACATGATACGCCCGTCCTGACTTGGATAAGTAACCGGAAATTCTATGGGGGTAGTAGTCAGAATCTGTTTGAACAAATCCTTGCTTGATACATTCGGGCTTTTTTTCTGACGGATCTGAGCGTTCATATTCATTTTGATTGTTGTCGTCGGCGTCAGTTTATAAGCAATATTATTCTGGAAGGTATAGTTCATTATATTAATATTGTTGTTCCATGAATATGCTTTCCCTGTGTTCAGCAAGCCTGAATCATGGCTGACATCCAAACTCATGTAATATTTAACTTTAGAACCACCACCGGAAATGTTGACGTTGGCACGTTGGCGCATACTCATGTTTTTGAACAATACGTCTTGCCAGTTTACATCGGGGTATAGGTATGGGTTGACTCCGGATGCCGTGCGTTCCATGTCTGTAGCACTGTATTTGGGTGTAGCGGAAGAGTTTCTGGCTAATGAAGCTTTATTATACATATCCATGTAAGTAGCTCCGTCTACAAATTCCGGGAACTTGTCTAAGTAGTTGAAAGAGTTTTCCGCTGTAACGTTGATGGATGTTTTACTGTTGTATTCTCCTCCTTTAGTTGTGACGATCATTACACCGTTAGCTCCGCGTGAACCATAGATAGCGGTGGCAGATGCATCTTTAAGGATAGAGAAGCTTTCAATATTCTCGGCTGGCACATAATTAAGGTCACCGGATGATATTTCTACATCATCCAATAAAATCAGAGGAGTTGCTCGTCCACCAAAAGTACCGATACCGCGAATGTAAAATTCGGCACCGGAGCCAGGCTCTCCGGAGTTTGTTTTTGCGATGACACCCGCCAACTTTCCGGCAAATGAGTTGGACAGGGTAGATGACGGCAGTTTGAGGCTGGCACCTTTTATACTTGTGATAGCTCCTGTTACGCTGACCTTCTTTTGGGTACCGGAACCGACTACGACAACTTCATTCAAGGTATGATCGTCTCCTTCCAGTACAATTTTGATATTCCCTAGATCTTCTACAGGAACTTCACGAGTTTTATATCCGATGTAAGTTACGACAAGGATCGTCTTATTGTCGGGTATGGAAAGACTAAAATTACCATCAATATCCGAGATTGTACCGGTGTTCTTGTCACCTTTAATCGTGATGTTAGCTCCAATGATGGGGCTATCGTCCACTGCGTCTATAATAGTACCGGTTACAGTACGTTTTTTCTTTTGTTGGGTGTTATTCGTTTTTTGTACGTTAAGAATAACCTCTTTGTTTTTTACGATATAGCTAATACCGCTGTCTTTGAAAACTTCATCCAGAATCTCGTCAATAGGACCATTGCAATTAATGTCTTTCCGTTGTTTGTCTTCGAGATCTGCTGCATTGTAGAAGAACGTGTAGTCGCTGTTTTTTTCTATAAGCTGGATAGCTTGCATAATAGTGATTGATTGCCCCTTGATAGATATGTGTCCCTGAGCTCCAAGAGCGGACAAGGGGTAAAAGAGCAAAACGAGTGCGATATGCTTCAGATATCGCCTCCGGTAACAACTGTGATTTTTTTTCATGATTTAACTTGTTGTGAGGTTAAATATTGGGTTAATTATTAGAAATATGGTTAATTATATATTACTATTTTACTATTCTGTTTTTTGTATGTAAGGTTAAGGCTGAAACAAAGCTTCTCTATTACGTCATCCAATGTTTCATCATAACGGATGCTACCTGTGAATGAAGATTGTTTAGTAAACTTTCCTTCTAGAATTATATTTGATTGGTATATTTGATTTATAATCGAAATGAGCTGGGATAATGGGGTTTCTTTGAAGTTGTATCTTCCGTCCTTCCAATTGATATCCATAACATTCTCAACTAATGTTTGTGCATTGTTTGGATTATACATTACCTTTTGCGATGGAGACATGATAATTTTCTCTCCTGTAGATTCTACATTAAATTCTATTTTACCATGAAACAGCGTGATTTCATTTTTTTCAGCATTAGTTTGCTTGATTTGAAAACAGGTTCCCTTTACTTCTATAAAAGCTTTATTAATATGTTCTTGGAAGAAACTGCCTTCATGTTTATATACCTCAAAAAATGAGTTGCCTTCTAGCCATACTTCTCTTTTTTTGTTAAAGGCTTTTGTGTATTTAATGGAACTACCTGATTCCATCCATACTTTTGTACTGTCCGGTAAAACGTGCATTTGGTTTTGTTGTGCTATCACCATTATAAATTCGTCGTTAATATTATCTCTGACTGAATTCATCCAAAATCCTCCTATTGTTAGTAAAAGAGCGAGTGAAGCTACGGCAAAATACCATCTTAGTTCTGTTAGAACTTTGTTTCTTTTCCTATCTACACATCTTGCTTTTACTCTTTCCCATATCTGTTCTTTTATTTTAAAATCTATAGCTTTATTTTCTGATTCATTCCATTGTATTTTAAGTTCTCTATCCACTGATTCCAGGTCAGCATAGCTCCTTCGCTGCTTTTTAGTCAGCCGTCCTGCCAGCAAATCTTTAATCAAACTCATCTTTGTATCTTTATCCATCCTATCTTACTTTGTTATTATTCTATTTATTATTACTCGTATATTATAAATACACTTGAGTTAAGTCTACCCCCACATCCCTTCGATAAAAAAAATAGCAAAACTATCATTAAAATCATAATAAGCTAATATTCAACAAATTAATCACTAACCAAAAAGAAGTTTTTTTTTCGAAAAGTCATTTTTTTATCTTAGTTCTAACAGAACTTAGTTGAAATTAATAATTAGAATAGATTTTGAAGACATTATTAAAGGAAAAAAGGTAACTTTATTATAAATAAAAATCAAAAAAAATGTTGTGGTTAATGGTTATTTCTTTATTTTTGTAACACAATTGAAAAGAGATGGAGGAGACAATAATTCTGGAAAAGGTAAAAGCGGGAGATGCGGCTGCATTTTCTTTGCTGTATGACCTTTATTGGCTGAAGGTTTATAACTTTGCACGACTTTATGTCACTTCATCTTCCGTGATTTCAGAAGTAGTTCAGGATGTTTTTGTGAAAGTTTGGGAGTCCAAAGAGTTTCTTGATATTACCAAGAATTTTGATGGGTTGCTTTTTATGATTACCCGTAATATTATATTCAATTATTCGCGTAGACATTTTAATGAGCTGAATTTTAAAATGACAGTTCTGAAAGGACTTGAAAATTCTTATGATATAGAAGAGGAATTGGATGCTGCTGATTTGAAGAACTATATTGATAAATTGATTTCGCAACTTCCGGCCAGACGGCAGCAGATCTTTAGAATGAGCCGCGAAGAGCATCTATCTAATCGGGAAATCGCGGAACGTTGTGCAGTCAGTGAAAAAGCAATAGAACGGCAGATTACCTTAGCATTGAAGTTCATCAAAGAGAACCTTCCTTTATTTGTTGTATTTATGGGATAAAGACTCAAACGTATTCATGCTCATGCTTGAGCCTGAATACGTTTAATTGCCTATATGGTGTTTTTTATTTTTTCAGTTTAAAGAAAGGGTTCTTGCTAATCTTGACATCCGAAGGTTTCATATTTTCAATTTTAACAGTACGTCCTAATACATCCCCTTCAATCTTATTGTTTGAAATAACCACAGATTTACATGCTTCCAGCGTAATACCTTCTTTACGATAGTGATAAGGCTGGTAAGTCGTATCACGTATGAGTGTATTGGAGGAGAAGGTGAGTCCGTCTACCGACCGTGCGAAGAGAATCGGATAATCAAATAGGTGGAAGGTATTATCCATAATGCGGATATTGCGATGATAGGGGTACTTCTGTTCCGATGTCGGAATTTCCGGATCAATGCTGATCACGGCTTCACAGAACTGATAAATCGAAGAATTGCAAGGATAACGGAAATCATTGTTACGTATCAGCACGTCTCTGACAGCTCCTGACTCGTACCATGCATTTGCGTCTCCGGCAATCAGAATGGCAGAGCCGCTGGATTCGAATACATTGTTCTCAATAATAACCTTGCCG
>ERZ773258.1520-NODE-1520-length-17995-cov-3.195206_pt1 | contig 17995 bp, 9 predicted proteins | sample MGYA00511962_ERZ773258 | MGnify/ENA primary metagenome ERZ773258 (study PRJEB29015, sample SAMEA2737755) | human gut metagenome | biome: human gut; feature: human-associated habitat; material: faeces | place: China | collected 2012 ... | reverse complement strand
TAGAGCGCCGCCCTGTCACGGCGGAGGTCACCGGTTCAAGTCCGGCCGGGGTCGCTCGAACAGGTTCCTGTTCATGGCTCTGTAGCTCAGTTGGTAGAGCGAACGACTGAAAATCGTTAGGTCAGCGGATCGATGCCGCTCGGAGCCACCATGGCTTTGAAACCTCGGAAACATCCGAGGTTTTTTGTTTTTGCCCACACGTATGACGATTGCGGCCGTATGTCTAGCGCCAAGCCACTGATGCCGGCTGTTGGTTGAATACGCGCTCGCATTGCGGGTAAGCCCCCTAAAATGGTCGACGCAAGTCATGTTGACTTGCGAGTTACTGAGAAATGACTAAGAAAACCTCCGTTAGAGGGGGATTCTGTCTGCTGTTTGGCTACACTGGAACACCGTAAGGCAGTAACAATGGGGGTTTGTGGGCAGAGTTATGCCGTAACCCCGTTAAGGGAGTATTCGCTGGGGTGGCGGCATGGAAGTGCTTCTGGTCGGCAACACCGACTTCATTACCAAGCAGTGGATTCAGCATTCCTTTCCCCGAGACCATGTGGTGATAGCGGAACGAGAAGGCACCGTAGACGGCAATGACCGTCTCAGAATCGTCAACATGTCTGACGCCAACACCCTTGCCGAAACTCTTACCACATACGAATTCGATCGCATCGTATTCTTTTCCGAAGGCCTCACCCCGCGAAGTGAGCGTGACGGCGATCTCGGATATCTTCGCAGATTGCTGCACGCCATACGTAACAGATCCACGCAAATGCTGATGGTATGCGGACCGGAATCCGAATTCACCTATCCGGAAAACGCCGACGTACGTGATACCAGCAAAAGTCTGATGTCTCGAGCGTCGGAAGAACTCTGCCTGTATTACGCGCGCACCTACCGTCTGGAAGCGAAAATCATTCGCTGTCCATACTTGTATGCACCCGAGCGCAATGGAGCAACCGCATATTTCGGCAGACTGTTCGAACAGGCATCGGCAGGGTCGATCTCATTCTGCGAACGCAAACAGCAACAGACATGCTTTCTTTGCGCCGACGATCTTGCCGAACTGATCTACCGCATGTTCGACGATTGGACCGCCGAAAGCGAAATCTTCCATGTGCCCAACGTGTTCGACTTCACATACGGTGATTTGGCTGATGCGATCAGCGCGGCATTTCCCGGATTATCGGTGACTTTTGGCGAAGACAGACCCCAACATTACCCAGCAGACGATCATGTGCTGCGATTGCGCTATGGCTGGTCGCCGCGATATTCGCTCAAACAGGATCTTCCCCCTGTGCTTCAGCGCTGGAAAGAAGCGCGTGCTCAGGAACAATCCAAGAAGCACCCGGTCTGGGATTTTCTACGCAACCATTCAAAACCATGGATCGCAATCGAAATCTTCATCGCGTTCATATTGGAAGAACTGCTTCGCACCGCGGTACAAGGCAACAGCCAGTTGGGAACCGTGGATTTGCGCCTGTTTTTCGTGGTGATCGTCGGCACGATGCACGGACTGAACGCAGGCGTGTTCGCGGCCGCGCTCGCATGTGTCGGCATGGCGTTGTCGTATGCATCGAAGGGCGCTGCATTCGCTCCGCTGTTTTACGACACGTCGAACTGGCTTGCGTTTGTGGTGTATTTCGTTGCCGGCGCAGTATGCGGGTATGTGCAGCTGCGTAATCGCGAAAACCTGCGATTCATGCGTGACGAAAACAGTTTGCTGCGTGAACGACTTGCGTTCCTGCGTGACCTGTACCACGATGTGCTCGATGATCGTCGTATGCTGCGCGGGCAGATTATCGGCAGGCGTGACAGTTTCGGCAAAATGTATGCGATGACACGTGAATTGGACGAAGTGCAGCCGCAAAAGCTGTATCACACGACCATTCGCATTATGCAAGACACATTGGGCGGCGATAGTTTCGGTGTTTACCGCATTGACAGCGGCGGTCGATTCGCGCGTTTGATGGCTGCGAGTCCGCAAACCGAATCCCTGTTCAGCAAGTCGGTGCTGCTTGAGAATTATGCCAACATTATTACAGCTTTGGATCATGGTGGATTGTGGGTAAACCGCAATCTCGAACCGGACCTTCCGATGTATGCGGCAGGCGTGCATGCCGATGGCAAGCTGGCCGTGGTGATTGTGCTTGCCAAAGCGCAGCCCGACCAAATGAATCTGTACTTCCAGAACCTGTTCACCATCATGTGCGGCTTGGTGGAATCCGCGATGGTGCGTGCGTTCGACTATGAGAATGTGGCGCGTCAGGCGATGCTGGTGCCGGGCACCGAATTCCTGAACACTCGGGCGTTTCTACCCAAAGTGCTTGCCGCCAACGAACTCAAGCACGACCATATGGGCGATCACCTGCTGCTGCGAGTGGATGATGCTTGGCAAGACAATGGCAGCCGTCTCATGGGGGCCATTCGTCAGACGGACGAGGCGGGTGTACTGCAAGACGGCAACGTGTATGTGTTGATGAACCAGGCCGGCAAGCATGAGCTGCCTATCATCAACAAGCGTTTGGCCCAAGCTGGATTGCATATGACACGCGTTTCCGGGCAAGAGGAAGACGCGCTGCTGGATGAGGCTTCGGAACAAGTGGCCGCCGAATCGCACGAAGGCGGCACGGCATGAACACAACGGTAGTGACGATGCTGCTTATCGTCATACATGTGCTGGTATGCGTGCTGATGTGCGTATTGTCTCGTTTTGGCGTGCTTCGTGTGGAAGGGCGTCTGCTTCCTTTTATGCTGTTGGTGCCGCTGTGGGGGCCGTTATGCGTGCTCTTGCTGCATGTGCGTACGCTGATTCGTGCGGGCGAGCATACGGCTCCAGATCTCGAACAGATGCGCGTGGACGATGAGGAACGTCGAAGCATTCTCGTTGAGGAACGAGCCGATTTCGTCAATACCGTGCCGCTGGAAGAGGCGTTGATCGTCAACGATTCCCGTCAGCGTCGCAGTCTGGTGATGTCCATTCTCAACGACAATCCCAGCCATTATATCGATGTGCTGTCGCAGGCCCGACTGAATGAGGATGTGGAGGTCGTGCATTACGCGGCTACCGCCATGGCACAGATCAGTGCCAAGGAAGATCTTGCATTGCAGCGCTGCCGCAACGATTATCTGCAGCATCGAAATTCCGAAACGATGTTGGAACGCTATTGCGATGCGCTGGAACGATATATCAATTCCGGTATTGCGCAAGGATACGCATTGCAGTTGCAGAAGCAGCGATATGCCGAAGTATTGCAGGAACGACTTCGCCAACATGGCGATTATTACGTTGCGTGCCGTCTTGCGCAAATGCAAATCGATCTTGGACTCTTTGATGATGCCGCGCACACCATTGACGGCGCTATGGAACAGTGGCCGGATCAAGGCGATGTATGGCTGATGCGTCTACGACTCGATGCCGCACGCAATGATGGCGATGCGTTGCGCCACACCGTTCAGCAGATCGAAAGCAAGCATATTTATCTCGGTGGCCAAGGAAGACGTGTGCTGCGGTTCTGGACCGGAACCAAGGAGGCTGAACGCGCATGATCAGAGGATTCCTGTCAGACGTGTTGGCCAAGTGGAAACGATTCCGCTGGCAAGGTTTGGTCAAAGTGTGGGCCGTGTTCATGGCCATCGCATTGGTGTTGCTGGTGGAAAGCTTGGGCGTGCATTACGGTGCCACGCGGTTCGACATCACGTATTTGGATCGAAACAAAGCCATTCCTGCAGCCAATGCCATCGCTGGCGAAAAAGCTACGAATCTGTTGGTGGTCGACAGTTCGCAGGAGGGCGTCAGCGATGCCGAAGCCATGCTCGACCAGATTCTGCTTGATATGAAAGTCCCCACCACTACGGTTGACGTGGCTGACGAAAACGCTGAATTTCCAGCGTTGACTCACTACAGCACCATAGTGGTGGCCATGCCTAATCTCGACCGTCTGGGCGAGCATGTGCTGCAAATCATGCAATGGGCCAAAAAAGGCGGAGGAGTCATGTTTGCCATGACTCCCGAAAAAACCGGCTATTTGGATGTGATCGGCCCGCAAATCGGCATTGAATCGTCCACATACGAATATGTGGCGACTGAGGGAATTACACCGTCCGAGGATTTTATGTTGGGTGGCGGCCAGACATACACATTCAGCGATCCGTTTGAATCGTCGCTGAGTGTCGCATTGAATGATCGCGCACAGGTCAAGGCCGTCAGCAGTAATGGGCGCACACCGTTGATTTGGAGCACGTTCGTGAATTCAGGTTCGGCGGTGGTGTGCAATATCGGTATTTACGGCAAGGTGTTTCGAGGATTTTACGCTTCGGCGTTCAGCCTGCTCGGTTCTGCCACGGCCTATCCGGTGATCAACAGCGCGGCGTTCTACTTGGATGATTTTCCGTCTCCAATACCGTCCGGCAATGGCAAATACATCAAACGTGACTATAACATGAGTATTGCTGAATTCTATTCTCAAGTATGGTGGCCGGATTTGGTGCGTCTTGCGGAACGGTACGGTATTCGTTTCACCGGTGTGATGATTGAGAATTACGGCGATGACACCAAGGATGATCCGGTACGGCAGACGGACGGCGCACAATTCGAGTATTACGGAGGATTGCTGCTTCGGCAAAACGGCGAAATCGGATATCACGGGTACAACCATCAGCCGTTGGTGTTGCCGAATACGGATTATGGTAAGGAATACGCGTATGTGCAGTGGCCGAATCGCAAAGCCATCGTCGATTCGTTGAACGAACTGATCGCATTCCAGAAAGACGTATTGCCTGCCGCAACATCGTCGGTATACGTGCCGCCGTCGAATATCCTCTCCCAAGAGGGACGAAAGATCATAGGCGAGGATGTGCCGCAGATTCGCGCCATCGCCAGTACGTATATGCCTTCCGACAGTTCCTTGCCGTACATACAGGAGTTCGGTGTTGCGGCCGATGGCGTGGTGGAGGCTCCACGTATCGTGTCCGGCGGCATGGTGGGCGACACGTACATGCGTCTTGCCGCGGTTTCCGAACTGAACATGCACTATGTGAGCACGCACTTCATGCATCCCGACGATCTGCTTGATGAAGATCGTGGAGCGAAAGAAGGATGGAAGAAGTACTACCAGGGATTGGAAAACTATCTTGACTGGCTGGAATCGTCGGCACCGTCCATTCGTATGCAGACAGGCACAGAATGTGCCGCAGCCATCCAACGTTTTTCGGGATTGACCGTTTCGATGGAAACGTCCGACGATAGTTGGGATCTGAAACTTGGCAACCTCACCGATCAAGGATGGCTCATGTTCCGTGCCAACAATGGCACGCCTGGCAGGGTTCGTGGCGGAAGCCTCACCAAGCTGACCGGCAACTTGTATCTGCTCAAAGCCACGAACGCCACGGTTCATATCAAACGCAAGACTGGGGGAGAGGCATGAGAATCTGCCTGGTTTTGGAAGGATGCTACCCGTACGTGCATGGTGGAGTGTCCACGTGGATGCACAGTTATATCGAAGCGATGAAAGAGCACGAGTTCGTATTGTGGGTGATCGGCGCCAAAGCCGAAGACCGCGGCAAATTCGTATATGACCTGCCCGACAATGTGGTGGAAGTGCATGAGGTGTTCCTCGACGACGCCTTGCGTCTGAGCGGTGAACGCGCGCAAGTGTCGTTCACCGAAGAGGAATTGCGGTCATTGCGCGAACTGGTGAATCTTGGCAGCCCAGACTGGGATGTGCTGTTCAACCTGTTCCACACCAGAGGCGTGCGTCCGCTGTCGTTCCTGCAAAGCCGTGAATTCATCGACTTGTTTACGCAAATCTGCATGGAAGAATATCCGTATGCGGCCTACGCCGACGCTTTCCATACCGTGCGCTCCATGTTGCTGCCGGTGTTGTACTTGATGGACTGCGAAGTGCCGGAAGCGCAGATCTACCATGCGATTTCCACTGGATATGGCGGATTGTTGGCCTGTTTGGGGGGTATCAACCATGCACCGGTATTGCTTACGGAACATGGCATTTACACGCGCGAACGCGAAGAGGAAATCATTTCCGCCGAATGGGTGTCGCCCGCTTTCCGGCCGCGTTGGATCCGCTTCTTCTACATGCTTTCGGAACAGATCTACCATCGTGCGTGGCGCATCACCAGCTTGTTCGGTCGTGCCCGTCTTATCCAAATTGGCATGGGTGCGCCCGCCGATGCCTGCCAGGTGATTCCCAATGGCATTCAATACGAACGTTTCTGCGATATTCCTTTCAAACCCGACGACGGTTGGGTTGATATCGGCGCGGTGGTGCGCATGGCGCCCATCAAAGATGTGAAAACCCTGATTCACGCGTTCCATGAGCTTTCCTCTCGCGTTGACAATGTGCGCTTGCATATTCTCGGCGGTGTTGACGATCAGGAGTATGCCGACGAATGCTATGAGCTTGTGGAACAGTTGGGTGTGCGCAATCTTGAGTTCACCGGCCGTGTGAACGTGGTCGAATACATGCGCAAGCTTGATTTCACCGTGTTGACCAGCATTTCCGAAGGCCAGCCGCTGTCGGTGCTGGAATCGTTCGCAGCCGCACGCCCCTGCGTGACCACTGACGTCGGCTGCTGCCGTGAGCTTTTGGAAGGCGAGGAAGGCGACGATTTCGGCACGGCAGGCTTCTACGTGCCCCCGATGTACCGCGAGGGCCTGAGCCGAGCCATGGAACGCATGTGTTCCAGTCGCACGCTGCGTGAGACCATGGGGCAGATTGGCCGTAACCGTGTGAACGCCTATTACCGGCATGAGCGCATGCTTGACGATTATCGCAAGCTGTATAGCGATACCGCGGATCAGTTCGGATTGAATCAGTTCGGATTGGAGCGCTGATATGGCCGGTATTGGATTTGAACTGAAGAAACTGTTCCACCGTAGAGGCTTGATGGCGATGCTGCGAGCCTACGGCTATGCCGGCGTGATTTGCGCTGGTCCGATGCTGTTGGGTGTACTCCTGCAGTTCGGCGTGCTGATCGTGAGCAGCTGGTGGCAGGTGGGCCGCTCCGACCGCGATCTGCTCGTATGCATGATCACCTACACGCTGCTTGCCTCGTTGGTGTTGACGAGTTTTCTGTCGATGCCGGTCACCCGTTTTCTGGCGGATATGTTGTTTGATCACGATGAGAAGATGATTCTGCCGTCGTTCTGGGGGTCTACTGGCATCATGCTGGTGGTGGGTGCGGTGTTGTACACGGTTTTCCTGCTGTTTTCCGGTGCCACGTTGATGCAGGGCGCGTTGTGTTTGTGGCTGTTTCTTGAAATGATCGTCAACTGGAATGCGATGAGCTATTTGACGGCCATCAAGGATTACAAAAGCATTCTGTATTCTTTCGTGGCTGCGGTGTTGGTGGCGTTCGTTACGTCATGCGTGTTGCTTGCGTTGGCCTGCCCTCCTGTGGAGTCGCTGTTGTTCGCAGTGGTGCTTGGCTATGGTGTGATGCTGGTGTGGGATGTGCTCTTGTTGCATCGTTATTTTCCGCAAAGTCGTAAGCATCCGTGGCTGTTTTTGCAGTGGGTCGATCAGTTTCTGCCGTTGGCGTTGACCGGATTGCTGACCACCATCGGCCTGTTCGCTCATTTGGTGATCACATGGTGCGGTCCGCTCGGCATCAAGGTGAAGGGCCTGTTTTATGGCGCGCCATATTACGATGTGCCCGCCATGCTGGCGTTTTTGACGATTCTGATCACCACGGTGAATTTTGTGGTGTCGGTGGAAGTGAATTTCTATCCGACATATCGGTCGTATTACAGTCTGTTGAATGATGGAGGCACGGTCAAAGACATTACCGTTGCCGAAAACGAAATGTTGGCTGTGCTCAATCGAGAATTGCATTACACGGCGTTGAAGCAATTGTTGGTGACCGCTGCCGTGATTTCATTGGAAAAAACAGTGCTGAACGCGCTTCCTTTAGGATTCAGCGATGTGATGCACGGATATTTCCGTGTGCTCTGCGTGGGGTATGCCCTTTATGCGGTCGGCAACACCGTGATGCTGATTCTGCTGTATTTTACCGATTATTCCGGTGCATTGACGGCGTCGGCATTGTTTGCGGGTTCGACGGTTGTGTTCACAGTAATCGGACAGTTCTTCACTACGTCGCTGTTCGGTTTCGGTTTTCTGATGGGGGCATCGCTGTTCGCCATATATGCGACATTCCGGCTCGCCTCATACACCGACAATCTGCCATACCGAGTGCTGGGGCAGCAGCCGATTGTGGCGCAAACGAAACGTGGACGTTTCACCGAACTGGGCATACTGTTTGAACACGGCGAACAACGAATCGATCAATTACTGCATCACACGGAACATAAGAGGCACGCGCGGCGCGCGTGCGGGACGAACATTACAGAAGCGAACAATGCAATCGGGGAGGAATCGTAAATCATGACATGGTGGAATCGACGCAGCACAAAAGCCATTACCACGCTTGTCAAGCAAATAGCGGCATTGACGGCAATGCTGACGGTGCTTTCCTGCGCCGGATGTGCGACTTCACCCAACGATAATGAACAATCGCAATCATCGGATTCGTCACAGACGCATGAGCAAGTCAAGAAAAGCGCTGAACAAAGCATCGACGGCGCACACTTGCGCGACAACGAATCGTTATACAAGGTGTATGACGACAGCGGTGTCGAAACCATGTATTTGACGGTATCGCGCGGTAATTCGTCGGAAGGCACCGACCATAGCTGGAGCGAAATCAACCAGTATTCCGTTGATGACTATGCGGCCATGGGCGTTGACCGCTACAAGGTCAATGGTTTGCTGCAGGTCGGCGACGAACAAGGACCGGTTTCCGGTGAGCTTGGTTTTGGTGAAAGCGCGCCGAACGCCACCGTGCAGGTACGTGGCCAGTCATCGAGTAAAAACGAGCAGAAGAACTACAAGATCGAGTTGAAAAGCGGCAAAGGCAAGTGGCGTGGGCAGCGTACCATCGCATTGAACAAGCATATGGGCGAAGGTCTGCGTTTCCGTAACAAAATGGCGTACGATCTCATCAAAGGCATCGACCAGATGATGGGACTGCGCACGCAATTCGTGCACTTGTACGTGAAAGACGAGACCAGCGGATCGGATTCCTTTGACGATTACGGTCTGTACACGCAAGTCGAACAGCTCAACAAAACCGCATTGCAGGTGCACGGACTCGATAAAAACGGACAGCTGTACAAAGTCAATTATTTCGAATTCTATCGAGACGAAGACGTGATCAAACTCGCCGATGATCCTGACTACGATCAAGCGAAATTCGAAGAAAAACTGGAAATCAAAGGCGACAACGACCATACCAAACTGATCGCCATGCTGAACGATCTCAATGATTATTCAGTGCCGATGAGCGAAATCCTCGGCAAATATTTCGATACCGAAAATCTCGCATATTGGATGGCATTCCAATTGCTGACCGGCAATATCGATACGCAAAGCCGCAATATGTACCTGTATAGTCCCACGAATTCGGATACGTTTTACCTGCTCGACTGGGATAACGATGGTATGCTCATGCGCAAGGAATACGAGATCAGGCAACGTTCCGAGGGCCAAAGCTGGGAGAACGGTGTCAGCAACTATTGGGGCAACATACTGTTCCGACGTTGTCTGCAAACCAAGTCGTTCCGAACCGCGCTCGGCAAGGCTGTGAAAGACGAATACAAGTATATGAGCGCCGATCGCATCAATTCCATGGTGCGGCGGTACCGTTCCATCGTTGAACCATACGTGCGGAAGATGCCCGACTCCATGCATGAGCCTCTGACGTCAAGCCAATACGACACGGTGGCAAACCAATTGCATAGCGAAATCGAACAGAACTACCAGACGTACCGAACCGGGTTCAATAAGCCCATGCCGTTCTATATCGGCAAGCCGACTCCTACCAACGGCAAGCTCAAACTCAGCTGGGATGTCTCCTATGATTTCAACGATGAGGATCTGCGCTATACCGTTACCGTGGCCAAGGATTACGAAGGCAAAGACGTGGTGTTCACACAGAGCGACCTCGTATTGCCGGAAGCCGTGATGGATATGCCTGGTGAAGGCCAGTACTTCATCAAGGTGAGCGTGCGCAATGCATCAGGCGAGACGCAGGACGCGTTTGACTACTACGTCACCGACGGCAACAAGATCTACGGCACCAAGTGTTTCTATGTGAAAGCCGACGGCAGCATTGTGGAGGATGCCAATGTGCAGTGATGGTGGCAATCGCGGAACGTCGCTGCTGCAACGTATCAAACATCGCGTCGGCGAGGAATTATCCGTTCCACCGCGCACAGCCAAGGAACGGTTCCGTCATGAGCTCAAATATCTGATCTCATACGCGCAAAAAGCCGACTTGAACGTGCGTATGGCGCCGCTGCTTGGCCTCGACAAGCATGCGAAAAACGGCGGCTATATGATTCGCAGCCTGTATTTCGACGATTATTGGAACACCGCATATCAGGAAAAAGTCGACGGTGTGCTGCTGCGTAAGAAATACCGTATTCGCATCTACGATTACAGCGATCGTGTGATCAAACTGGAACGCAAACGCAAAAGCGACAGTTGGATCTACAAGGAGGATGCACCGCTCACGCACGAGCAGTTCGACCGTATTCTTGCCGGCGATTACGAATTTCTGCGTGACAGCGAGTATCAGTTGTGCCGCGAGTTTTATGTGGAATGCATGTGCAATGTGATGCGCCCTCGCGTGATCGTCGATTATGAGCGCGAACCGTGGATTCTTGACGCCGGAACCGTGCGTGTCACCTTCGATATGAACGTGCGTGCGGCGGTTGGAGGATTCGATATTTTCGACTCCACGCTGCCGGTACTGCCCGTGCTTGAGCCGGGAAAACTGGTGATGGAGGTCAAATTCACCGAGTTCCTGCCGCAAGTGGTGCGTGATCTGCTGCCCGGCAAGGCGCAGGAGTTGACATCGGCTTCGAAATACGTGCTCTGCTACGACAAAGCCTCGTATTTGCGGGGATTCGACTACTGGCAGGAAGGCTGGAGCGTGCCAAGCCTGTAAAGCCAAGCCTGTAATCGGCTGGCATGTTGACTGGCATTCCAGCAAAAACAAACGTTACGAATCAAGGAAGCAGGAGAGAAAGAAACCATATGAGTGTCAATGACATGATCAAAAAGTCGGTGCTGAAATCCTTCGGCCAATACAATGTGCCCAAAATGGCGCTGGCGTTGCTGGTGGCGTTGATCGTCGGCATCGTCATTTACTGCGTGTACCGCCGTTTCTACACGGGTGTGGTGTATTCGCGCAGTTTTGCCGTTACGTTGGTGGGCATGTGCGTGCTCACCTGCATGGTCACGCTGGCCATCAGTACGAATATTGTGATTTCGCTTGGTATGGTCGGTGCATTATCTATCGTGCGTTTTCGAACTGCAATAAAAGATTCCAGAGATACTGTATATATTTTCTGGACGATCATTGTGGGAATATGTTGTGGAGTTGGAGATTATCTGGTTGCTGCAGTAGGCAGTTCTGCTATTTTTCTTATCTTTCTTATCGTGGGAGCAATCCGCAGTGATAACCGTATGCTTTTGATCATCCGTGCAAAAAGAAGCCGCTGTGAAAATATAGAATCCCAGATCTTTCGTTATTTTGGGACTGGTGCCGTTCTTCGGGTAAAAAATACGACAGAGGAGAATGCTGAGTACATTTATGAATTATCCAGAAAAATACTGGAAAAAGTTCAGAAACAGCATCCGGCTTTAACAGATGATTTCTATAACCTTGGACAAATCGAAAGTGTTAATATTGTAGCTCAAAGCGATGAGATTTATAACTGATATGAAATATAAAATAATAGGATTTACATGCTGCTTTGCGGTTATTCTGATTGCCGTTTTTGCGCCATTGTTTTATAAGGACTACCGAAAAACAGAGAGAATTCATCAGCATGAACAGGAAATTCCCCAAGAACCATGTACGGATCCTGCGGATGGCGGTCTGTGTACATATCTTCCGATTGTCAAAATTGATACAGATGGGGTGGAAATCCCGGGAAGACCCATTAAGGATGATGGAAACAACCGCATTTATACACGTGCTGCTGATGGGGAAACTACAATTGCTGCTCAGATGGATATAATCGGAAATGACAGCAAAGAGTACCATCATGCAAATGAAACGGCAGATGTATCTTCTGCAATCCGCATACGAATGAGAGGTAATTCCTCAAGAGAGTTTGATAAGCCAAGCTATGCCATCAGACTTGTAGATAAAAAAGGGGAAAACAATCCGCTTTCCATTATGGGAATGGATGCGCACCATGAATGGGTATTATACGGTCCCTGGCTCGATAAAACAGCCATACGAAATTATATGTTTTACAATCTTGCCGGAGAAATGATGTCTTATGCGCCAAATGTAAGATTCTGCGAAGTAATTCTTAATGGTGAATATGAAGGTCTATATGTAATGACTGAAATGATAACCGGCGGAAAAGATGGCGCCAGGCTGGGACTTCGTGTAAATGCCAAGCGCAGCACATTTTCCGGATACCTGCTTCGCCTGGATCATCAGCATGCGGGCGAAGAAGCTTTAAACAGCTTTACAACGTATACCTACAAAACCCCCTTCATGCTGCAGATAGAATATCCCGGAAGCAGGAACAGGGATGCCAGACTGACAGAAGAAATCCGGCAGGATTTTTCAAATTTTGAAAAAACTCTGTATTCATATGATTATGACAGGGAAAAACATGGCTACACTTCTATGATAGATGTAGACAGCTTTGTAGATTACTTTATAATCAATGAGCTTTCCAGTAATGCAGATGCCGGAAACTATTCCACTTATATTTATAAGGGAACAGATAATCTGTATCATATGTGTGTATGGGATTTTAATAATGCCTGCAATAACTATTTCGAGGAGGAACTTCCTTATACAGGATTTTTCCTGAACAACCGATTATGGTTTGAAATGCTTATCAAAGATGAGGATTTTACTGAACGGATCATCCAGCGATATCATTCCTTGCGAAAAGGTCTGTTAAGTGAGGAATCACTTTATCGTTATATCGATGAAACCCTTGATTTTATCGCACCAGCTCTTGCAAGAAACGATGCACGATGGGGAAGTGTGGAACAGCAGGCAAAGGGACTTCTGGTTCCGGTATCGAGAAATTTGGACAGCAGATCTGCCGCTGAAGGACAGTTAAAAGGTTACTTGCGAAACAGAGGAAAATGGCTGGATGAAAACATTGAGACTCTGCGTCAATATTCAGCATCCTCCCGTGTAAAGCAGTATAATGAGGTTAATGATTAAAATATGAAACGATTTATTATCAGCATATCTGCCATCATTCTGCTTCTATTTATTGGATTTATAGCTGTGTTTTATGGCGGATTTTATGTAGACTCAGGCCGGGACAATCATGTAAACACATTTGTCCGGACTGAGAATAAAGAGATACTTATAAAGGACAAAGATAAGTGGAAACCATTTGAAGTCAGGGGAATTGATATGGGAAGCGGTATTCCTGGTGAATGGTCTACAGATTATGCGATCACCAAAGAAACCTATCTGCACTGGTTTCAGCTGATCCAGGAAGCAGGAGCAAATACGCTGAGAGTCTATTCTGTCCAGAATCCGTCTTTTTATAAAGCGTTCTATGAATACAATTCCCAACATGAGGAGCCGTTATATTTACTTCAGGGAATCTGGGTAAATGATTATATACAGAACTCCCGAGTGGATGCATATGCCGACTCCTTTGCAGGAAAGCTTCTGGATAATTGCCTGGTCACTGTAGATGTGATCCATGGAAAACGACTTATCATCAATAATGATGCAGATACAAGTACAGGACTTTATTTACACGATGTCTCGAAATGGGTGCTGGGATATATTATCGGAAATGGATGGGAAGATACAACAGTTGCATATACAGATGAGAAATATCCGGATATGGAACCTTATAAAGGAACCTATCTTATTTCTTCAAAAGATGCCTCTGCCTTTGAATCCCTGCTTGCCAAAACAGGTGACAGGATGCTGCACTATGAATCAACAAGATATGATGAGCAGCGTCTGATCTCCTTTTCCAGTGGAAATGCAACAGATCCCTTTGATTATCCTAAAGAGATTGCAGAATATTTCCGAAAATGTGCCCGGATCGACACAGAACATATAACTGCAACTGATAAATTTATATCAGGCCAGTTTGCCAGCTACAGTGCATCTCCATATGATCAGGATTACTTTTCCTGTATGGAATACACAACATGGAACAGCTTGTCTGATAAAAAGATTGACTTTAGTGACTGTATCACTCCTGACGGAAAACGGAATACTTATCGGGCATATTTAAGACTTTTAAACGAACATCATACAATGCCGGTTTTGGCTGTTGAATTTGGTGCAGCCACAGGACGAGGTGAGATTCAGGAGAATCAGGTGACCAGCAGAGGACTTGGATACTATTCTGAAAAAGAACAGGGAAAGATTCTGGTAGATTGTTATGAAGACATTATGGCTGCCGGACTTTCCGGAGGCTGTGTCTATTCCTGGCAGGATGAATGGTTCAAGCATACCTGGAATACCATGTATGCTGTAGATTTGAGCCGTAATATTTACTGGGAAGATGCTCAGACAAATGACCAGCATTTTGGCTTGCTGGCATTTGACTGTGGGGAAAAAGAAAGTGTTTGTTACGTGGACGGGGATACTTCCGAATGGACGGATAAAGATATGGTAATCCAATACGAAGACGGCTCTTTCATCAGTGTGAAGTATGATGCCTCCGATGTTTATTTATATCTCCATAAAAAGGGCTTTGATCTGGAAAAGGACACGCTGTATGTTCCGGTGGATACGACCCCTAAAACAGGCAGTACCCGTATGGAAAATTGTACAGCAGAATTTGAAAGACCTGCAGATTTTGTACTGATCTTAAATGGAAAAGATAATACTCGTCTGTTGGTTCAGGATCGGTATAATCCCATTCATGCCAATTATGAGGAAGATATTACAGGAGAAGATCCTTATATTGATCCACCAGCCAAGGACAGCGCTGTATTCGAAAATATCTGCATGGTATTACGGGATGTTATTGGTCAGTATCAGGATGCTGCCACACCGTTAAAAACCTTTGAAAGTGGAAAGCTGTATTATGGTAATGGAAATCCATCTGCATCTGCTTATGATTCCAGGGCAGATTTTATCTGTAACGGAGATGATGTGGAAATTAGAATCCCATGGCAGCTGCTGAATTTTTCTGATCCGTCCCGAATGCAGATCCATGATGATTATTATGACGGAAATTATGGCATTGAAGCAGTGGGGATCAAAGAGATGTTTATAGGTCTTGGCAGAGAAGGAAATACTATCGAGATGGGACGGCTTAAACTGAAAGGATGGGAAAATACAGTATCTTACCATGAAAGATTAAAAGAAGCATACCAGGTTCTGAAGACATACTGGACAGGAAAGGAATACGAATGATAGCGCAGCTTGTGATTGTTTTTTATTTTATTGTCTGTGTGGGGATTATCATGTTTAACTGCTTTACAGAGATAATTTCAAGATATCGTTCCTGTGTTCTGAAAAGGAGGGAACAACGATATTGCGAAGAATACAGACAGTTGTTTTCAGAAAATATAACGGAAAATAAAAAGCAGGAAAAAAGGCTGGTTAAAGAGCTTCATTCAGCCAGCAGACTTCTGACGTTCAGTGAAGCATTATCTAAAGTTGAAAACAGTATGCCGGAACAATTCCAGCAGGGAATAGCATCTGTAAGTCGGCTGATGGAAGAACTGATACCGGTTTATAAAAGAAAATCGGATATGGAAAAGGCCTGCTTGGCTTATGTATTTGCCATATTTCATATGACGAAATTCCAGGCTAAGGAAATTGTTTTCCCATTTCTTTTTGACCTGCTTGGAAATAAAAGTCTCTATTGCAGGGAGAATGCTTTGCGGGCATTATACAGTTCAGAAGATATACAAGCGGTTATGCAGGCATTGACATTTCTGGATGCAAATGAGCAGCTGCTTCCGCATAAAAAAATACTTGCAGATGGACTTCTTTCCTTCGATAAAAAAGAAGAACTGATACCACTCCTTTGGAAAAAATTGAGTGAATTTCATCCAAGGATGCAGGTAAGCTTGTTGGATTATATTCGATATGCATCGTCAAACTGGAAGGATGAAATGCTGTCTATGCTGGAAACAAGCCAGGATATGGAAATTCAAATCGCATGTGTCCGCTATTTTGGCAGATATCAGGATGAAAGAAGTGTTCCTTTTTTGCTTCATCACGCCGAAGAAGAAAAGGAAGGGTTCTGGGAATTGCAGAATGCCTGTATTTCTGCTCTTGCTGTGTATCCCGGACAGCAGACACTGGAAATCTTGAAAAAAGAGACTTCCAGTAAAAACTGGTATGTCCGTTATAATGCTGCAAAAAGCCTTGCAGTTCTGAATACAGATAGGGATGCATTAGCTGATATTTTACAGGGAAATGACCGCTACGCAAAAGAAATGTTAGAGTACCAGTTAGATGCAGCAAAAGCACAAAGGAGGGCGGGTTTATGACCGATGCATTTCGTTTTTTTCTGGAATGTGTCAATCTGTTTTTTATTATATACCTGATTGGATATTCCAGCTTTTTGTTTTTGTCGGTTGTAGCAGGCGCAATTGAGCTGTACAGATCATACCGCCTTGAACAGATGCACAATAAACTGTGGCAAAGCTATTACATACCGGTTTCCATTCTTGTTCCGGCTTATAACGAAGAGGTTACGGTGAAGGATACAGTCACTTCACTTCTCAACCTGGATTATAAACTATATGAAATTATAGTAATAGATGATGGTTCTAAAGACAAAACATCTCAGGTTCTGATTGATGCATTTCATATGGAGCGAGTGGAACGCCCGATCCGTCATCTGATCCAATGTCAGCCTGAGGAAGAAATTTATGAATGCCCGAACCAGAAAGTGCCCATTACTTTGATCCGCAAGAAGAATGGCGGAAAAGCAGACAGTTTAAATGCCGGAATCAATGCAGCCAGGTATCCTTGGTTTATCTGTATGGATGCGGACTCTATTTTACAGCATGATTCGCTGGAGAAAATCGTTCGCCCGGTTCTGGAGGACGAAAATGTAATAGCCGTTGGTGGAAGTGTCCGCCCAGCCAATGGTGTTGTCATAAAAAAAGGTCATGTGATAAAATACAGGCTGCCCAGGAATATAATAGCAAGAATGCAATCCCTGGAATATGACCGTTCTTTTCTGGCAGCACGTCTGCTGTTGAATAAAATCAATGCAAACATGATCATATCCGGAGCTTTTGGATTATTTGAGAAAAAAACAGTGATTGCCGTAGGCGGATATGACAACAGTACAATGGGCGAGGATATGGAACTGGTAGTCAGACTTCATGAATTCAGCCGCATGAATCGTAAGCCATATAAGATTCAATTTGCACAGGATGCCATCTGCTGGTCGCAAACTCCGGAAAAATTAAGTGAATTAGGCAAGCAGCGGAAAAGATGGCAGAGAGGATTGTTCCAGTGTATGTGGGGACACCGTAAAATGCTGGCAAACCCACGGTACGGAGCTGTAGGACTTTTATCCTATCTTTATTTTCTGCTTTACGAATTATTGTCACCATTTATTGAACTTTTGGGTGTACTTACAATGGTTTTATCTGTGATGATGGATATGCTGAACGTGAAATTTATGCTGGTATTTCTTGCATACTATGCCCTGTATGGTATTTTACTCACATTAACTGCATATTTTTCAAGAATCTATACCATTGACCAGAGGTTTTCTTTTCGAGAGCTGATCCTTGCTATTACTGCTTGTTTTTTTGAAACAACTTTTCTCCGCTTTTCTCTGGCATTTGTCCGTGCGACTGCATTTGTGGGATACAAGAAGAACAAACTGAACTGGGGTAAACTGGAAAGAAAGAAAATGAACGGAATATAATTTTATTACTATGTCAATTTAGATTGATCGAAACGACGGGAGGAAGTC
>ERZ773258.1472-NODE-1472-length-18511-cov-3.876138_pt1 | contig 18511 bp, 8 predicted proteins | sample MGYA00511962_ERZ773258 | MGnify/ENA primary metagenome ERZ773258 (study PRJEB29015, sample SAMEA2737755) | human gut metagenome | biome: human gut; feature: human-associated habitat; material: faeces | place: China | collected 2012 ... | reverse complement strand
CCAGCCACAGTCCCAAACCCTCCACTCACTGGAACAATCCGGGCCCAAACCAGCCTCTCATCGTCCCGATTCGTCCACCCGCTGGAAGAATCTTCCCGCTGAACGCTCTGCTGGAGTCCGGATTCCTCCAGAAGATGGAAGGATCCTCCCGCGGAAGGCCCCACTAGAGGCCAAAATCCCCCAGTCATTGGAACAAAACGGACACTAAAAGCAATACAACCGTCTAAAAACCTCCAGCCACTGGATGAATTCTCCCACTAGCGCTTCGTCAGAGCCCCTATTCCTCCACCCAATGGAAGAATTCTCCCGCAAGCCAGCCATCCACAGTCCCAATACCTCCACCCAATGGAGGAATCTGGACTCTGAACGGCATCCCAATACTTAAAAATATCCAACCAATAGAAGAAAACAACAAAAATTCACACAAAACAAGCGGATACAAGCACTTATCTGCAAAACAACCACCCAGTTATCCACAAAACCCGTAAGTTATCCACAGACACGCCCGAAACAGCATCCTCTATCCACATTTGCCGATCGCACTTCCATAGCAGAGCCACAACAAGGTAGCGTCAAATCATGAAAGCATATCCTCAAATCGATGCGCTGCTCGATCAAACAGAAAATGCGCAACGATGCGCACACAGCAGTGACCCTCTCATCCAGAAGGGACTATATCGCAGATACCGCGCGGGAGATTTGGCGCGCCCATACCCAGGGCTATTCGCCCGTGCCGAATATTGGAATCAGCTGAACGAGCCCGAACAATCGTTGCACGCGGCCCGAACCCTCAGCAGGCTCCACCCCAACTGGGTTTTCGCAGGAATAACAGCCGCCGCAGCCCACGGATTCGACCACCCGCGATTCCTGCACCGGCAAGGACTGACCATAACATTGCCCAATCACGGATCATACCGGCCGCACGACAAACTCAATATCATCTACAGCCCATATCCCAGAGAAAATGCGGTACTCGCAAACGGAATCCATGTCACTAATCCCCCTCGTACCTTATTGGACTGTGGACGGACGTTAGAGTTCATCTATTCCCTGCCGATTTTCGATGATGCAGCAGCAGACGGAATCGAAGAAAAGCAGATCTTGCAGGAATGCGCACGCACGACACTCGATTGCTCGCGCATCTTCAAATTGTTGAGATATACCGACGCAGGAAGTGAAAATGGCGGTGAATCTTTTGCTCGGGCAGTCATGATTGAAAACGGTTTTGCGGTTCCTCAATTGCAAGTCTCCTTCGCCGACTCGCTTACGGGAAAACAATTTAGGGTCGATTTTTTATGGCGCACAACCGATGGACGTATTATTGTCGGAGAACTTGACGGCACAGCAAAATACGTTGATCCGAAAATGACTGATCGTAGGAGCATCCAGGAGACCGTTCAGGCCGAGCGAGAACGCGAGCAAGCGCTTTTTCGCGCAGGAGTTACGGAAATTGTCAGATTAACTTTTGACGATGCAGTCCAGCAAAAACCGCTGATTGCGAAACTGCGGCGTGCTGGGGTTCCTTGCGTTTCATAGGGTAATCATCTGCGGGAAGATTCCTCCAGTAAGTGGAGGAATCGGAACGTTGAGAAGCTCGCCACCGGTAAGATTCCTCCAGAGGGTGGAGAAATCTAGACTCTAGCAGGGCACTCAGCGGAAAGATTGCTCCAGTGGGTGGAGGTTTTGGGTCTCTGGTGAGGCTTTCAGAGGGAAGATTCCTCCAGCGACTGGAAGAATCAGGACTCTGACAGGCTTGTTAGCGGGAAGATTGCTCCAGTAAGTGGAGGAATCTTCCCGCAGAACACCGTACTAAAGTCCCAACCTCGCCAGTCACTGAAGGACTCACCCCGCCAGACGCCCCACAGGAGACCCAAAACCTCCACCCACTGGAACAATCATCCCGCTGACAGAACTCCAATCGTCCCGATTCTTCCAGTCACTGGAGGATTTTGGACGATAGGAGATGGAGGTTAGAGCTGGGGAGCGGCGTGCTGGGAGATCCATGCGTGCATGGAAACGGCGGCCGCGGCTCCGGCATTGATGGAACGCACCGAACCGAACTGGGAGATGTAGACCACGTCATCGGCCAGCTCGAGCGCCTTTTCAGACAACCCCGGACCTTCCGCGCCGAACAGCATGAGGCATCGCTTCGGGAAATGGTAGGTTTCCATCGGCACCGCGCCGGGAATGATATCGAGCGCAATCACCCGCGCGGCCTTCAACTCGGCGATACGCTGATTAATCGCCGCCAACTGCGCCATACAAGTGGACTCGTTTCCATGTTCAATACCACTCGTAGCTGAAACGTCCATTGAAATACCAGATGGAGCGCACCCAGCAACACGGATCTCAGCTAACGAAGCCGCCTCGCTCATGCAGGCACAGTTCGCTTTTTTTGCATTTTCACGCATGCGGAATGCGATTGCGGCCGCTTGCGATTGGACTGCGGCGATTTCTCCGGCAATGCGCAGCTTCCAGCATTCGACAAGCTCGGCTATGGACGGGTGGTTTTCGACGTGCTGGTACAGTTCCGTCATCAGCGCGCCCTTGCGATTCCACTTGTGCGGTCCGACGATATGTACACGTTTCGCTTGGAATGCGTTGGCAGTGCGCACCATGGATCCGATATTGAAATCGTGCGTCCAGTTTTCCACGGCAACTTCGAAATCATGCCGACCATGATCGTCAAGATCATCTTTAATGGCCGAAACCGTCCAGTAGCGGTACCGGTCAAGCACGTTACGACGGTCGCCCTCATCAAGCAGCACAGTATCGAATCGACGATCATAATTCGGTGATTGCGGATCATCCGGACGAGGTTCGCCAGGATGCGTTTGGCCCCACGGACCTACGCCCACCTCACGAAAAGCCGGCTCTCCGGACGCTTTCGCCGCAATATCAATAGGATTAGGCTGATGCACGATTTTCCTCACATTCGTCGTCCGATATTTCGTCGACAGGTAACTTCTGTTATATCTTCCACCATTCGCCCACGATCAACATCGGCAATCGCAGCATTGCCCACCGCGATTTTGGAGATCGCCTGCCGTCAACCGCATCCGTACTGCCGACTTTATTTTTCCTTTACTCATGTCAGCATGAACGTCAGCATGATTCCAACAGAACAATACCCGTGAAACATTCCATGAAACACGGCGGATGACATCATTAAAAAACCGCCGGTACAACCGGAAAGTCGCGCTGGTCAGTGAAGCTCCGACTCCTTGAAGACCTCTACAAACGGCAGTTCAGCTTCGGACCCATCCACCGGATTGACGACTTTGATCGACGGGTCGGCCATATCGACGCCACCAATCAACGAAGCGGCAGCAAGCACTTCGGCGCCTTCGTTCTTCACCACGGAGAAGTCAAGGCTCAACTCATTGCCGTTACGCAAGGTGACCAAAGAGGACGTCTGCACATATGACTTTTCAGACAGCCAGGAATCCAGCAACACCACACGTTTACCGGCAATCGAAGGCCCCTTGATGGACGGATACACAAAATCCATCACAAAACCGTTAAGGTTTTCACCTCGAGAAGCGGCCGCCTGGATCATAGCGGAAACCAGCGGAACCGCAGCCGCAGTCAGCGCACCAACCGCATCGAAATCATCAACGGAATAGCCGGCCTCTTCCAACGTATCCAACAAAATATGCCCAACAATCGACGCTCCACGATGGTCGAACAACACTGAGGAAAGTTCCGAGAACGGCTTATCGGCCATCTCGGCCTGCAGCAGCGACTTGAGCTGATCACGCGGTTCAAGCATGGCGAAATCAACGGCTGCGTTCACAGTATCGCCAGCGGTTGCGGCAGTGGATTCAGCAACCGGCTTGGTCTTACGGAAAGTCTTCTCTTCGGTCATAGTCCCAGCCTACCGTTTCTACTCGTCAAAAGAGTGACAGTGTTGGTGTCAACAAGCAACGTCCAATATCTCCCATCAACAGATGGTCAACAGAAAATCAACATTTCAAAAGTCAGGCCGGTCTCACCATAAAGATGAAACCGGCCTGAACCGAACCCAAGAAACCGGCGAGAGCAGCAGATTACTCACTTAAGCGCGAGAATCCACTTCAGATCTGTTTCAAACTCCGCTTCCAGGTTCGCTTCCGGACTCTCATCTGGTCTCGCTTCCAGCCCCGCTGACGCACCGGCGCAATACCACACCCGCTCCCACCAGCAACACCATCACGGCGATTACGCCACTGACAGCCGAACCGGTATTGGCAACCTTATTGCCGGTCTTGGAAGCAGTATTGTTCTTACCATTGCCAGCAGAATTACCGGAATTACCACCAGAATTATCCGAATCCCCAGGTTTGTCCGAATCTCCGGGCTTGTCCGAATCGCTCTTCAGCGAAGCCTGCGCCGCTGTCAACGCTTCAGACGCCTCATCGACGTCCGCCTGCGACAGCCCCTCATCCAAAGCCTTAGACAGCGCCAGTTTCGCAGCGTCACGAGCCTCAACGAACGCATCCCACTTCCCACTGTCATATCCGTTGTTGACCACCGCCGCAGCATCCGCAACAGCGGAAGACAACGCATCGGTCTTCGCCATCGTGATCGACACGCCTTCATCGGTAGGATTGATGGTTTGCATCAGCCCGTTTTCGTCGAAGGTGATCTCGTCGATCGCGGTTTCGCGGTGAAAGCCAAGCCCGGAAGTAAACACGCCAAGCGGAGTGTAGTGACGGTGATACGCCATGAACCAGCGCTCTTCGCCATTCGCGTCCACCACGTGCACTTCGGACTGATGGGCCGTACCCTGCAAATTCTTCGACGCGTCCTTTTGCAGGAGCACGCCATGGTTGTCGATATCAGTCACGGAGCCATCTTCCTTGAACAGCGACGGCGAAGTGCCGTATTCGACGTGGTAATTCGCCGATCCGGCATCGTCGCATGACCACGTCCAGTGATAGACGCCATCGCGCTTGGACACCACAACGGATTCCCGGAAGTTGTTCAGACCGTTGATCCGTTTGACCGTTCCCGGCACCACGCTCATCATGTCATCGCTCAATTGGGCGATGGCCGCCGAACCGTTGCCGTACAGGATATACGACGTGCCGTCATCATCGGTAAAAATCGACGGATCGATGGCCTGCCCCACAGTCACACCCTCCATCGAACGCGTAACGATGGGGTCTTTGGCCGCCTTGTATGGGCCGGCAGGCGAATCCGCTACCGCCACGCCAATCGCCGATTCACCGCTCTCAAGCTTGGCGCAGTAGTAGAAGTAATACTTGCCATTCTTTTTCTCGATGGTCGGCGCCCATGCGGATCCGACAGACCAAGGCGAAATTGCCGTATTCTCGTCGCCATTCGTGGTCGGCTCGTGATTCTTATCCACGTCGAGGATCACTCCTTCGTCGGTCCAGTTGACCAGGTCGGTCGAGCTGAAAGCATGGAAGTAATTCCCACTCCATCCCGAGAAGCCATCAGTCGTCGGGAAAATCCAGAATTTTCCGTCGAAATAATCGATATCCGGATCAGCATATTGCCCCGGCAAAACCGGATTATTTGACTGAACCGCCTTTTCGAGCGTCCATTTTTCGCTAACGATACCACCGTTGCCGTCCGAACATTCGATTACAAGCGTATGCCTCTTGGACATGTCAAGCTTGTCACCGCTGGCAAACGACTTGCCATCGACCGTGACACTCGCATCGTCGTAAGTCAGCGCGAACGTTACCGGAACGGCGTTGATCTCGGCACGATTGTTCACTACGGAGGTGATGGTTTTCGCGTCGCAATCCATGCTGGTACGCACGTTGCTGTGCTTATCGGTGCCACGCAATGCATCTGCTTGCGACGAGGTCGGCACAGTGCCCACAGTGATGGATGCGAGCGCGGGCGCGTTGTTCCGTTGTGCGATTTCGTTGGCGTTCAGCGTTCGATTCCAGATGGTCAGATTGTCCATCAGACCGGAATAGTATTCGCCGGATCCCCAGTTGGCTTTGCCGATTTGCAGGATTCCTCCGGTTTCGCCAAGGATTTCCTTGACGCCCAGCCCGGAAACGTCCGTGCTTTCGCCGGCAAGCACGCCATCGATGTAGACACGTGTCGCCTTCGCGTTTACCGTGACGGTCACGTTGTGCCATCCGTCGCCGCTTGTGGTGGCCGATGCGTTGCCTCGACCATCTCGACTGCCGTCGGTGTTGTATCGTTCGACAACAACGCTGCCGACCTTATCAAGCACTCCGATGTAGTGTTCGGATTGGTTGTACGTCGGGGCAGCCGTGGACGGAGCCGCGTAGAAGGTCCAGCCGGTATTGCCGTTGGAGTCGGGCTTAGCATCGTAGGAGACGGTGAACTCGGTGGCGTCCAACAGCAGTGCGGCGCCATTGGTTTGCGTGACGCTCAGCCAGGAACCGCTGCCCAGTCGAGCGGCTTTGGTGCCGTTGTTGCCATCTTCAAGCTTGGCCGTTCCGTGGATTCCGGCAACTGCCAGATCGCTGGTGTAACCGGTTTCATCATCGTCAAAGGTGAATTGCGCGATCGGATTCTTCTGCTGTGCCAGAGGAGTGTTGGGCGCGGTATGTTCGCCGTAAGCTGCGAGCACGGCGGTTTCCTCGTCGACGTTTAGACGGACGACGGTGCCATGGCGGAATCGCTGTCCGAAATTGGCTGAGGCCTTTGAGAATGTGCCCGACTTCTTCAGGGACGACAGTTTTGCGATGGTCCAGCCGGCGTAGCCTCCGTTGTCGCCCATCACAATCCACGCCCCATCAGTGCCTTGGTACACGGTCAAACCTTCGATGCGGGTGCTCAATCCTGATTCCGAGGTCTTGACGACTTTGTCTCCAGTAATTTTCGACGTGCCGTCGGCATTGACTTCGGAGTCGCGTTCAACTAGTCGGGTCCACTTCTGCGCTTCCAGAGAATCCGCGGTGTCGATCACCGTGTACCAATCCGATGTGGAGAAACGATAGTAGGATCCGTCATCGCCTTGCACGATTGTGGTGTCGATGATGTTATGCAGGTCGGCCGAGCTTTGATCGATCCAGATTTGAGGATTCTCAAACGTGGTGAAGTCCGAAGTGTATGCTTTGTACACTTTCAGCGCGGTATTGCCAGTAGTGGGATTGTCTCCGCCTGTTGACAGGTCGCGGCTTGACCAATACACCAGATATTTGCCCGCTTCGGCGTCCCAGATCGCTTCGGGAGCCCAAGCGTTGCCGACTTTGCCTTCCAAACCGGTTGATACCAGTTCAGGATCGGTCCAGATGACGAGATCCTTGGATTTGGCGACCACAAGATAGGTGCTGGCGTTGATCTGATTCCAAGAACCGCCCGAAGCGCTTCCTTCGGCGTGCAGATCGGTGCCGAGCATCACATACTTGTTGCCGTCCGCATCCGGCTCTTCCAAGCGAATCAGATGCGGATCGCGGATGCCTTTGGTGCCTTGCGTGGAAGACATGATTGCCTCACCATCGTTCAGCGCCTGCCATTTCAGGCCGTTTTTGCTGTATCCGTAATTGATTTTTTCATAGTCGGATGCGTTGAAGTACAGCCACAGATATCCGGCTTTCTTGGCAGCATCGTCATCTTTGGGATCATCCTTGCCGTCATCCGGCTTGGATACCGTCACGGTTGCCTCAACGGGCATGCGGGAGTCGTCTTGGGCGGTTCCCTTGACGGTGAAGGTGCCAGCCTTGGCGTACTGGTCCGCGTCGATGTCATCCCATTGCACGTCAGTATCCTGTTCGGAGCCGTCAGCCATTGTCAGATGCACGGTTTCCGGCATCGTCGGAGCGGTCCCGGCGTTAGTGGACACGTCAACCGATGCCACCGACTTGACCGCGATGCTCGGCGCATAGGCTTCAAGCACGGTCTGATACTGGGCGCGGGTGACCGGAACCACGGTGCCGTGACGGGGCTTGCCACCATCGGAATTGACGGGGAAGTTCTCCTCGGGCATCTTGTCGCCGATTACCGTCCACTTCGAAGCGTCGGAAATGTCGGTGGTCGCCATGGGCACGTAATGGTTCGGACCTCCGTGATAGCTGGGCTGGTCGGCGAACAGATAGTATTGGTATCCGTTCACATCGCCTTCGTTGGCTTTGAACAGCGAGGGGCCTTCGCCTGCGGAGAAGGTGCCACCGTATCCGTTGGATTTGTCGTTGCCGATCGCGGTGCCGACTTCGCTCCACGAGCTGCCGGACAATGCCGTGCTGTAGTCTTTGACGCCGGCTTTTCCAATGGAATCGGTCAGGGTGTTGGACTTCTCCTGGCGCAAGGTCATCGACTTTTCATCCTTGTAGATGCGGTAGTAGGTGTCGCCTTCCTTCTGCACCGTCACATCAATGGAACCCGCTCCAGCTTGGCCTCTCCGATCCACGTCAATCCACGTCTTCGGTTTGGAGAACGTGATGAAATCAGGCGTCGTCACATACATCATGCGGTTGTAACTTGGCGAGGTACGAGTGCTCGAATCGTCATTGTCGTACAGATTCGAGGCCCAGTAGACCACATATTCGCCCAACTCATCATCCCAGTAGGCTTCCGGAGCCCACGTGTTGCCCGCGCTGTCGTCGCTGACCTTGATATGACGCTGGTTCGTCCAGTTCACCAGATCATTGGATTCCCAAACCTCGATATACAGCGAACCGTTGTACTGTGCCGCCGAGAAGCTGCCCTTCCTGCCGGAGATCTTCAGATCGGTGGCAAGCATGTAGAAGGTGTCGCCGTCATGCGAGCGCATGATGAATGGATCGCGCAATCCCTGTTCGCCTTCGGTGGAGGTGAACAGCGGAGTGCCTTCATTGAGCGTATTCCAGTCGAGCGCGTTGTTGCCCTTGGAAGCGGCGAGGCTTATCTTCTCGCCTCCCACGCCTTCGCCGGTGAAGAACGCCCAAATGTATGCCTCATCTTTGCTTTGGTCGGAAGGCATCGGCGAAACGGTGATCGGGAATTCCCGGTTTGCGGTGGCACCGTTGTTCGTCGCCGTCGCTTCCAATGTCACGTTGACGGAATCTTTGCCGGCAGCCGGCCGATTCACCGATACTTTGGCATTGTTCTCGTTATATCCTTCGGCGATAGAAGCGTTCGCACCGCCATCGTTCTTGACGGACCATGTAATGGCGGAGCCATTGTCACCGACCGTCGGCACCACGAAATTGCTACGAATATCGTCGGCGTCCAAGATATTCACGGCATCAAGATCGCTTTGGATCTTCTCATCGTCCGATATGATGTGCGGAACCGTAACCTTAAACGTCCGCAACTGATCGTCCGAGCCGTTGAGCTTGGCAGTCAAAGTTGCCACAGCATCGGCTTCACCGACTGCGGGGCGAGTAACTTGCGCGGTTCCATCTTCCGTGAACCGGATCGCGTTGTTATCGCTCGACCAAACGATCGGCACACCGTTGCTTTCCGTAATGACGGAGAAGTTTTCGGTTGCCTCTTGCGCAACGCTGATGGCGTTGAACGCATCGGTCGCCGCAGCTAGGGAACTGTCGTAAATCTTGAAATTGTCGATCAGACCGGTAAAGTATTCCGCGCCCCAATTCGCTTTGCCGAGTTGCAGAATACCACCGTCTTTGCCGAGGATTTCTGTCAGATCATGGCTTTCTTTGGCCTCCACGCTGTTCACAAGTGTGCCGTTGACGTACATTGTGGTGGATTCGTCGGATACGACTACATCCACGTGCTTCCAGCCGACACTGGAAGCACCGCTGACATTGGCTCCCGTGCGACCGCCCGTGGTGTTGTTGTAGCGTTCGAATGTGATCTTGTCGGTTTTGTCAAGAAAGCCGATGTAATGCTCATAACCATAGGTTGGTTTCGCCGCATCGCGGGCCGCGTACAGCGTCCAGCCGCTGTTGCCGCTTGATGCGGGCTTCGAATCGTAGCTGATGGTAATGGCATGCTTGCCTTGAAGCACCGCACTACCATCCGCGGATGTCAGGCTCATCCAGAATCCGCTGGACAGGTTGGCTGCAGTGGTGCCGTCTTCGCCGGTTCCCGTGGCCGTCTGGCCATTAATCGAAGCGACGATATTTCCCGATTGGTAGGTTCCGGTTTGTCCTGCCGTAAGATCGTTGAAATTCAGATCTACAAGCAGGCTGCTTTCGTTCTTGTATTTGTCAAGCGCCGATGGCTCCGATGCCATCGTACTTGGCGCAACGAGCAGAACGGCAGTCATGGTTGCGGCGGCGACGATAGCGCCGGTCAACCGTTTGACGGTGAGATGTTTTCTCGTATTCATAAATATTCCTTGAAGAATTCAGCATTAGTGCATGCGATTCATGCATAACAAGGAGGATGAGAAACCGTCCGGAAAGGAGGTAAATAGAACCGGACGGTTTCTCTTACGGGGCTTCGTCTTGTTTTCACGCGGGATGGATGGAATACGTGGAAACGGAATAGGCGAAGCGTTCATGTGAAGTCAGCGAGCTGCCTTCCAGCGACGCAGAACAGCCAACGCACCACCGATGGCCAGGATTGCGGCGACCAGCGCTATGCCCTTGACATTGGCACCGGTATTCACCACAACCGCAGCCTTCTTCGCAGTCTTCTTGGTGGTGGTAGTACCGGGCTTAGTGGTCGGAGCCGGAGTCGGATCAGGATCAGGAGTCGGGTCCGGAGTCGGATCAGGATCCGGAGTCTGCTCGATTGCATCGTCAGACACGTTGACCAAGTTATCGGTGTACCCACCGTAGGCCGCCGTGATCTTGGAAACTTTGCCCAGCGCGCCTTCTGGAGCGGTGACTGTGGCGACGCCATCAGCATTGAGCTTGACGGTTTCGGTCCAGTCGCCAGCGGTGAAGACAACCGATCCGGCCACATTGCCGCCGTCCTTGGCGGTGACAGTGGCAGTCAGCGTGTCTCTACCGCGCTCCAGCTTGGTCGTGGAGTCAGTCGCATCCGGAGTGGTGGGGTTGGCGGTCGTCCAACGATGCATGTTCTCGGCGATGGCAGCAGGCACATTGACGAACGCACCGTGGCGGGTCGGGGTCGGCATGCCATTGGCATACACGTAGCCGCTCACACCCGCGTTCTGATCCTTCTGAGTATGCCATCCATCGGTCTGCGACAGTCGGTTGTTCCAATCGCAGCTCAGCAGAGCGGATTCGCTGGTCATGTACGGCTGGTATCCACCGGAATCAGCCATGATGACCATGGCATCCCCTGCTTCATTCTGATACTTGTCTCCGGCGTTGAGCTTGATAGCCTCCGGACCTTCGAACGGCAAGATGCGCTGGTCAAGCAGCTGCCAGCCGGTTTCCGGATCGGTATCGGGAGATGCCTCCTCGGTGGTGGCCGTCAGCACCTTCGAACGCTCAAGGAACGTGGACTTGCCGTTGGTGATGTAGCTTCCGGCAGCGCCGCTTTCCTCGTTCTTGGTGAAGCGGTAGTAGTAGTCGCCAACCTTGATGACCGTGGAGTCGATACGGGAATAGTTGGTATCCTGCCACATCACCGGTTCGGTGAAGGTCTTGAAGTCGCGGGTGATGCAGTACAGCAGCACGTTGTACGCGTAGCCGGTATTGGTGCTGGTCACCGCGGTGGAACGGGTGTCGTCGGTGTACATACGTGACGAGAAGAACACCACGTAAGCGCCGAGCGAATCATCCCAGTAGGCTTCCGGAGCCCACGTCATGCCCGCATTGTCGACATTGATTTTAATGCCGGTATCGCCGTCGGCCGCGTTGGTGCGAGTCCAGTTGACCATGTCCTTGGACTCCCACACTTCAACCTTGAGCGAACCATACTGCTGGTTCTGGCCCCATCCTTGTGCGGAAACCTTCAGATCGGTGGCAATCATGTAGTACTTGTCCCCGTCATGCGACTTGAGCACGTAAGGATCGCGCAGGCCCTTGGTATCGGCGTAAGATTCGATGACCGGATTGGAATTGTTGATTTCCTTGAAGGAGAAGAAGTTGTTGCCTTCCGTGGCAGACATGTACAGCGCTTCGCCCGTCTTACCATTCGTCTTGTCGGAATCCGACAGGAAGGTGACTGCGGCATAGGCTTCGTCAGGCACTTCGCGAGTCTTTTCCTTGACTATCACCGACACTTTGGCGGTTTTGGTGACACTGCCGTCAGCGTTGGCCGCGGTGGCGGTCAGCTCTACCGGCGCGGCATCGCCGTCACCGTATGCAGGGCGGGTCACAACGCCTGCACCCTTATACGGGTCAGCGGATCCGACCGACGGCGCCTGGTAATTTGTATCGGTTCCGGTGATCACATTTTCATTGGAAGACGTCCAAGTGATGGTGGATCCGTACTTCGAGCCGGTGGAAATCAGCGGCAGATTCTCGGTGGTTGCCTCGTTGACGGCAGAAATCGCGGAATCCAGATCGAATTGGACCACGGTCGCCGGATCCAACGGCTTGACGGTGACGTCAACGCTTGCGGAAACGCCGCCGGCCTTCGTAGTCGCCGTGATTGTGGTGGTTCCTTCTCCGACAGCCGTGACGGTGCCGTCGCTGCCGACGGTGGCGACGGAAGTCTTCGACGACTCCCATGTCACATCGGTGCTGATGGCGTTTTCAGGAGAAACCGTGGCCGTTAGCTTCGTAGCGCTGTTTTCAACCATGGTCAGTGCACCGTCAAGCACGCCATCGCCAACGATCGTCACGCTGCTTGGCAACGTGACGTCCGCACCTTGATAGATCTTGATGTCATCGATCGCGCCACTCCAATAAGCGTCGCCGCTATACAGGGATTTGCCGATGGTTGCGGCGGTGCTGCCCAGATCGGCCATGGTGATGCCGGTGTTTGCCTTGTATCCGACAAGTTCGCCGTCACGAAGCATGGTGAGGGTTTCGCCGTCGACGATCAGCTTGTAGTTGTGCCAGATATTGTCATTGTTAGACAGCGAAGTCTTAAATCCTTGCTCATTGTTCCACTTGTTATCGGAAATGACGAACTTCGTGGACTTGGTGCTCAGGTACCAGAACAGGTATTTCTGCTGGCTTCCACCCACAGAGAAGCTGAAATAGTTGCCGTCATCAGCATGACGTGATTTGGCAGCGAATTCCATGGTGAACGAGTTGCCCGCCTTGGCGAACAGCTCATCCGGGAACGAAGCATACTGGCCATTGCCTCGCAGAGACAACGCCTGGTTATTGTTCCTGTCGCCGAACGCTTCGACCTTCGCACCGCCGTTCATGGTCAGGTTGTACCCGTTGCCGGATGTGTCAGTCGCAGTTCCGTCGGAAAAATCATAGCTGGCAAGCAGGTTCAGACCGCTTGAAGCAGAGGGGGTTGCCGAACCGTTACCGGTTCCGGCGCCGTCTTCAGCGAATGCGACCGGCGCGAACGAAACCATCATCGGTACCGTGACCGCGATGGCAAGCCCACGTCTGAGAATATCGCGTAATCGTTGGCTATGTCGTTTCATGCACTCTCCTTGATTTACCACCGCCGCACACGGTTACGACATAGAGTGATAGCTAGCGCTCTGCTTATGCTTCATTACTGCATCACCGTTGTTCGTTCTGAGTCGGCGGCGCTGGTCCGTATTTATTGTTTTTCTTTTGCTTGTGGCCGCATGGCCGGACCGTCCATGTCCAACCACGAACCGCGACGCGCCCTACAACACTGTGAACGTTAACGGTCTATGTTCTATTCAAAGCTATGGTGACTTTCACCACAATCCCAGCCAGTAACAATTCAATAACAATTCCAGCCAGCAGCCCTCTTTGCAACAAAGACGGCGGAAGCCGGACAATCCCCTTAAAAGAGCCTCATCAAGGATTTATAGACCCCCATACAAAGCCAAATAGCATTACAACACCTGCTGCAGCACTCGCCCCAAAGCACCCATAATACACCCTTTTCACAGCACCTACTGCTCGTTGGTTTCAGGAGCGGTGAGTTCGCGGATGTCGGCTTTTTCTGGCGCGATCATGTTCACCGGCTCGATGATCCTGCTCTGGTCGACGCGCTGCAGCTTTCGCGCGGTGACGAGCACGCGCGATTCCAGCGACGAGGCGAACGCATTGTAGGCACCGACCGTTTTGGTGATGGCGGACCCCAGCTTGGTGGCGCGATCGCCCAACACCGCGAACCGTTCATACAATTCGCGGGACAGGTCGAACAGCATTTTCGCATCGTCAGTCAGGCTTTGCTGCTGCCACGCGTATGCCACGGATTTCAGCACCGCCCATAGGGTGATCGGCGAGGTCAAAGCCACCTTGCGTGCAAACGCGTCATCCATCAGCGTCGGGTCAGTTTCCAAAGCCGCCTGCAGCAGGGATTCGTTGGGGATGAAGGCGATCACAAAATCGGGGGCATCGTCGAACGCGTTCCAATAGGCCTTGTCGCCCAAGGTCTTCACATGTTCACGCACTGCCTTGGCATGCGCATGCAGCAGCTCCGACTTTCGCGTCAGCTCCTCGGGCGTGGCGGTATCGGGAATCTCGCACGCCTTCTGGTAGTCGGCATACGGCGCTTTCGCATCGATCGGAATGGTTTTGCCACCCGGCATGTGGATGACCATATCCGGACGCTGCGTATGCCCATCCACGTCGGTGACGACCACCTGGGTGTCGAAATCCACATGCTCCAGAAGCCCCGCGGATTCCACAATGTTCCTCAGCTGCGCCTCGCCCCACGCGCCACGCACCTTGTTGTTGCGCAACGCCGACGACAAAGCGTTGGTTTCGCGGTCAAGACGGGCCTGCTGCTCGCCAAGCCCCTTGAGCTGCTCGCCAAGCGCACCCATCTCCCGTTTGCGCCCTTCTTCGATTTGCGAGACCTTCTGCTGCAAGGCGTCAAGATTCTTCTGCACGGGCGCGAGCGCGGACAATACCTTGCTTTGTTCCTGCAGTTTCCGCTCGTTTTCAGCCTGCTTGCGTTCCGCTTCGGCCGCGGCCCGCTCACGCTCTCGCTCCACTCGTTCCTGTTCGGCCCGTTGGGCTTGCGCGAGTTGCGATTTGAGATAGGTCAACTGTTGGGCCAACCCTTCCGCCTGCGTGCGGTATTGGGTCACCGCCGTGGACAATTCGCTGATTTCCTGCCGATCAGCTTCGATCTGCGCTTTCGCCTCGTTAAGATCAGCGGTTTTCGCATCACGGGCCATTTCCTGCCCTTTGGAACGGCCCGCAAAAAAGCCGGCCGCGGCTCCAAGCGCGGCCACAACCACCAGAAGAATCACCACAAACACAGGATTGTCGAACATATGTTCTATATAACAGCATGACCAAGACATCTTGGAAGATCAAAGTTCGCAAGACATCCATGCCCAGCTGCATTATGCTTGGAGCCGAAAGCATGCTCACGAACATGCGGCAACGCGAGCACGCTGAATATTCGAGAGGCATTCAAGAGGCAATCCGGGGGTTCGGAAACACATGGGATTCGATTTGTTTATGACGGTGGCGGCGATTGTTGCGGCGGCCGTGGCCACTTGGGCCATCCTCAGGCTATTCCTAAGCGAAAACGATGACATAGCCCCCTCCCACCAACGCATCACCGATGACAAGCCCGCCAAGAATCACACCGAAAATCACACCGAAAATCCAGACGAGGCAGCCGGCGCAACACACCGAAGCGACATCGCCAAGCGTCTCGCCATCGCAACCATACTGACCGCTCCCACATTCACCGTAACCATGCTGACATTCGGCGGCATCACACTTCCCCACTGGCTGACCAATCCATGGCTGCACGCCATCATCGCCACGCCGGTCATGTTCTACTGCGCCGCGCCGATGCACAATCGTGGCACCGCCGCCCTGAAAAGCCACACGCCCAACGCGGATTCGCTGCTGTCGCTCGCCATGACCATCGTGTACGTCTACAGTCTGCTGGCGTGCGTGGTGTCGTGGATTTTCCCCGCGGGGTCACGCAATCAGTATTTCGCTTTCGCAAGCATGGTCGCCGTGCTATCGCTTGCGATTTCGCTGATCGCGCAACGCCCCATGGCAAAGAAAGCATCGGAAGGCGATATTCCGACCGCACAATCGCAAGAAAAGCAAGAAATACAATCTCAAGAAACGCAAGAAACACAGCAAAGCATGGATACGCTTATCCAGGCCAGCATCACATATGAGATTCGCACGCGGGTAACGCAGATTACCACGACCGTGACGATGGTCATCGCGGTGTGGACGTTCGCTTTGTGGCTGATTTTCGGGCTTCAGCCGAAGCTTGCGATTGCCGTGTTGATCGGTGCGACGGTTTTGACGGTCGCAGGCTTGGTTTTGCAGGCATATGACCGCCAACCGTCACGGTAAAACGGTTTTCGCAAAAGAAAATCGCGCAATCGCACGAAAAATGGGCGGACCCGCATGTGCGCAGTCCGCCCACCGTCAACGGTTAGACCGTTTTCGTGACTCGGCCAATCAACAGTCAGTCAGGCCAAACCGATCAGCCGAATGACTCCGACCGTCACTTAGCCTCTGCCGAAAAATCGTCGTCAATCTGCCCCGGCGCCCACGAGGAGAGCTCCAAATGGTCGCCGCCGGTCTGATCCACAAGCACGGTGTCGCCGTCGTGCACTTCGCCGGCCAGCAGCATGCGCGCCAACTGGTCGCCGACTTCGGTTTGTACCAAACGACGCAGCGGGCGAGCGCCATACGCCGGGTCGTAACCGGTGTTGGCGAGCCAATCGCGCGCCGAATCGGTAACATCCAGCTTGATGCGGCGATCCGCCAAGCGGGCCGAAACCTGCGCCACCTGAATGTCCACGATGCCGCCGAGCTCTTCGCGCGTAAGCGGGTGGAACATAACCAGTTCATCCAAGCGGTTGATGAATTCCGGCTTGAACTGCATATGCACGGCGTCCATCACGGCCTTCTTCTTGGCTTCGTCATCCAGTTCGGTGTTCACCAGGAACTGCGAGCCAAGGTTGGAGGTCATGATCAGAATCGTGTTCTTGAAGTCCACGGTCCTGCCCTGCCCGTCGGTCAAACGGCCGTCGTCGAGCACCTGCAACAGCACGTCGAATACTTCAGGATTGGCCTTTTCAACCTCATCGAACAGCACCACCGAATATGGGCGGCGACGCACGGCTTCAGTCAGCTGGCCACCCTCCTCATAGCCGATGTAGCCTGGCGCAGCACCGATCAGACGAGACACGGAGGCCTTCTCCATGTACTCGCTCATGTCAATGCGCACCATGGCCTTTTCATCGTCGAACAGGAAGTCGGCGAGCGCCTTGGCGAGCTCGGTCTTGCCCACGCCGGTCGGGCCGAGGAACAGGAACGAGCCGGTTGGGCGGTTCGGGTCGGAAATGCCCGCACGCGAACGACGTACCGCATCGGAAACCGCTTGAATGGCTTCCTTCTGGCCGATCACACGTTTGCCGAGATAGTCTTCCATGGTCAGCAGCTTCTCGTTTTCGCCTTGCATGAGGCGTCCGACGGGAATGCCCGTCCAGTCGGACACGATTTCGGCCACGGAGTCGGCGTCAACGCGGTCCGGCACCATCGGAATATCGCCACCCAAGCCACCGTCAGCACCGCCTGCCGCACTGTTCTTGGCCGCCGCCTCGTTTTGTTCGGCTTGCGCGATCTCCTTCTGGATGGCCGGAATTTCGCCATAGTTGATGGCGGAGGATTTCGCCAGATCGCCTTCGCGTTCATACCGTTCGGCTTGGGTGCGTAGTTCGTCGAGCTTCTTGCGCAGGTCGCCGATGCGGTTGTGCCCGTTCTTTTCGGCGTCCCAGCGTGCTTTCAGACCGTTGAGTTTCTCGCTTTTGTCGGCGATTTCCTTGTTGAGGTCGTCGAGACGTTCCTTGGCGCTTTCATCAAGCTCGTTTTCCGCTTTCTGCGCGTCGGCATCGTCTTTCGGATTGCCAAGCAGGTACGATTTTTCCATCTTGAGACGGTCGACCTGACGCTGCAGTTCGTCGATTTCCTCAGGCGAGGAGTCGAGTTCCATGCGCAGGTGCGATGCGGCCTCGTCAACCAGATCGATGGCTTTGTCCGGCAGCTGACGGCCGGAAATATACCGGTTCGACAGCGTCGCCGCGGCCACGAGCGCATCGTCTCCGATGGTCACCTTGTGGTGGGCTTCGTATTTCGGTGCGATGCCACGCAGGATGGCGATGGTGTCTTCCACGCTCGGCTCTCCTACGAACACCTGCTGGAAACGGCGTTCCAACGCCGGATCCTTTTCGATGTTCTCACGGTATTCGTCGAGTGTGGTGGCACCGATCAGGCGCAGTTCGCCTCGCGCGAGCATGGGTTTGAGCATGTTGCCCGCGTCCATGGATCCTTCGGCCGCGCCCGCGCCGACGATGGTATGGATCTCATCGATGAACGTGATGATCTGCCCGTCTGCGTTCTTGATTTCCTGCAGCACGCTCTTCAGGCGTTCCTCGAACTCGCCACGGTATTTCGAACCTGCCACCATGGAGCCCAGATCAAGCGAGATGAGCTTCTTGTTTTGCAGGGTGGTCGGCACATCGCCGGCGACGATACGCTGCGCGAGGCCTTCCACCACGGCGGTTTTGCCCACGCCAGGCTCGCCGATCAGCACCGGATTGTTCTTGGTGCGGCGGCTCAGGATCTGGATGGTGCGGTAGATCTCCCGGTCGCGGCCGATGATA
>ERZ773258.1466-NODE-1466-length-18559-cov-3.567553_pt1 | contig 18559 bp, 22 predicted proteins | sample MGYA00511962_ERZ773258 | MGnify/ENA primary metagenome ERZ773258 (study PRJEB29015, sample SAMEA2737755) | human gut metagenome | biome: human gut; feature: human-associated habitat; material: faeces | place: China | collected 2012 ... | reverse complement strand
GACTGTCATAAGAGGATTACAAGGAGAATGAAAAGCAAGGATAACATGATTCTTCCTGATATTATTTTTGACGAGAACGGTTATCCAATCGCCGGAAGCACTCCCCCCGGGGCATGCCTGAAAAAATAGGGATGTCCGAAGACCGTAAGCCTCCCCACCACAGAGCTGACTGAGGTAAATGCGCACGGGAGGGGTGGGGTATAAGGAGGATTAATATGCCGGAAGTTACACAGATTTATACAGAAAAACAGCGGATTAGCAAGATAAAAAAGGAAAAGAAGAGACTTGAGGAAACCTTCAAAAACATGGAGACAACCAAGCTGAAATTGGTAGAAAAACTGATAGATGAGGCAGCTTTTCAGTCAGTTACTCTGGAAGAAACGAGGGAAATTATCAAAAAAGATGGGGTTGTTGAGGAATACCAGAATGGAGCCAATCAGAAGGGAATCAAGAAGAGTGCGGCCATTGAGGTATATGACAAAATGGTTAATACCTATTCGAAAATCATCAAGCAATTATGTGATCTCTTACCTGACCGGGTGAATTTTGATGATCCGGAAGAGTACAAGGAAGATGATCCGGCGGAGGAGCTGCTGAATTATGTGGCGGCCCTGAAACGATGAGAACCGTTAACTGGCCGGAACAGTATCTGAATGCAATACATTCCGGGGACGAAGTCGTATCAACGAAAGTCAGAGAGACATATGAGAGAGAAGTGGGATTCATGAAGAACCCACCGAAGGATTTTCCATATTATTTTGATCCGGAAAGAGGAAATCATCACATTGGGTTCATGGAAAAATTCTGCCGGATGTCGAAGGGATCCAGCGCAAAGAAACAGATACGGTTTGAATTGTTTCAAAAAGCGAAGCTTCAACTGGTTTTTGGCTGGGTAGAAAAAGGCACGAATTTCAGGAGATTCAAAGAAGTAGATGATTACAGGGGGCGTAAATGTGGAAAATCCACAGAAACAGCGGCGGTAGAGTGGGATATTGCTTTAAATGATCATGAATATGGAGCAGAAATTTATTGTACAGCAAACAAAAAGGATCAGGCGAAGCTTATTTATAATGAATGTGTGAACATGAGACTTCAGTCGAATGCATTGGCGGCACTATCGAAGAAAAGACAGTCAGATATCTACATAGAAACATTTATGAGTTTTATCATGCCACTGGCTTCTGATACGTCCACAATGGATGGATTGAATACACATTTCTTCTCTTTGGACGAATTCCATGCGATGAAAACGAGAAGCCTATACGATATTATGATCCAGTCCCAGACAGCGAGAGATCAGCCTCTTGCATGGTTGATTTCAACAAATGGGTTTGTCAGAGAAGGATTTTTTGATACACAGTATGATTATGATTCTAATGTGGCTATGTGGATTCCGGGATATCAGGATTTAAGGACGCTTCCGTTGATTTACGAATTAGATGAACGTGGAGAGTGGGAAGCACCGGAATGCTGGGGAAAGGCAAATCCGGGTCTTGGGAAGATTAAGAAATATAAGACGCTTCAGGAATTTGTAAGTAAAGCGTACAGGGATAAAACATTCCTTCCGACGGTATTGACGAAGGATTTCAATGTGGCAGAAAACTCAGCAGAGAGCTGGCTGACGCTGGATCAGATAACAAATAAGACCATAGTAGATATGGAATATTTAAGAAATTCTTATGCAGTAGGCGGCTGTGATCTGTCAAGTACAACAGATCTGACATGCGCAACATTGCTGATCAGAAAACCGGGTGATCCCCGGTTTTTTGTATTACAGAAATATTTTATACCTGAGAAAAAGCTAAATGATCATGAACATACAGACAAAAGGGAGGCTCCGTATGATAAATGGCACAAAGATGGATGGCTGTGTGTATGTGATGGAGCAACGGTGAACTTTCACGATGTGACAGAGTGGTTTGCCATGATGGTGAATGAATACAATATCAGGCCATTGTATATTGGTTATGATGCAGCTTTGTCAGGATATTGGCGGGAAGAGATGGAAAATTACGGATTTAACATGGAGAAGATCAGACAGGGACCTTTTACATGGACGTATCCAATGAAGGAAATGGGAGGAATGTTTGATGAGAAAAGGATCGTATATAACGATAATCCCATGCTTAGATGGTGCCTGGCCAATACGGGGAAAAAGACGCTCAATAAGGATGGAATTGAATCCATTCAGCCGGTAAAAGTGAATACCAACAGAAGGATAGATGGGATGGTATCACTCCTAAATGCTTACACGTGCTTTAAAAACAACGAAGAGGATTATATGTCTTGGATAAAATAAGGAGGGTATGATGGGATTTTTTTCAGATTTTATGAAAAATGTCCGAATAAGAATGGTGAGTTTCCTGGGATACCAGACGAGAAGCGCTCCATTTGACAAGGAAGCCTGGTATCACGACACCTTTCGGGCAACGGTAGATGCCATAGCATCACATGGATCAAAAGGTCAATTTCAGGCAGTGATCATAAACAAAGAGGGAAGAATTGAAAAAGTGATCAGAAATGACAGAATGACAAGGCTCTTAAATGAGCGTCCAAACGAAGTCATGACTGGGACGGAGTTCAAATACCGCATGATCGCTAATCTGGAAACAAAAACGACAGCAGTGGCATATATCAAATGGAATGGGATAAAGCCAGAAGCCATATATCCGGTGGATTATACCAGCTATGAATTTAAAAAGGTGATTGGTGGCGGATATGCGATAGAATTCACAGATTATGAGGGAGAGGTCAAAGCATTGCCTCTTGAATGCTGCATCATCATGCGGAAATTTTATAATGACAGGCTGGCATCAGGTGATGGAAATGCACCGGTATATAAAGTACTTGATATGTCAAAGGCATCAGATGAGGGATTTATTGAATCATTGACAGTATCAAACAAGGTGCGAGGACTGTTAAAGCAGAAAAAGGCCATGCTGGATCCTAAGGATGTGGAGAAAAGTCAGGAGAAATTTACAGAGAGGTTTAATCAGGCAGCAGGAAAAGGAGGAATCATAGCGGTAGATTCCATGGAAGAATATGTTCCGCTGAATGTAAGTCCTAATGCCGCAAATGCAGCACAGATGAGAGAAATCAATAACAGGATATATACCTATCTGAGAACCTCTGAAAAGATTGTGCAGAATACGTACTCAGAGCAGGAAGGAATGGCCTGGAGAGAGGGAAAGATAGAGCCGATCTGGAATCTGTTTGCAGAGGCAGTGACAGCGGTGTACTTTACACAGCATGAAAGGGAGTGCGGCAACAAGATCATCATGACGGGTGGCGTTATGATGGGAATGTCAGTAAATTCAATCGTTCAGATCCTGAATACCACGAAAGAGACAGGAGAGCTGACAACAAATGAAAGGAGAGAGCTGATCGGATATCCGCCAGTAGAAGGAGGGGATATCAGACAGGTCTCTCTTAATTTTATCAATTCGAAAAATCAGGATAAATATCAGGGAGGAAAGAAGAAAGATGGGAACAGTGGAACAACTGAAGAATCAGCGGAAGAGGATAAACAGTAGGGAAATTGCTTTTCAGGTAAGCGCCAGATCACTGAATGATACAGAAGGAGAAAACAGGGATCTGATTGTAGAAGGATATGCGGTACGGTTTAACTCTCCAACAGTGCTTTTTGAAATTGATGGGGTGGAGTACAAAGAGCAGATCGATGACAGGGCATTTCAGGAAACCAAGATGGAAGATGTGATCTTTAACTATAACCATGGTGGTAAGGTCATAGCAAGAACGAGAAATAATACGCTTGAGCTTGATGTGAGAGAAGATGGATTGTTTATACAGGCAAAACTTGGAGGAACAGAAGAAGGCAGAAAGTTATATGACGAAATCAAAGGCGGGTACATCGACAGGATGAGCTTCCGGTTTAAAATTCAGGAAGAAGCATACGACAAGGAAAATCACCTGTGGACGGTCAGAAAGGTTAAAAGACTTTATGACGTATCGGCGGTGGATATACCGGCCTATGATGATACATCAATCGAAGCAAGAAAGGACTTTCTCCTGGAGGCGGATGCTCAGGAAGAAAGAGAACGTGAAGCGGCGGCTGACCTCAGAAAGCGGCGGTTGAAATTAAAAACAAAACTTATGACCATGTAAATCAGATAAGAAGGAGGAAAAGAACATGGAAAAAAGACTCGCAGAAATTCAGGAAAGAGCAGCGCAGATCCTGAAGGAACTGGAAAAAGAAGATCTGACAGAGGCACAGATCACAGCTCTGGAAGAGGAGCAGAGAAATCTTGAAACAGAAGCAAATACCATTAAGAGAAAGATGGATCTTACTGGCAGACTCACCAATATGGAAGAGAGAAAAGCGGATCCTATCAGAGGACCTGATGGGGAAACAGCAGAGGAGAGAGCAGCAAAGATCCAGGAGTCTGGGAAAATGACAATTACTTCTACTGAAGTCAGAAATGCGATCATGCAGAGAAGTACATTGATCAATACAGATACGCTTCTGAAGCCAACAAAAAACGGTACAGAGATTCATGATAATCTGAATCCGGTATCCTCTATCATTGATCAGGTATCTGTAGTGGATGCAACAGGTGCAACGGCATATGAAGAAGCATATATAAAGAGCGAACTGGAGGCAAATGTAAGAGAAGATGGTGCAGCGGGCACAGAGTCTGATGCCGTGTTCAGGGTAGCAAAATTAACACCGGTTCTGCTGAATGTGACCACATATGTCTCAAAAAATATTCAGAGAGTCACACCTCTGGCATATGAGGCGAAGATCAGGAGCCTTGCGCTAAAAGCAATCCGCAAAAAGATTACAGAAATTGTAGTGAATGGAATGGATGGTGTGTTTGGTATCAAGACAGCCAAAAACACGAAGAACGAGGATATCTGTAAGGAGCTGCTTGTAGCTGATACAAAGTTTACTCCTGATACATTAAGCAGGATCGTTTTTTCCTATGGAGGAAATGATGAGCTTGGTGGATATGCTAGACTGTTCCTGACAAAGGAAGATCTGCAGGCATTTGGAGAGGTTCGCGGAACAAATGAGAAAAAAGCTTTGTATGAGATCACACCGGAAGCATCTAATCCGAATGTCGGTACGATTAAGACAGGAGGACTGATTGTACCTTATACGATTTGTTCCAGCCTTACCTCTTTATCAAAAGCAACTAAGGGAAAGACAAAGATCCAGACAATGATCTACGGAGATCCTGCCAACTTCGAACTGGCACTTTTTGGTGATTATACAGTAGAAGTATTCAGGGAAACAAAGGCTATTGAAGGTATGTTGACCGTTATCGGTGAGCAGATGGCTGGCGGCAATGTGATCGTAGATGGTGGATTTGTTGTAGTTACACTGGAAGCAACAGCATAGTAGGAGGGATGAGCTTTGACAGATTTGGAGAAAGCGGTAGCATATGCGCTTCGCCTGTCAGAAAAAGCTGCTGAAAAGCTTCTTCCAACCATACAGAGAAACATAGATACAGCCCGGGCGGAGTTGATCCGCTCGGGTGTTTTACGGTCTCTGGCTGAATCAGACAGCCCGCTTGTAGAGGATGCGATCATTACTTTTTGTTTGTACAAGATGGATGATGAGTCCATGATGGAAAGAAACCAGGAGGCATTCAGATTTCAGGAGGATAACCTGAGAAAGTCAACGGTGATACAAGGAGACTGATATGAAAAATGATGTAGTGAAGCTGATCACTATTGTTTCAAAGACGGACGGAAGTGGGTTCAGACAGGAAGAGGAGCGTTATGAGATAGAGATCATGGCGGAACTGAAATCTGTAAAATATGCAGAATTTTATCAGTCAGTCAGTGCAGGAATAGAAGTGCAAGTTATGGTGGTAGTAAATATTGATGATTTTGATTCTGGGATTATTGAACGGGAAGGACGGAAAATCAGACCTGCTTTAGTAATCTATGATGGAACAGAATATAGGATTATCAGAACATTCATGAGGAAAAGAAAGCTGGAATTGTCCCTGCAGGAGGTAGAGTAGATGGCGGACTTTGATGTTGAGTTTCCGGAAGATTTTATGAGTGGATTGCTGGATAGTGATTTTGACAGAATTGCGCAGAAGGCTCTGAAAGAAACAGCACCTATGATGGAAAGTGCAATGAAGGCATATTGCCAGAGAGCAATCAAGCATGATGGAGATTCTGAACTTGTGGAATCCATTTGTTCAAGAAAGCCTAAAAAGACAAAGACAGATGCCTGGATTGTAAATATAGGGCCATCCGGATATTCAACTATGAAAATCTATTACAGAAAAGCCAAAAGTGGAAAGCGGTTCAGAAAGGAAACGGTATCAAATGCGCTGAAAGCAATATGGAAAGAGTATGGGATTGCAGGGCAGCAGGCGCCAAGGCCTTTTATGACAGCTGCCACAAACAGTGTGAGAACGATCATCATGGAAAAGATGCAGGAAGTATATGATAAAGAGGTGCTGGAATGAATGTAAACGAATTAATCGTTGCTGCAGGAACGGCAATCGGATATCCGGTGGAACAGGATATTTATGAAGGAACATCAGAGAAGAGCATAACGTTCACCTATGAGGAAGAAAGGGATTCACTTGTGGGTGATGATGAAGATATGTATGAAACAGCTTATCTCATGATATCTATGAATACACCTAAGGATTACGATTACTTTAAAGATAAGGAAAAACTGAAAAGAGAGCTGCAGAAAAGAGATTTCAATGTAGAAAATATCCAGTCATGGCTTGAAGAGCCACTGAAGGGAGTTAAGAAAACAAGAAGAACCATCTTTACGGTGAATATCACAAAGAAGGTAGAATTAGGAGGAGAAGAATAAAATGGCTAATTTTGGACTTTCAAGACCGACCATTGCAAAATTAAATACTGAAACAGGAAAGTATTCTGGTGCAGTGAAATGCGGAAAGGCAATCAATACGACAGTAACACCTAACTACAACACAGCATCATTGTATGCGGATGATGCACAGCAGGAGCAGGTCGAAGAATTTAAAAATGCAAGTGTGGAATTGGGAACAGATTCTGTGCCTGTAAATGTGGCAAATGTACTTTTCGGTCACAATGTGACAGAGGAAGAAGAGACGGATAACTCAGAAGATGCCGGATCTTATGTGGGATATGGATTTATCACGGCCGAAATGCAGTCAGGAAAGAAGAAATACAGGGCATGTCTGTTGACAAAGGTAAAATTCTCAGAAGGAGCAGAAAGTTATCAGACCAAAGGGGACTCCATTCAGTTCCAGACTCCGACGTTATCAGGAACGGCTTTTGCAGATGGAAACGGAGTGTGGAGATATAAGAGCGGATATGTTGATACTGTAGATGCTGCAGAAAAATGGATCATGAAGAAGCTGGGAATTGACACTAGTGTAGAAGAACAGCAGAAGAATACATCGGATACAGCTGGGAGTAAGGAAATAAAGTAGAGATATCGTAGAAAATGGCCAGGGGGATGGAAAATCTCCCTGGCTTATTTGTGCATATGGAAAGGAAATGCAATGGAAAAATTGAAGAGGATCAGGATAGGAGAGAAAAGATACCCGTATAAGATAGACCTGAATGTGTTGGAGCAGATACAGGAGGAATATGGATCAATCAATAAATTTGAGAGAGATATTCTGGGATATGTATTCGAAAAGGACAGAGAAGGAAATCAGATTTATACAAAAGACGGAAAACCTCTGATGAGGCGGACGGAGCCATCTGTAAGAGCAATCAAGGCAGTACTGCCGGCTGCAATTAATGAAGGACTTGCTATTGAGGCAGATGAGACGGGAAAAGAATTTGAACCGGTGGCAGAAGAACAGATCTTCAGGGAATGTAAAATTGCATATGAAACTCTGGCGGATATGATGCATGAAGAATTTACGAGGTGCTTTGTCATAAAAAAAAGATAGCCGGAGGAAAGGAAGAGGATGATAAACCGGTGGATTTCCTCTGGCTGAAATTTATAGGAGTGACAAAACTGGGATTTACCTGGAAAACAATAGGATTTCAATATTACGGACTGTGGGTAGACCTGTTTGAGATATATAAGAAAGAACATAATTTTGAAACAAAAAGGGGACTGTATAAACTCTTGGAAATGGAAGAGGTCAGATCCCTTGATGCTATATAAGGGGAGAAAGAAATGGCAAAGGGAACGATTGGCGCCAAGATTGTACTGGAAGGGGAAAAAGCATACAGAGAAGCTATAAAGGCGATCAAGACGGAGCAGGCGGAATTAAGGTCAGAAATGAAGCTTTGCTCATCTGAATTTAAAAATTCGCAGAATTCCCTGGAAGCACTGACAAAAAAACATGAGATTCTGACAAAGCAGATCGACGCACAGACGAGGAAAATCGAAACATACCAGAATGCCATGGAGGCTTCAACTGATAAACAGGAGAAGGCAGCAGAAAAGATTAAAGATTTGCAGATCGCTCTCGGAAAAGCTGAAGAAGAAATGAAGGCTATGAAAGACAGTTCAGATGCAGGAGCTGAAGCAATAGAGAATCAGCAAAAGAGCATTGATGAACTGAAAAAGAAGTTGAATCTGGCAGAAGAAAGCTATACAAAAGCCGGAGAGAGAGCATCATCATACAGGATTGCAGTAAATAATGCAACTGTTGAGCTGAATTCTATGCAGGCAGACCTCGATAAGACAACAAAGTGCATGAAAGAAGCAGAGGATTCCACGGACAAATGTGCCACATCTATAGATGAATATGGCAAAGAAACAGAGGATGCTTCAGGGAAAACGAAGATATTCGGGGAAGTACTGAAAGCGAATATAGCATCAGAAGTAATTGTGGAAGGTGCCAGAAAGCTGGCTGATGGAATCAAGCAGATCGCAGGGGCAGCGATAGAGACAGGATCCTCTTTTGAAGAAGCTATGACAACTGTAGCGGCTACCATGGGAATGACAGCAGAAGAGGTAAATAGTGGATCAGAAGATTATGCAAAGCTACAGAAAGCGGCAGAAGATTGTGGAAAAGCAACAAAGTTTTCAGCCACAGAAGCAGGAGAAGCTTTAAATTATCTTGCACTTGCCGGGTATGATGTCAACAAATCAGTAGAAACATTGCCGAAAGTACTCGATCTTGCGGCAGCAGGCGGACTCGACCTTGCATATGCATCTGATCTGGTAACGGATGCCATGGCAGCTCTTGGAATGGAGACAAGTGATCTTGACAAGTACATAGATGAAATGGCCAAAACTTCACAGAAGTCAAATACAAATGTAGCTCAGCTTGGAGAAGCTACTCTTGTATGTGCAGGTACTGTATCATTGACACAGCAGAAGCTGGAGACAATGAATGCTGAGCTTGGAATATTGGCCAATAATGGTATTAAGGGAAGTGAAGGTGGCACACATCTGAGGAATGTTCTGCTTTCCTTGTCAGCACCGACAGATAATGCAGCGGTAGCAATAGACAGCCTGGGAGTAAATATTTTTGATGCCAGTCATAATATGCGGGATCTGAATGATATTCTGGTTGACATGAATACTGCCATGGCAGATATGTCGACAGAGCAGAGAACGCAGATGATTAGCCAGATCTTCAATAAGACAGATATTGCTGCTGTAAATGCGTTACTGAAAGGAACTGGAGAAGAATTTAATAATCTGACAGATCAGCTTTCAAATTGTAAGGGAGCGGCTTCAGAGATGGCCAACACCATGAATAACAATCTGAAAGGTGATGTGACCATACTGCAGTCAGCAATGGAAGGTCTTGGTATATCTGTTTATAAGGTATTTAACCCGGATCTTAGAAAATCCGTGCAGGGGGCTACAGATGCAGTAGGACGGTTGCAGAAAGCTGTTGATAGCGGAAATCTTGGGGTATCATTAAATAAAATGTCAAAAGCTCTGGGAGATTTCTGTGAAAAGGCGGTTGATGCAGGTGAGGATGCTCTGCCGGATCTGATTGACGGTTTTACATGGATTCTGGAAAATGGGGATCTTGTAACAGCAGGAATAACTGGAATTGTTGCGGCTAATCTGGAAATGAATACGGTGGCACCGGCAATCAGTGCAGCCATGGAAGCATGGAGAGCGTACAAGACGGCGAATGAGGGAGCAACTGTATCACAATGGCTTTTAAATACTGCAATGGATGCTAATCCGGTAGGAATCCTGATCACAGCCATAACGGGTCTGACGGCAGCAGTGGCAGCCTACATGATCATAAATAAGGACCATATAGCGCAGCAAGGAGAAGAAACAGAGAAGACAAAGGAGCTGATAGAGGAAACACGGTCGCTGAATGAAGAATATTCACAGAATGCGGACGCAAGGAGGAAAACGAAGGATGATCTGGCTGCTCAGTCAGCTACTGCCGGACAGCTTGCTGCTGAACTGGAAGGGTTGAGAAATAAGACAAATCTGACAACAGCAGAGCAGAACAGAATGAAGATGGTGGTAGCGGAGCTGAATGAACTGCTACCGGATCTGAATCTTGCTTATGATGAACAGTCAGGGATCTTTAATAAGACACAGGAAGAGATTGAGGGATGTGTGGATGCCTACATGGCATTGTACAAAGCTCAGGCAGCACAGGAAGAGCTGCAGAATATAGCAAAGCAGCAGGTAGAATATGAAAAACAGCTTTATGATATCGGACAGCAGCGTAAGGAGCTGCAGGAGGAACTGAGTAAAGCGCAGGAAGAATATAATGCGATTATAGCAGAATATGGAGATGAGATAGAAGCCCACGGAGCCTTTGCTGGTAACGTGGGTTTTGCGCAGTATGAGCAGCTTCAGGCAGCGAAGGATGCCATGGAGGAACTGAATGCCACACAGAAGGAAACACAGGAAAATAATGAGGCCCTTGCAGGGGAATATGAGTACTGGATGGAAGTGATCGGGGATAATCAGCCAATCTATGATGCGGCAGCAGCGGAAGGAACACTGGGAGAAGAAGCCCAAGCAGCAGCGCTGGCAACATTAGATATGGCAGATACAGTATCACAGGCATTTCAGGATATGTACAGTTCCGTTTCGGAAACAGTACAGGATCAGTTGAGCCTGTTTTCAGAATTCAGTGGAAAAGCAGAACTGTCAACGACGGAACTTCTCAACAATATGCAGTCACAGGTGGACGGGATCAGTAAATGGGCGGATAACTTGGAAGCATTGGCAGAAAGAGGAATTGATCAAGGGTTATTGCAGAAGCTGGCAAACATGGGACCAGAGGGAGCTGGTTATGTGGCGACTTTTGTAGATATGACAGATGAAGAACTTCAGAGAGCCAATGAGTTATTTGAGGATTCTCTGACGCTTTCGGATGATGTGGCCACACAGATAGCAGAAGCATATGAGGAAGCGGGAAAGAATGCGGCAGCAGGATTCCAGACAGGAATGGAAGATTCAAAAGAGGATGTGCAGGCTACAGCGGAAGAGGTAGCACAGGGAACACTGGATAAGACGAGAGAGGTTCTTGACATCAATTCACCTTCTGGAGAATTCAAGGAAATCGGAAAGCTGTCGGATGATGGTCTGATAGAAGGCTTGAAGGAAAATAAAAATGATGTAGAACTTGCCGTAGAATCGGTTTGTTCGGCGGCACTCACAGCAGGGAAAAATGGTATTGTCAAGACTGACTGGTCAGCTATTGGAAAGAGGATCCCGGAAGGCCTGGCAGAGGGAATTAAGAGTGGAAATAACTTGGTGACATCTGCCATTGATGATATGGTTTCAAAAGCATTGGAAAAAGCAAGGGAAGGGCTGGATATTCATTCACCTTCTAAAAAATTTGATTATATGGGAGAAATGTCCGGAACGGGATATATCAACGGATGGGTACGATCCATGAGCGGGATTGATAACATTATAGAAAGATCTCTGCCTGATCTGACAAAGATCGGGGAAAGTAATCAAATGAAAAGTGGTGGATTTGCTGAAGAATATGGAAAACAGAACAATGTAAATCAGGTGATCAATATTTATGCTCTTGAGGACAGTCCGGCAGATGCCGCTAAAAAATTCAGAGACGCACAGGAGGAAGCAGCAGAAGCATGGTAACAGACAGAAAAATCATAATAGCAAATGGAAATACATCTGTGGATCTGACCTTCAGACCATTTACAGTAAGAAATATAGAAGGTTTTGATCAGCTTGAGATTCAGAATGTAACATCTCAGGGATTTGATCAGGACGGTGCCAGCCTGTTAAATTCCTATGTGCTTCCAAGAGATATGAAGATCACAGGACAGCTTAAGGCAGAGAGTACTTATCAGATGCAGAAGCTCAGAGAAAAGTTACAGTCAGTAATATTACCGAAAAGAGATCTGGAGATCACTCACTTCTATGGTGGGGTGAACAGAGTAATTATAGCAAGAGCGAAAAAGACTCCAGAATTCGAATTCACAAACGTATCGAGTGTTCAAAATTATACGATTGAGCTGAAAGCCACGGAACCTTACTGGAGGGATGAAAATGAAACTTTGGTACAGATAGCAAATGTGGTTGGAAAATTTCATTTTCCTCTTTATATACCGAAAAATAAAGGTGTTTGCTTCGGAATAAAATCGAGCTCATTGATTGCTGATGTATTTAATCAGTCCAGTATAAAAGTTGGGATGAAAATAGTATTTATTGCAAATGGATCATTGAGCAATCCACAGTTGTTTAATGTAAATACAAGGGAATTTTTCAGACTGAAATGTGATATGAAGCCAGGAGAAAAAATAACGGTAGTAACGGGCACAGAGAATACTGTGACAAGAGAAAAGAATGGCATTGAAGAGGATTATATAGGGAAGGTTGATCTGCAGGGAGGCGGGGATACTTTTCTGGAACTGGATCCTGGAGATAATCTTTTTAGATATGGCGCAGATAGCGGTGAAGATATGCTGGAGATAAAGATCCTGTTCCAAAACAGATATCCGGGAGTGTAGCTATGAATATTTATATATTGGACAAACAATTTAATATCATGGATGTATTCTCAACTTATGAAAGTATTCTCTGGACAACTAAAACAAATGAGCCTGGAACCTTTAAGGCGGTATTTATTTATTCGGACAGAATGAATAAGCACCTGCAGAGGGGGAATCTGCTCTATAAAAATGATGAAGCAGAACCGGCCATTATCACAAGAAGATACTTAAAACTTAATAAATATGGAGAGGAAACGATCACAGTACAGGGATATATGGCCAGCCGGTACACCCATCAGAGGATCATATGGAATAAGATGGTGATGAAGGGAACACCGGAAAAGATCATGTATAAGATGGTGGAGGAGCAGATCATAAGTCCTGCAGATGAAGACAGGAAGATGGATTGCATTGTACTTGGGGATTATAAAGGCTTTGAGGCAGATGAGATTGAAAAACAGATATCATACAGCAATCTTCAGGAGAGCCTGACAGAGGTTGCAAAGCTGCAGGATCTGGGGTATCGTATGAGACTTGATCTTGATTTAAAAAAGTTGATTTTTGAAGTGTACCAAGGAACAGACAGAACACTGGGGACAGAAAAACCATGTATCTTTTCAAGAAAATTCAGGAATGTATATACACAGGAATATAAAGAGGATGAATCAAATTTCTGTAATACATGTCTGGTAGGAGGTCCAGGAGAGGGTGATGCCAGGATCCTTGCTACAGCGGGGGGCGGAGTAGGACTGGAGAGGTATGAAATGTTTTACAATGCATCAGGATTTTCATCAAAGGATATAACAAATGAGGAGCTGATCAGTCAGCTTGTACAGAAGGGAGATGAGAAGCTGGCAGGATTTTATGTGGCCAGAGCATTTGAAAGTAAGATCAATATCAATAAAGCTATGGTATTTGAGCTTGGTGATTTCGTAACATGTTATGATTCAGAGTGGGGCATTACAGTAAATACACAGGTAAAAAGTATAGAAAAGGGCTTTTCCAAAACGGAAAAGTCCTTTGTTGCTACATTCGGGGATAATGTGCCAACTCTGATAAATCTGATTAAGGCAAAGGAGTAGAAAGATGGCAACAGCAGGTGAAAAATCATTTCCGTTCGATAGCGAAGAAGTGAACGGAGAGTATGACAGAGGATATCTGGCAGAGGATTTTACGAGGTATTTCAGGGCGTTCATATCTTCAGGTGTATTTATGAAAGTATCGTCAAACCTTCAGGTGATAGCTAACGGAGATATGACGGTAACGTTGAAGACAGGGGCATTGATGATCGAAGGTTACAGATATGATACAGTGAATGATATTATTATAGCCTTGGATCCAGCAGACGGTGTATTAAATAGAATCGACAGGATATGCGGAACATGGTCAAAGGAAGACAAAGATATACATTATGAGGTATTGAAAGGGGAGCCTTCCTATCAACCTGTGGCAGCTACGATCAGAAGGAACGAGGAGTACAAAGATTATGTATTTGCTGATGTATATGTGTCTGCCGGGGCAATATCAATTCTGCAGACAGATATCACGGATCAGAGACTGAATACAGAGGTATGCGGACTTGCGACACCTTTTGCAGAGTTTGACTCGCAGACCTTGTATGAAAAGATCGAAGCCTTTTATACTGCTTTCACGAATTCAGCAAACAGTTGGCAGGAAGGTGAAAAAGCAGAATTTGACGAATGGTTTGCAACCTTAAAGGATCAGTTATCAGGTGATGTTGCTGCAAGTTTGCAGCAGCAGATCAATGATATAGTAGCTCTCACAGATACAGAGGTTGATGAGGTGACGCCATGATAACCGGTTACATGAAGGAAGTAGATCTTGTGGAACTGACAACCACAGAGATTGACAATATGCTTAAGTAGGAGGATAAGAGATGGCTACAAAAAAATTTGTTAGTAAGGATAACCTATCAAGGGTATGGACCAGATTGTTCGGAAAGGTACTGAATTCCAAGGAGGAAATCGAAGCAAATACCAGTGAGAACATGATCGCCGGAGCAGAAGCAGTTAAGGAAGTATACAGTAGTTTGGCTGATGGAAATATGTCATTCTCCATTGGAGAGGACAGTGAGCCATACGTTACATATAAGGTAGGTGCTGATTCAGTAACAAAAAAATTGGGTAGCGGTGAGCTAAAACACTTTGGCAGCACTTATATAGGGAATTTGACAACAGTAACTATACTTACTATTCCTAAAAGCGGAACCTTATTAATTGCAGCAACCATATCAAACAAATACAAAGTGCACCAGGCTGGAATAGCCAAAAACGGAGCCTTCGTTAGTATGTTTTCACAGGATGTTAATGTCGATTATTCTCAGGTTGCATGGTCTGGCGCTGTCAATAAAGGAGATACTATTCAGTTATGGGCGCAGGGAACTAACAATAATGCAAACAACTATGCTTCTGGTTCATATGTTTTACTGTAATTATTTAACCATTAACTCTTGACCACGTTTGAAACGCTGCCCTTGAATACTCTTACATATGTGCCACTGATCTGATTTGATACAACACCAGATGAACTTGCTCCACTACCAGATATGGTTATAACTCCATCTTTGATTTCAAAGTGAGTAGTGATGTAAGCACGTGACCATACGTTGGCATCTGCATTTTGGCATAAATCTGCAGAATAACTGTAATCAAAGGATACATTGCCGCCGCTAAAAGGGAACACTGTATCAGCACCGCCAATCTTAGTTTTGTATCCAGTAATCTTACCGGACTCGTCATATTCAAAGGTAGGTTGATCCTGCAAACTACTGTTTACGGAAAAACAAAAAATAAATAATTGCCATGCGGCAAGAGGGTCGCATGAGGGACTAATAGGAGTCAGCCGATACCGGCGGGCTCCTATTTTGCACCGGGGGGATCCCGGAGAAAGGAGAGCAAAATGCTCATAATGAAATATGAAGGCCTTAAGACAGAATATACTGTAGCCTTCAGCAGAATATCAGATCATGTAATACAGCTTCTGGGAGATTTTCCAGCAAAAGCAAAGGGATTTATATTGAGCCGGGAAGGAAAGAAAGATAACTGGGATTATTCCGGATTTAACACCATCTATAGGGAGATAGATGGTGGCGTACAATTTTCAGACGATGGATCGGTGTATGTAGCACCGCCGGAGCCTGAACCTGAACCGGATCCGGAGCCATATGTTCCCACCCTTGAAGAGGTTAAGGAATATAAGAAGCAGGAGATTATGAGTGCATATCAGGCTGTCAAGACTTCTGGATTTGATATCGAGCTTTCAGGAGGCACAGAGCATTTCCCGTTGAAAGATGAGGATGTAACGTTCCTTTTTGGAAAGCAACTGGAGCTCCAGGGAAGTACGGAAGAAGAAATCTCATATCAGGATTCAGAAAATCGATGCAAGCTCTATTCAAGGGAGGATATGCAGTTGATCATAAGTAAAGCACTGTTGTTTGTGAATTTTCAGACCACATACAGGAATAATCTGTGTGAGTGGATTGATGAGTGTTCCTCGACAGAAGAGGTGAATAGCATTTCATATGGGGCTACAATCCCGGAAGAATACCAGAATGAGGTATACAAAAAATATCTGACACAGATGGAAGGAGCAGCGTGATGGAAATTATCCTTTTTTTGATAGGAGGAAGACTTTACACATGGATAGAGATCCTGTGGAGAGGCAGGACACACTGGTCCATGTTCATCCTAGGCGGTATCTGTTTTGTGATCATGGGATTGCTCAATGAGTATCACTTTGAATGGAATGAATCATTGATGAAGCAATGTGTCATGAGTGCGGTCATTATAACTGTGTTGGAATTCTTTACTGGGATCCTGTTAAATATAGCACTCAAATGGAATGTCTGGGATTATTCCAATATGCCATTTAATCTGTACGGACAGATATGCTTGCCATTTTTCTTTCTCTGGATCCTGCTGTCAGCAGTTGGCATAATCCTTGACGATTGGATCAGATATATAGCCTATGCACTGCTTAAGGGTATACTTCCAGGGATGCAGGAGAGACAAAAGCCAAGATATTCTTTATGGGGGAAAGGAGAAACACTATGAATGAGGTTGAGTTGGCAGAAACACTATCAGATCATAAGCACCGGATCGGATCACTGGAGCATCGGATGTTAAAAGCAGAGAATTTGATTGAAGAGATTCGAACCCTTTCGGGATCTGTACAGTTACTTGCGCAGGAAAGCAAGAACACAGGGGAGAAAGTAGACAACCTTGTGGAAAAAGTGGAAAAAATAGAAGGGGCTCCTGCAAAGTCGTGGAGCAATCTTAAAACGGTTATAGTGACAGCCATCGCTACAGGATTAACGTCCGCAGTGGTGGCTGCTATTATATCAATCATTTAAAGGAGGAAAAGAGAGACGAAAAACATTAACTGGAAAAGAAAGCTGACAAGCAGAAAGCTGTGGACGGCAGTAGCATCATTTGTATCTATGATGATTGTGGCTACAGGTGGGGCAGAAAACACAGCCACACAGGTAACAGCACTGATTATGGCTGGTGCATCCGTGGTTGCATATATCATCGGAGAGGGTCTGACAGATGCAGCAGGAACAGAAAATAAAGAACAGGAGTGACGTGGAGTGAGTCTGGGAGGCAGATGCCTCCTAGACTTATGAAGGAGAGGAAATAATGAATAAAGTAATTTTATATGACGGGCCTGATATTTCAAAACATAATGGAATAGTGAATATGAAAAAAGTGAGAGATGCCGGAGCAAAGGTGATCGGTCTTAGAGCAGGGTATGGGAAAGGAAATGTGGATCAGAGATATATAGTAAATGCAGAGGCATGTTATAATCTTGGAATTGATCCTGTTCTTTACTGGTTTAGTTATGCTTATACAGAAAAAATGGCACAAAATGAAGGAAAAGAAGCGGTAAAACAGGCATCAAAATTTTGGAAGAGATGTCCGATTGCTTTTGATTTTGAGTATGATTCAGTAAATTATGCAAGGAAGAATGGAGTAGCTATATCGAAATATTTTGGCACAGATCTGGCTATTGCATTTTTGAAGGAAGTACAGGATGCGGGATATATTCCTGTATTATATACAAATAAGGACTACATTGATCATTATTTTAACATAGGAGATATAGCATCAGAACTTGGGGTAATTTACGTCTGGTATGCAAGATATACGAGTCAACTGAAGGGAACAGAAGTAGGACTGGCAGATATATGGCAGTATTCATCATCAGGATCCTGGCCGGGAATTGAAGGAAATGTGGATCTCAATCATTTTTATTATGATTTTAGATCAGAAAAAAATGAGAACAAAGAGAATAAAATCAATCTGAATATCTTAAATTTCCAGAAGGCCTGCAATGCAGATGGAATTGTAGGAGAAAACGGCGAGAACCTTATAGAAGATGGGCTGGATGGAAAGAATACTCAATATGCAAGAAAACAGATTTGCCTGCAGGCAAGGAAGAAAGGAATCAAGTGGACAGTAGGGAGCACGGGGCAGGTGGTAAAATGGTGGCAAACACGTTGCAATGAGATCCTTGAGCATAATAATGAGGTTGATGGAAAATATGGTAATGTAACGAGGTCAGAAACAATCCAATTGCAGAAAAAGTTGAATTTGACATATGACGGAATGGCAGGATATAATTCCATTCAGGCAGTGTTCTATAGCTGAAAAAAGCCTAAAAAATGAAGAAAAAAGGAATT
>ERZ773258.1453-NODE-1453-length-18682-cov-3.061148_pt1 | contig 18682 bp, 8 predicted proteins | sample MGYA00511962_ERZ773258 | MGnify/ENA primary metagenome ERZ773258 (study PRJEB29015, sample SAMEA2737755) | human gut metagenome | biome: human gut; feature: human-associated habitat; material: faeces | place: China | collected 2012 ... | reverse complement strand
ACTCCGGGAGAAGACCCGCACCACTGGGGCTTCGAAGTAAACATAGCCGGACATGCTGCCGGAGGACTCGCCAGCTATCTGGGAGAAGAGAATTACGGTCACAACAAAGACGGAAAGCCAATATCACTCATGGCCGTTCCCGGACTTGAAAAGTACTGGGGTACGGAGACCTTCGTCACCGAAGCATTAACTCTGGAAGCCATCAAAGCTCTGAACAAAGCTAAGAAGTACAACCAGCCTTTCTACCTGTATATGTCCCAATACGCCATCCACGTCCCCTTGGACAAGGACAAACGTTTCTACGACAAATACAAGAAAAAAGGCATGACCGACCATGAAGCCGCATACGCCACACTGATCGAAGGCATGGACAAGAGTCTGGGCGATCTGATGGACTGGTTGGAAAAGAACGGGGAGGCAGACAATACGATCATCCTCTTCATGAGCGATAACGGCGGCCTTGCCTCTACGTCCGAATGGCGTGACGGCCCGTTGTACACGCAGAACTATCCGTTGCTGAGCGGCAAAGGTTCCCTTTGCGAAGGGGGTATCCGCGAACCGATGATCGTCAGTTGGCCGGGAGTAGCCCAACCGAATACCCGTTGCGACAAATACCTGCCGATAGAAGACTTCTACCCGACTATCCTGGAAATGGCCGGAGTGAAGGACTACGAGACGGTGCAACCTATCGACGGCATCAGCTTCATGCCTTTACTGAAACAGACCAGGAATCCTTCCAAAGGACGCAGCCTCTTCTGGAATATGCCCAACAACTGGGGTAACGACGGTCCGGGAATCAACTTTAACTGTGCCGTACGCAAGGGTGACTGGAAATTAATCTATTACTATGGTACAGGTAAAAAAGAACTATTCAATATCCCCGATGATATAGGCGAAAGTAATGATCTCAGTGCACAACATCCGGATATTGTGAAACGGCTTTCTAAAGAATTAGGAACCTATTTGAGAAAAGTTGATGCCCAACGTCCTACAGTCAAAGCTACGGGTAAACCTTGTCTTTGGCCGGACGAAATTGAGTAATCATTCACCAGTTTAGTCAGCTCCAAACAAGTAACATGATATTCCAGCTAAACAGACCAAAAACTATGCATTTTACGAATACATAGTTTCTAAGGCTACTCAAATACTGGTATAAAGCAGAAAGCCTACAACTATTATTATATTAATACACAGCCAAATACAGTTTACTATATTCTCAAAGTATTCTCATGCCTTTGAGAAAAAATTCTCACCACGATGAGAAAAAATTCTCATGCCTTTGAGAAAATTTTCTCATTGCAGTGAGAAATTATTCTCATTGCGGTGAGAATAAAAGACTTTGCAGGAATCTGATAATTAGTTCATTACTTTTCGTTTTTCAGATGCTTTAGTTCTTTACTCATTAAGTATAGGTTCATTGAAACATAACCATTCTTGCATTACTTATTATTATTTACGTAACAAAGCAGACTATTGTGGAATAATTCCACACTCCTCACCCCATTTTCCACACATTCCCCATGCGTTTCCACACAATAGACAATGTACATCATTCACATATCTCACTTATAATCAATACATTGATAGCGTACATCAGTCTTTGGCACGCACTTTGATCTTTAATTAGCCGTTAGATAAAGCAACAACCGATTCCTTAACACATAAGAGAGAATTGAAAATATATGTTTAATAATCATTAAAGCAAACGATTATGAAAAAATTAGTATTAGTAGTAGCAATGTTTATGTTTGTTTGTGGTGGTTCATTCCTTGTTAAGGCTCAGAACTCTGCAGAAGCTGCGACAGCCCTGGCAGAAGTTAATGCAACAGCTATCGTTAATGATACAGTAGTAAAAGATACTGTAACCAAGAGCGAGGAACCTGTTAAGACAGAACTGAGTGCACCGACCGCTATTGTCAACGATACAGTCGTTACTGACACTGCATCCAAAGACAAACCGGCTGAGCCTGTCAAGGAATAACCTTGCCAACAACATGCAGGACATAGTCTGCCGAAGAATAGTAAGCACACTACAAAAAAAGCCATCCCTACTTCGTCTATTCCGGGGATGGCTTTTTTATTTTCTTATTTTCCCTAAACGGGAATCATTCAACTATCGGTTTTCACGTTCCAATACTGCCAACCGGGCATACAATTCAACCAATGCCCCCTGATGGAGTATTTCCCAACCGGTCTTGGTCGTTCCCCCTCTCAGATCATCGTCATTCAGCAAGTTGTTACCCTGATGACAGCTACTGCTCCACGCATGAATCATTGACTTTTCGATATCATCGATATATTTACGGTCATTGTCTATAGAATAAAGTTCAAAGAATCCGCGGCACATGATCGTATTGAACCAGGCATGTCCCGGAGCAAGAATATTGAAAGTAAGGTTCAGTTCTTTGGAACGATAGGGCATAAACCATTTCTTATGACAGCTTTCAGCAATCGCATACGCTTCATCCAGATATTTCTGTTCGCCGGTAATCTTATATAAAAGACAGGCTGCCTGCAACGGCTGTCCGGAATTGTAAGAATACTTGTTCTTTTCAAGATCACCCGGCAGATTGGGATCATCCTTATTCGGGCGTACATTGTCATAGAATAAATGGTCGGACTTGTCTTGCAATACATCCAGCATATAGTCGTAACATTTGATCGCCCAGTCGAGATATTCCTGTTCCTGAGTTGCCAGATACATCTTACAGCCCATCACAGCAGTAGGTCCGGTAGAGCAAGAGTGCTTGCTGGTAGTGTGTTCGTTCAACTCCCTCCAGTGCACGCCTCCTCCGCAAGTCTCATCCCAACCGTGATCGATCAGGTAGCGCCATACCACCTTTGCCTGTGTCAGATAACGCATCTCTTTCGTTTCCGTATACCAGTCGACCATATCGAGCCCGATCCATACGTTATCATCGTAAAAACGTTCGTTACCGGCAGCCGGGTAGCAAGAATAAGCCAGGATTCCACGATCCAGCTGACAGAAATACTGTATTCCTTTGAACATCATATCATCCATTGCGCCATAGATATTCTCCACTTCGCTCTCTTTGGTTGCATCACGCATAGCGACAAATGCCGAAAGACCGCCACCTTGTCCCCAAACTAACGCATCACCATCCCAATAACCTTTTCCATCATAAGGATAATTACCACGCCAGCAGCTTCTGGAACTCTTGCCGAAATAATATCCAATGACAGAAGTCATGTAAGAATGTGCACGGTCCAGCATTTCCGGCAGTTTCAGTTCCGGCTCATCCACCTTTTCATGATAAGGCATCATAATACGGCTTTCGGGTACCGATCGCTTGCCGGCTTTACTGATAGCTACGGCAGAAACTTCGTAAGTAGCAAAATAAGGAACTTTCAACAGATATTCCTGTGTAACATCACGTTCTACCTGTATGATGATATGTCCCGGCGAAAAGTCGGTAGCACGAGACAAGCTCGCTTCCACGTCCCTGTAAGAGAGTTCTACCATATCCACGTCGCGATTACTGGGATTGGTCCATTTCACCAGAAGTTCATTCTCGTTATTGGTAGCTTCTACGGAAAATGAACCTACCGGAGAAATATTGCCACTGATGGGATCATTCTGTTCTGAGTTTGACTGATCATCATCACTACAAGATGGAAGTAATGCCAAAGCCAAGAAGTTCAATATAAACAGTTTGAATATTGCTTTCATTTTTCTTCAAATTTAGAGATTACTTAAAAGGTACTTCGATAGGAGCTTCCCCGAATCTGCTCATTGGGAATTCTGTAGCATTGAAGCTGTCGTACTTACAAACATGCATCAACAACTCGTGATCGGAGTCAGTACCATCTTCAATGTAAGCAACCGGTGCACCGGCAGAGAAATCCCAGCGTCCTAACAAACCTTCCGGGTTTTCTTCCACAAAGTCCCATGCGTTGGCTTTCAGTTGCGCTTCCGTACGGCATACAGACCAGATACGTGCTTCAAGTACAGCTCCGCCCAAGAAACGATTATTATCACTAGCCTTACCAATGGATACTTTTCCTCCATCATTTCCTGCGCAAAGATCTATTTCTGAGAAATTGAGATCATTCCTCTTTATTTCTCCCCAGGCAACTCTGCTGCCATTAATATAAAGCTTGTACTTTTCACTCGGATTACTTTGTGCTACGTCACAGTCTACCACCAAAGCCAGATGCATCCACTCGCCAAGCTTAATCGCATTATGCCCTGTTCTCAGTTGTAATTTATCGCCTGTCCCTACCAGGTCAATGACTTTCCACTGATTACCGCCTTCTTTGCCTTTTTCACCATCGTCACCGCCACGGAGAATAAAGTAACCTTCTTTACCCATAATGGTCTGCAACCAATAAGTATTATCGATACGGCAAGTCAGCTCCCAGGTCATCTTCTTCAATTTGAAATCGTTGGTCGCAGCTTTCAATGCTTCTACTCCTTCGCCTGTCATTTCTCCGAAATGCGTCCACACGGCATAGTCTCTTCCCAGATTCATACACCAGCGTTTGTCCGGTGCAATCTTCACCTGAATAGGTTGCGATACCTGTCCCTTGGCGTCAGTCAGCGTAAAGGAAGTTTCGCCGGCTTTTCTTCCGGTCACTGTCACTACGTTACCATAAAGTTCGAGACGGACTACTTTCGTATCGCCGGCATCAAGTATTTTATACTCTCCGTTACCACTCAAAATCTTTACTTGCTGAGAACCTTGATTAGCATTGATCAGTACACCCTTTTCATCAGCGTCGGTCGTAATCTGTTTAGGAGCAATCACATTCAGATTCACAAAGGCTTCTTTTCCTTTCCGGTCGGTTATCTTGACCTCGGCATTTCCCTGGGCGATGCCTTTCACGGTGAATGATTCCGAGTCTTCAAGTGTAGACTGATCGACTTCGATACAATTATTTTCATCTATCACTTCCAGCGAATAACCTCCGTTTCCTGTATAGATTTTGACGAAAGCTTCATCAGCGCCTTCCACCTGCGAATAAAGCGTAAATAACGTCTTATTCAACTTCAGATCAAACTCTGCCGCCGTGTTAACCAAAATCTTAGCGCGCTGGTAGTACTTGTCTTTCACGTATACTACACCCTGAGCATTGTTATGTCCTTCTACAGCTGTCAGTGTCACTATATCACCATCGACTTCTGCCGTCACCACTTCTTCGTTTGCCGAAGTCACCTCATATTCGCCATTACCGGACGTAATTTTTACGGTTCTGGTATCCCCCTGTGCGATACTGATTTCACTGGCGTCAACGGTTAGCTCTGCCAAATTCTGGGGTGTCTCATTATTTTTGTTGTCGTTATCATCGCCGCATGCACTAAGACAAAGCAATGATGCGAAAACGAAGTATTTCATCACTTTCATATATATTATAACTAAGGTAAATTACTCTTCTACGTCTACATTAGGATAGTCTACTCTCAATACATCTCTTGACATAGAGAAAGTACCTTCGAACGACATCATTAATGATTCGCCCTGTGCAGAGTCCTGATATTCATAAGCCAATTCAATGGTAGTAATTTCTGTATAATAACGTTGGTCTGTATAGTTATACGTATATTTACGACTGAGTTTGGCACTATAAGGTTTAAACTTCAATCCATCCACATGGCTGGTTAACGTTATGTCTCCGAAATCATCACGTTTTATTTCAACCACATAATTCAGATAGTCCGTAGTGTTGGAACGTGTCTTCTCGCCCACAAACATATAGCAGGTATTATTATTAATTGCATAAAGTTGTGTGCTGGTCGTTTCAGTCGTATAAGTTGTTCCCTGTTGTGTCACAACGCCCTTACCACTATAAATACCTGAATAATCGTTCTTGAAACCGATATGTGCCAATACTTTCGTATATTTATTCGCTCCCATCTCTTCTCCTGTAGAAGAAGTGATGCGCAAGGGAAGTACATAATCATTATACAAGTTGCCTACTTCTCTAATCTTATTCAAGTCGATATGGATATAAGCCGCCGCATTCAATTCTCCACTTTTAATATTCCATGAATCGGCATCAAACGTATAGGTTCCTTCCGGCAATATTTTATAATATAAATCCGTCTGGCTCTTATACTTGTCCTTATTATACGCATCCAGCGTATCCGGGTCAACTTCCATCATTATATGAATTTCCTTATCATTTCCCGATGTACCATTTACTCCGAAATATACAGGAAGTACGGTGGTATTATCATCAGCTACCTCCAATGAGTAATCCTGCCAACCATTATGAATGATATATGTATTCTTCTTGAATAATTCATCTTCCAATTTATCGCATGAAGAAACTCCGGGCAGCATAGCGATCAGCAGACTTCCCATTATTCCGTATATAGATATTATTTTTTTCATAATAAGCCAATTTTATTTAGTTTTACCATTCAGGATTCTGCGTCATATTCACGTTACGTTTCAGCTCGTAAGTCGGGAAAGGCCACAAATACATTTTCTGTTCAAACACTTTGTGTACCGAGGTGATGATAGTCTGTTTATAAAAATCAGCAATACGCGTTTCATCATCACTGATATTAATGTTACACCCCTGCAATAACTGGTTTTCTTCTGTCATAGCATCTTTCCAACGGCGTAAATCAAAGTAGCGCATACTATTCTCACCCAATAACTCTATCTGGCGTTCTCTTTTCAATTTCACACGGAAATCGTTCGGGTTATTATAAGTCTCCTCTGAATAGTCAGGTACTCCGGCACGCATACGGATACGTTTGATAGCATAACGCATTTCATCTACACTGCGCTGAATCTCTACATCAGCTCCGGTATAGGTAGTCAGATGGTAAACTTGTCCCGAAGTCAACTCATTCAACGCTTCGGCATAAATCAGAAGAATTTCACCATAACGAATGGTCATCTCTGTTTTATCAACCAGATATCCGCCTTCAGTCCGTGAGTCTTCCGAATTATAAAACTTCTTTAAAGTAACTCCTGTCAGTGGACATTCTTCCTTAAATCCCTGTTTGCCATCGTTCAGACCACGATAATAGAATATCTGTTGATCGCGGAATTCAGATTCAGAAGCACTGGAAGCTTCCCAAACCGAACCATTATAAGCGATGGACGCATAGAAGCGTGGTTCACGATTATTGTACATCAAATTCACCTTAGCCGGCAGGAAAGGATTCGCCACAGCATACGCCTGTGTAGTGAAACCTTGGGTTACGTAATCACCGGTAGCTTCCGCCTCTGTGATAGAACGTCCGTCGTTCATCGCATACGCATCGACCTGCTTCTGAGTAACAGCCAACCGATTGTTTCCTTTTAAAGTCTTTGGCGTAGATTGGTAAGCCCAGTCATTGATATGTCCTGTTCCAATTCTTGTCCGGGTAAATATAAGTTCCGGATTTTTCGATCCCAGAATCGTACCGTCAAAGTTGGACTTATAAGAAAGTAACGGGTCTACGTCCGCCCAACCTTCCGGATAGTTCTTATCCGAATAAAGTGCATTATGAGGAGGACGTTGTGAAGGCAGAACGGTCGCTTTCGGCGCTACAACATACAGTTCATACAGACCGGAAGCCTTAGCCAATTCAATCACATCCTTAGCAGCTGCCGCCGCTTTCGCCCACTTTGTTTCATCATAGGTCTGAGACACTAATTGATTACCATAGCAGTCTTTCACATTAAAGAAATCCGTATTTCCGTTGAAAAGCGGGCTGGCCGCATAAAGCAACACACGTGAACGAAGTCCTAATGCAGCTCCGCGAGTCGGACGTCCAAGATTGTTGACCGTTCTTTTAGTCGGTAGTGAACGGGCTGATTCAGCCAATTCCTGATCTATAAAATCAACCAGATTATCAAAATGCTCTCGTGGCAAGGAAAGTTCTTCATAAGAAAGATTCACATCCAGTCCTTCCAAAGGAATCAAAGGTACGGGACCATAGACGCGTATTAAAGCCCAGTAACAATAAGCACGCAAGAAACGTGCCTGTCCTTTCATATCGGCTATTTCATCCATCGTCAGTTCCGAACAGCGATCTACATTCTGAATGAAAGTAGATGCCTTTCGGATACCTTCATAATATTTCCATAAACGAGACTCACCAGCATTTTCATCACCCTTTGGTTTATCAGCACTATAACTTCCTTCCACATAATCCTTCATGTCCGGATGGTAAAGATCATCACTAGCCCAGCGGAACGGTTCTCTATATTCACCAATATAATCCATTACACTGTATGCACTCGACAACCATCCTTCCACATACACACGTTTGGAGAAAGCGGAGTCCAAAGATACCTGATCATAAAAGTATTTGTCCACATTGATATAATCGGTACATGACGAGAAGGACAATGTACCTATAGCCAGCAATATGGTATAAAGTATTCTTTTCATAATTCGTAGTTTTTGATTTAAAAGCTAAATTGAAGATAACAGGAGAAAGTTTTATTAATCGGATAGCTACTTCCCGATTCATTTGTACCTTCTGGATCCCACCAGTCAAACGGTGCCCAAGTAAACAAGTTCTGTCCGATAAATCCAAGACGCAGATTACTCACAAGGAACTTGCGTGTCCATACCTGAGGAAAGTCATAAGAAAGTTCCACATTTCTTAAGCGCAGATATTTTCTATCCTTCAACCAGAACGTAGATGCTCGGTTGTTCATATTGTTGTTTCCATAAGTCAGGCGAGGCCAGTCGGCATTCGGATTTTCCGTAGCTTCCGTGCCCGAAATTTCCTTTGGAATCCAACGATTACCATCTACCATAACTTGCAGAATATTACCTGTACGACCGTCATGGAAAGCATGAGGTCCACTGCCGCCTACGAAAAAGTCACATTTACCGGTTCCTTGGAGAAGCATGCTAAAGTTCCAGTTCTTCCAACTGGCGCTCAAGCCGATACCATACTGAAGTCCCGGCTGCTGACGATATCCCAAAGGTACCTCATCATCCGTTGTGATGACTCCGTCACCATTCACATCTTTATATTTAATATCTCCCGGAAGTATTGTTTTGTTAGCCAAAGATGCCTGAGAAGGACTTCTGTCAATGTCTTCCTGATCTTTAAACAAACCCAGGGCGATAAAACCACGGCTCTGATTCAATTGGAAACCCTTATTCATCTTGTACCATAATTCATTGGCGGCCTCATCCATATCCAGGATATCAGTTTTCTGATAAGTAAAATTACCACGGAGTTGCAGACTCACCTGTCCAATCTGCTGGGTGAAAGCGATATTTCCATCCCATCCGACTGATTTCATCTTACCTACATTGGCCATAGGTGTTTGGTCGGCAAGACCGGTTGTCAGCGGCATTTGATTGCGTTGCATAAAGATATCATCCCGTTTATCAACAAAGTAATCTACTGTTCCGGTGACTTTCCCATTAAAGATACTGAAATCCACACCGATATCATACTTCTTGGCAACCTCCCAGGTCAAATTCGATGTTCCCAGTGTTTTAATACGATAACCTTGTACTTTGTTAGTACCAAATTCACCAAAAGTATACGATCCTCCATCATCCGTACTTACCAAAGATATATAAGGGAAGCGACGTGCCTTATCATCGGTCAAGCTAGTTCTCAACTGGTCATTACCCACCTCACCATAAGAAGCTCTAATCTTAAACAGATCCAACCACGGCATCGCTTTCTTCACAAACGATTCTTCCGAAACCACCCATCCGGCAGATACGGCCGGGAAAAAGCCAAATTGCTTTCCATGTTCAAAATTCTCGGAACCTGTATAACCCCAATTAAATTCTGCCATATACTTATCTTGGAAAGCATAAGTAAAACGTCCTGAATAAGCCAAGTTGCGATGAGGAATAGATCCCATCAAATCACTCTCATCAAAATTGACGTCAGTAGTCTCTTGCTGATAGACCATAGCAAACACTCCAACGCGATGTTTCTGAGCGAACAATCGGCTATAATCCAAAGAAGCTTGCAAATAATAACGTTTATCTCCTTCCACTTTTTTTGTCTGAGACATTGCAGCAGCATTCTGTACTCTCTTCAACACCAGATTACCGTTTGCGTCACGAGAATATTCCGCAGACCACAACTCTTGCGCTTTAGAACGACGGATGGTATTCTTATTATAGGTATCAAAAGCAAAGACTCCGGAAAATTTCAAGCCTTTCGTTATAAACGACAAGTCCTGATCCAAAGCAACGCTACTTTCTACTTTGCTTTCCCAAATAGTGCGATATCCGGTTTGAGTCATCTGATACTCAGGCGTAGTCATGCCATTAACAACCGGCCATTGACCTGTAGACCATTTACGCGGAGAAGACAGCGGAGTATAGTAAGCAAAGGATTTCCAGATATCATCCGCATCGCTCTGTGGAGAATTGCGGTTAACCAACCATCCGCCTACACTCACTTTCAATATCGTTGAACGGGTTAAGTTCATATCTACATTCGCACGATAGTTCCAACGTTCATACGTCGTATTTGTATTGTATTTATTTTCAGAACTGGAAGTACGGTAACGTCCGTCTTCACTGGTATACTGTCCCGATACGAAATAACGTACATTATCGCTACCACCGGAGAAATTAATATTGGCATAATAGCTGGGAGCTCCACTTTTCAGCATCAAGTCTCTCCAGTCTACATTCGGATAAAGATCAGAGTCCAGTCCATACCGGATAATATTCATCTCTTCACTTGTATACAGAGGGCTTTCATAACGTCCTTCCAAAGCCTCATTAGCCAAACTCGCCCAATCATAAGCATTTGCATATTCAGGAACCTTCACCGGAGTATTCCAGCTGAAACCGGTTTTCACATTAATCTTCACTTTCCCTTTTTCACCACGTTTGGTAGTAATCAGGACAACACCATTTGCACCACGTTGTCCGTAAATGGCAGTTGCCGACGCATCCTTCAACACTGAGAATGATTCAATATCTTCTACCGGAATCTCATTAAAGCTACGTTCTACTCCATCCACCAGTATTAAAGCTCCTGACTTGGCACCAAATGTACTCATACCACGGATCCAGAACTCTGACATATTTTCACCCGGTTCACCGCTGGTTTGCATCGCTATGATACCCGGTACAACACCTGCCAATGCATTCGAAAGATTAGCTCCCGGAGCATTCAACTGTTTGATATCAACATTGGTAATGGCACCGGTCAAGGTCTTTTTCTTCTGGATACCACTGGCAGTAATCACCACCTCATCAATCTTACGGTTATCTTCTACAATTTTCACTTTCAGATTATTCCGGTCTTTGATCGATAACACAGGAATTTCAACTGTCTGATAACCAATAAAAGTCACTTGAAGTACATCATAAGCTCCCACCTTTATGGTAAACTCTCCATCTAAGTTGGTAATCGTACCGACGCCCGGCTGATTTTTAGCAACAATCGACGCACCGGCAACAGGACCAAGATTATCTTCCACTACCCCCTTGATTACAAATTCCTGCTTGTTCTCCTGTGCCCATGCACTATCAGGCACGAGCAGCATTACCGTCAAGAGTAATACGATACATTTTTGAATATTATTCATGGATAATTCTTTTTATAGATTATTTATTCTACTGTCACACGACGAATAACATGGTTATCGCGGTCAGCCACATAGACCGAGTTGTCCGGATAAACCGTCACACATTCGGGCTGATTGAATTTTGCTTCTTCGGGCAAACCGTCACCAAATCCACTCTGCTCGGGTTGGCCGGCGTACAGAGAAGCGGAACCTGCCGGTGTGATTTTACGAATAATGTGGTTATTACGTTCGGGAACAAACATATTTCCGTCTTCATCAAATGCCATCTGCTCCGGCTTATTCAGACGGACAGTCGCACCTGTACCATTGATATAGCCACTTTCATCCCATGCGCCGACAAAAAGAACCGGATTCCCAAAAGTATGTGTAGCAGCATCATAAGGAACCTGATAGATACAATGGCGGTTACATACCGCTACATAAAGGATCGTACCTTCGGTATTAAAAGTCATACGGGTTTCAATTTCCGTTGCATTGTTAATTCGGAAGAGAGGGGTAAAGTCTTCGTAACTCGGTCCGTCAAAACGATACACATAGCCAGTACCTTTATTACAGAAGAACACTTCCCCTGTTTTGGGATGTACTGCCAGTCCTGTAGTGCCGACTTTCTTCGCTCTGCAAAGTCCTCTTACATCCACGAATCCACCTTCGCGCGTTACATAAATAATATTGAAGTCAGTCTTGGTATTACTCTCATCCGTATAGGAATACTGAGAGATATAAAGAGTGTCCTGAGCCGGACTGAACGCCAGACAGGTAGGTGACTGAAACGGACCGCTGGAACACTGCACCAAAGTTTCCACTTCACCATTACGTGCACGGCGCAAAGCACCATTCTGTGTCTGACCACGTCCTTCATCTATAAAGAATACCGAACCGTCTTTATCAGTCAGCAAAAACCAGGTTCTCTGCAGCTTGGAAGCAGCATAACTGCCGTCCTCACGACCATTCATACCGTGTTGTCCCACCATCGTCGTCACATTACGCTTAAACTGATAACGGAATTTTGTCTCGGAAGCATACTCTTCTATATTTTCGTCTTTACCTATAAACAGACGAACATAACCTGTATCTGCACGTGCGGGAACGATGGCATAGATTACCTCATCGTCCATTCCTACAATAGCTGCTTCCTTGTTATTTACAGTGACCTTCACATAACTTGGATCGGAACCGAAATTTTTTCCACGGATGATTAACTGTGTTCCGATACCACCACTGTCGGGAGAGAAACTTTCGAAAACAGAGTGTTTACTCAAATCGGGAGGTAAGGCTTGATTTTGGCGTATCGGAGCCAAGTCATTGTTGCAACCCCAAAAGGCAGACATCCCTATTAATAAGGTAAGTCCGATTTCAAGCTTACGCTTCATAAATAAATTAGGTTTCATAAGATATTAAATTTAATTCAAACAAAATGAAATAAAAGGTAAAAAGGAATCATTGCATACTTAAATAAATTAAGTGGAGGATCGTGTTGTTGATTCATAGTTTCATGAGATATTTAGTTAAACATATTATATATATTCCTGCTTCTTTATTGCATCAGCAAAATTAGCGTGTTTGCCAAAATTCTGAGTTTTCCTTCTTCGTGTTTTATGCCACACGGCAGGGATATTTACTATTTTGGCATGATTTGATAATATTCCGGTTTTCTTTAAAAGTTAAATTCCCCGCAATGAAGGCTGAGATAAGATTCAGAATATCGATAACAGGAAAACGAACTTCTTATTTACTTTTTTGGCATAGACATTTACTCGCTTACAAACCTGCTATAGAGCATATTCTCTCAGTGTAATCAGACTCTTCACCTTCCGGAAAAAGTCTCGTTATGCTATACAGACAGTCAATAGAAGGGACTGATTATTGTACTTCTTCCAAGTGTTTGGTCCGGAATTCTTTTGGCGTGCATCCGTACTTTTCACGAAATACTTTAAAGAAAGTGACCTTATTAGAGAATCCGGCTTCGAATACAATTTCATCAATCGTCTTTTTCGTTTTCAGCAGCAAATCTTTCGCTACATACAAACGACACTCCTTAATCATAATCGTAGGACTTTCTTCCCCCATCTCCTCCATTTTCCGGTAAAGGCTGCGAACGCTGATAGCCAAATGATCGGCTATGAAACGGGGAGTCAGTTCCTTCTCCTGAATGTGGTCATTGATAATCTTCAGAACAGATTGCTGGAACTTTTTCGATTCCTTATGTGTCAGTTTACCATCTGTCTTTTCAAAAGAGCTGATTGCTGAACTGAAATAATCCTTCAGTACTTCCTTACGTTCCAACATCTGACAAACAGAGATACGGAGATATTCGGCATTAAACGGTTTGGTGATATACATCTCGGCTCCTGCAGAAAGTGCAGCCATCTGCTGTTCCATTTCATGCCGGCCGGAAACCATAATAATAGGTATATGTGACGTTTCCTTCACCGACTTAATCCGTTTCGTCAATTCGATACCGCCAACTCCCGGCATCATGATATCGCAAATGATCACATTCGGATAAACTTCATTCAATACCTGCTCCACCCGTTCCGGCTCCTGCAGGGTGACCACATTAAAATCGTTAGAGAAGATTTCCCCGATGAACCACAACATTTCCAGTTCATCATCAATCACCAGCAATGTAGGCCGCATCTTGTCAAATTCATAGTGAGGAAGTTTCAGCACCAGTTGCGACTCTATTTTTGGAATGTATTCCGAAGTGATTCGTTTAGAAGACGATACGCCGGTAGTCACTTCCAGCGGAGGCAATGACAAAGTAAACAATACCCAGCCGTCAGGCGTATTTTCCACTTTCAGCGTACCATTCAGCAATTTCGCCATATTGTAGGAAATGGCAAGTCCCAGCCCATTACGGGAGAAGTTCTTTTCATCCTGGTTTTCAAAGCTATCCAGGATAGCATAACGGTTGAAAACATATTGAAAGTCTTCTTCTTTAATCGTACTTCCCTCATTGGCAACCCGGAGAACCAGCAGGTTTTCATCGTTGGTATCCACTTCTATTTTGATACTTTTCCCATCCGGAGTATACTTGAAGGCATTGGATATCAGATTGATAATAATAGTATTCAGAAAACCTTTGTCTGAGTTCCAGGAAACTTGCTCGGGTATCTTGCTCAGGAACGTGATATTCCGGGATTTAGCCATATCGACAAAGGTTTTTGCCGTATTTTTCATTAAGGAAGATACATTCAGGGCTTCGATCCTCACTTCCCGGTTTCCGGTTTCGATACGGCGGAATTCGATCAGTTCGTGAATCAGGTTATTCAAACGTTCCGCGTTCGTCTGAATCATCTGAACATAATCGACTACGAATTTACTGAGTCCTTTTGATGAAAGGATACGTCCGCAAGGACCGTAGATAAGAGTCAACGGGGTACAGAACTCGTGAGCTATATTAGTGAAGAAACGAAGTTTCGACTCGAATACATTCTTTTGATGGCGTTTCTCTATTTCATTCAGCAGTTCCTGCTTTTTCCGTTTGGTGCGGAGAATGAATGAGCGTACCAGCATGGCGGCTATCATAAGCAGACATAAAGAATAAATGAGATACGCCCACCAAGAGGCATACCACGGATCACCGATCCGTATCAACAAAGAATAGACTTCACTTTCTTTATCGAATACACTATTGTAGTACTTCACCAATAACGTATATTCGCCGGGAGCCATGTTCGTGAAAGAGACAGAACTTTCTTTACCATTATTAATCCACTGGTCACTCAATCCTTTCAGTTTATAAGAATAGGTGCAGTTATTTCCGTTCAGATAATCGACAGAGGTGAATGAAACAGCAAAGAAGTTCTGATCGTATTTCAGATTCAATACTTCATTCTCCTTTTTACGGGTGATAAACTCTCCAAGATTGTATTGTTCTCCAAAGATAGAGAGTTTGTCAAAGTAGATGGGAGGCATATAAAGCTGTTCGGGACGTCCGTCTGCCTGAATAGCTACAAAGCCGTTGATTCCTCCAAAAAACAGTATACCCGTTTGCGGGTCTCTGTAGGAAGCTCCGTCACTAAATTCGACGACTTTAAGCCCGTCGCCAAAGCCGTAAGAGCGGAATACATTTCTTTTGGTATCAAAATTAATCAATCCCTGATTCGTACTCAGCCAGAAGTTATCGGACGAATGCCTCAGAATGGCATGGATAGTACTGTTCAGAAAACCGTCTTTCGCATTAAACAGTTGATAAGAGTTTTCTGAGGCATACTTAATGACTCCATAAGTAGTACCGATCAAATAATTGTCCGCATCATCTTTTATAATAGGTACTACCTTGTTCAAGTTCATATTCTCATACTTATGAGTGGTCAGCGGTTCCAATCCGTTGATCGTTTCATTGAAGCGGTATACTCCGTATCCCATATTGCCGAACAACAGGTTCAGACTGTCCCCCTTGCAGATCGTAAAGAAGTAATTAGAGCCGAATTCTCCGCCATTGACCACATATCGTTGCACATTTTCAAGAACCGGATGATCCGGTGTACCTCCGATACGCGCTCTGACTACTCCCATCCCCACACTGGCCAGCCACAATTCCGAGTCCTCCGTTTCATAAATATCATGTATGTATTTGAATTCCTCATTATCAATCCAGAGAGGAAGTTTCTTGATACGGCGTTCACGATACGAATAAAAGTTCAGTCCTTCTTCATCACCGATCCATAGCAAGTTACGGTTACTTTCTCTGATACAGTAGACCGCATTACTGCCTAAACCGCTGTTCGATGTTGTCAGTATCTCCGAGCGACAGTCCGAGATATTCTTTTGTACCTCATAATCAAAGATTTTAAGTATACCATTCCCTTTGGTACCGATCCAAAAAGTACGCTCCTTGTCAAGCAGCAAAGCACGCACGGGCCGTTCTATCTTTTCGGTATAGTTATTCAGTACCACCGATTTTATAGAATAAAGAGGATTTGAGTAAAGATAAACGCCCTGCCCATCCGTACCAATCCAGACAACATCCTGAAAGCGGTCTTTTATCAGGCTGAATGTTCCGCTATTTATAGGTAAGGTCTGAATCTGATATTCACCGCTGTCTTTTTGCCTTTCCAACACCAGAACACCGTCCATCATTAAGCCGACAAAAAAGCTATCATGATATTTAACAATGGAGGAAATCTTGTCATGCGCCTGTATGTTCGCTCCCAGGTTAGCTATAAATTCATTCTTTTTACTCTCAATATGAAAGGCATAGAGATTGTATTCTTTATCCACGTAGTAAACGGCGGCGTCATCGTAAAAGCTACAAATCAATGGCGTGTGATGATCCAAACCGCTTTTCTGCGATACTAAAGTGATATTCTCCGTCAGAGGGTCCTGTTGCAGGTCATAACACCGATTATACCCTTTCATCATCACCCACATACGGTTATTTTTATCAAAGAAGAAAGTAATGACATCCGATATCGGGATACCAGTCACATTGATTTTCTTAAAGATGCCTTCCTTCTTATGAAAATAATAGATGCAGTTGGTGTCTTTAATGATAAACAAGGTGCCATGATTATCCTTATTCATCAAGAAGAGTTTCTGAAACTCATTAAAGCGTGTAATGGAGTTCGTTTTACGGTCCAGACGAATCAGGCTATAATAGGTCTGGAACCAATAAGTATCGTTGCCGGTATAGATAATATTATCAATTTGATTGCCGGATAAGTAATCCTCCTTGTCACGGGTCTTAAACTCTTCGATCTCCTGACCGTCATAGATATTGAGTCCGTCACAAGTGCCGATCCACATCAGTCCTTTGTCGTCCTGGCACAGAGAAGTAATAGAGCTGTTGGACATATATTCTTTGTCAGCAACCTGCTTCAGATTATAGGCACCGGCTGTATTCATCAGCAGATTAAGGAAGCAGAAGAAAAGTAAAATACAATGTTTTTTCATGGCATAGAATCCTTAGATTTGCAATATGACAAAGGTAAACAAAAAAACTTTCCAGCACTTTTTTGGCGCAGAATATATGTAAGAATGCGTGCCAGTTTGGTTAATTATAGCGCCACAGGGCGATTTAGTGTTTCGACTTCCGGTAGCGGCATTCCTTTTCTCTCTATTTTCGTCACAGAAACTAATTTTATTCATAAATTCATTTGTTCATGAAAACACATTTTTCATTTAAACACCTGTTATTTATTGGAGGTGCGGTGTTGTACAGCATGCAAATTTCTGCCGTCAAGAATCCGGTAGACTATGTCAGCACGCTGGTAGGAACGCAGTCCAAGTTTGAGTTATCGACCGGAAATACCTATCCGGCTACGGCACTGCCGTGGGGAATGAACTTCTGGACACCGCAAACCGGTAAAATGGGCGACGGTTGGGCATATACCTACGATGCCGACAAAATCCGGGGCTTCAAACAAACACATCAACCCAGCCCGTGGATGAACGACTACGGTCAGTTTTCCATCATGCCGATCACAGGCGGACTGGTATTCGACCAGGACCAACGTGCCAGCTGGTTCTCGCACAAGGCGGAGGTTGCCAAACCTTATTATTATAAGGTATATCTCGCAGACCACGACGTTACTACGGAACTCGTTCCGACGGAGCGTGCCGTTATGTTCCGTTTCACGTATCCGGAAACCAAGAACGCTTATGTCGTTATCGACGCATTCGACAAAGGCTCTTATGTGAAGGTGATTCCGGAAGAAAACAAGATTATCGGCTATTCAACCAAGAATAGCGGCGGTGTGCCGGAAAACTTCAAAAACTATTTCGTGATTCAATTCGACAAACCGTTCACATTCGTTTCCACAGTTTTCGAAAACAACATTCTTCCGAATGAAACAGAAGCGAAAGGAAACCACACAGGTGCGGTAATCGGATTCGCCACGAAAAAGGGAGAAATCGTACACGCACGTGTTGCTTCCTCCTTTATCAGCCCCGAACAGGCGGAGTTGAATCTCAAAGAGCTTGGCAAAAACAGTTTCGACCAACTGGTAGCGAACGGAAGAGAGATTTGGAACCGTGAAATGAGTAAAATAGAGATAGAAGACGATAATATCGATAATTTACGCACCTTCTATTCCTGTTTATACCGTTCCATGCTTTTTCCACGCAGTTTCTACGAGATAGACGCTAAGGGAGAAATCATGCATTACAGCCCCTATAACGGTGAAGTGCGTCCCGGCTATATGTTTACCGACACCGGTTTTTGGGACACGTTCCGT
>ERZ773258.1447-NODE-1447-length-18743-cov-3.740422_pt1 | contig 18743 bp, 16 predicted proteins | sample MGYA00511962_ERZ773258 | MGnify/ENA primary metagenome ERZ773258 (study PRJEB29015, sample SAMEA2737755) | human gut metagenome | biome: human gut; feature: human-associated habitat; material: faeces | place: China | collected 2012 ... | reverse complement strand
CGTGCGGCGCCTCTTTTTTGAAGATAATTCCGGCATTTTGGCCAGATATTTTTAATAGAATCCCCTTGACAGTATAGCAATTATACAGTTTATGATAAGCAATATAGTAGCAGTGCTGTGCTTTTTTTACAAGGCTATGCGGAACACCACTGGTATACCTGCACAAAATCCAGTTCCCTTTTTTGGCGGAAATGGCGTCTTGGTTTTCCTTGACTGTGATCTAGGGTTACAGTTTATATTTGATAAAGAGGAGAGTGTGCATATGAACGAAATCTGTCCCGTCAACGATCTGCGTTCCGCGCTGGAGTACCTGAAAACCATTCCCGGGCAATACCTGGAGACCGATGTGGAGGTAGATCCCATTCACGAGCTGTCGGGGGTTTACCGCCGCGTAGGGGCGGGCGGTACGGTACAGCGCCCCACCCGGGAGGGCCCCGCTATGATGTTCACAAATATCAAGGGACACCCCGGAGCCAAAATTGCCATTGGCCTGATGGCCAGCCGCAAGCGTGTGGCGCACCTGCTGGGGACTGAGCCCCAGAACCTGGGCCGCTTTATGATGGAGTCGGTGACCAACCCTGTGGCTCCTGTGACGGTCGACGGCCCCGCGCCCTGCCAGGAGGAGGTTTACTTGGCTTCTGATCCCGATTTTGACGTCCGGAAGCTGGTGCCCGCCTCTACCAATACGCCTGACGATGGCGGCCCCTACATTACTTTGGGCCTGCTGCGCTCCAAAGACCCCGAGACTGGCGAAACCGATGTGACCATTCACCGCCTGTGCATTCACGACGCCAATACCATCTCAGTATTTCTGCAGCCCGGCTCCCGGCACCTGGGCATGATCTACGACAAGTATGCCGCCCTTGGGAAGCCTATGCCCCTGTCCATCAGCATCGGCCTGGATCCCGCCATCTACATAGGGGCCTGCTTCGAGCCCCCCACGACTCCCTACGGCTATGACGAGCTGTCGGTAGCCGGCTCCCTGCGCAAGCAGCCCGTGGAGCTGGTCAAGTGCAAGACCCAGGACATTGAGGCGCTGGCCAAGGCAGAAATTGTCATCGAGGGCGAAATCCTCCCCGGCGTCACGGTAAAAGAGGACGCCACCACCGGCACCGGTTATGCCATGCCTGAGTTCCCCGGCTACACTGGCGACGCCTTCCCCCGTTGCAACGTCATCAAGGTCTCCGCCGTCACCACCCGGAAGGATCCGATTATGCAGACCTGCATCGGCCCCTCCGAGGAGCATGTCTCCATGGCGGGCATCCCCACCGAGGCCAGCATTCTGTCCATGGTGGAGCGCGCCCTGCCCGGCAAGGTGACCAATGTGTACGCCCACTCCGCCGGCGGCGGCAAGTACATGGCGGTGCTCCAGATCAAAAAGACGGTGCCCACCGATGAGGGCAAGCAGCGTCAGGCCGCTCTGCTGGCCTTTTCCGCCTTCCCTGAGCTCAAGAACGTCATTCTGGTGGACGACGATGTGGACATCTTCGATTCCAACGACGTGCTGTGGGCCATGAATACCCGCTTCCAGGGCAACGTGGACACCGTGTTTATCCCCGGCGTCCGCTGCCACCCGCTGGATCCCTCGTCTCATCCGGAGTATCACCCGCTCAACCGGGACCGGGGCATCTCCTGCAAGACCATCTTCGACGCCACCGTGCCCTTCGACTGCAAGAAGAAGTTTGTGCGGGCGCGCTTTATGGACGTGGACCCCTCCAAGTGGGCTCCCGATCTGTTTTAATCTTTTATTTTTGTATCATCCGTCGTCCCAGCAGACGCCGCGTTGATAAATAGCAAGCAGAAATTTGTTCAAGGAGGAATCAAAATGGGAGAGACCGAACGGTTAAAAATGCAAGCCGAGAGCGCCATGACCGGCGATGAGCTGGGTGTTGGCGTCAAAGTGGGCGACACCTATCGGCTGACCAACTCCAGCACCGGCGGACCTGTTTTCGTCTACGTCAAAGATGGGAAGATCGTCCGCATGACCCCCATGGACTTTGACGACAGCGTGGACGCTCCGTCCTGGACTATCGAGGCTCGTGGGCAGGAGTTCACTCCCCCCCGCAAGACCACGGTCGCGCAGTACACCGCGGGCTTTAAGTCCATGATCTACTCTGACCGGCGCAACCTGTACCCCATGAAGCGCGTGGACTGGGATCCCGATGGGGAGCGCAATCCCCAGAACCGCGGCATTTCCGGCTACGAGCGCATCACCTGGGACGAGATGTATGACATCCTGGTGAAGGAGATTAACCGTATCCGCACCGAGTACGGCCCCGCCTCCATCCTGTCCACCCCCTCCTCCCACCACATGTGGGGTAACTTCGGCTACCGTCACTCCGCCTACTTCCGCTTTATGAATCTGGTGGGCTTCTCCTATGCCGACCACAACCCCGACTCCTGGGAGGGCTGGCACTGGGGCGGCATGCACATGTGGGGCTTCTCCTGGCGCCTGGGCAACCCCGAGCAGTATGACCTGCTGGAGGACGGCCTGAAGAACGCCGAGATGATCGTCTTCTGGTCCGCCGACCCCGAGACCAACGGCGGTATTTACGCGGCCTATGAGACCAGCATCTGGCGCAAGTGGCTCAAAGAGGATCTGGGCGTCAAGATGGTCTTCATCGACCCCCACTACAACTATTCCGCCGGGCTTCTGGGTGATAAGTGGTTCTCCCCCAAGGTGGGCACCGACCACGCCCTGTCCTTCGCCATTGCCTACACCTGGCTGACCGAGGGCACCTACGACAAGGAGTACGTGGCCACCCACGCCTACGGCTTCGAGGAGTGGGCCGACTACGTGCTGGGCAAGAGCGACGGCCAGCCCAAGACCTGCGAGTGGGCCGAGTCCGAGTCCGGCGTACCCGCCTGCGAGATCCGCGCCCTGGCCCGCGAGTGGGCCAAGAAGAACACCTATCTGGCCGCCGGCGGTCTGGGCGGCTGGGGCGGAGCCTGCCGCGCCGGCCACGGCATCGAGTGGACCCGCGGCATGATCGCCCTGGGCACCATGCAGGGCATGGGCAAGCCCGGCTCCAACATGTGGTCCACCACCCAGGGTTCCCCTGTGGACACCACCTTCTTCTTCCCCGGCTACGCCGAGGGCGGCATCTCCGGCGACTGCTCCAACACTGCGGGCGGCTATAAGTTTGCCTGGCGCATGTTCGACGGCCGGACCACCTTCCCCGCGCCGCTGAACATCAACACTGCCGCCGGCCAGCATGTGCCCCGTCTGCGTATCCCCGAGTGTCTCACCCTCCCCGAGGGCAAGAAGTTCACCTGGAACGGCAAGGGCTTCTGCGGCGGCGACATTCCCCACCAGATGCACAAGTACGAGTACCCCGCCCCCGGCTATGAGCGCTGCCACATGTACTGGCACTACGGCGGCTCCCACATCGGCACCATGCAGGAGGGCAACCGCTACGTCAAGATGTACCATGATCCCCGCCTGGAGTGCGTGGTCTCCGAGTCCATCTGGTACGAGGGCGAGGTGCAGTTCGCCGACCTGATCCTCCCCGCCTGCACCAACTTCGAGCGCTGGGATATCTCCGAGTTTGCCAACTGCTCCGGCTACATCCCCGACAACTACATCCAGTGCAACCACCGCGTCATCTCCCTCCAGGACAAGTGCATCCAGCCCGTGGGCGAGTCCAAGTCCGACTTCCACATCTACTGCGAGCTGGCTGACCGCCTGGGCATCGGCCCCATCTACCACGAGGGCAAGGACGAGCTGGCCTGGATTGAGCAGTACTACAACGCCACCGACATGCCCAAGTACATGACCTTCGACGACTTTAAGAAGAAAGGCTACTTTGTGGTGCCTGTCAACCCCGACCGTCCCAAGACCGTGGCTCTGCGCTGGTTTGCCGAGGATCGCGTGAAGGACACCCCCGACTGGGGTCCCCGTCCCAACAACCAGTGCGGCGGCAAGGGCCTGCAGACCACGACCGGCAAGGTCGAGTTTATCGCCACCTCCATCAGCCGCTTCGAGAAAGAGGGCTATGTGGACGAGTACCGTCCCGCCATGCATACCTATGTCAAGCCCCACGAGTATGAGAACCATAAGCGCTACCCGCTGGGCATGCTCTCTCCCCACCCCCGCTACTCCTTCCACACCATGGGCGACGGCAAGGACAGCTTCATGAACGACATCCGCGACCACCGCATGAAGGTGGGCGACCACTACTACTGGATTATCCGCATGAATAAGGTGGACGCCGACGCCCGCGGCATCAAGGAGGGCGACCTGGTCCGCGCTTACAACGACCGCGGCTCCGTCATTCTGTACGCCCAGGTCGGTCAGAAGGTCCAGCCCGGCACCGTGCACTCCTACGAGTCCTGCGCCGAGTATCAGCCCGTGGGTACTCCCGGCCAGTCTGCTGACCGCGGCGGCTGCGTGAACATCCTGAACCCAGCCCGCTACATGTCCAAGTATGCCTGCGGCCAGTGCCCCAATACCGCTTTCATCGAGGTTGAGAAGTGGAACGGGGACGCCTATGAGACCGGCTACCCGCAATTTGTCACCGAAGGGATGGTTGATGCGTGATGAAACAGAAGTATATGATTATTGACGTTCGTTGGTGCCATAACTGCAACAACTGCCTGATGGGCTGCAAGGATGAGTACTGCGAACTGGATATGTCCACCGGACCCGTACACAGCGACTGGTCCGACAGTGACCCCCAGCCCCGCCACGGCCACCGCTGGATTGACGTGACCCGCCGGGAGCGCGGCGTGTATGCCCGCAACGACATTGCCTACCTGCCCATGCCCTGCCAGCACTGCGAGAACGCGCCCTGCATCGCAGCGGGCGACGGCGCGGTGGTCCGCCGTGAGGACGGCATTGTCCTCATTGACAAGGAGAAGGCGAAGGGCAACAAGGCTCTGGCCGACTCTTGCCCCTACGGCGCCATCTACTACAACGAGCAGTACGATGTGCCCCAGAAGTGCACCATGTGCGCCCACCTGCTGGACGACAAGGAGGGCTGGCCCATCGGCCTGCCCCGCTGCGTGCACAACTGCCCCAGCGGCGCGCTGTCCTTCGTGGAGTGCGAGCCCAGCGAGATCGAGGCCCGCATCGCCTCCGGCGAGCTCTCCGCCTACAAGGCTGAGCTGGGCACCAAGCCCCACGTGCTGTACAAGAACCTGTACCGCTACACCAAGAACTTCGTGTCCGCCGGCGTGCTGGTGGACGGGGACTGCTTCGAGAACGCCACCGCCACCATCAAGGGCGAGGGCCACGAGGAGACCCAGAAGACCAACTTCTTCGGCGAGTTCAAGTTCGACGCTCTGGACGACGGCAAGTACACCATCTCCATCGACGCCGACGGCAAGAAGTACAGCACCGAGGTCACCATCTCCGGCGAGTCCCTCAACCTCGGCTTCATCAAGCTGTAAACTGTAAGAAGCACATACCCCAAAACAACGCCGGCCGGATGCCCGGTCCGCCGCATAAGGTCCACGCGGCGGGCCGGCGCCAGACCGGCGATTTTATAGGGCGCCTGTGCACGCTGTGCCCGCCTCCCGGCGTCCGGCACACACCAAATATGATACCCGCGCAGAGGGGAAAGGAAACAGCGCACCATGAAAAAGGTTGTCATTTTTAATGGAAGCCCCCGTATGGACGGAAACATCAACACTATCTTGGATACCATTGCCAAAGGCGTCCGCGACACCGGCGCTGAGGCCAAGTACTACACCCTGTTCAAGATGAAATTTATGGCCTGCCAAAGCTGCTTTGCCTGCCGCGTCAAAGGGGACTGTATCATCAACGACGAGCTCCACGAGGCCCTCCAGCATGTAAAGGAGGCCGACGCCGTGGTGATCGGCTCGCCGATCTATATGATGCAGGTGACCGGCCCGGTAAAGAACCTGTACGACCGTCTGTATCCCCTGATGGATATGGAGTGTCGGCCTCGCTATGGCAATAAGAAGTTTGTGGCGGTGTACAGCCAGGGCTCTGACGATCCCAACCTGTATCGCTCCTACTTTGACTACACGGCGGCCATGTATCCGGCCTACGGCTTTGATTTGGTTGACACCCTGGTATGCACAAAGGCGACCGATCCTGAGGCTGCCGAGAATGATCGGGACCTGAAGATCAGGGCCTACGAGCTGGGACAGTCTCTGGTTCTCTAAATCTGGGTAAATAAGGGGGTACCTCACTGCATGGATCCAATTCTGGTTGGCCTCCTGGGCATCGTTGCCCTGCTGGTTCTGCTGTTTTTGGGCGTCCATATCGGTATGGCCATGGTCATTGTGGGGTTCATCGGCTGTATTTTTGTCACCGGAGGAAACGTGACGGCAGCCATGGGCTATCTGAAGACCGTGCCGTTTACCACCAGCGCGACCTTTAACCTGTCGGTTATACCGATGTTCGTGTTGATGGGACAAATCGCATATTACGCCGGAATCAGCGGAGATCTGTACAACTTCTGCTACAAAGTCCTGGGCCGTATCCGCGGGGGCCTGGCGGTCGCCACCATCGCCGCCTGTGCCGGCTTTGCCGCCATCTGCGGCTCCGCCACCGCCACCACTGCCACCATGGGTATTGTCTGTCTGCCTGAGATGGAAAAGTACGGTTATAAGGACACACTGTCCTGCGGCGCAATTTCTGCCGGCGGCACCCTGGGCATCCTGATTCCCCCCAGCACCGGCTTTATTCTCTACGGCACCGCCGCGGAAGTGGCCGTCGGCAAGATGTTCATGGCCGGTATTTTCCCCGGCATTCTGCTGGCCGTCATCTATGCCATCACCGTTATCATCATCTGCACCGTTGATAAGGATGCCGGCCCCCAGGGCCCCAAGGTCCCGATGAGCGAAAAGCTCAAATCCCTGACCGGCATTCTGCCCGTCGTCATTTTGTTTGCCCTTGTTCTGGGCGGCATCTTCCTCGGCTGGTTTACGCCCAATGAGGGCGGCGCCATCGGCGCGTTTGGTGCGTTTGTCTTCATGCTGATCCGCAAGAAGGCCACCTTTAAGAATATCGTGGCCTCCCTGTACGACACCATTAAGACCACCGCCATGATCTTCCTGATCATGATTGGCGCCTATGTCTTTGGCTATTTCCTCACCCTGTCCCGGATGCCCTCCGAGCTGGCCGCCTTTGCCGCCGGGCTGGACGTATCTCCGTACGTCATCCTGGCCGCTGTCCTGATCGTCTATGCCGTGCTCGGCTGCTTCGTGGACTCTCTGCCCCTGATTGTTCTGCTGGTCCCCATCTTCCTGCCCATCGTCACCGGGCTGGGCTTCGACAAGATCTGGTTCGGTGTGCTGATGGTCATGATCATGCAGCTGGGCCTCATCACCCCGCCTGTGGGCATGTGCTGCTACGTGATGGCGGGCGTAGCCAAAAAGACGCCGCTGCAGCGTATCTTCTTGGGTACCGCCCCGTTCATCGTGGCACTGGTAATTGCAGTTGCTATTGTAATGGCCATTGAGCCGCTCTCCACTTGGCTCCCCGGAGTTATGAGCTAATTGGCCCCAATGCCTGATTATTTTGGGCATGGAAATAACATTTAAGGAGGAAACGCTTGTGAAAAAGAAACTTGCACTGGTTCTTGCTCTTGCCATGGTATTTGGTATGCTGGCTGCCTGTGGCGGCGGCAATGACAGCCCCTCTGCCGGCACCTCCAACCCTCCCGCGTCCGAACCCGCTCAGAATGAGTCTCAGGCCCCTGAGTCCCAGACCCCCGCCGCTGACGGCGAGGTCTACAAGCTGACGGTTCACCAGCACGATCCCGCCACCTCCGCCACCGGTAAATTCCTGGATGCCTGGGCTGCTCAGGTCGAGGAGGCCAGCGGCGGCCGCCTGGACATTGAGATCTACCACGGCGGCACCATGGGCGGCCCCAAGGACACCGTGGACATGGTCCTGAACGGCACCGTGGACATCGGCTGGGGTCTGCAGTCCTTCTTCCCCGGCGTCTTCCCCGCCTCTGAGGGCATGATGCTGCCCCTGCTGGACATCACCACTTCTCAGCAGGCCTCTGAGGTCATGTGGCACCTGTATGCCGACTATGACTACCTGAAGGCCGAGTACGAGGATTATCACGTGCTGCTCCTGCACGCCAACTGCCAGTCCCCCATTGCCTCCAAGGGCAAAAACATTCAGAGTGTTGACGATTTGGCCGGCCTGAACATCCGCGGCAACTCCGGCCCCCCGACCAACTTCATTCAGGATCTGGGCGCCGCCGCCGTTGGCGTACCGATCGGCGAGCTGTATAACGCCATTGACAACGCTACCATTGACGCTGTCATCACCGACTGGCATGCCATCTACTCCTTCAAGCTGTACGAGCTGATTAAGTACTATGCCGACGAGAACATCGGCGTCTCCAACTACTTCATGCTGATGAACAAGGACTCCTATGCCGAGCTGCCCGCCGACCTGCAGCAGGTCCTGGACGACTACAGCGGCGAGAAGGCGCTGGAGATCTGCGGCTCCTTCTGGGACGATGTCGAGGCTGAGGTCCGCAATATCATCGCCACCGACTATACTGACGCGCAGATTTACAAGTTCAGCGACGAGGAGCGTGCCCGCTTGGAGGAGGTCGCCCAGACCACCACCGAGAACTGGATCGCCAACACCGAGAACGGTCAGGAGATCTATGACGCCATTCAGGAACTCATTGCCCAGTATCCCGCCTAAAGTTTTTCATTTGAGGGAGGGTATCCCGTGAAGAAAATCCACAGCGCGCTTTCCACTTTTACCAGGTACATTTCCTGGGCTGGATTGGCGGCCACCTTCTTTTTGATGGTGATTACGACCATAGACGTTATCCTCCGTAAGCTTCCCATCAACGCCAGCATTGTAGGCAGCTACGACATGACTGAGATGGGCATGGTGGTTATCGTATTCTTTGGTATCGCCTATTTCCAATCCGAGCATGGACACGTCCGTGTGGAGATGTTCGTGGAGAAGTTCCCTTACACGGTGCGCTGCATCGTGGAAGGTGTTGTGAATCTGGTGGAGGCTGTTTTCGGCGCTCTGATGTGCTATGCGGCCTTCCAGCAGATCTCCACCCTGTTTGCGAGGGGCACCGGCACTTCCGTGCTGCGCATCCCCCACTGGCCCTTCGCAGTATTTATGACAGTCGGGCTTCTGATCTTTACGATCTTCCTGGTGCTTGACGGCATTATGGATTTTCAAAAGATCGGGCATAAGCCGGAAAAGAGCAACTAAATCAATAGCAGGTATAAAAGGGGAGGCTTCCAATAAGGAAGCCTCCCCTTTTATATCTGCTGGTTCCGGGGTCAGCCGTGTCCGAGCGGTTCAGAAATACAGCGAACCGGCGCATAAGGCGCAGGATACTATTGAAAACGGTATCCCTGTTCCTGCAACGTGTGAAGATAATCTATAAAAAATTTGTGGACATGGAAAGCCATGGCCCGATAGCCTGCCACCTCATGAAAGGAGGCAATCTGCTGTTCCGCATTCAGCCAGACGGTATAGCGCAGGTATTTCCTGTCTTCCATAAAAAGTCCCTCTCCGGCTACCAGCCAGTACCCAGCACCGCGCCGTGCCAGCCGTCGGCCTCCAGGGTAATGATACAGCAGCGGTAGTGCTCATAGGCTCCGGCGGGAACGGCCGGGTCGTTTCCCGTGTAGTCCCCGGTATTTCCCGCCATGGAGTAATTCAGGGCCTGCTCGTTCTCGGGGACGAAGACGGTGGTCAAATAGAAGCACCAGCCGTTCTCCCCCAGCTCTCCCCGCGCCCGAAAGGCGGCGGTGGTCTCTTCGGCGGACTCCACGCTGGTTTGGACAAACGTATAGCGGTACTTGCTGCCCTCGCTGGCCTGGAGGTGCAGTTCCTGAACGGCCTGGGAAAAGGCGGCGGCCGCCTCCTGCCAGCTCTGGGCCCGCCTGAAGCGCTCCGACGAAAAGTACGTCACGGAATACGCCTACGACCGTGCTGTCCTCGTCGTACCCACCCAAGGCTGCATACTCCGCCTCGTCAAACCAGCCCCGCAAGGCCTGATAGGGGCTTTCGGCGTAGTCCATCTCTTCCGCTGTCAGCCAAACCTCGCCCCCGGGGCCGGAAAAGGACACCGACTCTCCATTCTCCCAGGCCGTCAGGTGCCAGTCCGCCCCAGCCAGGGTCACTGCAGAACCTTCCGCCGGGCCGGAGCCCGCCTCCACGGTCTGCCAGGAGCGCCCTGTCAGGCTGTTGAGGTAGTATATTCCGTTGTATCCGGCCCAACAGTCGTCATAGACGCCGGCCTCTCCGCCGTCCCGGGTGAGGCGGAGGGTCAGAGGGTCACCCTCAGAGATACCTTCCAGAGCTGAGAGAAGGGCAGCCTCCCCGGGATCAACAGACGTGGACATGGACATACGATCGTCCACAGTGAAGCTTTCAGCCATGAGCCGCAGCACACTGGGTTCAACCGCGATGTAGGGATCGCCGGTGAGATTCTGCTCCTGCCAGGAGATACGTACCTGATAGCAGCCGCCGTCCGGGGCGTCGTAGTAGTAGTCTTCAGTGCCGCCCTCCCAGTGGCGGACGTGGGGGACGTCACCCGCATCAGCCTCGATCCAGCCCTGGGCCGCCAGGCTGTCGGCCGCGCTCCGGGCGCTTCCATCCTGCCGGTAGACATCCAGGGCGGAGCCGGTGTTGTAGTCGGAGGTCCACAGGCAGTGGTCTGCATCGTTCGCCCACTGGGTCCACGCCTGCACCGGGATGTAAAGATACCAGCCGTCCCCGTCATAGCGGTGGACCGGAAAGTCACCTATGCCTTCGGCGCGTGCACCGAGCTGTTCCTCCCAGCTATCCACATACAGGGGCAGATCCAGGCCCTGGTCAGTGACATACCAGTCATAGAGGGCCTCCTCATAGCTGTTGTGGTAGCCGTAGAAATCCAGGTTGTCGTTCACAACCTGGTCGTATAGAAGGTCACAGCTGCCGTCCTCGTACCGAAGGGTGACAAGGTTGTGCCCGCCCTGCCCCTCCAGGTCGTACCAGCCGTCCTCCTCGTACATGCCGCCGACCAGCATGATGTCATCAGGGGCGGCATCCACTTGAACGAGATAACTGAAGGTCCATGCCTCCAGCGTCCCATCCGGGGCGAGGCCGTCCAGTTCCCCCTGCTTCTCCAGCCAGGCCAGCTTGGTACCGGTGACGGCAGCAGTCGCTTCACCGCCGTCTGCGGCATAGTAGGTCACAGTTTCAGCCGCCTCCATAGTCTGCCGGGCAAAGTCTTCCACACCTGCGTATTGGCCGGTTTGGCCAGTGGACGGGGATTCCTCCGCGCCCAGAGGATTGACGGCGCAGGAGGCAATCACTGCGGCACATACAGCCGCCGCCAAAAGTATCATCCACGGCCTGGGCTTCTTCCAGTTCAGCACATTTTTGACCCGGCTCTTTGTGTCGCCCTCGCCAAAGGCCAGGGGGGCGCCGGAGATCATACGGCGCCCGGTGGCGAGGCTCAGCAGCGACATGGAGTAGTCCGCCCGGATGCTTCCGCCCAGTTGCTTGATAACGGCTTCATCACAGCTCATCTCCATGTCCCTTCCCGCCAGCACGAAGGCCAGCCAGACCAGCGGGTTGAACCAGTGAATGCACAAGGCGGCAAAGGCCAGCAGCTTCATGATGTGGTCCAGCCGCCTGATGTGGTGCTGCTCGTGGAGGATGATATAGGTCTGCTCCTGCCGGGAAAGTGTGGAGGGGAGATAGATCCTGGGCCGCAGCACGCCCAGCACAAAGGGGGAGCGAATGTGATCGGCCAGGTAGATGTTGTCCCGCAGCGGGGCTGCCCCTACCAGCCGGCGGCGCAGAAGCAGGAGAGAGACGACGCTGTAGATCAGCATGGCGAGGACGCCCGACAGCCAGATCATACCCAGGACGGGAACGGGCGGTTCGACCGGAGCTGCCGGAGTGATTGGCACCGGGCGCTGGACTGCGGGAAGGGGCTGCTCTGCCGCGCCGGAGCCACCGGCCACAGGGGGTAGCTCCGGCTGGGGTGTCCCCTGGGCGGTATCCGGACGGACATAGTCTGCCCCGCTGACTGTGGCGGCGGGCTCTGCCGTCAGCGGCGCCAGGATACCCAGCAGAGAGAAGCCGGTGGTGAAGGAGATGGGACATAGAAGGCGGAAGAGGACCACCGCCCACAGGGCGTAGGAGAACACCTTTGGTGCCCGTCGGAGCAGCAAGCGGACAAGCAGCACAACTGCGATGACGACGGCAGCTGTCACACTCATGGACCATACGGCCGGAAGGAGATTGTGCGCCAAAAAGTACATCACGCTTCCACATCCTTTCTGTTCTGATCGATCAGTGCCTGCAGCTGGGCAACCTCCTCTTCAGACAGCTTGTTTCTGGAGGTAAAGGCGGTCAGAAAGGCGGGGAGGGAGCCGGAGAAGGCTTCTGCCACAAATTGCTCACTCTGCAGGGCGGCGAGTTCCCCTTTGGAGAGGAGGGAGGTCACGGTGCCACTCAGATTTTGAAATATGCCGCGATCACACAGGCGCTTGAGCACGGTATAGGTGGTGGATTTCTTCCAGTTCAGCGCCTGCGCGGCCAGCTTGACCAGTTCTGTGGAGGTCAGCGGTTCGTGTTCCCAGATGATGTCCGCAAAGCGGGACTCGACGGCCCCCAATTTCAAATCGCCCATAGCGCACCTCCGGCGGTTTATAGGTTGTAGTCCTTAATTGAAGTCTACAGCCTATAGACCAATTTGTCAATAGGCTGACGGATAAAAAAACCATGAGCCCAAATGTGCCCTGTGCGGCACATTTGGGCTCATGGCATATCCGTGACAGAGAGCTCCGGATCCCGGAGCATTTGCTGCAGAAGGTCTCTGGCCAGCTCCCCGACAGCAGCAATGCCCTGCGGCGTGATATTGTCGTAGTGGATACCGCAGAGAACGGTCACCTTTTTGGCGAGCCGGGCGGACAGCGTCTCGGCAAAGAGATTGCCGATTTTGTCGTCCTTATGGCCCGGATAGCAAAAGGTGGATACCGTGGCGCTGGCCACTGCAGGGTCGGCCAGGCTGGGCCGGGGGGTGGCTATGGAGACGCTCCCCAGATGGGCGGCTCCGCCTGTAACCACAACGCACAGGTCGCTGCCCAAGAAGAACGTTTGCGCCTTCAGGGAAAGGCCGGCCCGCTCAGATATGTAAGTCAAACGATGCGCCCCCCCTTCCAGCGGCGAAACCCCGGTGCGTCCACGCCGAACTGGTCCAGAACCTTGCCTACAACATGGCGGGTCATATCCTGTACCGTCTGAGGGCCGCTGTAATAGGTCATCATGGGAGGAAGAATGACCGCACCCATCTCAGAGAGGGTAAGCATATTTCGCAGGTGAATGCGGCTGAGCGGGGTCTCCCGCACACACAGCACCAGTTTTCGGCCCTCCTTAAGCGTCACATCGGCAGCCCGGAGCTCCAGGTTGTCCGAATAGCCCGACGCAATGCCCGCCAGCGTTTTCATGGAACAGGGCATAATCACCATCCCGGCGGTGCGGAAGGAACCTGAGGCAATAGAGGCCCCAATATCCCGAAAGTCGTGATATACATCGGCCAGGGCCGTTACCTCTTCCAGGGAGTACGGCGTTTCATCGGCGATGGTGCGTTCCCCGCCGCCGCTGATAACCAGATGGGTCTCGAATTGACCAATCTCCTGCAGGGTCCGCAGCAGTTCGATCCCCAGTACCGCACCGCTGGCGCCGCTGATCCCAACGACCAATCTCTCTCTCTCTGCCGCCATCCTCTTACGCTCCCTCTTCGGCCCGATCAATTTTCCGGCGGACAGGAATCTGGAGCTGACAAAAGTCTACATCCATCTCTTCATCGTAGAAGGTAGTGTCCAGCAGGCACTCGTCTACGACGTCCCCGGCAATCTCATAGCCATTGTGTTCAATCCACTGCTTGAGGCGGTATACACTGTCCGCCTCGTAGGGCATCCCGTATTTGTACATACAGGCGCACTCGGTCTCCTCCAGCGTGACCAGATGAGCCGCATCAGACGCATTTACCGATTCGCCGTTAAAGTTGACATAGGCCCCGGCACCGGACAGCGGATGATCCGTGTCCAGGGCATCCTTCCGGAGGATGGCGCCCCAGCCGCTGGGCGGAAGAGAGTCATACTGCTCGCTGAGCGTCCAGGCCTTCATAAGCGTCAGGTGAAGAACCTGACGGGAGAGCACGTCCGTCCCCCAGGGGAAGAACAGAACCTGCCGCCTGGGCAGGGTGGTGACATAGGGCTGATAAATATTTTTTTCATATTTCCATGCGTTTTTGTAGAGCTCAATGCGGTGGGTAACGCTGCGCTGCATCTTGGTCAGATTCTCTATTTTTTCAGCCAGCAGATCATTTTGCCGCTGGAGCAATTCGATGGCGCTGTCGGTAGAGCGGTTTTCAATGTGATCCTTAATATCCTCCAGCTTAACGCCGACTGATTTCAGGAAACAGATCTCACGCAGATAGGGAATCTGCGTGTAGCTGTAATAGCGATAGCCGTTCTCTTCCACCAAGGCGGGGCGAAACAGGTTGATCTTGTCGTAAAAGATAAGCGTCTGCCGGGAGATTTTATGGATCTCGGCCATTTTGGATACGGTAATCTTATCATCCGGCGTCAAACGCGATTCCCCCCTTTCCGCAAGGGCTTTGAGCTCAGCCGCGGGCAATGGCGCATCCCATCCTGTCAAACCGTATAATTACAATACAGTTTATATTATACTATAACCCACAATCGCCCTGCCGTCAATAGCCGGAAGCTGGGAGGGGGCTTTTCGGACCCTTTCTTGGCGAAAAATGCAAAATTCATGAAGATGGTATTTTTAATTCCAGACAGGTGTGCTATAATACTACAATAATGCATTCTTACATAAAAAGCAGGGAGGGCTCGCCATGAAAAACCGTGTTGCTGTAACCATTGCCGGACAGGAGTATACCCTTGTTGCCACAGAGGACGTGGGTTATGTCCAGAAGGTGGCGGGCCATGTGGACGCCAAGATTCAGGAGGTACTGGAGGGGGCAAAGGTATCTATGGTGGACGGGGCTGTCCTGGCGGCAGTAAACATTGCCGACGAGTATTTTAAGGAAGTGGAGGCCTCTGAGAACCTGCGCCGGCAGCTCAAGGAATACTTGGAGGAGGCCACCAAGACGAAACTGGAGCTCTCTGAGGCCAAGCGGGAGATCTTTAAACTCCAGAACAAAAAATAGCTGCCTGGCCGCGGAAGGCGGCCTGACAAAGGGCGGGAAAAAGGCGGGCAATGGACCTGCATCCTGCCGGCTATCCTGACACCGGAGGTCCTTCTTATGTTGGAACTGCTGGCCCCGGCCGGGTCTATGGAGGCGGTGGCCGCCGCCGTTCAGAACGGGGCGGATGCCGTCTACCTGGGGTATGGAGACTTTAACGCCCGCCGCAACGCGAAAAATTTCTCCCGGGAGGAATTTGCGGCGGCGGTTTCTTATTGCCACCAGCGTGGGGTCAAGGTTTATCTGACACTCAATACGCTTCTGACGGACCGGGAGCTGCCCGCCGCCGCAGAGACCGCCGCAGAGGCCAATGCGCTGGGCACCGATGCGGTATTGGTTCAGGACCTGGGTGTGCTGCGGATGCTGCGGCAGGTCGCGCCGGATCTGCCCGTCCATGCATCTACCCAGATGACAGTCCACAATTTGGACGGAGTGAAGCTCTGCGCCGATCTGGGAATGACCCGGGTGGTGCTGTCCCGGGAGCTCTCCCAGGATCAGATAGAATATATCTGTACCCACGCCCCTGTGGAAATTGAAGTCTTCGCCCATGGAGCCCTATGCATGTGCTATTCCGGCCAGTGCTTTCTGTCTTCCGTTATTGGCGGGAGGAGCGGCAACCGCGGGCTCTGTGCACAGCCCTGCCGCCTGAAATACGGGTGGATGGACAAGGCGGACGCTTACCCCCTGTCGCTGAAGGATCTCTCGCTGGCCGGGCACCTGCGGGAGCTGCGGAAGATGGGGGTGTCCTGTGTGAAGCTGGAGGGGAGGATGAAGCGGCCTGAGTATGTGGCCGTGGTAACCCGTATCTTTTCGCAGGCGATACGGGAGGAGCGGGAGCCCTCTGCCGGGGAGATGGCCGAGCTCACCGCTGCGTTCTCACGGCAGGGCTTTACCGATGGCTTTTATACAGACGACCAGGGAAAGCACATGTTCGGCGTGCGGGAGGAAGCGCCTGAACCAAAGGAGCTCTTTGCACAGGCCCGAAACAGCTATCAGTGCGGAGAGGTCCAGCGGGTTCCCGTCACTTTTTACGCCCTGATCCGGCCCGGCGAACCGGCGCACGTGGGGGTACAGGACCCAGAGGGACGGGTAGTGACTGCAGAGGGAGCCGTCCCCGAAGAGGCGCACACCCGCCCGCTCACAGCAGAGGCGGTAAAGGCACAGCTCTCCCGCACGGGCGGCACGCCTTACCGCTGCCAGCAGGTCAAGGCCCTGGTGGAGCCGGGGCTCTCCCTCCCCCTGGCGACGCTCAATGCTCTGCGGCGGGAGACGCTGGAGGGGCTGAGCCGCCTCCGGATCCAGCCGCCGGAGCGAAGGACCGGCCATTACAGCCCCGGCGCCCGCTACGAGAACCGGAGGGAACGCCCTCTTCTGACGATCTCGGTTCGAAAGGCGGAGCAAGTTACCGACGAGCTCCTGGCGTTAGGTCCTGCTCTGGTTTACCTGCCCCTGGAAGAGCTCGCCGCCCAACCGGAAAAAGCGCAGATTGCAAAGGAAGTCCGGATGGGAGTGACGCTTCCGCGGATCCTCTGGGACAGAGAGCGGGAGGAGACGGCAGAAAAACTAAAGGCCGTCCGTGCGCTGGGAGTGAAGGACGCCCTGGTGGGAAACCTGGGGCTGTTGGAATTGGCGCGGGCGCTGGGGTTTGCGATCCGTGGGGACTTTGGACTGGGAGTCTTTAACGCCCAGACACTGAAAGAGCTCAAACGGCTGGGGCTTGCGTCCGCCACAGTATCCTTTGAGCTCAAGTTGGCACAGATTCGGGATATGTCCAAGATTATTGACATAGAGATGATCACATACGGAAGGCTGCCGCTGATGATTACCGAGAGCTGTATCATCAAAAACCGGACGGACCGGTGCAACTGCCAGAATGTGAACACCCTCACCGATCGAAAGGGGGCCCGCTTTCCGGTGCTCCCGGCCCCCGGCTGCCGGAACGAGATTTTCAACTCTCAGAAGCTCTTCCTGGCTGATAAGGCCGCCGATTACCGCCGCATCGGCCTTTGGGCCCAACGGCTTATGTTTACGACGGAAAATCCACGGGAGTGCGTCCAGGTGGCCCGGCGCTACCTGGACGATGACCGGTGGACGCCCAACGAGTACACCCGCGGCCTCTATTACCGGGATGTGGAGTAAGAATATGAAGGAGTTAAGATATGCACACCAAGCTGTTTGTCAAACGGCTGGACCCACGGGTTCAGCTCCCCGCCTACCAGACGCCCGGCGCAGCCGCCATAGACTTGGCCGCCCTTCTGGATGAGCCGCTGACGGTGGCGCCGCGGGCTCTGGTGTCCATCCCCACAGGGCTTGCCATCGCTCTGCCCGACGCTGGCTGGGTGGCGCTGATCTTCGCACGGTCGGGCCTGGGGATCAAGCATGGGATTGCACTCTCGAACGGCGTAGGGGTCATCGACAGCGACTACCGGGGGGAGATTCGGGTGGGACTTACCAACCTGTCCGACATCCCCTATACCATCCAGCCCGGTGACCGGATCGCCCAGCTTATGGTGGTTCCGGTGGCCCAGGCTGCCGTGCTGGAGCTGGAGGAACTCCCGGACACTGCCCGTGGGGCCGGCGGATTTGGGTCTACGGGGAAATAGCGTTCTACACACAGAGAAAAGAGGAACATACGATGGAGATCATTCTCGCCTCCCAATCCCCGCGCCGCCGGGAGCTTCTGGAACGGATGGGGATCCGGGAATTCCGTGTTGTGGCGTCAGCTGCGGACGAGACCGCCGATCCGGCCCTCTCCCCCGCTGAGCTGGTGGAGACGCTCTCCCGCCGGAAGGCTTTGACTGTGCAGGCGCAGGAGAGGCCAGACGCCATCGTCCTCGCCGCAGATACTGTGGTAACATTGGATGGCGCTGTGTTGGGCAAGCCGGCGTGTGAGGCGGCGGCCCGGCAGATGCTCTCCGCCCTCTCGGGCCGCCGCCATCAGGTATATACCGGTCTCACCGTCCTGCGGGGAGAGGAGGCCTATACGGAGCATGAAATGACGGAAGTCACCTTCCGGGCGCTGTCCCAGACAGAGGTGGAGGCGTATATCGCAACCGGGGAACCTATGGACAAGGCGGGCGCTTATGGGATTCAAGGTTATGGCGCGCTCCTGGTGGAGGGGATCTCCGGAGACTATTATAACGTTATGGGCCTGCCGGTATGCCGCCTGGGACGGATTCTGGCCGGTATGGGGGTGGACTGCCTGAAGCTGGCCGCCGCCCGTGCGTCAAACAGGAGCGAATAGAGTGAAAGACTTTTTCCGGCAGAATGGAATCTTGATTTTAATTGCCGCCGCCCTGGTGGCGGACGGTGATACGACCGGTGTTGTTGCGGTGATTACCTTTGTGGTAACCTCGGCGCTCGGGGGAGTGGCCAATCCCATGGCCAATTTTTTTAACTGGGTGAGTACGCCCGCCCGCAGCCTGAGCAGTTCTATTGCTGCCTGGACCGAGGAGCGGTACAGCAGCGCATACGAGCGGGATGCCATGCAGGAGGAGATCGAACGCCTGCGGCAACAGATCGCCGAACTGGAGGAGCAGGCCCGGGAGGGGGCTG